>Ga0209702_10001073_pt1 | contig 54989 bp, 53 predicted proteins | sample FRY01_FD_187210 | JGI IMG/M metagenome (GOLD analysis project Ga0209702, IMG submission 187210) | Freshwater microbial communities from Lake Fryxell liftoff mats and glacier meltwater in Antarctica - FRY-01 (SPAdes) (version 2) | ecosystem: Environmental > Aquatic > Freshwater > Ice > Glacier...
CGCATCGCCGGCCATCCCGTCCAGAAGCTCGATGAGCTGATGCCCTGGAACTGGCGCAAGACAGACGCCATTCACGACGCACTGGCGGCGTAAAGGACTCCGCCCGCGTTACTCGGCGCAGGGGTACGGTCGTCATGCCGCCAATGTAGCAAGCGGCAGGCCATTGGTGCTTAAATAGAATGAATGGTTCAGTTAAGGAAAACTGAATGATCTCACTGGCCGACCTGCAGTTCATCGAGGCACTTGCGCGGACCGGGTCGCTGAGCGGCGCCGCCCGGTCGCTCAACGTCACCCCGCCGGCGCTGTCGCTGCGCCTCAAGAAGCTCGAGCACGCGCTCGGCGTCAGCCTCGTGGTGCGCAGCTCGCGCCGCGTGCGCTTCACGGGCGAAGGCGAGCACCTGGTGAGCGAGGCGCAGGCGGTACTGGCCCGGATCAGCGCCCTCACCGACCTGCTCGGCCGTGAGGGCGGCGCTCTTTCGGGACCGCTACGGATCATCGCGCCTTTCGGCTTCGGCCGGCTGCACGTCGCGCCGCTCGTCGCCCGCTTCGCCGAACGGCACAAGGCGATCCGCGTGACGCTCGACCTTTCCGAACGGCCATGGACCGACAGCGAGGATGCCGATGTCGTGGTGCATATCGGCGCGGTCCGCGATTCGACCTGGATTGCGCACGTGCTGGCGCGCAACGATCGCTGGGTCTGCGCCGCGCCGGCCTATCTCGAGCGGCGCGGCACGCCGGCCGACCCGCGCGACCTGCTGCAGCACGATTGCCTCTGCGTGCGCGAAAACAACGAGGACGTCACGCTCTGGCGCCATCGCCGCGGCGGCCGCACCGGCGCCGTGCGCGTGACGCCGACGCTCACCAGCAACGACGGCGAAGTCGTGCGCAACTGGGCGCTGGCCGGCCTCGGCATCGTGCTGCGGTCGCAGTGGGATGCGGCGCCGTTCGTGAAGCGCGGCGAGCTGAGGCGCGTGCTGGCGCCGTGGTCGTTCGAGGGCGCCGACATCCTGGCCCTGGTGCCGGCGCGACGCGGCATCTCGGCCCGCGTGACGTCCTTCGTCGACTTCCTGAAATCGTCCCTCAGGTCACGGCCGCCGGGACGCTAGCGTCTTTCCGGGCGGGATGGAATCGCACACCCATCCTGATGCTGAGGAGCGCTCCGCAGGAGCGCGTCTCGAAGCATCGGCACGAGCACCACGCCTGCAACTCACCCTTCGAGACGCCGCGCCCGCACGGCTCCTCAAAGTCTGATTCGAAATGAATGCAGCTAAAACAACAGGCTATGAAGGGGCCCGATAGCCTCACCCTGAGGAGCATCGCGCAGCGATGCGTCTCGTCGCGCGGAGTAACCTCCGCACTGGGGTGGGAACGCGCACCTCGCCTGTTGCCCATGCTTCGAGACGCACCGCTTCGCGGCGCTCCTCAGGATGAGGCAAGTGCTTGAATCGATTCAATTCATTTCCGGTCAGCCTCTCAAGGTGAGGGCGTTTGGTTGACTGGAGACGGAGAGAGTCCTGCGTCGGTCTTCGTGTAGCCGGTCCCGTCGCCGGACGAGATCTTGGCGATCGACGAGGCACGCAGGATCTTCTGCTCGCCCACCGTCAGGTAGATGTTGGTGAACAGCAGCGTGCGCGTCTGGCGAATCAGTTCGGCGCGGCCCTCGACCCAGTCGCCGACCCGCGCGGGCGCCACGAAGTCGAACGTCATGCTGACGGTCGGCAGGAACTTGCGCAGGCCGGCGAGATAGCCGCCGCCCATCGTACCGACCAGGTCGGCGACCGTCATCATCATGCCGCCGTGCAGGCCGCCCGCCGGGTTGCACATGTTCTGTTGCACGCGGATCGCCAGCACGAACTCGTCGCGCGTGCCCTTCTCGCCGCGCTTGACGTACATGTTGCCGACATGGGTGTTGAAGGTGGGCTCGGGCCGGCCGCGGGCGAAGTCGACGAGCTTGAAGCCGTCGGGCGGGTCGTCGGGCATTTCGAAAGAAGACACTCTAGCTCCGTACTCTCAAGGGGCGTCCCGGCCGCAGCAGCGCGAAGTCGCCCAGCCCGCCCAGCACATCGTGGCGCGGACCATAGAGACGGCCCCTCACCTGTGCCACATGCTCATCGTGGCCCAGCAGCTCGCCCGTGGCCTCCAGCCAGTCGCCGACCCGCGCCGGCGTGAGATAGTCGAGCGTGAGCTTCAGCGTCACGCAGCGCCGGTCGATGGCGCGATAGACCACGGAGCCCAAAGCCGCATCGATGAAGGCCGCCAGCATGCCGCCATGCACGATGCCCAGCCCATTGGCGTGTTGGGGGCCGGGCCTGAATCCCCGCCAGACCCTGTGCCCTTCGACCTTCTCGAACCACGGCCCGTTGGCCGCAGTGAAGCCGGTCGCCTCGGTGAGTTCTCGAAATCCTGCTGGAATGTCCACGCCCCATCTTAGGCAATCCCCATCAGCAACACCAAACCGTAGCCGACATAATAGAGACCCAGTACCGTGATGAGCCGCCCCGCCCAGGTGCGGAACTGGCGGTCGGACAGGCGTTCGAGGATCTGCTTGCCGAGCGACGTGCCGAGCATCGAGGCCGCCACGGCCATGACCAGTATCCAGGGTTCGACCGAGCCGGCCTGCTCGATCAGCGCGCCGAAGTAGAGAAGCTTGGCGCCGTGGCCGAACACCTGGCACGAAGCCTTGGTCGCCACGATCTGCTGGCGGTTCATCGGCGAGCGCAGAAAGAGCTGGTCGACGAGCGGCCCGGTCACACCGGTCAGCAGCATCAGCGCCATGCAGGCGATGCCGCCGCCCAGCGCCTGGACGGGTCCCAGCGTCGCGGGCATCCACCGTTGCGGCACGATCCGCAGCACGAAAGGCGAGAGGCCGAGCATCAACAGCGCGATGGCCTTCTCCGGCACGTAGAGCGTGAGCGACCAGATGCCGACCGCGATGAAGCAGCCCGTCACGTAGAAGACCGTGATCCGCCACTGGATGTGCCGCCACCACAGGAAGGCGCGCCAGCCGTTCGAGGCCATCTGCGTCACCGCATGCAACACCATGGCCATGGGCAGCGGCAGCACGAACAGCAGCACGCCGATCAGCACCATGCCGCCCGCCATCCCGAAGATGCCGGACAGGAAGGCGGTGAACACCATCAGGAGGCCGAGCCCCAGAGCCGTCGCTATCGTCATCTGCCCCTCGCCGATCCGAAGGCTCCTCGTGCCGCGGAGACCGCGCACGCGGCCGTCTCGAAGCAGGGGCACCCGCCGGGTCCGTTGCCCACCCTTCGAGACCCGCGCCGTGTGCGCTCCCCGGGTGAGGACGAGGGTTCTTTACGACTGGCTTAAGCAGTGTTCAAATATATGATAAGTGCAGACTTGATACTTATTGGATATGCTCATGGAACTGCGACACCTCCGCTATTTCGTCGCGGTCGCCCGCGAGGGTCATGTCACGCGCGCGGCCGAGAAGTTGCACATGCAGCAGCCGCCGCTCAGCCAGCAGATCCGCGCGCTCGAGCGCGAGATCGGCGCGCCCCTGCTGCTGCGCCATCCGCGCGGCGTCAGCCTGACTGATGCCGGCCGCTCTTTCCTGGCCGATGCCGAAGCCGTGCTGGCGTCGGTCGAGCGCGCGACGGTGAAGGCCCGCCGCACGGCACGCGGCGAAACCGGCCGCATCGCCGTTGGCTTCACCACCTCGGCGCCGTTCCATCCGCTGGTGGCGCGCGCCATCCGCGAGTTCCGCCGCGAGCGTCCCGATGTCTCCTTCGGGCTCGAGGAGAGCAGCTCGGCCGACCTGCTGGCCGCGGTGCGCGACGAGCGTTTGGATATAGCTTTCATCCGTTCCGGCCTCGCCGATCCGCAGGGCCTTCAGATGCACGAACTGCTGCACGAGGAGATGGCGGCCGCCCTCCCGGTGCGCCACCGGCTGGCGCGCCGGCCGAAGCTCACGCTGAAGGACCTCGCGGCCGAGGATTTCATCCTCTATCGCCGCTCCGACGGGCGCGGCCTCTACGACGTCATCATCGCGGCCTGCGCTGCGGCGGGCTTCAGTCCGCATGTCAGCCAGGAAGCGCCCCGCATCGTCTCGACCCTCAATCTCGTGGCGGCCGGTCTCGGCATCACGATCGTGCCGGCATCGCTCAGCCGCCTGCCGCTGGAAGGTGTAACCTATCGTCCCCTCACCGGGCGGCCGCCGCTCAAGGTGCCGCTCAACCTCGCCTGCCGCCGCGACGAGCCCTCGGCCGCCACGCAGGCCTTCATCGACCAGGTGCGCCGCCTCGCATGAAACCGATCAAGACCATCGGCCATTCCAACCATCCGATCGATCGCTTCGTGTCGCTCCTGAAAGCGGGCGGCGTCGAGCGCCTGGTCGACGTGAGGTCCACGCCCTGGTCGCGCCGTCATCCGCAGTTCGGCCGCGAGACGCTCGCGCGGTCGCTGGCCGAGGCCGGCATCGCCTATGTGCATGAAGGCGCAGCCCTCGGCGGCAAGCCGGCCAGTACGTCAGAGGGCAGCGGCAGCTACGACCAGCTGGCCGCGCGACCTGAATTCAAGGCTGCCCTCGATCGTGTGATCGAGGGCGCGAGAGACACCACGCTTTGCCTGATGTGCGCCGAGAAGGAGCCGCTCGACTGTCATCGCACCGTGCTGGTGTCGCGCCGTCTCGCAGAGCGCGGCGTAGCCGTCGAGCACCTGTTGGCCGATGGCGGCACGCGGCCGCATCATGAGGTCGAGGAAGCAGTTCTGGGCAAGGACGCCGCCCCCGACCTGTTCGAGGATCGCACCACGCGTCTCGCCCGCGCCTGGCGCCGCCTCGAGGCGAGGTGGGGTCGCGCCGGCACCGGCGAGGGAGAGTGACAGAGATGGAAGTCCGCAAGATCGAGACCGCGCCCGGCCTGGTGTTCGACGCGTCGGTCGCCGGCGACGAGTCAGCGCCGCTGGTGCTGATGCTGCACGGCTTCGGCGTGTCGCGGCATTTCTGGATGGCGCAAGTCCCGGTGCTGGGCGAAGCGGGCTACTTCGCGGTGGCGCCCAACCAGCGCGGCTACTCGGCGGGCGCCCGCCCCGATCCGGCCAACCTCGATTCCTACCGCTTCGACAAGCTCACAGGCGACGCGCTCGACCTCGTCTCGGCGGTCGGGCACGGCGACAAACGCTTCCATCTCGTCGGACACGATTGGGGCGCCAGCCTCGCCTGGGCGATCGCCTTCCGGCACCCCGAGCGGCTGCGCTCCCTCACCATCCTGTCGCGGCCCCATCCGATGGCCTTCGCCCGCGCGCTGGCCATGCCCGACGGCGAGCAGAAGCGACGCTCCGGCCATCACCAGGCGTTCCTCGAGCCCGATGCGGTAGCGAAGGTGCTGGCGAACGATGGCGCGTGGTTGCGCACGCGGCACACCAAGGAGGGCGTGCCGAAGGAGGCTATCGACCTCCACCTCTCGGTGCTCGGCTCTCCCGCCGCGATGGAGGCGGCTCTGGCCTGGTATCGCGCCCGCGGCGAGCGCATGCCGCTGGGGCCCATCGAGGTGCCGACGCTGTATGTCTGGGGCGATGCCGACGACACGGTGGGCCGCGCCGCCGCCGAGGGCACGGGCGAGTTCATCGCCGCTCCCTACCGCTTCGAGGTGCTGCCCGGCGTCGGCCACTATGCCGCCGACCAGATGCCGGCGCGGGTCAACGAGCTTCTCCTCGAGCATCTCGGCCGCTACGCGGCCTGAGCTCTGTCCTGTCCATTCACCTCGTCTTACGACGACGGAGAGGTCATGAGCGATCGTTCGTTCTTCAACGCTCCCGGACATCGCTTCGCGATGTCCGGCCGCTCAGCAGCCGAGCTTCGCTCGGCTAAGCCTTGCAGTCGAGCTTGACCGTTCGCGGCGAGAAGGTGGGAAGCGCCGTCGACGCGCCGGCCGGCCAGGCGTGCGGCCAGACCTTGTCGGCCAGCCTCTTCTCGACCAGCGGCAGGAGCAGGTTGAAGGCTGCCCAGGCCCGCATACGGCTGCCGGCATAGCTGGTGTGCACGGCATCGGTGAAGAGGTCGGGGTCGAACGGCATGTTGCCCACGATGTCGAGGAAGGTGATCCCGTGGACCGCGGCATACTTGCCGAACAGCCTGTTCTGGAACTTCGCCAGCCGTTCGAGGTCGCGATAACGGTACGGCCAGTTGCCGGCATTGAGCTGCTCGAGGATGTATCGGTGCCGGACCGGATCGACGACCAGCCCGTCCTTCACCATCCAGAAGAAAGACGCGAGCACCATGTCGGCGCCGACCGTCGCGAGGTCGGTCCGGATCTGGTCGAGGTCCTTCTGGATGAGGTTCAGGTTCACCGGCAGGTTGGCGAAGTCGAGATCCGGGGACATCTCGTCGAGCCCTTCCGGCCAGATGACCTTGTAATCGGGCTTGGGCCATTCACCGCCGCTGCTGCGGCTGGCGTCGGCCATGGCGAAGGCCGCCTGGACACGACCGATCAGGGCCGAATAGCGCGCCGCCTCCTTCAACCACTTCACCGCGGCCGGCTCCTGCGCGCTCGACGGCCGGGTCACCGGATCCTGCGGCACCTTCTCGACGATCGAGGCTGGCCGGAACTGGTTGCCGCCCTCGTGATAGACGACGAGGTCGGGCCGCAGAGGCAACACCTCGGTGCGCACGACGGCGGCGAGGTCGGTGGACTTGATGCTTTCGCGGCCTGCGTTCAGGACCTCGAACCTGATGCCGAGCCCCTTGGCCCTGGACCAGACATTCAGCCAGTTGCCGACATATTCCGGCCAGGAGAAGGGCAGGTGATGCGCCTCGACCACGGTCGACGAACCGACGAAGACGATACGCACGGTCTTCTCGCCGCGCGGATTTTCGATCGGGGGACCGCGCCAGCCGATCTGATTGGTCGTCAGCCCGCTCGGGATCGTGACGTCGGGCAGGAACCGGTAGGGCGGACGCGCCTGACCGTCGGGCGCGTCATAGAAAAAGAGCAGCCCCGGCGCGTGACGGAGAAACCAGTGCCTGCAGGGATCGCCGGAGAAACTGGTGTTCCAGACCTTGAAGGCGTCGGAGGGACGGAACGACATGCCGCCGACGGGATTGGCCTCGACGAAGCGAAAGAGACGCTCCCAGTCGTCGGGGATGGCGCGCTTGTTGGGCAGCGGCGCCGGATCGGAGAAGAACCAGTCTCGCTCGACGCCCGATGCCCGGGCGACCTTGTCGACAGCGTCCTGCTTCACGCTTCCGAGGCCGGTCGGTTCGGCCAGCGGAGTCACGAGAAGCGGATAGCCGTCGAGATACCGGATGACGCCTTCGGCGACGACGCCGCTCAGGGCAATCGAGACCAGAACTAGCAGCGCATTCTTAATGAACCGCATTACTTGCAGCCCTTCGCCTGATCGCGGCACAGGCCGTCCAGCAGCGTGTTGAGCTCGGGTACCATCATCGTCGTGAAGGCCGCCATCGCATTGCCGTTGGGGTGGGGATCGGGAACCGTCACCCACAGGCTCGGCGGGTCGAGAGTCTCGACCGTCGGTAGCATGTCGAAGAACGGCACGCCCAGCCCCTCGACGTCGGCTTTCACCTTGGCGGTGACGTCGGCGAAGGGATAGGGCCTGAGCTCGCGCAGCTCGGGAATGTTGAACACGACCAGCTTGACGCCCATCTCGCGCGCCGTCGTCGCGAAGCCCTGCAGGGACTTGCGGGTCTGCTGCCAGCCGGCGGCGTCATCGTTGTAGAGTTCGCGGTAGTAGCGCTTCCAGTCGGGCGCCTCGCCGAACTGGCGCATCAGCAAATCGAGGCGATAGCGGAAGACCACCCAGGCCGCCGAATTCTCATCCAGCCACGAGGTCTGGGTGTAGGTCGGCATCGGCTCGGCATCGTTGATGAAGTAGCTCAGCACGATGATGTCGGGCTTCATCGCCGCAGCACTGTCGCGGAACAACGTGAGTTCCTGCAGCGTGTTGTGGTTGCCGACGCCCAGATTGTAGCTGTCGACCTTGCGGCCCCCGGCAACCAGCGCCGCCGTCACCCGTGCCGCGGCGGTCTGGTCCTGCGCGACCCCCCAGCCCAGCGTCGTCGAATCGCCGACGAAGGCGATCCGAGCCACGCCGGGCGGCGCCTTCTCGGGAATTTCCGCCGACCGGAAGCCGCGCGAGTCGGTCTTCACGTCGACGCCCATGAGCCGCGCCTCGACATTGGGGCGATGACGATGGCCGAGGTCGGGGCGCATGTCGCGCACCTTCACGTCGCGCGCATACCGCCACATTTCGAGTTCGTAGAGCATCCCGGTGTCGAGGAAGAGCCGGGTCATGCCCTCCAGGCAAAGTGCGCAAACGCCCGTGAGAACGACGACCAGAAGCGTATTCTTCAGAAAGTTCATCGACCTTGTCGCTCGAGCGGTTCATCCAAGACAGCACGACGTTCAGGCCCTCGGACAGGGCGCTTTGGCTGGGGCGCCAGGATTCGAACCTGGGAATGGAGGAATCAAAATCCTCTGCCTTACCGCTTGGCGACGCCCCAGCAGGCGCCCGTTCGGGCGGGCGGGAACATAGTGGGTTGGCGCCGCGGCGCAACCCTGCTCGTTCAGGCGGCCTGGGCGGCCTGGGCGGCCTTCTTCAGGGCGTCGCCGTGAACGAAGGTACCGTCGGCATAGAGAAGCGGCGCGGCCGTGTCGTGCAGCGCCATGTCGACGATCTCGCCGATATAGATCGTGTGCGTACCGGCCGAGACTTCGCTGACCAGCTTGCAGTCGAACGACACCGGACAGCCTTTCAGCACCGGCGCACCGGTGGTGAGGGTGGTCCACTCGCCCATGTCCCGGAATCGCTCGTCGCCCTCGGTCCCGTCCATGCCGGCGAAACGCTCGGCAATCTTGCGATGCTCGGGGCACAGGATGTTGACGCAGAAGAAGCCGGCCTCGCCGATCGGGTCGTGGGCGCTCGCGGTCTTGTTGACGCAGACCAGTATCTGCGGCGGTTGGGCCGAAACCGAGCAGACAGCGGTGGCAGTCAGTCCACCCCGCTGGTCCTGGACCCGGGTGGTGATCAGGGTAACGCTCGCCGCCAGGTGGCGCATGCCCTTCTTGAAGGCCGCCGCATCTATGCTCATGGGAATAACTCTAGGCCACGCCGGCCTGCCGCCGCCACTGCAAAGACGGCCAAAAGCCGCCACCAAACGTTGGTCCGACCCGCGAAATCGACGAATTCTGGGCTCATTCTACAGTCTCCGTGATGACATTAAACCTTCATCAGACTGTCGCTCTTTACGGTTGCCCCGGCCTTGGGCGTCGTTACGGTCGAGCGTGATGTCAGCTCCCGGGCCGAAGTCCATCTCCAAAACCCCTCCCGACGTGGCCCTTCGAACAATTGCCGCCTCGTGCCGGGCCGATCTTTCGAAGCATCGCGCCATCGTGCTCCAGAGCCGCCGGCCCGTGGGCATTCACCAGGCCCGCGTGGCGCTGCGCCGCCTGCGCGCCGCCTTCAGCGTATTCCGCCCTGCGGCAGATGGGCCCGAGGTCCGCGCGCTTTCGGCCGAGGCCAAGTGGCTGGCGGGCGAATGCGGTCCCGCACGCGACCTGCATGTATTCGTGACGGAAAGCGTGACGGACGTGCCGCCGGTCGTAAAACGTGTCGCGGCACGGGTCGCCGCGAGCCACCTGCAGCGCGCCCGCGCCGCCCTCGGCAGTGCCCGCTACGAGGCCTTCGACCAGCGGCTTGGGGTCTTCGCCAGCGGCCCGCCTTCGGCCGAGGCGGCCGGGAGCCTTCGCCTGGAAGAATTCGGCCGCAGGGTTCTCGACGACCGCCACCGCAAGGTCGTGCGACGCGGCCGCCTGTTCGACCGGCTGAGCGAGGAGCAGCTCCATCGCCTGCGCATCGCCATCAAGAAGCTGCGTTACGCCGCGACCTATCTCAGCCCCGCCTTTGCCTCGCCCGCAGCCAAGCCCTATATCGAAGCAACGGTGCGTCTGCAGGGCGCGCTCGGCGCCTTGAACGATCGCGCGACGGCGGCCCGCATGCTGGCCGATATCGCGACGGCCGCCCGTCCCACCGAGGACACGGCTTTGCCGCTCAAGGTCCTCGCCAGGCAGGCGGCAAGCGGCGAGAAGCGTCGCCGCCGCAAGCTGGAGCGGGCCTGGAAGGAATTCAGGAAGGTCGGGCGCTTCTGGCGGGCGTGATCCCCGAACACAGGATATCCCGATGAGCGACACGCAGAACGCCGCCGAGCAGCGCATCCCCGTCACCGTGCTGACGGGCTTCCTCGGCAGCGGCAAGACCACCCTGCTCAACAAGCTGCTGCGCCGGCCCGAACTGGCCGACACCGCCGTGATCATCAACGAATTCGGCGAGATCGGGCTGGACCATCTGCTGGTCGAGAAGTCCGACGACGAGGGCATGGTGACGCTGAACTCGGGCTGCCTGTGCTGCACGGTGCGCGGCGACCTCGTGCGCACCATGAGCGAGCTGTTTCTCAAGCGCTCGCGCGGCGAGGTCTCGCCGTTCAAGCGCATGGTGGTCGAGACCACGGGCCTGGCCGACCCCGCCCCCATCCTGCACACGCTGATGACCGACCCGCTTCTGGCCTCGCGCTACCGCCTCGACGGCGTGGTGACGACGGTCGACGGCGTCAACGGCGCGAGCACGCTCGACAATCACGAGGAGGCCGTGAAGCAGGCCGCCGTCGCCGACCGCATCCTGCTGACCAAGGTCGACATTGCCGATCCGCCCAAGCTCGCCGAACTGAAGCACCGGCTGCACCATCTCAACCCCGGCGCGCCGTTCCACACCGTCGCGACGGGCGAGATCGATCCCAACCAGATCCTCAATGCCGGCCTCTACAATCCCGAGACCAAGAGCGCCGACGTGAAGAAGTGGCTGCAGGCCGAGGCCTATGAAGGCAGCCACGATCACGGGCATGGCCATCACCATGGGCACGACCATGGGCATGCACATGGTCACGATCACGGCCACGCGCACGACCAGGGCCACGGCGAGCAGGATCCGCACGACGTCAACCGCCACGACGACCGCATCCGCTCCTTCTGCATGACCTTCGACGAGCCGATGAGCTGGTCGACCGTGGCCGCCGCCTTCGATGCGCTGGTGACCTATCGCGGTCCCGACCTCTTGCGCATGAAGGGCATCCTGAACGTCAAGGATACCGACAAGCCGGTGGTGATCCACGGCGTGCAGCACGTCTTCCATCCGCCGGCCACGCTCGAGGCCTGGCCGGAGGGCGACGACCGCAAGAGCCGCGTCGTGTTCATCACGCGCGACATCGCCGAGAGCACGATCCGCAAGGTCTTCGCCTCCTTCTTCGACGCCGAGAAGAAGGGCTGGGGCAACGCCGCCGAGGCGGCCAAGCCGCAATGAAGCTCGCCACCATCACCCATGACGGCCGCACAAAGGCTGCGCTCGTCGGCGCCGACGGCCAGACCTTCTGGCCGCTCGAAGACCTGCTGGGACGCGCCGTCCCTAACCTCGGCGCCATTGTCGGCGAACTCGACTCGCTAAAGTCGAGGATCAAACCAACCGGTGCCGGCCTTCCGCTGGCGGCCGTGAAGATCGAGGCACCGATCCCGCGGCCGGCGCGCAACGTCATGTGCGTTGGCAAGAACTACTATGAGCATGCCCGGGAGTTCACGCGCAGCGGCTTCGACAGCAGCGCCAGCTCCGCGGCCGATGCCGTGCCGACCGCGCCGATCATCTTCACCAAGGCGCCGGAATGCGTGATCGCCGACGGGGCAGACATCCGCTATCCCGAGGGCGTCAGCGACTCGGTCGATTACGAGGCAGAGCTGGCTCTGGTCATCGGCAAGGGCGGGCGCGGCATCTCCAAGGACGATGCCTACAGCCATATCTGCGGCTACACGATCGTCAACGACGTGACGGCCCGCGACCTGCAGGGCAAGCACAAGCAGTGGTTCCTCGGCAAGTCGCTCGACACGTTCTGCCCGATGGGCCCGTGGCTGTTGACCGCCGACGACGTCGATCCGGAAAATCTCGGCATCAAATGCTGGGTGAACGACGAGCTGCGCCAGGACGCCAACACGCGCGACCTCATCTTCGATATCCCGACCCTGATCGCGACGATCTCCGCCGGCATCACGCTCCAGCCTGGCGACGTCATCGCCACCGGCACGCCGGTCGGCGTCGGTATCGGCTTCACGCCGCCGAAGTTCCTGAAACGCGGCGATCGCGTGACGATCGAGATCGAGGGCCTGGGCCGGCTCTCCAACACGGTGGCTTAGGCCGGCCCGCGCCCCGAGGGTCAGCCTCCCAGCAGGCCCATGTCGAGCTTCAGCAAGGCGAGCAGGCCCAGCACCACGAACGACGCCGCCGCGAGCGAGCGCACGAGCTTGAGCGGCACCTTGCGCGACAGCACGTCGCCGAACAGCACCGCGGGCACGTTGGCGATCATCATGCCCAAGGTGGTGCCGGCGGTGACTGCAACCAGATCGTTGAAGCGAGCCGAGAGCGCCACGGTGGCGATCTGCGTCTTGTCGCCGATCTCGACCAGGAAGAAGGCGATCGCCGTCGCCACGAACGCCCCGGCCGCGCCCGCGACCTTCGGGCCCTCGTCGGCCTTGTCGGGGATCAGGCACCACACCGCCATCGCGAGGAACAGGCCGCCCAGGATCCAGCGCATCGCGTCGGGTCCGACCCAGGCCGCGACCGCGGCGCCGGCCCAGGCGGCGAGCGCGTGGTTGGCCAGGGTCGCGACCAGGATGCCCAGGATGATGGAAACCGGACGGCGATAGCGGGTGGCGAGGATCATCGCCAGGAGTTGCGTCTTGTCCCCGATCTCGGCGACGGCAACGAGTCCTGTTGAAACAAGAAAGGCTTCCACGGCGGCTACACATAGCGGGACCGAGCACGAACCCATGGCTCCCGGTGCCGCCCGATCCCGCGGGTAAAGACACTGGAAAGCCAAAGGTCTCGCCAAGCGCGGTCCCTTGCGGACCGTCGGTCGCCGAATGCGCCATGGATCCCGAAGAATCCAAGTCTGTTGACGCATCCGCCTCTGGGGTGAGGCCGGCTACTCCCCGATGACGAGGGTTTGATATTCCCCCGTTCCAGCGCACGCAAGGCCCGGAACGTCGCGGTTTTCTGCGAACGCGTCGCAAGGGACGCTGGTGTGTCGAGCCCGTCCGGCTAGAGTCCTCCCGCCCTTCGAGGTGCCTGATGCCGTCTTTATCGAAGCGTCGCCTGCTCGCTCTCTGCCTTGTCGCCGCGCCCTTGGCGAGAACCGCCGTGGCGCAGAACTGGCCCGAACGCCCCCTTCGAATCGTCGTGCCGTTTCCAGCCGGCGCCGGTGTGCTCGACATCATGGCGCGGCTGCTCGCGCAGCATCTCGGCCCCGCCTTCGGCCAGCCGATCGTGATCGACAACCGGCCCGGCGCCAGCGGCACGATCGGCGCCGACGTCGTCGCGAAGGCGCCGGCCGATGGATACACGGTGCTGATGGGCAATCCGTCGCTGGTGGTGACTCCGTTCCTGTTGGCCAGGATGCCCTACGACCCGATGACGGATTTCATTCCGCTCACTTTGGTCAACACCGCGCCGTTGCTGCTGGTCGCGCATCCGTCGCTGCCGGCCAATTCGGTCACCGAACTGATCGCGCTGGCGCGCGCAAGACCCGGCGAGCTCAACTATGGCTCGGGCGGCGTCGGCAGCACGCCGTTCCTCGCCACCGAACTCTTCCGGTCGATGGCGAACATCGACGTGACGCACGTTCCCTATCGCGGAGGCGCGCCGGCGCTGGCCGATCTCGTCGGCGGGCAGCTCAGCTTCATGATCGAGAACATGCCGGGCACGCTGCCGCTGGTGAAGGCGGGCAAGCTGAAGGCGCTGGGCGTGACGAGCGACCATCGCGCCGCGCTCGCGCCGGAGATCCCCACCATCGCCGAGGCGGGTTTGCCGGGTTACGAGGTGGTGGGCTGGAACGGCCTGTTCGTCGTGAAGGACACGCCGCCCGCCATCGCCGGCATGCTGTATCGCGAAGTGGCGAAGGCCCTGCGCAGCGCCCGCGTGGAGGAGCAGATGGCAGCGCTGGGCGCCGAACCCGGCGGCAACACGCCCGCCGAGTTCACCGACTTCGTGCGCTCGGAATCGGCGCGCTGGGGCAGGATCATCCAGGAGAAGGGCATCAAGCCCGCGTAGCGAGCACCTTCCGGATGCGAGGAATCAAGGGTCCCTCACTGCGTTCGCTTACGGATGCGGGCCCCACGGCGCCGCGTTCAGGAGCTTCACCTCCTGGCTCATCACCAGCGGGCGGAACTTGACCGCGAACCCGTCCATGAAGGCGGGGTCGGCGAACACGGCGGCCCAGTGACGGCGCCGATGGGCGTCGTCGTCGAACTTCCAGAGGTGAACGAGCTGGTTTATCGTGCCCGTGTCACCCTGGAAATAGCCGACGAGATTCGTGGCATGGCCGCCCTTGTCGAGCGCCGGGTAGCCGAACTCCTGATAGAGCTTCACGGCTTCGCCCATCTTGCCGACGTAGAGCGTGTAGGTCCTGAGCTCGTAGAGCGACATATGGATCTCCCTCAATCTCTATCCAAAAGAAATCAGCTGATCGCCTGCGTGGCCAGCTTGGTATCGACCACGTCCTCGAAGGCGATGTCGCGTGACAGGATACCCGACGAACGCATGGCGGCGTGCAGCCGGTCATAGCCCTCGCGCCGGACGACCGGATCGCGGCCCCACAGCTCAAGCGCGCGATAGCGGTCGATGCAGGCGGCAAACAGGTCGCGGGGAACATCGGGAAAGAACGACTGCACCGCATCCACGATTTCGAACGACGGCGTGACGGCGAACCATTTCAGGGTTGCGTCCATGCCGCGGATCATGCGCGCCAGTTCGTCGGCGCGACCGTCGAGCACGCCGCGCCGCGTCACAAGTGTCGTATAGGCGGTGAGGCCGCGCCCGGCGGCGGCGTTCCAGACATACCCCGCGCCCGTGGAGACCAGCCGTTCGGCATAGGGCTGGAAGACCTGTACGGCATCGACCCTGCCTTCGCGCAGCGCGACCTCGTTCTCTGCCATGCTCTTGTCGGTGATCCGCTCGACTTTCGCGGGATCGACGCCGGCGCGCCGCAGATCGTCCTGCAGGCAGACCCACGGCGTCGGTACTTCCGAGACCGTCGCGAGCTTCATCGACAGGAGATCGGCGAATTTGAAATCCGGACGCGGCGTCGCGCCGATCACGAAGAACGGATCGCGCGCCACCACGTCGCAGAAGCAGACGAGGTCCGAGCCGGGGTCCTTGTCGCGCGCGATCAGAACGCGCAGGGGCCCACCCCACATCACGTCGACCTCGCCGGCACGTAGCGCCCGGGCCGCCTCCAGCGGGTCGGCCGAGGGCCGCAGCTCGACCTCGACGCCGGCGCGCTGGAACGCACCGGTGGCATGGGCGGCATAGAAGGGAGCGTAGAAAAGCGCACGGAAATTCTCGGACAGGATGATCGTCATGCACCGATCGTATCACAGCCCCATCTCCCGCCGCACGGCCCAGCGTGCTAGGCCTTGGGCATGGCGAACTCCAAGGCTCCCGCGACGACCCCGGCGGACGGCGACAAGCCGCTCCGCCACCTCTACCTGATCGACGGCTCGGGCTATCTGTTCCGCGCCTACCACGCCCTGCCGCCGATGAACCGGCCCGACGGGACGCCGATCAACGCCGTGTTCGGCTTCTGCCGCATGCTGGTGGCCGACCTGCTGGACAATCCCGAGATCGACCATATCGCCATGATCCTCGACGCCGGCAGCATCACCTTCCGCAACCGGATTTACGACAAGTACAAGGCCAACCGGCCCGATCCGCCGGAAGACCTGATCCCGCAATTCCCGCTGATCCGCGAAGCCGCCCGCGCCTTCAACGTCACGGTATGCGAACTCGACGGCTACGAGGCCGACGACCTGATCGCCACCTATGCCCGCATGGCCGTCGAGGCCGGCGGCACCTGCACCATCGTGTCCTCCGACAAGGACCTGATGCAGCTGGTGCGGCCCGGCGTCGAGCTGATGGACCCGATCAAGAAGATCAAGCTCGGGCCCGAGGCGGTGTTCGAGAAGTTCGGCGTGACGCCCGACAAGGTCGTCGACGTCCAGGCGCTGGCCGGCGACTCGACCGACAACGTGCCGGGCGCGCCGGGCATCGGCATCAAGACCGCCGCCCAGCTGATCAACGAGTACGGCACCCTCGAAGCATTGCTGGAGCGCTCCGGCGAGATCAAGCAGCCCAAGCGGCGCGAATCGCTGCAGAACAATGCCGAGCTGATCCGCATCTCCAAGCAGCTCGTGACCTTGCGCGACGACGTGCCGACGCCGGCCGAGCCCGAGGCCTTCGACAAGCGCAAGCCCGATCCCAACGTGCTGCTGCCCTGGCTCGAGCAGCAGGGTTTCAGGACCCTGCTGCAGCGATTCACCAGCGAACTGGGCGAGGCCGACGCGCCGGTTGCGCCGGCCAACGCGGCGGCTCCTGCAAAGAAAACCGAACCGGGCCCCGCCCCCGCGGCCGCCTCGCAGAGGAAGCCCAACCGGGATTTCACCGCCGCCGACTACGAGATGATCCAGGACGAGAAGCTGCTCGACGAGTGGATCGCCGAGGCGACCCGCGCGGGCACGGTGGCGTTCGACTGCGAGACCGACGGGCTCGATTCCAACAATGCCGGCCTGGTCGGCGTGTCGCTGGCCCTGCTCGAAGGACCTTGGGGCGACGTCAATTCGACGCGCCGGCGCGCGGCCTATTTGCCATTGATGCACAAGGTGCCCGGCGGGGCCGTGCAGGGCGCGCTCGATCTTTTAGGCGACGGCGGCGACAAGGATGCGGGCAAGCTGCTCGAGGGACAGATCCCCTTCAAGACCGCGATCGAAAAGCTGAAGCCACTCTTGGAAGATCCCGCGGTGCTGAAGGTCGGCCAGAACATCAAGTACGACATGGCGGTGTTCCGCCGGCACGGAGTCGAGATCGGCCCGGTCGACGACACGATGCTGATCTCGTTCGTCCTCGACGCCGGCAAGAACAACCACGGCATGGACGAGCTGGCCGAGCTTCACCTTGGCCAAAAGACGATCAAGTTCTCCGACGTGGCGGGCAGCGGCTCCAAGCAGGTGACTTTCGACAAGGTGCCGCTCGACAAGGCGCGCGACTACGCCGCCGAGGACGCCGACGTCACCATGCAGCTGTGGGCGCGCCTGAAGCCGCGCCTGGTGCCGGAGCGCGTCACGTCGATGTACGAGACCATCGAGCGGCCGCTGATCCCGGTTCTGCTCACCATGGAGAGCGCCGGCATCAAGGTCGATGCGCTGAAGCTCAAAGGCTTGAGCGCCGACTTCGAGAAGCGGCTGGCCGAGCTCGAGGGCGAGATCCACAAGATCGCCGGCCGCGAGTTCAACGTCGGCTCGCCCAAGCAGCTGGGCGAAATCCTGTTCGATGAACAGAAGCTGCCCGGCGGCAAGCGCAACAAGAACGGGTCGTGGGCGACCGACGCCTCGGTGCTGGACGACCTCGCGGCGCAGGGCCATCCGCTGCCGGTGAAGATCCTGGAGCATCGCCAGCTCGCCAAGCTCAAGGGCACCTATACCGACGCGCTGGTGCGCCAGGTCGATGCGAAGACGGGCCGCGTCCATACCTCCTATCACATGACCGGCGCCGCCACGGGCCGCCTCGCCTCGACCGATCCCAACCTGCAGAACATTCCGGTGCGCAGCGAGGAAGGGCGCAAGATCCGCCAGGCCTTCATCGCCGAGACGGGCCACAAGCTCCTGAGCGCCGACTATTCGCAGATCGAGCTGCGCCTGCTGGCGCACGTCGCCGACATCCCGGAACTGAAGGCAGCCTTTGCGCGCGGCGACGACATCCACGCGATGACCGCGAGCGAGATGTTCGGCGTGCCGGTGAAGGGCATGGACCCGCTGATGCGCCGCCGCGCCAAGGCGATCAACTTTGGCATCATCTACGGCATCTCGGCCTTCGGCCTCGCCAACCAGCTCGGCATCGGCCAGCAGGAGGCCAAGGAATATATCGGCAAGTACTTCCAGCGCTACCCCGGCATCCGCGACTACATGGAGCGGACCAAGGACTATGCGCGCAAGTACGGCTATGTGGTGACGCCGTTCGGCCGCAAGATTCACCTCAGGTTCATCCACGACAAGAGCCAGGGCATGCGCGCCTTCGCCGAACGCGCCGCGATCAATGCCCCGCTGCAGGGCGGCGGCGCCGACATCATCAAGCGCGCGATGATCCGCCTGCCGGGCGCTCTCTCGGCCGCCAAGCTAAATGCAAGGATGCTGCTGCAGGTCCACGACGAGCTGCTGTTCGAGGTGCCCGAGAAGGAACTCGACAAGACCAGGGACGTGACCCGCAAGATCATGGAAAGCGCCGCCTCGCTCACCGTGCCGCTGGTGGTCGACACCGGCGTCGGCGACAACTGGGCGGCGGCACACTAGGAGGAGAAAAGACCTCACCCTGAGGAGCGCGGCTGGCGGCGCGTCTCGAAGGGTGGGAACGAGCACCACGTTTGTTGCCCACCCTTCGCGACGCGGCCCGATGGGCCGCTCCTCAGGGTGAGGTGTTGTGTTGATAAGCGATGAATGAAGTGAGGAATACACCATGAAAGTCTGGGGCCGCGCCAATTCGATCAATGTGATGAAGGTTCTGTGGTGCGCCGACGAGTGCGGGCTCAGGTACGAGCGCGAGGATGTCGGCGGGGCGTTCGGCGGCAACGACCAGAAATGGTACCTCGACATGAATCCCAACGGAGTCGTGCCGACCATCGACGTGGGCGGGCGCATCGTCTGGGAGAGCAATTCGGCGGTGCGCTATCTCGCGGCCAAGTATGCCGCGGGCTCGCTGTGGCCCACCGATCCCGGCCTGCGCAGCGAGGCCGACCGCTGGATGGACTGGCAGCTCAGCACGATCTCCGAGCCGATGCGCCTCGCCTTCTGGGGCCTGATCCGCACGCCGCCGGAGAAGCGCGACATGGCGGCGATCGGCAAGGCGGCCCACGAGGCCGGCAAGCTGTTCGGCCGGCTCGACGGCTGGCTCGCGGGCAAGCGCTACGTCGCGGGCGACCGTTTCACGATGGGCGACATCCCGGTCGGCTGCTTCGTCCATCGCTGGTATGCGCTGGAAATCGAACGCCCGGACCTGAAGAACGTCCGGGCGTGGTACGAGCGGCTGATGACGCGCCCGGCCTATGCCAAGCACGTCATGATCAAGCTGACCTGACTATTTGCGCTTCGGCAGCTTGGCGAGCTCGGCCACGATGGCGCGGTCGACCACCGTGAACAGGTAGGCGTCCGGCGACAGGGTGCAGCCGCCGCGCACCAGGTGGGCGAGCTGGGCGCCCTGCTCGCCGTCGGGAATCAAGACGCCGCGCACGCGCGCCGAATGTTCCGCGAGGAACACGGTCAGCGCCTTGCGGGCTTCCGGGTTCATCGCATGCGCTTCCTTGCATGAGATGTAGGCCGCCTGGTCGAAGTTGAGCGGCGGCATCTGGGCCTGGGCGGACGCCGAGACGGCAACGAATGAGAGAGCGGCGAGCGAGACGAGAAGCCTGGAGGTCATCCGAATCTCCTCCTTACTTGCTGTTGCCGATGGCGGTGCCGCCGAGATAGCCGACCGCGCCGCCGATCAGGCCGGCACCGACCACCGCGCCGAAGCTGCCGCCGGTCGCCAGGCCGATACCGGTACCGGCCGCGGCGCCGACCAGCGCGCCGGTCTGGCCATCCGACAGATTCGTGTTGCAGCCGCCCAGGAAGCCCGCGGCCACAACCAGCGTCAGGATTTTCGTCTTCATCACACTCTCCCCTTTACGGCGACGCTCCCGTTACGGAGGCGTCATATCCGCTTTCACCCAACCCTTATCAGGATTGAAGGCGGTAATCATGCCGGCGCGCTGCGCCGTCGCGGGCCCGAGGTCCTGCTGGTAGACCTCGCCCTTGTAGTCGACGACGAAGGTCATCACCCCGGTCACGCCGTAGCGCACCGGCCAGGCGATGGCGCCGAAGCCACCCATCATACGGCCGTTCACGATGTAGTCGCGCGCCCCGCCCGGCGCCGCGGCGCCCTGGGCGTAGAGCATGCGGAAGTAATAGCCGTAATGGCCGTCGGGCGAGTTGCCGTCGACCTGGGCACGGGCAACAGCCGGCCCGAGCGGGCTCTGCGGCTCGCCGGGCCTGGCCTCCCAGTAGAGCCCGTCCTTGCGGCCGGGCGCAGAAAGCAAGCGCCGTGCGTAGACCGGCGAGCCGGTCTTCATGGGATCCATCGCCGCGTAGTCGCGCTGGGCGTCGACGATGGCCAGCATCGTCTGGACGACGGCGGCCTCGTCATGGCCGATCTGGCGCAGCCGTATCTCGCGCCAGCCGGCGACCGGATCGAAGCGCCATTCCGCGCCGTCCTTCACGATGGGAATGGGCAGCGTCCAGCCGGCCTTGCCCGCCGCGATCGTGGCTTTGTCACCCGCGACCTTGACCTCGTGGCTTTCATCCCAGGCGGCCAGATAGGCGGCGCGGCGCGCCTGAAGCTGCTCGGACGTGGTCGGGACGAACTCGCGCCACGCCGGACCGAGCAGCATGCCCAGTCCCTTCGGGTCGCCCTTGCGAACCGCGTCGGTGAACGCGTCGGCCGCCGCCTCGGCCGTCGGGAAGCCCTGAACCTTGGCCGCCTGCTGGGCGATTGCACCGCCGGCAAGGCCGACGAACACGACAAGGGCCAGAAGGCCGCGCCGGAACATCGAGCCGCTCATCGCCGTCCTCCTCCAAACCTGTCACCGCCGCCACCACCGCCACCAAACCTGTCACCGCCGCCACCACCGCCACGTTCCCCGCCGCCCCAGCTGCGGTTGCCCCAGGACTGGCTGCCGCGGTTGAAGTCACGGCTTGCGCCGCTGCCGCCGCGGTTGATGTCGCCAAACGCACCGCGCTCGCCGCCGGCACGGGTCTCAGCCGGCCGGTTTTCGGCAGCAGGGCGATTCTCGGCGCCGCGATTTTGCACGCCCTGCGTGCCCTGCGCGCCGCGCCCGTCGAGCTGGCCGCGAAACTGCTCGCGCTGCTGCGCCGAATCGGGGCGATTCTGGCTGAACGCCTGCCGCTCGGCCGGCGTGCGGTACGGCACGCCGTCGCGATGCGCCGGATCGTGGTTCCACTGGCCGTTGCGGTAGCGGTCGCCGTTGAAGTTGTTGGCGCTGATGCTGGTCGCCCTGTTGACGTTCACCGTCGTGTAGCTGTTGCCCCAGCCGCCGCCGCTGTAGCCCCAGTGCCAGCCGCCGAACATCGCCGCACCGGCGGCGACGCCCAGGCCGAACATCATGCCGGTCATCAGCGCCGCGCCATAATTGGGCGGCGGCGGATAATAGGGTGGCGGATAGGCGGGATAGGGCCACGGGCCGTAGGCCCAGGCCGGATTGTAATAGGGAACGTAGAGCAGTTCGGGATTGGCCGGCTCGATGACGATTGCGTTGGCGCCGCCGCTCGCCTGAGTCGTCACCTTCTGCTGCGGCGTCGACTTCAGGTTGCCGGCTGCCTCCGCCTTGGCGCGCAGCCGCTGCACCGAGGCCGCGACGTCCTTCTGCTGGCCAATCATGGCGTCGCCCAGCTTCTGGGTCCAGTCGAGCTGATTGCTCATCATCTGCAGCGTCTGCGGAAACGCGGTGAGCGACTTCACGCTGACGTCCCAGCTCTTGTCCTTAACCGCCGCGACGGCGGCATCGCCCTTGAGGTTGGGGTTGGCCTGCGACCAGCGCGCCGCCTCGACGATTTCCAGCGGATAGGTCGCGCCCATCAGCACCTGCGACAGCAGCGCGTCGGGATAGAGGGCGACGGGCGCCAGCACCTGGTCGAGCTGTTCGGTCGTGAAAGGCTTGTTGGAGTCCTGCGCCCGCACTCCGTGGAACGGCGCAAGAGCGAGCACAGCCGCCGACAATGCAAGAAGTTTGCGTCGTTCCATGTTCGGCTCGTTCCTTCAAAAATGCCACGAAGAGGACGGCGGCACAGTACCGGCGGAGACCATATCACGTCCAGCGCAGCGCCCGTCACATGAGACGATAGACCTGCTCCGGCTCGTCCCGGCCCTTCACGTGCCGCAGTTCCGGCTTCGGCAATTCCCCCAGCACTTCGGGGTGCTTCATCGCCGCGATCGTGTCGCCACTCACCAGCACGATGACATCCTCGTCGTCACGCATGAACTCCTTGCCGAGCTGCTCGAAACGCTGCGCCACGTTCACGGTGTCGCCGACCACAGTGTAGTTGACCCGCCCCGGCGCGCCGATGTTGCCCACGATCACCGGGCCCGAATGTACGCCGACCCGCACGCGGATGGCCGTGTGGCCAGCCGCGATGCGCTGAAGATTGTCCTCATGCACGACACGTCCCATCTCGAGAGCGGCATGGACGGCGTGGTCGGCATGGTCTTCCATCTTCGAAAGCCCTCCCCACACGGCCATCACGCAGTCGCCGATATACTTGTCGATCACGCCCTGGTCGTTCTCGATGCAGGCGCCCAGCAGCGCGAAATGATGGTTGAGCATGTCGGCCGTTTCCTGCTCGGGCAGGTCCTCGGCCTGCGGCGTGAAGCCCACGATATCAGTGAACATCACGGTGACGATGCGGCGGCGCGACGCCACGGCGTCCTCGCCCAGCTCCATCAGCCGGAAGACGAGACGGTGCGGCACGTAAGCGCCGAACCATTTCAGCGCCCCGCGCGCCTTGTCGAGGCTCTGGCCGGCATCGTCGATTTCGCGCAGCCGCGACCTGCGGTGAAACGGCTGGTCGAACTTCAGCTGCTCCATCGACTCGGCCGCCGACGTGAGCGTGCCGATCGAGCGCGCCATGCTGAGCCCCATCAGCAGCGCCAGCAGCGCGGCGACGGCCAACGTGATGGCGCCGACGATGGCGCCATTGAACAAGCGGTCGAGGTCGCCGGTCGCGTCCTCGATCGGAAAATATTGACCGACCAGCCAGGGCTCGGGCCCGAACTCATGGAGCTCGCGGTAGACGAACACCCAGCGCCGGCCGCCCTCTTCGACGACATGTCCGAGCGAGCCCAGCGCCCGGTCGATCTGCGGCGAGCGCACGGGCGGGTCCCAGATCTTGGCGAGCACCGGGTCGTCGACCTCCTTGATCGTGGGCAGGGGCCGCTTCTCGGAAAGGCCGAGTCCGCGCGGATCGATCAGGCGACGGGCCGCCAGCACCTGGTCGCGGTCGACGAGGATGAAGTAGCGTCCCTCGCCGCCGCGGACCGGATTGCCAATGAGATAGGAGAGATCGCCGACCGCCACCGTGGCGATCAGGCCGCCGATGAAAGCGTTGTCGATGCGCCGAACCGGCGTGCGGACGTTGACCACCGGCTGCTTGATCGCCTCGCTCCAGAACAGCGCCCCCCAAAAGGTGTGTTGCGACGTCTGGAGCTGGCGAAAGCGCTCCATGCCCTGCGGCTGGTCGACGAGCGAGATCGTTTCGCGCTCGATCCGGCCATCGGGCGCGCGCATGGCACGATGCAGCTTGAGATCGAGCGTGGCGAAGCCGATCGCCGACACCGCGGGGACCTGCTGCATCATGACGGCCAGCAGCTCGCGCACGGCTACCGGCGATTCGATGTCGATGCGCCCGCCGGCGGCCAGGGCTGCGATCAGCTCGAGCTGCTCGCTGACCGGATCGAGGCGGTTACGGACCAGCGCCACCTGGGCATCGACCACGCGGGCCGCACGGTCGACGAGCAGCCGCTCAGCGGTACCGGTCGCGCCGGCCAGCACGACGATGTAGGCGACGCCGGAAATCAGCGATAGCGAGACGAAGGCAAGCGCCAGCGCTGCGACCAGGGGCAGCCGCCACGGACGGCGCACGGCCGCCGCAGCGAGAGGTGTCTCGGAAATCGGGCTCACACGGCGGCCATCATAGGATGTCCGCCGCCCGGAAGCGATGTCCCGTCAGGTCAGGCGGCGACGCGGATGGCCGACTTGTTGACCTTGTCGTCGACGTGACTTTCGAACTGCTGGAAATTCTTCTCGAAGCGCTGGGCGACGTCGCGCGCGGCGCTGTCATAGGCCTTCTTGTCCTTCCAGGTGTTCTTCGGATTGAGCACGTCGCCCGGCACGTCGGGGCAGGCGCTCGGCACCTGCATGCCGAAGTGCGGATCGGTCGAGGAGGCTGAGGAAGCCAGCGTGCCGTCGAGCGCCGCCCGGATCATCGCGCGGGTGTGGCGGATCGACATGCGCTCGCCGACGCCGAAGCCGCCGCCCGTCCAGCCGGTGTTGACCAGCCAGCACTTCACGTTCTGGCGGGCCATCTTCTCGCCCAGCATCTTGGCGTAGACGGTCGGATGGCGCGGCATGAAGGGCGCCCCGAAGCAGGTCGAGAAGGTCGCCTGCGGTTCGGTCACGCCCTTCTCGGTACCGGCGACGCGCGCCGTGTAGCCCGAGAGGAAGTGATACATCGCCTGCTCGGGCGACAGCCGCGAAATCGGCGGCAGCACGCCGAACGCGTCGGCCGTCAGCATCACGATGTTCTCCGGCGTGCCGGTGATGCCGGTGGCCGAGGTGTTCGGGATGAAGTCGAGCGGATAGCAGGCGCGCGTGTTCTCGGTATGGGCGCCGTCGTCGAGGTCGAGGCGGCCGGTCGACGGATCGATCACGACATTCTCGAGCACCGTGCCGAAGCGGCCGGTGGTGGCATAGATCTCCGGTTCGGCCTCGCGGCTGAGCTTGATCACCTTGGCGTAGCAGCCGCCCTCGAAGTTGAAGAGGCTGTCCTCGGCCCAGCCATGCTCGTCGTCGCCGATCAGCGTGCGCGTCGGATCGGCCGACAGCGTGGTCTTTCCGGTGCCCGACAGGCCGAAGAAGACCGCGACGTCGCCCTTCGGACCGACATTGGCGGAGGCGTGCATCGGCAGGACGTTCTTGTCCGGCAGCAGGTAGTTCAGGATCGTAAACACCGACTTCTTGATCTCGCCGGCATACCAGGTGCCGCAGATCGCCACGACGCGTTCGGTGAAGTTCACCAGGATGGCGCAGTCCGAGGCCGTGCCGTCGAGCTTCGGGTCGGCCTGGAAGCCCGGCAGGTTCAGGATGGTGAATTCCGGCTTGAAGCCCTCGAGTTCGTCCACCTTGGGACGCAGGAACATGTTGCGGGCGAACAGATTGTGCCACGCCGTCTCGTTGACCACGCGCACGCCGATGCGATGGGCGGGATCGGCGCCGGCCCAGCAGTCGCGCACGAAGAGGTCGCGGCGCTGCGCATAGGCGATCATGCGGTTGTAGAGGGCGCGATAGCCGCCGGGCGTGATCGGCTTGTTGGTCTTGCCCCAGTCGATGCGGCCCTTGCTCTCCGAATCCTCGACGATGAACTTGTCGTTGGGCGAGCGGCCGGTATGGATGCCGGTGCGCACCACCAGCGCGCCACCCTCGGCCACCACGCCTTCGTGGCGACGAACCGCTTCCTGATACAGCGCGGGAACCTGGAGGTTCCAGTAGACATTGCCCAGGTTCTTGAGTCCGAGCGCTTCCAGTCCAAATTTGGGTACGATAAAGCCCGCCTGATGCACAGCGTTTCTCCTGCTTTCCGGCTAATCCGAATGGCGATGGTGTTCTTGCCCTAAGCGCTACTGGCAGGGCCGTGGGGTGGCAAGGGCCTGCGACAAACTAGTTGCCCCGTTCGTGTGGATCGGATTTCGCATCTGCGAAACGAGAGCCGCGCCGCGGAATCGATGCGATGCCTCTCCGTCCCGGCAAGACCTCAGGCGGCGGCGCGTGCCTTGGCGACCAAGGACACCAAAATTTTGCGGGCCTGATCCGCAGCCTGCAGAGGCGCGTCGAAATCGAGCCGCGCGACCTGGCCTCCCAGCCGGAGGTCGATGCCCGCCGGATCGATGCCGGTCATCTTCCAGCCGCTGCCGGCGAGCCCGATCAACTTCTCGGCATAAAGCTGGACGGCGTCGGCGTGATCCTCGTTCATGTGGCTGACGATTCCGGGCTCGGCTTCGGCAAGGCCCGCCACCTGCGGGGGCGCCAGTTCCGCCGCGTCCATCCAGCTGATCTTGCCGAAGCCGCCCACCAGATGGGCGCGCTGCAGCGCGATGCGGTACACGCTGAAGTCCCTGAATCCCGCATAGAGGGCGGCATCGGGATGGCGGGCAATGAAACGCGCCTTCAGCCGGTCATCGGCGGTTCGCCCGGCATGCCCCAGCACGGTCGCCCGCGGTCCGGTCAGCGGCTGGTCGAGGCCGCCGGTCCCGTCGAACAGCAGCGAGACGCGGCCATCGGCCTGGATCGCCTTCGTATGCTCGGCCAGATCGCTCAGCAGCAGGATCGGTGACAGGTCGTGATCGACCGCGACCAGCACCAGGGAGGCATAGGGCCAGCCGGCCAGTTCGCCCGGCAGGACAGTGGCCAGGGAAGCCCGGTCGAGACCGCGCAAGAGGCCGCACACGGTGCGGAGCATGTCGTTGTGGGTCATTTTCGGATAAAAAAGCCGCAATTGTTCGTTGAGTATTATAAACCGGGAAGGCGGCGGCGACGTCCCGGAGTGTGATAGCATGTTCTAATTGCCGTTGTCCGCTGCAGGAGAAGCCAGCCCGTGCGCAAGAACATCGCCCTCGTCGACGACGATCGCAACATCCTCACCTCGGTGTCGATGCTGCTCGAAGCCGAAGGGTTTCAGATCAAGACTTACAATGACGGTGCGTCGGCTCTGGAAGGCCTCAACCAGTCGCCCCCCGATCTCGGCATCTTCGATATCAAGATGCCGCGCATGGATGGCATGGAACTGTTGAACCGCATCCGCAAGACGCAGCAGTTCCCGGTCATCTTCCTCACCTCCAAGGACGAGGAGATCGACGAGGTGCTGGGTCTGCGCATGGGCGCCGACGACTTCATCCGCAAACCGTTCTCGCAGCGTCTGCTGCTGGAGCGCATCCGCGCCGTGCTGCGGCGCGCCGATGTGGGCGGTGCCAAGGGCGAAGCCGCCGCCGAGCGAATCGTGCGCGGCGAGCTGATCCTCGACCCAAGCCGCCACCAGTGCACCTGGAAGGGCAAGGAGGTGCATCTCACGGTCACCGAGTTCCTGCTCCTGAAGTCGCTCGCGGAGCGGCCCGGCCACGTGAAGAACCGCGACCAGCTCATGGATGCGGCCTACGGCGAGACGATCTACGTCGACGACCGCACCATCGACAGCCATATCAAGCGCGTCCGCCGCAAGTTCCGTGAGGTCGATGGCGAGTTCGAGCAGATCGAAACGCTGTATGGCATCGGATATCGATACCGCGACTCCTGAGCCCGGCACGCCTCCGCTCGGGCGGCAGACTCTAAGCTCCCGGATTGCCGCGGAGCTCGGCCGGCTGTTCCCGCGCGCGGTGCGCAAGGCGCCGGCGTCGACCGGTGCTGCCGAGTCGCCGTCGCTGCTGCGTCGTCGTCGCAGCGTGGGTCGCAGCCACTCGCCTCTGACCCGGCGCATCCTGCTGCTCAACCTGATCCCGGTGGCGCTGCTGACCCTGGGCGCCGTCTATCTCAGCGACTACGAAGAGGAACTCATCGACACCGAGCTCGCCTCGCTGCTGGTGCAGGGCGAGATGGTGGCGGCCGGCATCGGCGAGGTCGCCGTGGTCGGCGGCGAAACCACGATCAATCGCATGGACGCCGACGCCGCGCGCCAGCTCCTCACGCGGCTGGTCCGGCCGACCGGCGTGCGTGCGCGCCTGTTCAGCGAGACCGGCGAACTGCTGGGCGATTCGGCGCTGCTGAACGAACGGGGACGCATCCACGTCGTGCCGCTGCCGCCGCCCGAGGTGCCCGTCGAGGCCGAGATCGAGGCCAGTATCGGGGAGCGCATCAGCGACTGGATCGCCCGCCAGCTGTCGCGCGTCGACCACTATCCCGACTACGTCGACAAGCCGGTGCCGACGCTGCGCGACTTTCCCGAGGCGGCCAGCGCGCTGCGCGGCTTCAACGCGTCGGCCGTGCGCAGCGCCGGCCAGGGACGGCTGATGCTGAGTGCCGCCGTGCCGGTGCAGCGCTACAAGCAGGTGCTGGGCGCCCTCCTGCTGACACGCGACAACCGCGCCATTGCAGCCTCGCTGCGCGAGGTCCGCTACGACATGCTGACCATCGCCGCGGCGGCGCTCGGCATCACCGTGCTGCTGTCGCTCTACCTCGCCGGCACCATCACCCAGCCGATCGTGCGCCTGGCCCGCGCCGCCGACGAGGTCCGGCTGGCGCGCGAGAGCCGACCGGAGATTCCCGATCTCGGCAAGCGCGGCGACGAGATCGGCGACCTGAACGACGCGTTGCGCTCGATGACCGAGGCGCTTTGGCTGCGCATCAACACCATCGAGAGCTTCGCCGCCGATGTCGCCCATGAGCTCAAGAACCCGCTGACATCGCTGCGCTCGGCCATCGAGATGGCGGGACGGACCGATCTCGACGCGGAACGCCGGGCCAAGCTGATGGCCATCGTCATGGACGACATCAACCGGCTCAACCGGCTGATCTCCGACATCTCCGACGCCTCGCGGCTCGACGCCGAGCTGATGCGCGGCGAGGTGAGGCCGGTCGACCTCGACAAGCTGCTGCGCGACATGGTCCATCACTATGCCGTGACGGCCAACCAGAAGTCCGGCGTCGAAGTCGAATTCCGGGTCGCCGCCAATCCGCCGTTCGTGGCGCACGGCCACGACGGCCGCTACGGCCAGGTGTTCCGCAACGTCATCGACAACGCGCTGTCCTTCGCGCCGGCGGGCTCGCGCATCCTCGTCGAGCTGAGCCGCGAGTCGCGCAACGGTCCCTTCATCGTCACCATCGACGACGAGGGCCAGGGCATTCCCGAAGACAATCTCGAGTCGATCTTCCAGCGCTTCTACTCCGAGCGTCCGACCGAGCATTTCGGCAAGCATTCCGGGCTCGGCCTGTCGATCTGTCGCCAGATCGTCGAGACCTATGGCGGCACGATCGCGGCCACCAACCGGCTTGGCCCCGACGGCAAGGTCCGGGGCGCCCGCTTCACCATCCGGCTACCCGCGGCCAGCGGCCGGAAGTGACGATCGCAAAGTGACCCCTCCGAAGTGACGCTCAGGATCACGACCTTCGTGCATGCAACCTGCATCGCCCTGCAGACCCGCGACAAGGGCTGGCGCGGCGTCCTGCTGCGGGGTCCGTCGGGCGCCGGCAAGTCCGACCTCGCGCTTCGCCTCATCGAGGGTGGCGCGCGCCTGGTGGCGGACGATCAGACCGCTCTGGTCCGACAAGGCCACACCCTCGTCGGCACGCCGCCGGGCACGCTCGCGGGCCTGCTGGAAGTCCGCGGCGTCGGCATCGTGAAGCTCGGTCGCGCCCGGCTCCTCACGCGAGTGCCGATCGCCCTGCTGGTCGATCTCGTGCCGCCCGACCGGATCGAACGGCTGCCGGATCCGGCGCGCGAGACGCTGCTCGATGTCGACCTGCCGGTCGTGGCACTGGCACCGTTCGAGGCGTCCGCGCCTGCAAAGTTGCACCTTGCCCTCGCACAAACCTCGGCCGCATGATCCGGCGCGCATAGATCATGCCTGATAGCCCCACACCTTCCGCTCCCGCCACGACACACGATACGCGTCGCCCGTTCGTCGTGATCACGGGCCTGTCCGGCGCCGGCCGCGCGACGGCCCTGAACGCGCTCGACGACCTGGGCTATGTCGCCGTCGACAACGTGCCGCTGCCGCTGCTCGACGATCTCATGCGCTCGACCGGCGGCGAAGCGGGCGAAAAAGCCCAGCCCCTGGCCCTCGGCATCGACACCCGCACGTTCGGCTTCGATGCGCGCGAGCTCGCAACGCGCATCAGGGAGTTGCGCAGCAATCCCGCCCTTGCCGCACGGCTGCTGTTCCTCGAGGCCGACACCGAGACGCTGCAACGGCGCTACACCGAATCGCGCCGCCCGCATCCGTTGGCGCCCGACCGTCCCGTGGTCGACGGCATCAGCGAGGAGCGGCGGCAGATCGGCTGGATGTGCGACGTGGCGGATCTCTCGCTCGACACGTCGTCGCTCTCGCCGCACCGCCTCAAGCAGATTCTCGCCGGCCACTTCGGGCTCGGCCGCCGCGTCGGCACCCGCATTTCGGTGATGTCGTTCTCGTTCCGCCGCGGCCTGCCGCGCGAGGCCGACCTGGTGTTCGACGCGCGGTTCCTCAAGAACCCGCACTACGATCCCGTGCTGAAGCCTCTCACCGGCCGCGATCCGGCGGTCGCGGCTTTCATCGCAACCGATCCCGACTACCGTCCGTTCGTCGACAGGCTGAAGGGGCTGATCGGGCCGCTGCTGCCGCGTTTCGATGCGGAGGGCAAGAGCTATTTGACCATCGCCATCGGCTGCACCGGCGGAAAACACCGGTCCGTGGCCCTCGCCGAAGAGCTTGCAGACTGGTTGCGAATCGCAGGCCGGTCCGTCACTCTCTCGCACCGGGACGTCGGGGCGGCCGGGGAGGCCGGGGGCGCAGGGTAGAGCTAAAACATGATCGGTATCGTACTCGTGACACACGGCAATCTGGCGCTGGAATTCAAAGCCGCGCTGGAGCATGTCGTCGGTCCGCAGCACTGCATGTCGACCGTCTGCATCGGCGCAGAGGACGACATGGAAAAGCGCCGCGGAGAAATCCTCGAACAGGTCCGCGCCTGTGAAACGGGCGAGGGCGTGATCGTGCTGACCGACATGTTCGGCGGCACGCCCTCCAATCTCGCGATCTCCATCATGGAGCAGGCGCGGGTCGAGGTTCTGGCCGGGGTCAATCTGCCGATGCTGGTGAAGCTCGCCAGCGTCCGCACGCGGCCGATCGCCGAGGCGGTGCGCATGGCGCAGGAAGCCGGCCGCAAGTACATCACCGTCGCTTCGCGTATCCTGGCCAAGGAAGCTTCGTGAGCGACGCTGCGTCGAATTCGAGCGCGGAGGCCGCCATCGGCGCGCTGAAGCGCAGGCTCGCGATCGCCAACAAACGCGGCCTGCATGCCCGCGCCGCAGCCAAGTTCGTGCGCACCGCCGGCCAGTTCGACGCCGTCGTCCGGGTTTCCTTCAAGGGCCAGGAAGTCTCGGGTCTGTCGATCATGGGCCTGATGATGCTGGCCGCGGGAATCGGCAGCTCGATCGAGGTCGTTTGCTCGGGCAAGCAGGCCGCCGATGCGATGGCGGCCCTCTCGACGCTGGTCGAGGGCAAGTTCGGCGAGGATTGAAGCGCTAACCGCCGCGCCAACAGGGCCGCGCATAAAGACTTGCGCATACCGACATAAATTATTGCTTATATGTTGATCCCGCGCGTTGAGGCGGTCCGGCACCGCTGTTATGACACGCCCGCTTTTCACATTCGCCGCCTGCCAACGCGGGCGCAGCAAGGAGGGCCAGATGGCTCAGGATTACATCGTCAAGGATATCGGGCTCGCCGACTGGGGTCGCAAGGAACTCGACATGGCCGAGACCGAAATGCCGGGCCTGATGTCGATCCGCAAGGAATACGGCCCGAAGCAGCCGCTCAGGGGCGCGCGCATCGCGGGCTCGCTGCACATGACCATCCAGACGGGCGTGCTGATCGAGACGCTGACCGCGCTGGGTGCCGACGTGCGCTGGGCGTCGTGCAACATCTATTCGACGCAGGATCACGCCGCGGCGGCGATCGCCAAGGCCGGCACGCCGGTCTTCGCGATCAAGGGCGAGAGCCTCGAGGAATACTGGGACTATACCCACAAGATCTTCGAGTGGGCCGACGGCGGCGAACCCAACATGATCCTCGACGATGGCGGCGACGCCACCTTGCTGGTCCATCTCGGCGCCCGCGCGGAAAAGGATCCGACGCTGATTGCCAACCCGACCAACGAAGAGGAGGAAGTCCTCTACAAGGTGATCGCCAAGACCAACAAGGCGAAGCCCGGCTGGTATGCCAAGCTCGGCCAGTCGATCAAGGGCGTCACCGAGGAGACGACCACCGGCGTCCATCGCCTCTACAACATGGCGAAGGAAGGCAAGCTGCTGTGGCCGGCCATCAACGTGAACGACTCGGTGACCAAGTCGAAGTTCGACAATCTCTACGGCTGCCGTGAGTCGCTGGTCGACGGCATCCGCCGTGGCACCGACGTGATGATGTCGGGCAAGGTGGCGATGGTCGCGGGCTTCGGCGACGTGGGCAAGGGCTCGGCCGCCTCGCTGCGCCAGGCCGGTTGCCGCGTCATGGTCTCCGAAATCGATCCGATCTGCGCCCTGCAGGCGGCGATGGAAGGCTACGAGGTCGTGACGATGGAAGAAGCGGCCCCGCGGGCCGACATCTTCGTGACCGCCACCGGCAACGTCGACGTGCTGACGCTCGAGCACATGAAGGCGATGAAGCATCGCGCCATCATCTGCAACATCGGCCACTTCGACTCCGAGATCCAGATATCGAGTCTCCGTAACTTCAGGTGGCACAATGTGAAGCCGCAGGTCGACGAGGTAGAATTCGCCGACGGCAAGCGCATCATCGTGCTGTCGGAAGGCCGCCTCGTGAACCTGGGCAACGCCACCGGCCATCCCAGCTTCGTGATGTCGGCGTCGTTCTCGAACCAGACGCTGGCCCAGATCGAGCTGTGGACCAATCCCGGCAAGTACGAGAGGCAGGTCTACACGCTGCCGAAGTTCCTCGACGAGAAGGTCGCGGCGCTCCATCTCGAGAAGGTCGGCGCCAAGCTGACCAAGCTCCGCCCCGACCAGGCCAAGTATATCGGCGTGCCCGAGACCGGCCCGTTCAAGGGCGACCTCTACCGCTACTAATCGCCCACAGGGGCGCATGCTAGAAGTCGGCATCGAAAGATGCCGACTTTTTCTTTGCCCCTTCCCGACGAGGCCGCGACCGAGCGGCTGGGCACCGCGCTCGCCGCCCGCCTGAGGCCGCGCGACGTCGTGGCGCTGGAAGGCGGCCTGGGCGCCGGCAAGACGACGCTGGCCCGCGCCATCCTGCGCGCCGCCGCGGGCGATCCGGCGCTGATCGTGCCCAGTCCCACCTTCACCCTGGTCGAGGTCTACGAAACCCGGCGCGGCAGCTTCTGGCACTTCGACCTCTACCGCCTGGACGAGCCCGAGCAGGTTTTCGAACTGGGCTGGGAGGAGGCGCGCATCGACGGCGTGGCCCTGGTCGAATGGGCCGACCGGCTGGGGCCCCTGCTGCCGCGCGAGCGGCTCACCATCAGCCTGTCGGTCACGGGCGAAAGTCGCCTAGCGACTCTGGAAGGAGAATCCCGTTTTGGCGAAGTCTGAACGCGACCGTCTGCGCGCCGAGTTCGTGAGCCGCGCCGGCTGGGGCGATGCCGGCGAACGGCTGCTGGCGGGCGACGCCTCGTTCCGGAAATACTTCCGGCTGAGCCGGCCGCGCGGCTCGGCGGTCGTCATGGACGCGCCGCCGCCGCAGGAGGACGTGCGGCCGTTCGTGCGGATCGGCAAGCACCTGATCGCGCTCGGCCTCAGCGCGCCGGAGATCCTGGCCGAGGATGCCGGGCACGGCTTCCTGCTGCTGGAGGATTTCGGCGACGACACCTACGCGCGCGTGCTGGCGGCAGGCGGCGACGAGGGCGAGCTTTACCGCCGCGCCACTGACGTGCTGGTCGAGATCTACCGCGCCGGCGAACGCAGCCTGTTGCCCGGTCTTGGCGCCTATACCGGCGACGCCTTGATCGAGGCGGCGATGCTGCTGCCGGAATGGTATCTGCCGGAAGCGACCGGCACGCCGACGCCCGCCGAGGAAACCGCGCGCTACGTCGCGGCCTGGCAGGAATGCCTGGCGGCCCTGCCCCCGACCGCCGGGACGCTGCTGCTGCGCGACTACCACAAGGACAATCTCCTGTGGCTGCCGGCGCGGCCGGGCGTGAAGGCCTGCGGCCTGCTCGACTTCCAGGACGCCCAGCGTGGCCATCCCTCCTACGATCTCGTGTCGCTGATCGAGGATGCGCGGCGCGACGTGGCGCCTGCCGTCCATACCGCCTGCCTCGATCGCTATGTCGCCGAGGCAGGAATCGCCGACGCCGCGGGCTTCCGCACCGGGTTCGCACTGATGGCCGCGCAACGCCACGCCCGCATCATCGGGCTGTTCGTTCGCCTGCTGCGGCGCGACGGCAAGACTGACTACCTGCAGTATCTGCCGCGCGTCTGGCGGATGTTCGAACGCGCCCTGCAGCATGAAGCCCTCGCGCCGCTGCGCGCCTGGGTCGATCGTACCCTGCCGCCCGATCTGCGGCGCATCGGAGCCGGAACATGATCAGAAGCGCGATGATTTTGGCGGCCGGCCGTGGCGAACGCATGCGGCCGCTCACCGATTCGATGCCCAAGCCGCTGATCCCCGTCGCAGGCCGCTCGATGCTGGAGCGGGCGCTGGACCGGCTGCAGCACACTGGCGTGCAGAACGTCGTCGTGAACGTGCATCATTTCGGCAACCAGATCGCCGATCGCCTGCGCGGCCGCGCCCGCATCGTCCACGAGGACCATCTGCTGGAAACCGGCGGCAGCGTGCGCAACGCGCTCCCCCTGCTCGGCAACGGGCCGTTCTTCGTGCTGAACGGCGACGGTCTGTGGCGCGACGGGCCGGAATCGATGCTGGGCCGGCTGGCCGCGGCCTGGGACCCCAACCGCATGGACGCGTTGCTGCTGCTCCATCCGCTGGCCACCGCCATCGGCCGCGAGGAGAAGGACCGCGGCGATTATTATCTCGAACCCGACGGCCGCATCCGTCATCGCGGCACGGCAGAGACCGCACCGTATCTTTTTGCCAGCATCTCGGTCTGCGATTCACGGCTGTTCAACGGCTCACCCGAAGGCCCCTTCTCGCTCCTGAAATTGTGGGCCCGTTCGGAGCAGGCCGGCCGGCTCCATGGCCTGGTGCACGACGGCGACTGGTTCCATGTCGGAACGCCCGCAGCCCTCGCCGCGGCCGAACGCGTGCTTGGATGAAAGGCCTCTTCACCATCGGCACGGAGCGGCGCTTTGCCGACGAACTGGCGCGGGTGGTGTTGGCCGAGCACGGTGACGATCCGCTTGCCCTGGCCGACGTGCTGATCCTTGTGCCGACGCGGCGCTCGGTGCGGGCCTTGCGCGAAGCCTTCCTGCGCGCCGCCAACGGCACGCCCACGATCCTGCCGCGCATGGCGCCGCTGGGCGACGTCGACGACGGCGAATGGGAGGTCGCGTCCGGCGACGGTGACGCGCTCACGCTGCCGCCGGCCATCGATCCGGCCGAACGCGAGGCATTGCTGGCCCAGCTGGTGGCCGCCTTCACCGACGACCAGGGCCATCCCATCGCACAGTCGGCGGCGCAGGCGCTGAAACTCGCGCGCGAACTCGGCCGACTGCTCGACGAGCTTGCCATCGAAGGCGTGTCGTTCGCGCAGCTCGAGGGGCTGGTCGAAGGCAATTTCGCGAGCCATTGGCAGCGCACGCTGAAATTCCTCGCCATCGTGGGAGAGGCGTGGCCGCAAATGCTGGCCGAGCGCGGACAGATCGACGCCATCGAGCGGCGCACGCTCGCCATTCGCAACCAGGCCTCGCGCTGGCGCGCGAACCCTCCGACCACGCCGGTCATCGCGGCGGGTTCGACCGGCTCGCAACCCGCGACACGCGACCTGCTCGCGGCGATCGCCGAACTGCCGCAGGGCGCCGTCGTCCTGCCGGGCCTCGATCGCGACATGGACGAGGCGAGCTGGTCCGTCCTCGATCCGTCTCACCCGCAATTTGGCCTGCGGGAACTGCTGGCCGCACTCGGTTGCGCGCGTGCCGACGTGGTGGAGTGGCCCGGTGCCGCGAGCGGCTCGGCCCGTCATTTCCTCATCACCGAGCTGATGCGACCGGCGGAGACCAGCGACGCCTGGGTCAGGCCGGAGTCGGCCTCGCTGGAGCATGTGACCCGCGCCGATTGCGCGACGCCGCACCAGGAGGCGCTGGTCGTGGCGCTGGCCCTGCGCAGCGTCCTCGATACACCGGCGCGCACGGCCGCCCTGGTGACGCCCGACCGCGAGCTGGCGCGGCGCGTCACCGCCGAACTCAAGCGCTGGCAGATCGACATCGACGATTCGGCCGGCACGTCGCTTGCCGATACGCGGTCCGCCGCGCTCCTGCATGCGCTGATTGCCGCGATCGACTCGGGCTTTGCGCCGGTCGAGCTGCTGGCCCTGCTCAAGCACCCGCTGTGCACGCTGGGCCACGACCGTGCCTTCGTGCGCGATGCAACAGGGCGGCTCGACCGCAAGTGCCTGCGCGGCCTCAAGCCGACGCCGGGCCTCGACGCGATCCGGGCCCGCGTGGACGAAGCGAAATTCGGCGATCCCGCCGACCGCGCGGCGGTTCGCGCGCTGCTCGACGGGTTGGACGGAGCAACCTCCGCGCTCGTCGAGCTGATGCAAGGCGATACGCCGCCCGACGCGCTTCTCGATGCAACCGTCGCCGCGGCGGAGATGATCTCGCCGCCCGAGACGCTGTGGTCGGGCGAAGCCGGCGCCGCGCTGGCCGACGTGCTGGGACGCCTGCGCACCGCCTGGGCGAACCGGCCCGCGATCGCGTCCGGCGAATGGCCCGGGCTGTTCGCGACAATGCTGGAACCGGAAACCATCCGGCCGGCCTTCGGCCGCCACCCGCGCCTCTCGATCTGGGGCCCTCTCGAAGCCCGCTTGCAGCGCGCCGACCTGCTGGTGATGGGCGGCCTGAACGAAGGCACCTGGCCGCCCGCTGTGGAGACCGGCCCGTGGATCAACCGACCGATGCGCGCGCAACTCGGCCTGCAGCAGCCGGAACGGCGGATCGGCCTGTCGGCACACGATTTCGTGGCCGCCCTCGGCGCCGAGCGTGTGCTTCTGACGAGGGCCGAGCGCGAAGCCGGCGCGCCCACCGTGCCGTCGCGCTGGCTGGCGCGCCTCGATGCGCTGTTCGGCTACGAGCCCGGCGGCACGGCACCGGTGCCGGAATACATCCAGCGCGGCGAGCGCGGCTTCGTCGCCTGGGCGGAAGCGATCGACCGGCCGGACGGCTATGCGCCGTGGCTGCGGCCCGAGCCGCGCCCGCCGGTCGAGGCACGTCCCACACGGCTCTCGGTCTCGAGCATCGAGCAGTGGCGGCGCGATCCCTACGGCCTCTACGCGCGGCGCATCCTGGGACTGGAGGCGCTCGATCCGCTGGAGGCCGAGCTGGGCGCGGCTGATCGCGGCAATGCCCTGCACGATACACTGGACGAATTCCTGCGCGCGCATCCGTCGGGCGTGCTGCCGCCCGATGCCGTGCGGGAGTTCGAAGAGCTGGGCGAAAAGCATCTGGCCGAACTGCTGACCGCGCCGGCGGAGCGCGCCTTCTGGTGGCCGCGCTTCCAGCGCCTCGCCCGCTGGTTCGTGGCTCACGAGAATGCACGCCGGGCCAACGGTACCAGACTGCTGACCAGCGAGAGCAAGGCCGCGATGACCGTCGGACCTGCTTCGCGCCCCTTGCGCATCGAGGCGCGCGCCGACCGGGTCGACGAACTCGAGCGCGGGGCCTGGGAAATCATCGACTACAAGACCGGTCGGGTGCCGACCAAAGATGAACTCGACGCGCTGTTCGCGCCCCAGCTCCTGCTCGAAGCCGCCATGGCGGAGCGCGGCGGCTTCGAGAAGATCCCTGGCAGGGCCGAGACCGTGCACCTGTCGTACTGGCAGGCCAATGGACTGGGCGACGGCGGCAAGGTGTCCGAGGTCAAGGGCAGCGACGAACTCGTGGCGAAGATGATGGTGCTGGTCGAGAAGATGGCCGAGCACTTCTCGAACCCCGACACGCCCTATCCGGCGATCCCGTGGCCTGCCTACGGCCCACACTTCAACGACTACGCCCATCTCGAGCGGATCGCCGAATGGTCGACGGCCGGCGGGAGCGACGAATGAGCGACATGCTCGACGCCCTGTCCCTCGCGACCGAGGCGCAGCGGCGCGCCACCACGCCCGATCATTCGGCGTGGGTGGAAGCCAATGCCGGCACCGGCAAGACGAAGGTCCTGACGGACCGCGTGACGCGGCTTCTGCTCGACGGTGTGAAGCCCGAGCGCATCCTCTGTCTCACCTTCACCAAGGCGGCCGCGGCCGAGATGCGCAACCGCCTCGCCCACCAGCTCGGCCGCTGGGCTCTGGCCGACGAGGCGAAGCTCGACGACGGCATCGCCAAGCTGATCGACCGGCCACCGCAGCCGGCCGAGCGCGTCGTGGCGCGCCGCCTGTTCGCCCGCGTGCTCGACGCGCCGGGCGGCATTAACATCCTCACCATTCACGCTTTCTGCCAGGCGCTGCTGAAGCGCTTCCCGCTCGAGGCCGGCGTGGCACCTGGCTTCGAGATTCTCGACGAGGCGGAGGCGCAGACAATCCTGCGCCGCGTGCAGGACGAGCAGATGGAAGCACTGGCCCGTCGCGATGCCCCGCCGGCGCTCGCCGCCGCCCTGGCGTCCGTCGCCGGCAAGGTCTCGATTGCCGAATATGCCGAGCTGATGACCCGGCTGCTGAGCGAACGGGCGTGGCTACTGGCACGCATTGGCGACGAAGCCGGCCTGCAGCGCGTGCACGCGCGCCTCGCCCAGGAAATGGGCTGCAGGGTCGGCGACACGGCCGAGAGCCTGACCACGGGCGCCTGCCTGGAAGCATCCTTCGATGCGGCCGCTCTTGGCGAGGCCGCACGGGCACTCGCGCGGGGCGGCAAGCAGGACAAGGCGCGCAGCACCACGATTGCCGAGTGGCTGGCCTCGAGGGACCGGCCTGCCATGCTCGCCGGCTACGCCGGCGTCTTCTTCACGGCCAAGGGCGAGATCCTGGCGCGGCTCGCGACCAAGGCCGCGATCGCAGAGATGCCCGGCATCGAAGACGTGCTGCGGCGCGAGGCCGGGCGGCTGGCCCAGGCGCTCGACTGCATCAACGGTGCGGCGCTGGTCGAACGGACGTTGGCGCTGCTGCGGCTCGGTCTCGACATCACCGACCGCTATACGCGCGCCAAGCGCCGCCGCGCCGTAGTCGACTACGACGACCTGATCGTGGCCGCCCGCCGCCTGCTGGAGAGTGCGGAGAGCGCCGCCTGGGTCCTCTTCAAGCTCGACGGCGGCATCGACCATGTGCTGGTCGACGAGGCGCAGGACACCAATCCCGACCAGTGGGAAGTGATCCGCCGGCTCACCGAGGAGTTCTTCGTGGGCGAAGGCGCGGTCGGCCGCAGCCGCACCATCTTCGCCGTCGGCGACACCAAACAGTCGATCTTCGGCTTCCAGCGCGCCGACCCGCGCAAGCTGAAGGAGATGCGCGAGTGGTTCGACGACCGCAGCCGCATCGCCGACAGGATCTTCGTGCCGGTCGGGCTCAACGTCTCGTTCCGTTCGACGCCGGCCGTTCTGGAGGCGGTCGACTGGGTGTTCGGCGAGATCGAGGCCGCCCGCGGCGTCGCCGAACCGGGCGACGTGATCCACCTGCCCAGCCGCAAGAACGAGCCCGGCCGCGTCGAGCTGTGGCCGCTGGTCGCCGCCAGCGAGGACAAGGCCGACACCACGGACATCGAAGGCACCGGCGCGGCGCTTGCCCTGCCGCACGAACGGCTGGCCCGCCTGATTGCGGCGCACGCCAAGCAACTGATCGGCACGGAACGACGCGCGCGCGACGGCGAGACGCTGCACGCCGGCCATTTCATGGTGCTGGTGCGGCGCCGCAACGAGTTCGTCAACGCGCTGGTCCGCGCGCTGAAGCGCGAGGGCGTCGAGGTCGCCGGCGTCGACCGGCTCAATCTCGGCCAGGAACTGGCGATCCAGGACCTGCTGGCGATGGCGCGCTTCGTCCTGCTGCCGCAGGACGATCTCAACCTCGCGGCCCTCCTCAAGTCGCCTTTGATCGGGCTCGACGAGGAGCAGCTCTTCACCCTGGCCTGGAAGCGCACCAGCCACCTGTGGCGCGCCCTGCGCGAGCGCGCGACCGAGGCGCCGTTCGCCGCCGCCTGCGCGACCCTGGCCGACTGGCTGAGGCACGCCGACTCCGACACCCCGTTCGACTTCTTCGCCCGCGCGCTGGGCCCGCAAGGCGGCCGGCGACGGCTGCTGGAGCGGCTGGGCCGCGAGGCCTCAGATCCGATCGACGAGCTGCTGGCGCGCGCGCTGCAGTACCAAGGCATCGAAGGCGGCTCGCTGCAGGGCTTCCTGCGCTGGTTCGAGACGGGCGGCGGCGAGATCAAGCGCGACCTCGACCAGAACCGCCGGCGCGAGCTGCGGATCCTGACCGTGCATGCGTCGAAGGGCCTGCAGGCACCGATCGTCTACCTGCCGGATACGACACGCGTGCCGCGAGACTCCGAGCGGCTGCTGGCCGGCGCCGACGGCGAGGCACGGCTCTGGCTACCGCGCACCGACGACGCCAACGACGCCGCCCGCGCGTGGCGGAGCCAAGCGCGCGACCGCGCGCTGGAGGAGCAGAACAGGCTTCTCTATGTCGCCATGACCCGCGCAGAGGACCGACTCTATGTCGGTGGCTGGTACGGCGCCCGCAAGCCGGATCGCGGCTGCTGGTACGAACGCATCGAAGCCGGCCTGCGCGCCAGCGCCGAGGCCGGGGTGCAGGACGACGCCCGGGCCCGCGTCCGCGCCGTCGCAAAGACGTTCGACTTTGCGTCGCTTCTCCCGACCGACGGCTGGTCGGGCGATGGCTACGAGTTGACCAACGAAGGTCTCATCGCCGAAGCCGAGCAGCGTGAGCTGCCGATCGACGACGAGGCGCCGCTGCCAGACTGGTGGGGGCGGACGGCGCCCGAGGAGCCCGATCCGCCGACACCGCTGGCGCCATCGCAACCGCTGCCCGACGAGGCCGCGGCGGAACCTCGGGCCTATAGTCCGCGGATAGCCGACGATCCGCGCCGCTGGCAGCGCGGCCTGCTGCTGCACGATCTACTGCGCCACCTTCCCGGCCTGCCCGCAGCGGAGCGGGCAGCGGCCGCTCGCCGCTTCCTCGCGCAGCCCGCGCATGGGCTCGCGCCGGAGGATGTCGAGCAATGGGCCGACGAAGCGCTGGCCGTGACCGAGGCGCCGGCCCATGCCGCCTTGTTCGCCCCGGGATCGCGCGCGGAGGTGCCGTTGATCGGGACCCTGCAGACACCGCGCGGCACCTTCACGGTGAGCGGCCAGGTCGATCGGCTGGCCGTGTCGGCCACGGAGGTCCTGATCGTCGACTACAAGACCAACCGCCCGCCACCCGAATCGGCCGAGGGCGTTGCGCTGGCCTACCGCCGCCAGCTCGCGCTGTATCGCGCCCTTCTCCAGCGCATTTACCCCGGTCGCAGGGTGAGGGCCTTCCTGCTCTGGACGGCGGCGCCGAAGCTCATGGAGATCGCCGCAGAAACCCTAGATAAATCAATGCCTTATGGTGCCGCATCTTGACTCGGAGGGCGCGCCTTCCTAGCTTTCGGGACAAGGGCGGCGCCGGTCCACCGATCGGCCTGTAGTGTTTTGGAGAATCCACAATGACCGTCAAAGCAACCGATGCTTCCTTCGAAGAAGAAGTCCTGAAGTCCGACACGCCCGTCCTCGTCGACTTCTGGGCGGAGTGGTGCGGCCCGTGCCGCATGATCGGCCCGTCGCTGGAAGACATCGCCAAGGATATGGACGGCAAGCTCAAGGTCGTGAAGGTCAACATCGACGAGAATCCGATGGTGCCGACGCGTTACGGTGTCCGTTCGATCCCGACCCTGCTGCTGTTCAAGAACGGCCAGGTCGCGGCCACCAAGATCGGCGCCGAGCCGAAGCAGAAGCTGGTGAGCTGGATCAACACCGTCGTCTGACGGGTATCACTGGGGCTAGCCGTTGCGGACGAGGATCTCGCCCGCAAGATAGAGCGAGCCGCAGACGAGAATGCGCATCGGCGCGGGCTGGGTGGCCAACAGGTCTTCCAGCGCCGCGCCGATGTCGTTTGCCGGGGCGCAATCGAGGCCGACATCGGCTGCCTTCGCGCAGGCCTCCTGCGGCGTGTAGGCGGCGTGTCCCTCGGGAAACGGCACAGCGCGCGCGGCAGTGGCGTGGCGCGCGAGCGGCCGCAGGAAGCCCGACGCATCCTTGGTCGTCTGCATGGCGAAGACGAGATAGAGCGGCAGCGCCGCCGGCTCCGTCGCCCACTCCGCCGCCATGCGGCCGAGCACGATGCCGCAATCCTCGTTGTGGCCGCCGTCGAGCCAGAGTTCGCATCCGGGCGGCAGCGAGCTTGCCAACGGTCCCCTGGTGAGACGCTGCAGGCGTGCCGGCCATTCCACGGACGCCAGACCCTTTCGGATCGCGGTGTCGTCGATGTCGAAACGCGCCGCCCGCAGACGCTCGATGCAGGCGACGGCGGTTGCAGCGTTGTCGACCTGATGCGCGCCCACCAGCACGGGTGCGGGGAGATCGAGCGTCAGGAGATCGCTTTCGTAGCGAAAGCCCGCCTCCTGCGGCACCACCTGCCATTCACGGCCCATGCGGAACAAGGGCGCCGCGAGCTTGGCCGCCTCGGTCTCGATCACCTGTGCACTGACGTCGCGCTGACGGCCAATCACGGCGGGTGTCGCGCGCTTGAGGATGCCCGCCTTCTCCCACGCGATGCCTTCGAGTTTGTCGCCCAGGAAGCCCGTATGGTCGTAGCCGACCGGTGTGATGGCCGACAAGGCGGGCTCGATCACGTTGGTGCTGTCGAAGCGGCCCCCCATACCGACCTCGATGATGCCGAGGTCGGCCGGCACGCGCGAGAACGCCAGGAACGCGAGCGCGGTGGTGATGTCGAAAAAGGAGATCGGCGTTTCACCGTTGGCCTCCTCGCACTCGGTCAGCGTCTCGTCGAGTTCCTGATCGTCGATCAGCCGGCCGGCGACGCGGATGCGTTCGTTGAAACGCACGAGATGCGGCGAGGTGTAGACATGGACACGGTAGCCCGCGGCTTCGGCCATGGCGCGCAGATAGGCGACCAGAGAGCCCTTGCCGTTGGTGCCGGCGACGTGGATCAACGGCGGCAGTTTTTTCTCGGGCGAGCCCAGTCGCTCCAGCAGGCGTTGTATGCGCTCCAGCCCGAGGGTGATGACTCTCGGATGGTGACTCATCAAACGCTGAACGATCGGGTCGTTCGGGATCACGTCAGCGACCGGTCACCGCGACGACGCCACCGCGAGGCCGCGGCTTTCGACGATCAGCGGATCCATGAACAGCGAGACCATGCGGATCAGCGTCTCGCGCAGCTTGTGACGGTGCACGACGGCATCGACCATGCCGTGCTCGAGCAGGTACTCCGAGCGCTGGAAGCCGGGCGGCAGCTCCTGCCGGATCGTGTCCTGGATCACGCGCGGGCCGGCAAAACCGATGATGGCGTCGGGCTCGGCGATGTGGACGTCGCCCAGCATGGCGAACGAGGCCGACACGCCGCCGGTCGTCGGATCGGTCAGCACCACGATATAGGGCAGGCCCGCCTGCTTGACCTTGCGCACTGCGATGGTCGTGCGCGTGAGCTGCATGAGCGAGAGGATGCCCTCCTGCATTCGCGCGCCGCCCGAGGCCGAGAACACGATCAGGGGTGCCTTGCGGGCGACGGCGAGCTCCGCGGCCATCACCAGCCCCTCGCCCACGGCCGTGCCCATCGAGCCGCCCATGAAGCCGAAGTCGAGCAGAGCAAGGACGGAGAGACGGCTGCCCATCAGACCGCTCGCCACGACCAGCGCGTCGGTCGTGCCCTCGGCCTTGGCCTGGGCCTCCTTCAGGCGGGCGTCATAACGCTTGGTGTCGCGGAACTTGAGCGGGTCGGCGACCACACGCGGCAGCGGATGCAGCTCGTACTTGCCCTCGTCGAAGAGGAACGGCAGGCGCTTCATCGGACGCAGCCGCATATGGTGGCCGCAATGGCTGCAGACCTGCTGGTTGGCCTCCCAGTCGCGCGTGAACAGCATCTGTTCGCACTTCGGGCACTTCACCCAGAGATTGTCCGGCACTTCCTTGCGGGCGACCAGCGCACGCAGCTTGGGGCGGACGAAATTGGTCAGCCAGTTCATGAGCGCGGTATCGCACGAATGAGGGGACCGGCCAAGGTCAGCGCCAGAATCCGCCATAGGGCGCCGCGAAGTCCGAAGGTTTCTTCACGACACAGAAGGATTTCCGGGCCTGGTAATCGGCGCACAGTTTCTGCGCCGCGGCGGGCTCGAGATCGGCGATGATGGCGGCCTGTTTCGTAACCTTGTTGGAGGTGACGGGCAGGATGTATTCCTTGCCGGGGTGTCCGACGCCCATGGCCATCAGCCTCCCCTGTCCGGCATCGAACGTATTCTTCGCCGTTCGCCAGTCTCCGAACGTGCCGAGCCAAACCGCATCGCCCGGCATGTCGTAGCGGATGCCGCCGCATTCGCCGTAGGGCAGCACCGTCACCGGGCCGCCCTCGCCATTGCGCAACTGCCAGACCTTCTGCCGGCTGCCGCCGGTCTTGAGGGCGAAGGCCTCGTCGAACAGGCGGACCAGGAACTCGTCGCGCAGGTCGCCGCGGCGGAAGCCGAAGGCGACGGCGACCAGCCGCCGGCCGTCGCGCACCGCGCTGCCCACGATGTTGAAACCCGAGGCACAGATGAAGCCGGTCTTCAGCCCGTCGGCATAAGGCGAATAGAGATCGAGGAACTTGATGCCCGGCCCGACCCGCTGGTTGCCCAGCGTGAACTCCCTGGTCCGGAAGTAGCCGTAATACTGCGGAAAGTCCTTGATCAGGGCCAGAGCCAGGATCGCCATGTCGCGCGCCGTCGTGGTCTGCGCAGGGTCAGGCCAGCCGTTGGCGTTGCGAAAGGTCGTGGCCGTCATGCCGAGCCGGGACGCCGTCTCCGTCATGCGCTGGGCGAAGGCAGGCTCGGACCCGCTCATACGCTCGCCCAACGCGGTGGCCACGTCGTTGGCCGAGCGGGCCACCAGCGCCTGCAGACCCTGCTCGACGGTGATGCCCTGCCCCGGCGCCACGCCCAGCTTGGAGGCCGGTTTGTTGCGGGCGTTCTCTGAGAAGGCAAGCGTCGTGGCGAGCGTCAGGCGGCCGGCCTTCAGCTCCTCGAAGACGATATAGATCGTCATCATCTTGGTGAGCGATGCCGGATACCAGAGCGCGCCCGCATTACGGTCCAGCAGCGCCTCCCCGGTTGCCACGTCGACGACGACATACGGGCCCGCCGGGACGGGCCCTGAAGGCGAGGCCACGGGAGCGATCTGGGCCCGCGCGGAGGTCAATGACAGGGCGAACAGCCCCAGTATGCACAGCAGAAGACGCACGTTGATTGCCACAAATGCCGGAAGGAACCGCAGCATACGCCCTTCCACCGGCCCACGGGAGGCATTAGATCGGAAGGATGCTCAAGGTCATGATCGCCCCCGTCACCCCGTTCCAGCAGAATTGCTCCCTCGTCTGGTGCGACGAAACCATGGAAGGCACCGCCGTCGATCCAGGCGGCGACTTCGACATGCTGCGCCAGGCGATCGACCAGCAGGGCATCAAGGTAACCAAGGTGCTGCTGACCCACGGCCATGTCGACCATGCCTCCGCCGCCGGCACCATGGCCGAGCACTACGGCGTCAAGATCGAGGGACCGCACGAGGACGACCTGTTCCTGATCGAGGGCCTGCCGGAGTCGGGCGCCAAGTACAATTTTCCCGTCTACAAGCCGTTCGTGCCTGACCGCTGGCTGACCCAGGGCGAGACGGTGAGCCTGGGCAACCTCACCTTCGACGTGGTGCACTGCCCCGGCCACACGCCAGGCCATGTCGTGTTCGTGAACCGGCCCGCGAAGGTCGCGTTCGTGGGCGACGTGCTGTTCCGCGGCTCGATCGGCCGCACGGATTTTCCGCGCGGCAATCACGACCAGCTCCTCGAGTCGATCCGCAAGCGCCTGTGGCCTTTCGGCGACGACATCACCTTCGTCCCGGGCCACGGCCAGACCTCGACCTTCGGCTGGGAGCGCAAGACCAACCCCTACGTCGCCGACCTCAACTTCGAGGATTAGGACGGGTTGGAATTTGATTGTCGTCCTGAGCACCGCGAAGGACCTGACGAAGCGACCAATGGACTCCGCAGCTGGCGCGAGATCCTTCGCTCCGCTCAGGATGACAAGAACTAAGCCTTGCGAACTCCCCGCACGCCATCGGCGAGGGCCTTGATGTAGGCGAACACGCCCGGCACGAGATCGGGCTTGGCATTTCCCTGCTCATCGAGGCCCGCCTTCACGCGCTCGACGATCGCCGAGCCCACGACCGCGGCATCGGCGTGACGGGCGATGGCCGCCGCCTGATCCGGGGTGCGGATACCGAAGCCCACGCCGATCGGCAATTCGGTGTGACGCTTGATGCGCTCGACATGGGTGCGCACGGCTTCCTCCGTCGCCGAACTGGTGCCGGTGATGCCGAGCACCGAGACGAAATAGACGAAGCCGGAAGAATACTTCAGCACCGCGGGCAGGCGCTCGTCGTCGGTGGTGGGGGCCGTCAACAGCACCGTGTCGATGCCGGCCGCGACCGCGTAGGGCTTGAGTTCGTCGGCCTCTTCCGGTGGCAGGTCGACCAGGATGAAACCGTCGACACCGGCGGCGGCGGCATCCTTGCAGAAGTGCTCCGGGCCGCGCTGGTAGACGAGGTTATAGTAGCCCATCAGCAGGATCGGCGTGTCGTTGTCGCCGGTTTCCTTGCGAAAGCGACGCACCATGTCGAAGGTCGCATCGACGGTGATGCCGGCCTTCAGCGCGCGTTGACCCGCGAGCTGGATCGATGGGCCGTCGGCCATCGGATCGGTGAAGGGCATGCCGAGCTCGATCAGATCGGCGCCGGCCGCCGGCAGGCCTTTCAGGATCTGGTAGCTGACGTCGAGGTTGGGATCGCCGGCGGTGACATAGGTGACGAGACCGGCACGTTTGTCGGCCTTGAGGCGGGCGAAGCGCTTGGCGATGCGGCTCATGGTCAGAACTTCATCCCAAGGCGTTCGGCGACGGCAAAGACATCCTTGTCGCCGCGTCCGCACAGATTCATCACCAGCAGATTGTCCTTCGGCAAGGTGGGCGCGAGCTTGATCACATGCCCCAGAGCGTGGGCCGGCTCGAGCGCCGGAATGATGCCCTCCAGCTTGCACAGCATCTGGAAGGCCGCGAGTGCCTCGTTGTCGGTGGCCGACACGTATTCGATGCGGCCCGTTTCCTTGAGCCAGGAATGCTCGGGCCCGATGCCGGGGTAGTCGAGCCCGGCGGAGATCGAATGGGCCTCGGTGATCTGGCCTTCCTTGTCCTGCAGGAGGTAGGTCCGGTTGCCGTGCAGCACGCCCGGGCGGCCGCCCGTGAGCGACGCGGCATGCTCGCCGGTCTCCACACCCTTGCCGCCCGCCTCGACGCCGACGAGGCGCACACCCTTGTCGTCGAGGAAAGGATGGAAAAGGCCCATCGCATTCGAGCCGCCGCCGATGCAGGCCACCAGCGTGTCGGGCAAACGGCCCTCGGCCTTCATCATCTGCACGCGCGTCTCGTTGCCGATGACACACTGGAAATCGCGCACCATCGCCGGATAGGGATGCGGGCCCGCCACCGTGCCGATGCAGTAGAACGTGTTCTCGCAGGTCGCGACCCAGTCGCGCAGCGCCTCGTTCATGGCGTCCTTGAGCGTGGCGGAACCCGCCTTCACGGCGCGAACTTCGGCCCCCAGCATGTTCATGCGGACGACGTTGGGCGCCTGGCGATCAACGTCGACGGCCCCCATGAAGACCACGCAGGGAATGTCGAAAAGCGCACACGCGGTCGCGGTGGCGACGCCATGCTGGCCGGCGCCCGTCTCGGCGATGACCCGCGTCTTGCCCATGCGCTTGGCCATCAGAACCTGGCCCAGCACGTTGTTGATCTTGTGGCTGCCCGTATGGTTCAGCTCGTCGCGCTTGAAGTAGATCTTGGCGCCGCCCAGCTTCTCGGTCAGGCGCCTGGCGTAATAGAGCGGGCTGGGGCGGCCGGCATAGTGCTCCAGCAGATAGTCGAGCTCGTTCTGAAACGACGGATCGGCCTTGGCCTCGTTGTAGGCTCGCTCCAGCTCGAGGATCAACGGCATCAGGGTTTCGGCGACATAGCGGCCGCCGAAAATGCCGAAATGGCCACGCTCGTCGGGGCCGGTGCGGAAACTATTGGGTGCGCTGGGCATGGGTCTTCCTGTCGGGAGCGGCCGGCTTAGCAGTCCCGGCTGGGGTCGGTCAAAAGCCCTAGTTTTTCTTCTTCTTGGCCGCTTTCGCCTTAGGGGCGGCCTTCGCCTTCGGGGCCGGAGCAGCCTTGCGCCTGGCCGCGGCCGGCTTGGCAGATACGGCGCGCGGCGGCGGCGCGTCGTCCTCGATCTCGACGATCACCTCGATTTCGACCGGGATGCCGCGCGGCAGCGAGCCCATGCCGACCGCCGAGCGGGCATGACGGCCCTTGTCGCCGAACACCTCGACGAAGAGATCGGAGCAGCCGTTGATCACTTCCGGGTGGCTGCCATATTCGGACGTGGCGTTGACCATGCCCAGCACCTTGACGATGCGCTTCACGCGATCGAGGTCGCCCAGCTCGGACTTGAGGGCGGCGAGGATGCTGAGGCCCGTGTCGCGCGCCAGTCGATTGGCCTGTTCGAGCGAGAAGTCGCGGCCCACCTTGCCCACCGGCAGCGGCTTGCCCGGCAGGCCCGGCCCCTTGCCGGCCATGTAGAGCAGGTTGCCGGTGCGCACGGCGTTGACGTAGCTGCCCATCGGCGTGGTCGGCTCCGAGAGCTCGATGCCGAGTTCCTTCAGCCGTTCTTCGATCTTCATACCGCCTGCTCCTACAACGTCTTCACTGCGCCGAGAAAGGCGCGAATCAGTTCAATGGATTTCACACCGCGCGTTGCTTCGACACCAGAAGAAACGTCGACCGCGCGCGCGCCGGTGACGCGCACTGCTTCGGCGACGTTGCCCGGAGTGAGCCCGCCGGCAAGGAACCACGGCAGCGGCACGGTCCGGCCCGACAGCATCGCCCAGTCGAACGCCTTGGCATTGCCGCCCGGCAGAGTGCCGTCGGCCGCGTCGAACATCAGACGATCGGCAACACGTCCATAGTCCGCGATGCCGCGCTCGACATCGGCGGGGCTCGCCACCTTGATCGCCTTCATCACCTGTTTGCCGGTGCGCGCCTTCAGCGCCGCGACCCGCTCCGCCGTCTCCGAACCATGAAGCTGCAGCATGTCGATCGCGCCGGTCGCCAGCCGCGCATCGATCAGAGCGTCGTCGGCATCGACGAACAGGCCGACGCGGACGACCGTGCGCGGCACGCGTTCGCCCAGCGCCTTCAGCAGATCGAGCGATTCGACGTGGCGCGGCGAGCGCGGGAAGGTCACGAAGCCCACGAAGCCGGCACCGGCCTCGACCGCGGCATCGACCGTCTCCGGCGTCGACAGTCCGCAGATCTTCGCCTCGATGGTCATGGCCCGGCGCTCATAGATCGTTGACGCCGGCCTCGCGCGCGATCGCCTCGGCGGCGGCGCGCGGATCGGCGGCCTGATAGATCGGCCGTCCGACGACGAGATTGGTGGCGCCGAGATCGACCGCCTGGCGCGGCGTCATCGCCCGCTTCTGGTCGTTGGCCGCGCTGCCGACGGGACGGATGCCCGGCACCATGAGAACGAAATCGGGACCGCACTGCCTGCGCAGCGCGGCGATCTCGAGCGGCGAGCAGATCACCCCGTCGAGGCCGCTTTCATGCGCCAGCGCCGCAAGCCGCAGCACCTGGTCCGACGGATCGGCATTGACGCCGGTCGCCTCGAGATCGGCGCGGTCGAGCGAGGTGAGCACGGTGACGCCCAGCAACTTGGGCCGGGGCACGTTGCACTTCGCGGCCTGCGCGCCGGCCTCTTGCACCGCCGCCTTCATCATCTCGCGCCCACCGCTTGCATGGATCGTGATGAAGGTTGGCGCAAGCTCGACCACCGCGCGGATGCCGCCGGCCACCGTATTGGGAATGTCGTGCAGCTTGAGATCGAGGAAGAATCCCACGCCCGTCGCCCGCACCGGCGTCGGAAAGGCGTAGCGCACCCCCGGCGCGCCATGCGCCAGGAAGAACTCCAGACCGAGCTTGATGCCGCCGACGGCCGGCTTCGGTCCCCCGGCAACGCTCTGGATGAGCTTGGTGGCGTGAGCCAGATCGATCGTGTCGATGCTGCAATAGACGGGATTGGCGGGGGGCTTCATGGCGGGCGCAACCTAATGGCCGCGCCTCTCACCAGCAATCAGGAACTGCGCACCCGGCGGACCGCGTCCTGCCAGCCGGCGTAGCGGCGGTCACGCGCGGCCGTGTCCTCGGCCGGCGCGAAGGCCCGGTCCAGCACCCAGGTCTTCGACAGGGCGTCGAGCGACGGCCACAGACCCGCCTTCAAGCCGGCCAGGAAGGTGGCCCCCAGGGCGGTCGTCTCGGTGACCTGCGGCCGCTCGACCGGCGTGCCCGTCGTGTCGGCCAGCCGCTGCATCAGCGGATCGTTCACCACCATGCCGCCATCGACCCGCAGCTCGTCGATCTGGGCGCCGTCGGCGCGCATCGCCTCGAGCAGGTCACGCGTCTGGTAGCAGACCGAATCGAGGGTCGCCGCAGCGATCTCGCCAGGGCCGGAGTCACGCGTGAGACCGAGGATGGCGGCCCGCGCGTCCGGATCCCAGTAAGGGGCGCCCAGCCCCACGAAGGCCGGCACCACGTAGACGCCATGCCCGTCCTGGGCCTTGGCCGCGACCTTCTCCACGTCGGAGGATTTCTCGATCAGCTTCAGCCCGTCGCGCAGCCATTGCACGGCAGCACCGGCGATGAAAATGCTGCCTTCCAGCGCATAGGTGCGCCGACCGTCGATCTGATAGGCGATCGTGGTGAGCAGGCGATGGCGCGAATGCACCGCGATGCTTCCGGTGTTGAGCAGCGCGAAGCAGCCCGTGCCGTAGGTGGCTTTCACCATGCCGGGCTTGATGCAGGCCTGGCCCACGGTCGCCGCCTGCTGGTCGCCGGCCATGCCGAGGATGGGGACCGGTGCGCCGAGGATCGCGGCATCGGCGACACCCAGCTCGCCGGAACAGTCGACGACCTTGGGCAGCATCGACGCCGGCACGCCGAGCAGCTTCATCAGCTCGGGATCCCAGGTGCCCTTGTGGATGTCGAGCAGCAGCGAGCGACTGGCATTGGTGGCGTCGCTCGCATGCACGGCGCCGCCGGTCAGGCGCCACAGCAAAAAACATTCGATCGTGCCGGCCGCGAGCGCGCCTTTGTCCGCCGCGGCGCGGGCGCCGGCGACGTGATCGAGAATCCACGCGATCTTGGTGCCCGAGAAATAGGGATCGAGAAGAAGTCCGGTGCGATCGGTGAAGAGCTTCTCGTGTCCGTCCTTTTTCAGCGCGGCGCAGCGGTCGGCGGTGCGCCGGTCCTGCCAGACGATGGCGTTGTGGATCGGCTTGCCGGTCGCGCGGTCCCACACGACCGTCGTCTCGCGCTGGTTGGTGATGCCGATGCCGGCCAATGCCCTGGCATCGAGCCTGGCCTTCGCAAGTGCGCCGCGACAAACCTCGACCGTGGCCGACCAGATCTCCTCCGGATCGTGCTCGACCCAGCCGGACTTGGGGAAGATCTGCGGCAGCTCCTTCTGTGCCGACGCGACCGGACGTCCGGTCGCATCGAAAACGATGGCGCGGGTGCTGGTCGTGCCCTGGTCGATGGCGAGAACGTGCTGGGCAGGCATTGCGATGAAGACTTAGTGCGCGCGGTCGATCGCGAAGTCGACCGCTTCGAGCAGCGCGGCCTTGAGCGGCGAGGCGGGAAACAGGCCCAGCGCATCGCGCGCCATGGCGCCGTAATGGCGGGCGCGCTCCAGCGTGTCGGCCAGCGTTCCATGGCGCTCGATCAGGCTCTGCGCCTGTTCGAGATCGCCCGGCCGCTGGTCGAGCTTCTCGAGGGTCCGCTTCCAGAATTCGCGGTCCACGGCGCCGCCGCGCAGGAACGCAAGGATCACCGGGAGGGTGATCTTGCCTTCGCGAAAATCGTCGCCGACCGCCTTGCCGAGCTTGGCCTCGCGGCCGGAATAGTCGAGCGCATCGTCGACGAGCTGGAAAGCGATGCCGAGGTTCATGCCGAAGCTCTGCAGTGCCACGCGCTCGGGCCCGTTGCGGCCGGCCACCATGGCGCCGACCTCGGCCGCCGCGGCGAACAGCTTGGCCGTCTTGGCCTTGATGACCTCGAGATAGGTCGCCTCGGGCGTGCTGGTGTCGCGCTGGCTGACGAGCTGCAGAACCTCACCCTCGGCGATCGTCGAGGAGGCGTTGGACAGGACACCCAGGATATCGAGCGAGCCGACATCGACCATCAACTCGAACGCCCGCGTGAACAGGAAGTCGCCGACCAGAACCGAGGCCTTGTCGCCCCATACCGTGTTGGCGGTCGGCTTGCCGCGGCGCAGCGCGCTCACATCGACGACGTCGTCATGCAGAAGCGTGGCGGAATGGATGAACTCGACGCAGGTCGCGAGCTTGATGTGACGATCGCTGCCGTCCTTGTAGCCGCAGAGCCGCGCCGCCGCGACCGTGAGCAGCGGGCGCATGCGCTTGCCGCCGGCGCCGACCAGATGATTGGCGAGTTGGGGGATCAGCGCGACCGGCGAACGCATGCGCGATACGATCTCGCGATCGACCCGCGCCATGTCGTCGGTGCAGAGCGCCAGGAGCGGTTCGAGGCTCGGCGACTTGCGTTTGCCCTCGAGGGAGACGACGGTTGCCATGATGGGAGACCCGGCGAAGCCTGTTTGTTGCGACACGATTTTGTATCGAGACCACTAGCATGGAATCGGAGCTGACCGAAAATGCCGTCATGGGCGGCCGCGTGAAGCTCTTGCAGCCACGGCGCGGATATCGCATCGCCGTCGATGCCATTTTGTTGGCCGCCGCCGTCGACGCGCGGACCGGTGAAACCGTGCTGGATCTGGGGGCAGGCGTCGGCGCCGTGGGCCTCTGCATCGCCGCGCGCGTGGCAGGATGCCATATAGCCGGCATCGAAGTGCAACCGGAGCTGGCGGCCCTGGCCGAGCGCAATGCCGTGTTAAATGGCGCCGCGGATCGCGTCCGGACGCATGTTCACGATCTGGCGCGACCTCTGCCGCCCGATCTCGGTCCTTTCGACCATGTCGCCACCAACCCGCCTTACCTCGCGGCCGCCGTCGCCGATCCGTCGCCCGACCGCAGCAAGGCGCTGGCCACCGTCGAATCGAGCGCGGATCTCGCGCGCTGGTTGACCGCGGCGACGGGTGTACTCAAGCCTGCAGGCAATCTGCTCGTAATACATCGCAGCGACCGGCTGGAAGTGATCGTCAGCACGCTGGCCCGCCTGGGCTGGGGCGATGTCACCGCGAAGCGCCTGCCGCCGGCCGCGCGCGTGCTCGTCCGCGCGCGGCGTGCGCAGGTTCTTCATCGACGCGATGCCGAGCCGCTGGTGCTGCATCGACCTGGCGGCGGTTACACTGACGAGGCCGAAGCCATCCTGCGCCACGGCCAGCCGCTTGCCTTCTAGAAGCACGCCCGCGACAGTGGCCGGCATGTTGGATTGGATCAGGAATCGTTTTCGCCGCGGACCGGTCGTGCCCGTCGTCCGCCTTTCGGGTGTCATCGCCTCCGGCGGCCTGCTGGGCGGCCGCACCCTGTCGATGGAGTCGGTCGCGCCCTTGCTGAAGCGGGCTTTCGAGATGCGCGGGGCCAAGGCCGTCGCCCTGTCGCTCAACTCTCCCGGCGGCTCGCCCGTGCAGTCCGCGCTGATTGCGCAGCGCATTCGCCTGCACGCCACAGAAAAGCGCCTGCCCGTCATAGCGTTCGTCGAGGACGTCGCCGCGTCGGGCGGCTACTGGCTGGCCTGCGCCGCCGACGAGATCATCGCCGACCCGAGTTCGATCGTGGGCTCGATCGGCGTCATCAGCTCGGGCTTCGGTTTCCAGGACCTGATCGCGCGAATCGGCGTGGAACGCCGCGTCCATACGTCGGGCGAGAACAAGTCGATGCTCGATCCCTTCCGCCCCGAGCAACCCGAAGACGTCGAGCGCCTGAAGCGGCTGCAGGCGGAGATTCATGACGGCTTCAAGGACTGGATCCGCCAGCGCCGCGGCAGACTGCTGAAGGGCGACGAGTCCATGCTGTTCAGCGGCGAATTCTGGACGGCACGGCGCGGCATCGAGTTTGGCCTGATCGACGGGTTCGGCGAATTGCGCGCTACCCTGCAGGCCCGCTATGGCGACAAGGTGCGCCTGCCCGTCATCGGCCCGCGTCGACGCCTGTTGTCGCGATTCGGTCTGCAGACCGGGATCGGCGGCGGGATCGACAATATCGGACCGGCCGCCCTGGCCGCGCTCGAGGAGCGCGCGCACTGGCAGCGTTTCGGACTGTAGGAGAGCCTTGCGATGAATCTTCGTAGCCCCGTCACCGCCGCCGACCTCGCCGCCGTGCGCCAGTGGTTCGACACGCTGTCGAAGCATTGCCGCGCCGTCGACTACGAAGGCGCGCGCCCGATCTTCTCAGACGACATGATCGCCTTCGGCACCTTCACCGACTTCATGATCGGCCGCGAGTTGGCCGAGGAGAAGCAGTGGCGCAACGTCTGGGGCACGATCCGCGAGTTCCGCTACGACGTCGCGAAGATCGAGGCCATCGTCTCGGCCGACCGGCTGACCGCCGTCGGCATGGGCGTGTGGCAGTCCCACGGCTTCCATCCCAACGGCGACCGCTTCGACCGGCCGGGTCGCACGACGGTCGTGCTGGGGCGCAAGGCGGTGGGCGACCCGTTCGTCGCCACCCACACCCACATGTCGCTGTTCCACGGCACGCCCGACCGCTCCTACGGCAACTTCGCCAAGAGCGAAGTCGTCTGACCTTCGAGGCCCGGGACGGCCCGATATCACGGGCTATCGCGTACGCCTCGAAGGTCCCCCCGGATTCACAAACGAAGTGCAACACCAGATAAGGGTGTTGTCATGGGAAGCCATTATGGTCAGCTCGACCTCGACGAGCGCTGTACGATTGCCCATCTACGCAAAGCCGGGCAATC
>Ga0209702_10001075_pt1 | contig 54953 bp, 54 predicted proteins | sample FRY01_FD_187210 | JGI IMG/M metagenome (GOLD analysis project Ga0209702, IMG submission 187210) | Freshwater microbial communities from Lake Fryxell liftoff mats and glacier meltwater in Antarctica - FRY-01 (SPAdes) (version 2) | ecosystem: Environmental > Aquatic > Freshwater > Ice > Glacier...
TGGAAACTATTCATGGATATATTTTAAAATATTAGGTGGAGAGGTGTATGCAGTAAAAGTTATAGACGTGGTTAGTGACGAATCAATCATAGTAAATGGCTGGCCATATAAATTTAATGTAGTAAGCGGACGAGAAGACAGTTCAGGAGATAGATTAAACCCTAATCAATTCTCTTTAATTACATCAGATGTAGGTGAAACCTTTAAGTATAAATATTTAAAAGGAGGAGTAAATGAATTTGCCAATTTATTAAACGAAATTAGTGCATACCAGTTTGCTAGTAAGTTCAATACCTTTAATTCTATTAATTATATAACAATAGGCGTTGATAATTCCATCTCAAATAATGATTTTTCTCTTTCGATAGAATCAGGAGTTGAAATTATAAAACCATCTTTGATTATAGCTAAACCAGACCCTGACCGACCAAAGGCATATCAATTGACGCCAGGAGAAGTTGGAAGCATTATTGATGATAGAGCTGACGGTGGTTATGTTTCAATTATTAGGAGAATGAATGGAGATTATAATCCACTTTTTAATAATATTGTTTCTTTCTCTGATTTTTATTCATCGGGAAGAGTCATTGATGATATTAATCCAATAGATTATAAATTAATATCTTATAAAAAATTTAATGGTCTGGGACTTGCATTTGATTCATTTAAAGAAAACAAGGATGATTATGGATTTATTAATAACTACTTTTATCATAAAGTAAACGAACAAGATTCTAAAAATATATTGAAACTTTCTCTGACTTCAGACAAGCTTCCATTATATCCATTGATTGGGGAGATTGCTATTGACAAAAAGGACTTGAATATATTCAAGTCAAAGTATTCTAAAGATCATTTTACTAAAGCAATTTCAGGTGGAAGTTCAACTATAGCTAATGGAACACTAAGCCCTGTTGAAAAGAAATCGTTTATGGCTTCAACAATTATGAAGGTTAGAGATACATATGACATTACTAAATTCACAAATACAGGAGAGAGCACTATTGAAGCTCTTGATAAAATAAGATTAGTTCAAGCTAATGTAAATTCTATACATTGGTACGAAGATGCGTCTCAAGTTGTAGCCGACATATATTTATCGACAGCAATACTTGACGAATTAATAGAGGATGGAATTGAAACATATTTTGGGAGATACATCAATGCTGCTAATTCACATGGCGACCAAAATTCGATTAAGGACGATCTAGTACTATATGCAAAATCAAACATATATCCTAGATTTATTATTGATTCTATTAATATATATGGAATTGAAGGAAAAGGTTTAATTACAAATTTTATTTCTGTTGGAGATGTTTCACAATTAACTTTAAATGGTTACAACGAACTTACAAATTTTAATATTCAAAGGTATCAGAATGATGGATTAAGTTTTAGATTAATATATAATAAAAAACTTGAATATTCATATAATTTCAAGATACATATCAAATTACAAGCATAATGGATATCAACTTAAAAGGGATTTTTATAACGGACCTGGATGTAAACAACAACACTTGGTGGTCAACCGACAAGATCGATAAGATTAATAACAACTTTTATCAGCTGGCCATGGGAGGTATGCCAGGACCTCCTGGATATACTGGAGATGATGGTTTCTTTGGATCACCTGGCTCTTCTGGTTCTGGTGGAATACAAGGGCTGCAGGGAATCAGGGGTAATAAAGGTATTTCTGGTGTAAACGAATGGTTGAATATAGCTGCGGATGCTTCTAATTATTTATATCTTAGAAAAAATAGTATAAGCGACGTAGAAACATGGCCAACATCTATGCGAATTGGTTTTTTAAGTGGTTCAGAAGTTTATAATATACCGTCATATTGGAGTGACTTACCAGTTCAAATTATTAACATTGAACCATTAGGAGAGGGAGACGTTACTAAAACGTCGCATTTACGTCTAGATAATAGAGGAATCAGTGATGAAAATGAGGGTTTCGATTTAAGATTAGAAGGTATTGAAGGTAATGAAATTCATATTGTTCCATCATTGCCATTTAATCAACAAAACAGTGAGTATACATTGCAGTGGGTTTCTAAGAACACCGTATTTAGAACTGGAGATATAGATGCACTTAGTATTAATGCTGATTTAATTAAAGTTGGAGATCCGACAATACCAGTAGTACATTTAAGTAATAATGAGTCTAATGCTGGGTTTAGATATAATGTAGAATCAAATGTTGGAGATATTTTAGTTTCAAATGGAGTGGCTGGACATGTCGAATGGAAAAACAAAATAGATATTTCAACTGCATTTCCTATAGGTTCTATTGTTTCTATTTCTGAAAATGATTTTATTAATAGTTTTTCTCTAGACCAGGTTGGTTTAATTCAAGTAGGATTGCCAATATTGAACAATATATATGGCAGAGGTAAAGTCAATACCATGTTCGCAGGATGGTACCTATGTAATGGTGAAACATGGGAAACAACAGAAGGTACTAATAGAACAAAAACGCCAAACTTAAATAGGTTTAATTATGATATAGGATCTAATGGAGGTTCTCAAATACATGTAGAGACTGAAAATAATAACCATGCCATTATAGGTGGATATAATTTGTCTATGAACGCGTTAGTTACTCCAGAAGGATCATATAATATAGAATTTAATAATGAGTTCTTAGATAATAATCACGATTTTGATGGAGATTTATTAACATCGGATTCGTTTGTTCCACCTGCAACACATTATATTAGCAAGATGGTTCATATCGTATATTTAGATGATGAAAATTTAAAGTGGTCAAATAATGAAGTAATTGTACCATTGATACCTACCATACCAATATTATTAACAACAAATCTTTCAACTTCATCTTTAACGTGTAGTTCACAGGCGAATATTACATATTCATGGACTAATTTACATGGAAGTGGTGAATGGAATGTTTTTAATATATTAACAGATTTACACAAACTATTTATATTTGGAACTAATACATATGCTCCAATCGGATGGTATAAAAATACTGCAGGTTACCCTATATATTGGAATGGTACTGCGTTTAGCCAAAGAGGAGTGCGATGTGTTATAGACTTAGTGTTTGACTCATATGTTGAAAATTTGAATTTTCCAGATGACCTGGTATCAAATGTAATGAACATTACGACTGGATCAACATTTCAAACAACGTCTATACTTCGATATAATGCCACTGGTCTAAATGCCGCCGCTGGATGGTATAGGGATATGTTAACAGGGGTTCGAAGATACTGGGATGGTGTGTCCTTTGTAGGAGTATCTTTTTCGTTAAATTATGTATTTAGAGTTACATTAGATAACTTAAATGTGAGTAATCCCGAGTACTCTAGTGATTCACAACAGGTTGAAATAATTGACGAAGAACCTCTTTACTCTGAATGTATTATTAATAGAACATCACATATCACTTATATTGAAACTGCTGATATTGCATTTCCTACAACATCAGGAGGTGGACACTCTCTCACTAATTTAGACTATATAAAAATTTATAACCATATTCTTTATGTTGCAATATCATGGGTTAACCCTGATGGGTATTCGCCTCCACTTATTAACATAAAAGATCAGTTTATACCTTCTTCTAGTTCAATACGATATAATTCAGTGGTCATGGGAACTGATGATACTTACGGTACAATAATAGTGGCATCGAATAGAACTGGACGTGTTGATAATATATCCACATGCTAATATAAATATATAATAAAAATGGCAATTAATCTTAAACACATAAATGTTACTGACAGTGATACTGTAAAACTCGATAAAGTAAATTATAACTTTGATCAGATTGTTTCTAATGGTGGAGGTCCTCAAGGTTCTCCAGGAAACAATGGAGAACCTGGACCACAAGGAACACAAGGTCCCATAGGGATACCTGGAATTATTGGATTAACAGGAGAACAAGGAGAACCAGGGGATACTGAACCTAGTCACTGGATTATAGCGAATGGAAGCTTAGGAGGATTAAGCGGGAATACTGGGAATACTTTATTTCCGAGACATATTTCGGGAAATGCCCCCGTTATTAGTATTGGGTTTATTTCAACTGATGACAGTGTATATGGAATTCCTGTACCATTATCAGATGTTGACAATTTATCTCCATATCAATGGATCATTAATAGGAAAAACAATTTTAGATCTAATTTAAGATTTACAACTACAGATGTATTAGATAATGGGTTTGACTTTATAATGACAAATGTAGTAGGCGGTTCTCATGTTTTTTCAATGGAATTCGTTAACCCTGTAAATTCAAGTTTTATTACTAAAGCCACTCGACATTTGTTTAAATCTAATATATCGGGTGATTCACTATTTACAATAGAAGATAGCGGTGTTATATTTAATGTAAACACTGAATTTAATTCTCCTGTAATTGTTAATGAACAATTGATTATCCATAATGCAGGAGCCGATATTAATAAGATAGCGGTTGCCTTAGATGCAACTGGATTAGTAGGATTTAAAACACTAAATGAAATAGGAGGAGCTACTATTGCACATGGAACTATTATTTCAATGCTTCCATCTATATTCGGAGACAATTCTAATTTTATAAACTCACAGATAATAGCAACAGCAGGTGACCCTGATTCTCCAATAGAAATACGAATTGGCGCAGGAATTGGAAATTATTTAGGGTGGTATATATGTAATGGTAAGGATTGGAAAAATATGTCTAGTTCGAACCAAACGGAGGACTTGAATTCATTCTCATATTTAATAGAAGACAATCCAATATCTACAGAGTTAACAAGCCAAGGTTTTGTTGAAATTGACAACGATACTATAAATATAATAGGTGGATCTGACATTGATATGGCAGCATTTCCTGAAGTTGGAGGGGTATATAACATAACATCAACCATCACAACATCAGATATTAATATAGTGGGAGGAAGCATTGGAACATCTTTTCAAATAAAAAGACTACCTCAAATTATCTATTTGGGATATGCTGATTTATATTGGACTGACTTAGGAACAGGACAATCCACGCCATAAATAATTAATATAATTAAATCAATTTTTATCATGATACATATTTTAAAATATATACCAACAACTCGCAGTACTCTTTCATTCATAATTGGAGGTGTATTAATATTATTGCTATTGATGCAATGTAACAAAAACGAAACACTAAAACGCGAGATATCTAACAACAATATAATATCTACTAGAAACATTAATAATATCAATGCATCGAAAGATACTATTAGGTTCGAAAGAAATAAAAACGGAGTACTAGTAGCTAAAAAATTATCATATGAATATGACATTAGAACTTTAACTGAAACGAATAAAAAAGTTATTAAAGATTATGTAAATTCTTTAAATCTCAATACAAATCTTAAGGGCATTAATTCCCTACTATCAGCAGAACTTCGAATAAAAGATTCTATTATTAATTCAGGCGGAATTGTTGTGAATCATACCGATTCAACCGCAACTCTTACATTTAATGATGAGAAAAAATGGGATAGATATAATTGGAGGAAGTTTAATGGAACTGTTGATATTTTAAGAAATACAAATAATAATGAAATCAGAATAGTTAAAAGTAAATTTAATTTCGAACAAGGAATACAGCTTAAAGCTGCAATCGTTGATGATGATGGATTTAAAAAATTAAAAATAACGACGCCATATCCTGGAGTTGAATTTACAAACATAGAAAATATCAATTTAGTTAACGATAAATTAAATCAAGCATACAAAAAGAAAGCAGGTTGGTCATTAGGAATGGGAATTGGTTATGGAATAAACTTAAACAATCAACAAATTATAAGTGTAGGTCCTTCTATTAATATAGGACTTATATGGTCTCCTAAATGGCTTAGATTTTAAAAAATTAGAAAAAGAATGGCAAAATCATCAAGATTCATAAGAATCGACGACGACGTATTATTAGAATTTATTTATCATGATCAGTCTAATCCTGAATTAGTTAAAATTGAAAATGACAACAATGGGAGTCAACTTAAATATTTAAACACAGTTGCAGATGATGATAGTGCTTCTAGATTTTTAATTCATGAATTAGGAGATAATGTTGTAGAATTCAATGTTACCATTTCAAATGGATATGTTGTTATCAATGGATTTGCTAGTAGATTATTATTACTAAGAAATGGAAATACTTACAAATTTGATTTAAGCTACTTAGTTATTAATGACATTGATTTGGACCTAGCTGGATTTAATATACCAAATGGAAATGGAAATCTGGAGGGTACCATTTATACATATAATCCATTGACTAATGGCAAATTTACATATGAGTATACGAACACATTAGGTGTTTCATTTATAGGCGGTGAGATTGAAGTTTCAAACAGAGCAAGCTCCTTATATTCAGTTCCTGACTCTCAAACTGGAAATGACATAAAAACTGCACCAGGTGAATCTGGCAGGTATTATGCAATACCAACAACAGTCCCTGGTACTATGGCAATTTTAAATAATACATTAAATTATTTAGATTCTGAAGAGTGGGACGGAACCAGTTCAGTAATAGCAGTCGTTCCTGTTCCTACCAATATAGTCAATGCAGTATTCTATGACACCATACGATTACATCTAAGAACAGGATATTCGTTTAAAGGTAGAAATTACGATGGCTTTCTTTTTCAAACTAAAGTAAAGAGAAATTCAGGAGTTTATAATTACTTCAATTCAACTGTATATTTAAACCATTCAAGTTTTGAAACACAAAACCCAGTACCATTCATTTTGGGAGAATCCTCTTACTCTAAATACATTGAAATAAAAGTACCTTCATTGGTTGACATGTTTTCTGAAGAAAGAAATATGGATTTTAAAAATACATTCTTTGGAGTAACTAGCTTAAACCCTTCAAACCCTGATGATATACCAACAAGTGCTAATTATGAGTTCGATTTCAAGTTAATCAGTAGCGTTATAAATATAGGTGGATATGATTATATAAATCTAGTAGAAGGAAAATCACTAACATTTTCACAAGAAGATGAATTCGTCGATATCGCGGTTAATGTGGAGCATGCAACCGACGGGGATTACTTTAAGATATATGGAACAAAAGATGGATCTAGAGCTGGATTTGAAAATTATATAGTTAGTAGAATCTCAACATCTAGCGATGATATTACTTTATTTTATGAGGTTCAAGTTGCAGAACAATTGGGACTTAATTATATTAGCACATTCAATAATACATTTACCCAAACGTCAAATTACGATGAGGCAATTGTATTCAGGCCAGTTATTATGAACTCATCAATTTCGAGTAACTTCTTACTTACTGTTAATCTTAGAATATACAATGAAACTGATAATACTCAAATAATAAAAACTGCATCCTTGATTTATACTCAACCTAAGAAATATGGGAAGAAATTATTAAAATTAAACTTAAATTCTAGATTTGCTCCGACTGTTGTTTATAACACCTTGCCAAATACTAGTATTAATAGAGAATTAAATCAGTTTGTAAATTCAATTAGACCTACTGTTGGAGAAACAAAATATGTTCAGGTTGCTTTAGACACATATAGAATAATGGCTGGAAATACATCAGTCACTACAAGTGGATCTGAAGTAAATGACATTACGTCCATGGATTACAAAAATGAAGGAGAAGGAACGATATTACTATCTAAGGTTTCAGACAATTACATTAAATTTAAAATCGCTCAACCATCTGGAGATTCAATGAAGAGCATAAGCCTTGTTAACGTCGATGATTTAGTTCTTATTATTAAGAGTGGTAACATCGAACAACGTGTATCTCATGACCCTAGCTTTCCGGGAGTTGATTTAGGAGGTGGAGAAGTTTTCTTTAAGGTTCCAAAATCCGTAGCAGTTAGATTTGATCAAAGCGATACTAACTTAAATGCTGATAGATTTTATATTAACATCAAAAATGGAAGTACCGAATCTCTATTGTACTACGGAAATGTAAACATTATTTAAAATGATTTTAAACAGCAGAAACAACTTATTTAATTTTAAGTTTCCAAGAACATTTATACCGAAGGACGTCGCTGACAAATATAGAAAATATTTGAACAGAATGCCAGGTAATTTAATTACAGAACCAATTGATTTTATAAATTATTCAATCCAAGGCGTTGGTCTTCCTGGAATATCGTTTGATCCAATTGAAGTTGCACCAAATGATGGTACTTTAACATATCATAGGGGTTCAATACCTATTCAAAACACTATTGAAAGGCAGTTTAAAGTTACGATGCAATTATTAGATGGTTTAATTAATTATTGGATTATGCAAGATACTCTCTTGTATTATTATTCGAAGGGCGTAAAAGAACCATATATCAATGATGTTAAATTACAGATAATGGATGCAGAGGGTATACATATAATGAGTGCAGTATTTGAAAAACCTATTTTAAACTCAATTTCCGATTTGGAATTAAATATGAGTTCAAACATAGCAGAGTTTACAACATTTGATTTAAACTTCTATTATAATAAATTTAACATTGTACTAGAAATTGACTAAAGATATATAATTAAATAAAATGAAAACATTTAATACATTTATAAACGAGGCTAAATTAAGTTCAAAGGGCTTTACGTTTACAATTACTCATTATAATAATAATGGGGTGATGTACATTTCCTTTATTCCTGACGCAAAGACGTTTGATTCTCATTCAAAAAATCAAATGGCTGAATTTATACTTAATAGAATTAACAATATTAAAGCTTTAAAGGATGCATTTGTGTTTAGATTAGGAAATCAAGGGGCGGGTATTGTTTTTGAAATAGACGTATGGCAATTAGTCGAAAACATATCAAAAGAAATTAAATAATTATGAAAACATTTTTAGAATACTTAGAGGGGCAAAATATTACCAATGAAGAAATGTCAATTCTAAATGAGTCACTTCAATCGGAATGGACTGAGGAATTAGAATTTAAGGTAGATGCTGCATTAGAGGAATTTTCAAAGAAGTACAGAAACAGTGATGGATCTTACGATATTTCTGCATTTAACGAAGACCTTACTAACGAAGGACTTTTAGGTTCTATATTTGGAGGGCTAGTCGGTTTTGCACTTGGTAAAACTATAGGTAAAACCATAGCAAATATTCTAGGAATTCAATCGGGTATAATGTTCGAAATGCTCACCAGCCGACTTGTGGGAGCTGCTTTGGGGAGCGCTTTGGGATCTCGTGTCTAATTAAAAAATAAATGAACTTCATCTCAATTGATTTTTCTCTCAATTCTCCAGGAATCTGTATATTTACTGAGAGCAACTTTTATCATTTTATCGGGTACCTTAAGCCGGGAACTGGCACGAAGGCAGAACAAAAAATTCAAGGGGAATTAAATCTCTTAGATAATGTTCAAATAGTGCATCAACCGGACTGGACTAATAATGCAGATTATTCTAAGAGTGAAATGATTAAAGTTTTAAGACATTCACATACTTCTAAAACAATAATAGATATGATTATTGAAATCACTGGAGCAGACGTCCCTTGTATTGTTTCGTTCGAAGGCTCAAGCTATGGCTCAAGCGGCGGTACGAATAATATAATTGATTTGGCTGCTGGAGCTGCTATATTAAAGATGCAAATGATAGAGAGACTTGAAGTTGTAGATATGTTGACTATTGCTCCAAGTACTATTAAAAAATTCATTAACAAAGGTAATATGAATAAGGAGGCTATATGGCCATTCTTCTTGGATAATAAATATGCACATAATATTCCACTTGTAGAATATTGTAGAGACAATATAGGCTATGATAATAAAAAAGTACCAAAGCCAATTGATGACCTTATTGACGCTTTTTTTCTTACTGAATTAATAAAAGCATCAACTCAATATATAGAAAAAAATCCCGGCTCAAAGTAGGTATATACTCATGTTTATTGTTATTAGAATACTTTCATTCTAGTCTTTGCCAAGTTTGCTTAAATACTTTCATTCTAGTCTTTGCCAAGTTTGCTTAAATACTTTCATTCTAGTCTTTGCCAAGTTTGCTTCCAGCCCTAGTATCTAGTACCCTAGAAATCTTTCATTCGCTTCAAGACTTAAATTATATTCACTCTCCATGGAAAGTTTCATTAATTTAAAACTTTAACAAAACTTTAACACTTTAATTAATTTCTTCTGAATCATGAACACTTAAAATATAAAAAAGATAAATAATTATATAGATTCCTGAAACAAAAAAGAAAGTTTCTATATAAATATTATAATAAAATTAAAAAGGCTTTTTAAACTTATTTAAACTTAAACTATTAACAAAAATTAAAGCAATTAAAGACATGGCAGAATTTGACATTTTTAACATCGGAGTACAAGACATAAATACACATGAGGCATCAGCTTCTTCTGGAAGCGACTTGTATAAACCAGACACTGACAAAGGGAAAGACGGGACTTATAAAGCAATCATCAGATTCGTTCCAAATCCTGTAAATCCAAGAAATTCTTTAGTAAAGAAATATGTACACTGGTTGACTAACAATAATGGTGACAGTAAAATGGTGGACTCTCCATCAACAGTAGGAGATAAATGTCCTATAGCAGATGTATTTTTTAAATTACGTAAAAGTGACTCTGCGGTTGATCGTAACATGAGTGATAAACTTAAAAGACGTGAGCAATATTTTTCATTAGTCAAAATTATTAAAGACCCACAAAGTCCTGAATTAGAAGGACAATACAAAATTTTCAAATTCGGTTTTAAAATCAAAGAGAAAATTGATGAAGAATTAAAACCGGCGTTTGGTGAACCAACCCAAGTGTTTGATTTATTTGAAGGTAAAAACTTTGAATTGATTATTTCTAGACAGGGAGAGTTTCCTAATTATGACAAGTCTAAATTCTCTTCAAAAACGTCTTCTGTTGAAATTAACGGAGAAGCAGTAACTAGAACCACTGAAAACATGAATGTCATTAGAGCTGAATTGGAGTCTGCTCCAAAATTGGCCCCTTATGAATATACGGAATGGGACGCAGAAACACATGACTTCGTTAATTCTATTCTTAGAAACTACTTAAATCCAGGTAGCTCTATTGATACTGTAATTTCTAAACAAGCAGCTGTATCTAGAAAACCAGCAGCAGCTACTAATGAATCAACATCTTTTGCGTTTCCAAAGGAAATGGAAGGAACTCCAACATCTATAAAAGTTGATTCTTCTGATGACTTAGATTCATTCTTAAACGACTTAGATTTATAAATTCTAAATCAATCATAAATTATTAAACTAAAGGACTGGTTAACTTCAGTCCTTTTTTTATTAGAGGAGTATGGAAACCAACAAGATATCAGATGACTTAAAAATTAAAATAAGAAGTTTAGTTAAACAGGCAATTGTTAAAGTGCACGCAGATCATTCTAAACGTATGATTAAAGAAATGCCAGGAAGGATTACCATTGCATGTTTATATTGTGGAGATTCTTCGACCGATAACAAAAAGAAGAGAGGTAACCTATACTGGGACAATTTACAATATCATTGCTTCAATTGTGGAATTCACTCAAACGCATATCAACTATTAAAGGATCACCATATAAAGTTCCAAAGCACGGAAGATACGATCAGTATAATTGATTACATACAAGAAAATAAAATAGAAACAAATGAGATTGAAGTACTCGAACATGATATCTTCAAACTTGCATATGATTTGGCTCCAACTAGAACTGAATTAATAGATATGTTCAAATTCAAAGAAGTAGAACATGGAGATCCCGCTTATTTTTATCTTAAAAATAGAATGTTATCTCATAAATTAAAATATTTTATGTATTCTCCAAGAGACAAGAGAATTGTAGTTCTTAATATTGCGCCTAACGACAAGGTTCTAGGATTTCAAACAAGGTCCCTAGATAAACAATCAAACTCGAGATATTTAACATATGACATTGAGAAGATATATCAAGAGACTAAACGTGAGATGGCCCTGACTGATGCCGAACTAGTCAATGTCAAAAAGCTTTCAACATTATTCGGAATAATGTTCGTTGATTTTGAACGAGAAGTCACAATGTTCGAAGGACCTATTGATGCTATGTTCATGCAAAACTCTATTGGTTTAGCAACTGCAAGCAGATCAACCCTCGAATTTGATGAGATACCTACAATTAGATATATGTTTGACAATGATTTTACTGGAAAGAAGAAGATGATGGAGAAGATTAAAAGAGGTAAGCCTATTTTTACATGGGAAAAGTTCTTTAAAGATACTAAAATTGATGAGGATTTCGAATCTTTCCTTTCAAAACTGAACAAGAATGAAAGAGATAAATATCCTAAACAAATAGGTGATTTAAACGATTTAGTAATTGCGGCATGGTTAACCAATAATAAATGTCTTAGCCAAATTCCAAAATATTTTACTAACACAATGCTAGACGCTTATTATTTATGACAAATATAGATTTATACGAAATGGTCAATCAGGAACTAGAAGATTTTGAAAACGAAGGAAGCAACAGAAAGAATATACGGATGATAATTGATTATAGTTCTTCAACGTACAACCTTCCTGAAAAAGAATTTAAAATGACGACCCCAGTACTAAGGGTAAAATTAAAAAGTAATGTTCATATAAAGAACAAGAGCAATAAAGACAACTCGCTTTTTTAAATAATAATAGAGTATGGACGTTAAAGATAAAATAGCATTAATTGATGAAAAATTAAATGCACAAAGGGAAGACTGGACTTCAAAAATAAAAATATTAACTGAACAATTGAAGTTAGGAAATACACTTGAAGAAGTTAGCGCATATACTTTAAGTTATCGTCAAATCCTAGTCGAACATCTAGCAACAATGTACAATCGTATAAAAACACAAAAATCAATAGTTGACAATAAATATAAAGAAAAATGGATAGAGTATTATAGCTATGACTATAAACTCACAGACAAAATGAAAGAAAAATTCATAGACGCTGATCTTTCCGATGACACTAATATTCTTGAACTGCTATTAACGCAAAAAAGTTTTTTTGAGGGATCTATCAAAACCCTAGATAATATGGGATTTGCAATAAAGAACCGCCTTGAAATTAGTAGAATATAACACAGATTTATGATTTTAACATTAACTGACGATAATCAATTTTTAAGAATAGATGATGCCACTGAAATTGAGTTGGACCAGATTCGAATTTCTCTAACAAAAAGAATCGATAGTTGGAGATTTCATCCATTAGTTAAGAGAAAAATATGGGACGGCTACATATCATATATTAAAGATGATAAATGGATTCCAGCAGGTCTATGGCAGTATGTTATGACCGTTTGTAAAGAGTACAACTTCGAACTTAAAATCGAAGGAATCAAAAGACTTATTGACGTTGATATTAATGAAGATCAATTCAATGAATGGGCTGTAGACTTATTTAAAGGCTCTAAGTTCACTCCCTATGATTATCAATTAGAAGCATCATATAATATATTAAAATTTAGAAGGTGTCTAGCAGAGCTTGCAACAGCTGCTGGTAAAACGCTAATAAGTTTTTTAACAGTGGCATATATGCTGGAAAAGCAAAAAGCAACTAAAATACTGTTTATAGTTCCTAATGTGTCTTTAGTAGTTCAAGCTCATGAGGATTTTCATGATTACAACCATAAAAATAGAATTGATTTAAGAATTCAACAGATATTCGCAGGACAGACTGTTAAGAATAATAAAAACATAATCATTGGAACATATCAATCCCTTGTCAAAAAAGATAAAACATATTTTACAGAGTTTGATGCAGTCATAGTCGACGAAGCACACGGGGCTAATAGCATATCAACTAAGGATATTCTTGCAAAATGTGTAAATGCAAAGTATAAATTTGGACTTTCTGGAACAATTCCAAAGGAAGGTACTCTTGATAAATTGACGCTAATGAGTCAGACTGGACCATTGATAACCGAGGTAAAGGCAAGCTTTTTACAAGAGCAAGGATTTATCGCTAAATGTGTTGTTAAAGTTATTGAAATGAATTATGCTACTCCTAAACAGAGAACTGCATTTATGGAATTAGCACAAAACAGATATGAGAACAAGGATGTATTCACCCTTGAACAAAACTTTGTTATAACAAGCAAGGCCAGACTTGATTTTGTTTCAAGTGTAATATCCAGAATACCAAGAAATAGTTTGGTACTTTTCCATAGAATTGAACATGGCCAAAAATTGTATGAGAAACTTAGACAAGAAACCAATAAGAGAGTATATTATATAGATGGCGGAACTGCAACTGATATTAGAGAAGATTACAAGAAGAAAATGGAAGAGTTCGACGATGTTATAATAGTAGCGAGTTTTAAAACCTTTGGAGTAGGAATATCAATAAAGAGAATTCACAATATATTTTTTACAGAGTCATTTAAATCTGAGATAATCATTAGACAATCAATAGGAAGAGGACTTAGGCTCCACGAATCAAAGGATAAAGTCTTAATTGTAGATTTCGTCGATGATATTAGAACATTAGAATGGAACAATTATATATGGAAACATGGAAAGGTGAGACAAGACATATATAAACAAGAAAAGTTTGAATATTCTATTAAAAGTGTAAATTTTACAGGAGATATATAATTAAAAATAAAGTTTAAAAAAAACATATTAAAAATGGGACAAGTTAACAAAATTTCTTCATTCAAAAGTTTTTCTGAGGTTAAAACCCAGGAGAGTTCATTAAAATTAAGAGAAGAGAATAATGTAAAAAGACAAGAAACTGCAGGTAAATTTGGAGCCATTCTTGACGAAATGGGATTAAATTCTCTTTCTGAATTAGATGAGACTCAAAGGAAAGAGTTATTCGGTAAAATGTTTGGAACTACAGCGAACGAAGGTAACGCTTTCCTAGGTGCTCGAATTAAAGCGATAGAGGAAGAGAACGATGAGTTTGAATTTAATGGTAAAACGTATAAGGTAACTTATAAAACAAAGAAAGTAACCGAAGGTAATGCCTTCGGAGATGCTGTAAGAAAAGCAAAAGAAGCTGGAGACAAAGAATTTGAATTTGAAGGTAAAACTTTCAAAGTTGAAGAAGCTTTAGTTAATGAAGGTGGAACTGCCATTTATTCTAGAGTAGGACCACATATAGGCGAATTGCGTCAAGAACTACGAGATCTTATACAATCAGCCGAAGATGATAAATGGATTAAAGCCTTACAGTCTATCGAAAATGAATTAGATAAATTTGATAAATTTATAGATAAATTTGATTCTAAATTAGGAATTATTAATACTAACGAATCTGAAATTTCAGAAGCTTTTTCAACTTCTCAAAAACTAGTTGTAAATTTTGTAAATAGGTTAGAAAAGGAATTTGGTCTTCCAAAGGATGAAATTGTAAGTTTCATTATAGATACTTTAAGGGTAATGGGATTTAATGTCAATGAAGGTAATGCCTTCGGAGATGCTGTAAGAAAAGCAAAAGAAGCTGGAGACAAAGAATTTGAATTTGAAGGTAAAACTTTCAAAGTTGAAGAAGCTTTAGTTAATGAAGGTCGTGGAACATCGGCACTTGAAAAATATGTTAAATCTAAATATAAGGATCAACGTGTTAATTCAGTTACCTTTGAAGAATTATTAGAACCTATTGCTATACACATAGACGCATATACAGGAGCAACTATGGGTGATTTAGAATATAATTCTAATGTAATAAATGACTTTAAAAAATTAACTGATTCAATGGCTCAAGCACATATTGATGGATCTGATTTAGACGAATCTAAAGTTAACGAAGCTAAAAACTTCCAAAGCAGTGAAAATTGGGATGATTTCTTAGAGGAAATCGACAGAATGCCAGAAAATAGAATCAGAAGAATCATGGGTAAAGATTACATTGATACACCTGGAGGTTATGCAGATGAGAAAGATGATTATGATACAATTGAAGATTATATGATTTCTAATATGGGTTCTAAAGAATACGGAAACCTCGAAGACTGGTGGATAAAAAATGTACGAGAATCCGTAACTAACGAAAGCGATTCTAGAAGTCTAAATAAAATCGAAGCAGACCTCAACATGTTAATGAAAGGACCTGATAATGAGTCAACTGACGCTAGTATTAATAGCTTAGAAAAAATTTACAGAAAAAAGGGAGGAAAGAAATCATTAGCTGAAATAGAAAAATTAGACGAATCTAAAGTCAATGAAGGTGCAGGTGTTGATGAGGCAAGCGCTTTTATGGCAAAAGACGTAATAAAAACCGTTGATTTTCTAAATAGAGAAACTGGTGGTAAGCCTGGATATTTATTTTTTGGTGAAGATACGGATATTGCACAATTTGACAAATTATGGGCAAGCCGTAAATATCAAAATGCATTAGACATGCTTGCTCAAGATAGAGAAATTGAAGCACAGAGTTTTGATGATGTTAAGATCTTTGTAAAGGAATCTGCAAGTGTTTATGAAAAAACAAAATTAAACCATGAATTAGAACATTATCTATCGAGCAAATTTATTGATGAAAGTGCATTATCTGACATTGACCTGTTAGCAAAAGATTCTAAAGATTTTAAAGATTTTGTAAAAAACTTTAAGCGAGATTATAAAAACCTAAATACGGGAAATACCAAAGAATTGGAAGCTTGGTTAAAAACTATATATGATGTTGCAATCGAAGAATCATTGGTTAATGAAGCCAATATATTTATTTCTAATCTTACAGACATAGACCACACTAGAATTTTAAAATGGATGTCAAGCCAATTTTATCAAGATCAAGTTAATGTCAAAAAGAAAGGATCATCTGGGAATTCCTCTCTTAATAATTACATAATAAATACTGATAAACTTTCTAAGCCAGAAATAGAAGACCTTAAATCTTATCTAAAGTCTGCGAATCATATTAACGAAGCCGAAATTAAATCTGATGACGAATTCAAAGAATACGCATTTTCAGTCTTGAAAAAAGCATTCGCTTCTGATTTCGATGAAGAAAAAGCACAAGAAGTAGTTGATGGTATCTTAAAGAAATCTGATGGAGACTATGGTGCTGCTATAGGTATTCTTACAAGTTCATTAGGATAAAAAATAATAAAAAACTATGAAACACATTAAACTATTTGAAGAGTTCTTAAATGAAGGATCTTTTTATGACGGTATGAGTACCGAAGCCATTAAAATCTATGATAATATTAAATCATTAATAGATTTACACAAAGGCCCTATTAACAGTTATAAATCTTTAAATGATTATCTTAAAAAAGATAAAGAATTTAATACATTAGACCGTTCAGATAAATTAAAACTTGAAAGAGGTCTTAATTGGCAAATCACGTTTGCCGAAGAAATGGAAAGATAAAATTAATATGAATATCCAAACATCAGATAAAGAAGACGATAAAGAAATCGAAACATGTCAAACATGTATTGATGGAAAGTGTCAATGTTAAATAATATGAAAACAAAAATCCTTAATTTCAATCAATTTCTAACTGAAAAATATGAAGTTAGACTTAATGAATCCCTTTTGTTAGAAGGCGGCGCGGCCGGACATATGCTGCATCCTTTTGATAATAACAATTTAACATTTGCAGACTTTAAGGCTATGATTATTGGAGGACTTCAAGGCGAATTAAACTTCGAAGAAGAACCCACCGAAAAAACTGATGGAGCTAATGTTTTTGCGACAATACAGAATGGTGAAGTTAAATTTGCAAGAAATAAAACTGAACTAAAGGACCCAATGAGCCTTTCACAATTTCAAAGTAAATTCGAAGGACATCCCAGTAAATTAGTACAAGACACATTTCAATTCGCCGCTGCCGATCTATCATCATTATTAATTAAACTACCTGCTAAAACCCAAGAGGAATTGTTCCAGAATGGTCTGAACTTCATGAACATGGAGTTAATATATTCTCAAAATCCTAATGTAATTCACTATGATGTTGATGTAATTCAATTTCACGGCATTAAGAAGACTGATGGCTCTGGCAATATTATAGGAGATGATAATAGCGCAGCTAAAAGTGTTTCAGGAGTTCTTAAAAGTTTAAATGCTAATGTTGGTAAAGTATTTACCATAATTCCTCCACAAGTTATTCAATTACGAAAAGATGTTGATTTCGAAGCAAATCAGTCTAAATTTATAGGAAAACTAGAAGTTCTTAAGAACAGATATAAATTAACAGATGCTGATTCCGTTGGAAAATACCATGAAATGTGGTGGAGAGAACAAATTGAAACTCTATTTGGAGAATTTCCTCAAGATATTAAAGAAGGTCTATTACTTAGATGGGCATATGACGACAAGAAAACTTTAAATATAAGGTCACTTGATAAAACATTGACAAAGGAACAGGCAGGCGTAGTTAGTAGATTTGACAAGGAAGATGTTAAAAAGAAATTTAAAGAGAACATTAGACCCTTTGAGGATTTATTTTTAGAATTAGGAAGCGTTATATTAAAAAATGCAAGTAATTTTATTGCAGTTTCTCCCGATAAAGAAATGCAACGGCTACATGTTGAAATTAGAAAAGCAGCAGACAATATTAAAATAAACGGAGACCTTTCACAGATAGCAAAAGTTACAAGTGAACTTGAAAGAATTGAAAGAATTGGAGGTATTGAATCAATAATTCCAACAGAAGGTATCGTATTTTCATATAAAGGTCACATGTATAAGCTTACTGGAATTTTCGCTGCCGCAAATGCGTTAATGGGCATAATGCGATATGGAAGATAAAAAAACAAACAAAACAATGAAACATATTAAATTATTCGAAGAATTCGTAAATGAATCTTATAAGATAAACGATTTTCCAGAAGGATCTTTGATTACATTTAAAGATAAAGAAGTTTGGAGAGTTGTTAAAGCATGAATGAGAAGATCAAATGATAGAGTAGGATCTGATGAGATAACAATTAAGCCATATAATGACTTAGCTAAGGATAAAAATGTTAGCATGGTTATAGATGTTAATTTAGATTTTTTAAATGCTAACGTTAAAAAAATAGAACAATTATGAAAAACATACAAATATTCGAAGAGTTCATTAGTAGTCTTCATGAAAAGAGTGATATAACACCAGAGCGAATGTTACTATCAGTTTACGACGTCGTAAAACAACGAAAAGGCATTAAAGTAGGCAAAATAAATAACGATTCTTTTGATTTTTCGATAGACACTAAACAATACATTGGAGGTAATAATATTATACTAACAGATGTGATAGAAGGAGCAGTCGAATCCAGAGAAGGTAAAATTTTAATATCATTTTATAGTGTAAAAGTTAATCCGATTCAATATGATTTAATATACGATGGTGATACAACACTAACTAAAGACCATACTAGAGGTAAAGTAAATGACATCATTAGACAATTCGCATTAAAATTTAGAAAATAAAACACATAAAAGAAATGGCACTACTGAAACTTAGAGAATACTTCAATAATACCAATAGAGAAACATTCATCGACATGTTAACTAATAGGGTAATAGTAACTGAAAATGTTGCAGCTCCCTCATTTCTTGTGAGAAGAAAACAAGATGGATTCGAATACTTCAAATCTTCAAATTCTGAGAAGTTAAATATGGTAGATAGGACTATTATATCTTTATATGAAATTGCTATTAATTATATGCAAAGTTTGCCAACTAATACTAAAAGTGAAATGCCAGTTGATTGGAGATTTTGTTTTGAATATTTACCAGAGGTAGAGGCTTCTAAAATTAAATACGCAAAAACACCGAAGAATAATTTAATTTTAACACATATTCAACAAATAGGAGATGAAGACAAAATTAAGAAAACTATAAATGATCCTGTCATTTTAAATAAATGGGCCAAAATCTTAGATGTTCAAGCTCCAACCATATACTTCGATGGCTATTTGTCTAAATTGCAAAAAGATGGGTTAATTGAATTACTAACAATGAATGATAGAGAATTCAGCGAGAATTTCGATTATGACATAGAAGCTAAAGAGAAGACTAGTTTTACTAAAAAAATAGTAAAACTTTTTAATCCAAACGGTTATGCAACGTCATTAAATAATGATATAGAAAGTGAAATAGATGGGCTCATTGTGAACTTCATTAACGAAAAAACAATGAAGTCTTTTAAATTAGAAGATTTCTCTAGAAAATATGAAACAGATAACACATCTAGCCACACATATCAAATAGCAGTCACCGACTTTCTCGAATATTTAGCACAATATAACCTAGACAACATACAATTAAAAGATGAAAATGCCGATAGTAGATATATTGAACTAATGTCAGTTTTATTTAATGAATATGTTGACAAAAATTCTTCAAAATACATTGGAGTTAACTTTGAAAGTGCAGAATTCTCTTCTGCTAATTCATTTAAGTTAAATTCAAAGTATATCAATAATGAAAAAACATTAAAGTTTGTTTCCGATTCAATATTAGCTGAACTTTTTAAAATGATTTTAAGTTCATTTAGAAGGAAAAGAGCCAAAACATCAGATTTAATAGACAAAGACACTTTGATTCGAATGAATGAAATCATAGTTAAAATCAATGAAAAGATATTTGTAGAGAATACTGATGAAAATGCAATGTACGATTATAATAACTTTATGTTACATAACAGAATTAAAGCTTCAGTTTATTTAAACGAGGCTCTTAAGGTTAATCATACTGAACAAGGCAAAACTCCAGTTAATATGTTTGTAGGAAGATTTCAACCATTTACATTAGGACATGCTAAAGTATTAGAGGCTATTCATAAAGAAAACGGATTTCCTGTCGTAGTGTTTTTAGTTAAAGCTAAAGGACAAAAGAAAGGAGACGAATTTAGTAGACCTTATGATGAGAAAACACAGATTTCAATGTTCAATTCCGTTAAAAAACAATATCCATTTCTAAAAGAAATATTTGTAGTTCCAACAGGAGGTATCGATGTAATGTTCAATGAAATGAGACCTAAATATGAACCTGCATTATGGGGTACTGGAAGTGACAGAATGACAAGTTATGGTTATCAGGTTAACAATGACTCTTACAGAGACCAATTGAACGTAAGAACTGACTTCGGTCTTTTTGAAATTCCAAGGACTGACGATGACATCTCCGCAACTAATGTTAGAAATGCACTATTAGATGGTGACGAAAAAACGTTTAACGAGATGACTCCAAAAGCAGTGCACTCAATGTATAAAGAACTTAAATCAAAAATTGAAGCATCAATGGGAGTTGTTGTTGAAAGAGTTTCAGAAGATCTTATGACATTTAAACAGTTTTTAAACAAATATATATAAACAAAACAAAGTAAGAAATAATATGAACTTTATACAATTTATAAATGAATCGAAACTTTCAATAGAGGTTTCCGAAGGTACCGACTTGAATTTTACTTTAAAACCTGGAGTAATTTTAAACTTTAAAGACGGAGAAACGTGGAAAGTTACGAAGGTGATTGGAAACGCAAATAATCCAAGAGGAGTCATGGCTAATCCATACGGAGATACTAAAAAACAATACGTTTCAGTTGCAATTGAATTTACAATAGACCAATTGAAATCAGATCTACAGATTTCTGAATCTAATACCAATTCTGATGAATATGAGGAAACTCATGAATCTAAAGTTTCTGAAAGCAAAATAACTTTAAAAAGACAATACACAAATAACCATCCAGAAATTACAGTAGGTAAGGACGCTAGAGTTAGAAATAAAGTTATAGAGGCTATTAAAGATGGTAAAATATCACAAGACGAATTTGACAGTGTCATAAGAGAAATGTCAACAGATGCTAAAAGATGGATGAGAAGAAACTCTCAGTTCTTTAATGTGTCAGAAGATGGAATCTCTCTATCAAAGATAGGCAATAGGATATTAAAAAGTATCATGATTTCTGAAGCAAATAAGCAACCACAAATATGGGTTCCTGCTGGCTTCGAAAAGGAGATTTCAAAATATACAACCTCGCAAATTACAAGAGATATTGTGCTTAAAGCCGCTAAAAAATGGAACGTAGATTCCGAAGATGCAATACAATATTATGAATATGCGTGGGGAGTAAACTTAACAGAAAATAAAAATACAAAAACAATAAAAACAAAATTTATATTTGAAAGCTTTAAAGAATTCACAGAATCTTTAAACGAAGCATTTGGATCAGCTATATTAGCAGCTGTTTTAACAGGCAAAGGTACTAAAACCGACAAAGACTTAACTAAAGCATTTTATGGTAAAACTAAATTAGCGTTAGACAAAATACAAGATGAAGATATCATTGTTACTGATCCAATGACAGCGTATAAAGAGAAATCCGAAAATACTATTGTGTTCTATGTTTCAGATAATGAAAAGCCAAACCCATACGCGCCTTCTGATGCATTTCACTCCAATAAAACTATACCAGGTGGAGCTTATTTATTAGCACTTACAACAGGTGATAATAGTTTTTATGAAAACTCATGGAAAAAAGGCCTGATAACAACTGGAGATACTGGAGCAGACTCAGTAGGTATTAGTAAAAGATACAAAGGATGGGATGCAACCGGACTTTATAATGTTAAAAGAATTGCAGAAGTTGCTGATAGAGCAATCATAATTAATTTATCATTATTACAACAAAAGTATTCAACTGCAAACCTAAAAGCTGAAAGATCAGCTGCACAAGCAGGAGCAACTGCATTTCAATCTGATAAAGATTTTAAATCGGAGAACCTAGCAAGATACCATACTATTTTAGCTACAAACGCAGTATCATTGCCATTAGACAAAATGGTTGCAGATGCAATTGATGCATTAGCAGCACAAATTAAATCAGGATTAGCTTCTGGTGAGAAAACTAAATATGGCGAGCCAATGATTGGTACATCATCAAAGGGTAAAGAAGTTAAATTAAAAGATGCTTCTCAACACATGAACAACATATTAGATGATTATTCTAGATATGCTGATTACACTAAACAAGAAGCTGACGAAATTGCTACATATGGTAAAGCATCTAACTGGTATAGTGTATCTGCTAAAGATTATGCAAAAAGATGTGTAGATAATATCAAAAAGATTGAAGGTCTAACCTACGCTTGGTAATAAAACAAAAATAAAACAATTATGAAACACATTAAACTATTTGAACAATTTATAAACGAAAAAGCTTACAGACTGACCGGACAGTATGCTACTAAAGGTATTATAGGAAAAGTGATGCAAGCTTTTAAACTAGAAATAGGAAGAGTACAATTCGATGGAGATTCTGAAGCGACTTTAAAAGAAGTTAACAAAGAATGGAGAAAATTCTTTGGTAAAGCAACAGACATTATTATTAAAGAAGTTGCAAATAATGTCAAAGACCTTGAATCAGAAGTTGCATTTATTAGTGCAGATCTTTCAACTGACTGGATAAAAGATGTTATTAATAATATTAATAGTGAAGGTTCATCTGAATTATACATAACTCCCGGTGAATTTGTAATTAACATTGGTTTCATGGATGGCGCCGATGCTAACAGATACTCAAGAAGATTAGGTGGTATGACAAATAGACCTAGCGAAACTGGTTATAGTGAAGACATCTATGGTTCATTTGACATGTCTGTCGGAGATAATAATGTTGAAATCAGAGGAATGGAAAATATATCAATTGACGCAAGATAATGAACAACGCATCAATTTCACTCGATAGTATTGGAGGTATGGGAGCAACTATTTTACCTACGCCCATATCAATTGGTTCAGGAGATGTTCCAAAGGGTTCTGGCAATGTTAAAAAAGAACAAGAAAAACAAGAAGCTGAACGTAAAGAAATATTATATAAATTTAAGACCTTCGAAGAATTTGTTAATGAAGCGTCAAGTACGATTATAGACTATTTTAGTTCCAGAAATAAAATATTAGTGGGATTAAAAACTAATCTATTAACCAATCTAAAAGATAGATATGATTATCAAGAAGACGGTGACGAAATATACTTTTTCAATAAAGAGGATAGACACTTCTGTACTATGTTCGGAGTAGGCACCAGATATCAAGAACTTAAACATGATGGCACTATTGATGAATATGGATGGCCAAAGAAACAATAAATACTTGATACTTATTGAAACTTAAATAAAACTCTTATTATAATTATAATAAGAGTTTCTTATTTATACACAAAACCAATATGCATAAAATATACAAACCAAATAATTTCAAAGAGTGGTCAGAAACAGCATGCAATAAGATCATAAGAACTATAAGTTCATGTATAACCTTGGAACAACTAGATAACTCTAAGAGAATGATAGACAATTTTGTTGTAATTTCTGCAATTGAAGATGACATTGAAACTGATGAACTCGAGAGTATTGTATCACTAATATGGCTTAGACATAAATTGCAATTTCACATAATAGACATGAAAATATAAATAAAATACAAGTCACACAACCATATGTTTTAATTTTTTGAAACATAAATAAATTATTTAGTATAATTATTAAATCAAACTCAATTATCATGCAATTCATTGAAGCGTTACAAACCGAAGATATAGTTACAGAGAATGGAATGGCAACAAATTCATCGTCATTGAACCCATGTGTTGATCTATTCTTTAGTATTGGAGCAATGAGAGGCCAAGACAAAGAACGATTAATTTCTACTTTTTCCAAGGCTTTCAATGAAGACACAAAGAGAGCAATGAAAATATTGTTTTGGGCACGCGATATTAGAGGTGGAGCAGGCGAACGGCTTATTTTTAAAGATATTTTAGAATATCTAGCTGAAAATCACGATCTCGTCTTAAAACCAAATCTTAAATATATTACAGAATATGGTAGATGGGACGATTTACTTATATTATTCGGTACATTATTGGAAAACGATGCGCTTGCTTTAATTAAAGAAGCGTTAGATAATAATTCAATGCTTGCTGGAAAATGGATGCCAAGAAAGGGTAAAAATGCTGAAAAATTAAGAACCTTCCTAAAATTATCGCCAAAACAGTACCGTAAATTACTTGTTAATTTAACAAACGTTGTTGAGACTAAAATGTGTGCTAAAGAATGGGACTCTATAGAGTTCGGCAAATTGCCTTCAGGTGCAAGCGCCAGATATCAAAAAGCATTCGGCAGAAATGCATATAAAAGTTACTCAGCATACATTGAATCCCTTATTAAAGGTGAAGCGACCATTAATGCTGGTGCCGTCTATCCTTATGATGTTACTAAGTCTTTAGGATTTGGTAATGCTAAGGTTGCAAACGAACAATGGAAAGCACTTCCAAATTATATGGAAGGTTGCACAGAAATGATACTTCCAGTTGTCGATGTTTCAGGTTCAATGAGTTCACCAGCAGGTAACAATAAAAATGTAACATGTATGGATGTCGCAATTTCATTAGGTCTTTATATTTCTGAAAGAAACGAAGGTAAATTCAAAGATGCATTTATTACATTCGCACAAAAACCAAAACTTCAAATCCTAAAAGGGTCGTTAAGTGATAGATTTTTACAAATGAGTTCATCTGATTGGGGAATGTCAACAAATCTAGAGGCAGTATTTAATCTAATCTTAGATCAGGCAACTAATCATAATTTACCTCAAGCAGAAATGCCAGCTAAGATTTTAATCCTATCAGATATGGAATTTAATGAAGCAACTAAAGGTAGTAGAGGTTGGGTTAGAAATGAACTTCGAAGATCAGACGGAGAATGGAATCCTACTGCACAAATGATGATTGAAGAAATGTATAAAGATGCAGGTTATAAAATGCCTCAGATCGTTTATTGGAACATTCAATCTAGAAATGGTGGAGTTCCAGTTTCATTCGACACACCAGGAACAGCATTGGTTTCAGGATTCTCGCCATCGATTATGAAAAGTATATTAGGTGGGGTAATTGAATCTCCACTGCAAATGATGGATAAGACTATAATGAGTGAGAGATATGAAAAAATAAATTAAAAGAAATAGAATAGGGTTATTTGCAGCAAACAATAACAAAGCAATTATATAGCAATTACGATTATAACCCGGAGGATGAGTACAGCAAACAATAAAAACTAAACTATGATGCAACATTATAATGTTGCAGAGTGAAGATCACCACTAAAATGGATCAAACGTCACCCCACCCCAAATATGCAGTGAGTAATGATGCATCTAATAGATGCTAATGAAAACATAAGCAAAAGACGAAAAAACTGGGTTACTACGCCGGTAGGAAAAACACGAAAAACCATCCCGTAAAACCTGTTAGAAATAGCAGGTTTTTTTATGTTAATTTTTCGTTTTAAATTTGAAACATAAATAAAATATTTCGTATAAATTTTAAATAATGTAACATGAATATATTACAAGAAGCTGATAAAATTATTAATGAACGTTCAGAAGAAAAATCACGACAATATGGAGATTTTTCAGAAGGCATGCGCAGAGCCGCACAAATTGCAAGTGGAATGACCGGAAACACGTTTACTGGTAGTGACATGTATGCCGCAATGATTGCATTAAAATTAAGTAGACATTCTTATAATTATAAGCAAGATAATTTATTAGACGCTGTAGCTTATTTAGGTGCATTAGACAATTATATTGAAGCGTTCGGTTATAAAGAAACTGAAAAATAAATCTAAAAATGAAAATATTATTTACAGGATGTACTGCAAAACAAACGGATGATGATGCATGGAAACGTGCTAGAGTAAAAAGAATTGACGACAGCTCGATTATATGTGATTCCCTGAGAAAACAGGGATATTTAGTGGATAGACGCAAAGTAAAATGGGGAGATGACCTTTCTGAATATGGTCTTGCGATTATAGGCCTAGGCCAATTTGGTTCTAATAATTACTCAGGTGAAATCTTTAATATAATGTATGCTTTAAAGAGCGTTAAGAACGTTATCGTTTTTCACGAGGATTGGAAAATTGATGGAACTATGAAATCATGGAGAGGAATGTTAGAACAAGAATGTTTTAATAAATCAATTTCAAAAAAATGGAGCAATGGCAATTATTTTTATGGAGGAGTTGACAATCCAATGTTTGACCCAATTGCGGCAATGGATGTTATCAGAGATATAGTAGAAGGTAAATTTGATAATGCATTAATTCCAGCGTTTGATTGGGGCGATAAAGAGAAAATTAGGGACATTATAAAGGTTAAAAATATCTATAATGTAGATTTAACTCCATATGTTCTTGAGAATTGGAATATTAAGTTAGATATAATTCCACAAATAAAGGAAAGAAAACATATGTTGGCATCTATAGTCGATCATAGTCCATGGGTTCGTAGAAATAAATTAAAATGGCCAGTAGATTACTTTGGTGCAAAAAGTATTAAATCTGCTAAATTGTTAGCAACTGAAACTGAAGTGTTTGAAACGTGCGGAAAATACTGGGGGATTCTATGTCCAGAATATCCACATGCAGGTTCAGGCTGGTTTAGAATTAGATGGATTTATGCAGCAATTCAGAAGTCCATACTGTTGTCTTCACCTAAAGATCTAGAGGCACTCGGGTTGACCCAGAAGAACATAGAAGTATTAAGTGATAATGAATTACAAGAATATGCTGAAACCCAGTCAAGGACCATATTATCGTATATGTGGACTAAAGAAGAATTCGATAATAGAATTAATAACATGGTGTCTAAAGTTGGCACAGACTTAACTAGAAACATTGAAGCATATGTTGCTCCAATAAAAATTAGACAAAACTTTTTATTTTAAAAATTAAATGAAACATATATAAAAAATTATGGCAAACATCGATAACTCATGTAAAAATCTAGAGGTAAAAGATTTATATTCAAATAGAATTGAGGAAAACAATAATGACACATTAGGGGACATACTAAATCTTCAAGCAGAAACACAAAAAAATGTGTATGGTTATGATTTCGAAAATATGTCTCTAAGAGAAGTTATGAATTTTTGGCATCTCAATACCCATGCCCTGATCGACGAAATTCATGAGGCGTCGGATGCGCTCGGAGGTATTAAAGACGGATCGGGAAACTCCATCTGGAAAAAATGGAAAAGTGCACATTCAACATATGATACTATAAAATTCAGTGATCTTTCAGATAACGACCAAATCGAATGTAAATTTGAAATAATAGATATGCTTCACTTTTTCATGAACTACGCTGCTTCTATTGGAATGACTTCAAAGGAGATGTATAATATGTATATGTCGAAAAATATAGAGAATCGAGCACGACAAACTAAAGGATATTAGAATAAAAATAAAGTACTAACATATAAATCATACACTGATTGATACTTGATATAGAACAAAGAGAAAAAGAAAAAGACGTAATTATATCGTACTATGATAATAAAGGAGACGTTGCATATAAACAATATCCTATTGATAAATTCCAAAACTGGTTTGTCTGCGACGATAAAGATAAAGCAGCAAGTCCGGTATATAAAAATTGGGATGGTCGATCAGTCAAGCTAGTAACAGGACTGAAATTTAATAAGTTTTCGACATTATATTTTCTAGATGGACTATCTGAAAAAGATAAAAATGATCTCAATGCACATAATATGCCAAAAACATATTTTGTCGATATTGAAACGGAAATAGTAGATGGCTTCCCAAAGGCCGAAGAAGCTAAAAGCCGAATTTTATCATTTTCAATAATTACGCCTGATCGTAAAGCAATAGTGCTTGGCCTTGAACCAATGAATCCCGCTGAAATTCAAAAAATTGAAGATGATACAAATGCATACTTCAAAGAATTCGACATTGATTGGGAATTTAAGTATCATACATTCAAATCAGAGTATGATATGGTATACACTTTCTTAATGAAATTCATGCCTAAGTTTCCAATGATGACTGGATGGAACTTTATCAAATATGACTGGCAATATATTACAAATCGCTGCAAAAGATTACAAATTGACATTAAAGAAATAGGAATGACAAAGGCTGTCGATTTCAATGGAGAACGTCCATTGCATATTGGCATCTTAGATTACATGCAATTATATGACAAATACGATAGAACAGTAAAGGTTAAAGAGTCAAATTCACTAGATTATGTGTCAAGTCAAGTTCTTAAACTTAGTAAAATTAAATACTCTGGTTCATTACAGGACTTATACAGAGATAACTTTGTTAAATACATATATTATAATGTAGTCGACTCCATACTAGTATACTATATTGATAAAAAGTTAAAATCAATGGAAGTACTTTTAACTCTTGCTAATATAACGAATATGCCATTGTATAAGGCAAGTTCACCTGTTGCAGTAACTGAATCGCTTATGGCCAGAACGCTAGCAAAACAAGGTATGCGAATTGGCATTGAAGATAAAAAAAATGTTAATAGGGATGGACAGTATGTAGGAGCATATGTAAAAGAACCAATATTAGGGTATTATGAAGGCGTAAGCGCTTTTGACTTTGCATCCCTATACCCTTCAATCATGCGACAATTTAATATATCACCAGATGCCTTTATCGAAAAGATTAAAAAGGTAGAAATAGAAGAACGTAGAAAAAACAAGGATATTATAGTATGTGACAATGGTGTCGTTTATAGGAATGGAGATTCTATTCTAAGAACTATATTAGGTGATTTATATGCCAAACGTAAAGTGTACAAGAAAACTTCGTACGAATATTTTACAAAAGCAGAGAGTTTAAAAAAGAGGCTGCAATAAAAACAAAATACATAATTAAAATATTAACACAAAAATGAACAAAAATATATTTGATAAGCGTGTAAATATCTTACCATACGAATATCCACAACTTTTAGCATATAAAGATGCAATCAGACATTCATACTGGATTCATACTGAATTCAATTTTACAACTGATATAGATGATTTTAAAACAAAAATTACAAAAGCTGAACGTGAAGCAATAAAAAGATTGATGTTGGCAATTGCTCAAATTGAAGTTAACGTAAAAACATTTTGGGCTGATATGTACAAGAGAATGCCAATTACAGAAATAGGAGATGTTGGAATGACATTTGCTGAGTCAGAAGTAAGACACAAAGATGCATATGCACATTTACTTCGAATACTAGGGCTCGAGAGAGAATTTAAAAATGTAGTTGAAATTCCTGCAATTAAAGATAGAATTGCATATTTATCAAAATATCTAGATGGCACCAGAAGCAAGGATAATAAAATGTATACTAAATCTGTACTTTTATTTTCACTATTCATAGAGCATGTTAGTTTATTTAGTCAATTTTTAATTATGATGTCGTTTAACAAGGAGAAAAACCTCTTCAAAGGTATTTCAAATGTAGTTGAAGCGACAAGCAAGGAGGAAGAAATCCACGGAAATTTCGGTTCAGAATTAATTAACATTATTAAGAAAGAAAATCCAGAATGGTTTGATGCAGAATTCGAAGAACTAATAGATTCAGCATGTAAAAAGGCGTATGCATCTGAGGTTAAAATACTTGATTGGATTTTTGAAAAAGGAGAATTAGATTTTTTATCTAAAGATACAATTAAACAATTTATCCAAAACAGATTTAATAATTCATTAGGAAGAATTGGAATGAAGCCAGTATTTGATGTAGATTTTAATGAAATCGAAAAAACATTATGGTTTGACATTGAAATTCTATCAACAAAGGAGGGAGACTTTTTCTACAAAAAAAGTATCGATTATTTTAAGAAATCAAAGTCAATTACTGAAGATGATTTGTTCTAATTAATGTTCTTTTTTGATAAAAAAAGTCATGTGATTGAGATATATAAACTATAAAAATATAGCAATCACATGAATTGGAAAGTCATTTATAAGAACTTAATAGATAAAGCAATACTAGAAAATAGAATTAGAAGTACTGAAATATACTATGAAAATCATCATATTATTCCAAAACACATGGGTGGTGATAATTTAGAAGATAATTTAGTACTTTTAACCTTCAAGGAACACATACTCGCCCATTATTTATTATGGAGAATTTACGGATGTGAAGGAGATAAATTAATGTATTCTCTTAGAAATCTTCAAACAGAAGAAGCCCAAAGACTAAGAGTTAAATTAGCAGTCGCGGCTAACCGAAATGGTGGTAAAGGATTTAGACTATGGGACGGTGATAAAAATCCAATGAAAAACCCCGAGAAAGTTAAACGAATGATTAAAACAAAAAAGGAAAAATACAATGGCCATGTAATTTCTGATGCAGCAATGGAAAAATGGAAAAATGGAGTTACTAATCATCTACGTGAAATGGCAAAAGATCCAGGAATCCAAGCAAAACGTTCTAAAACTATAAAGGAAATTAATGCAACATTAACTCCTGTTGAATTCGCGTTAAAATATAATAATGCAGGAGAGAACAATGGGAATTATGGATGGATTAAAGGATTTTATGAAGTAATTAGTCCAGATGGAAATATTACAAAATACGAAAGTCAAGAGTCTATTATAGATGAGTTAAATATATCTCAATCGTTTTTAGTTAGAAATAGAAATAAAGGAGTATGTTACACAAAACCAAAAAAAAATGCAGGTAAATGGAATGGTTGGACATTTAATTATTTTAAATTACCATGTCCAACCACTGGTAAAATACAAAAAGAACACAAATCACATAAAATTCTAGAAAAAAACAAAACAAAATGAATTACGAGAAAAATTACTGGCTTAATGAAGATAGTCGAACATTCCTCTCTCGAGGATATATTAAAGAATCTCCTGAACAACGAATTAAGGATGTATCTAATAACGCAGAAAAGATACTAAAAATTGATGGATTTGCAAAAAAGTTTGAAGAGTATATGAACTTAGGTTTTTACAGCCTATCAACTCCAGTTTGGATTAATTTTGGTAAAGACAAAGGTCTTCCAGTTAGTTGTTATGGAAGTAATGTAGACGATAACTTAGATAGTATATTAAATGCAAGTAGAGAAATAGGAATGATGTCAAAATATGGAGGAGGAACTTCAGCTTTTTTAGGAAACATTAGAGAAAGAGGAGCTCCAATTTCCACAGGAGGAACAGCAGACGGACCTGTGCATTATGCTAGAATGTATGATACAACTGTCGATGTATGTAAACAATCAGAGGCAAGAAGAGGTGCATGTGCAGTATGGCTACCAATCGAACATAAAGATATTTTAGAATTTTTAGACATCGGAACTGATGGAAATCCTATTCAAAACTTACAATATGGAGTTACAGTAACAGATGCATGGATTTTAGAAATGAAAGAAGGTGACGCTGATAAGCGCAAGATATGGGCAAAGGTTATTCAAAGACGTAACGAGTTTGGTTTTCCTTACATTATGTTTAAGGATAACAGTAATAACAATTCTCCTTATAAGGAATTAGGCCTTGACATTACTGCCTCAAACCTTTGTAGTGAGATTCAGCTTCCAACTGATTCTTTTAATTCGTTTGTATGTTGTTTAGGTTCTATTAATCTTTTACATTGGGATGAGATTAAAAAAACAGATGCCATCGAAACATATGTATTGTTCTTAAACGCAGTTATGGATGAATTTATTAAGAAGTCATTTAATATGCCAGGTATGTCAAGAGCACATCGATTTGCTGAACAACATAGAGCGTTAGGCCTAGGAGTTCTTGGTTATCATTCACTATTTCAATCAAAATTAATAACGTTTGACTCTTTGCAATCAAAGGCATTAAACCATGAAATATTTTCAACTTTAAAAGAAAGAAGTGATGCAGCATCACGTTGGCTACATGATGAAAAGGGTTATAGATCACTAAGAGATGGATATGCAAATACAACATTAGTTGCAATCGCACCGACAAAAAGCAGTTCATTTATTTTAGGTCAAGTTTCAATGGGAATAGAGCCAATTAAATCTAATTATTTTATTAAAGATTTAGCAAAGTCGAAAACAGTATATAAAAATCCATTTCTAACTAATGAATTAATCAAGTATAACTTAAATACACCATATGTATGGGAAGGAATTCTTAAAAGAGATGGAAGTGTTCAGCACTTGGACTTTCCAACAAAGGAAGTTTTTAAATCTTTTGTTGAAATTACACCAAAAGAAATAGTTTTACAAGCAGCACAGAGACAGAAATTTATAGATCAGTCACAATCATTAAATTTAATGATTCATCCTAGTGTTCCAGCAAAGGACATTAATAAATTGTATTTATATGCGCATGAAGAGGGAATCAAAACACTTTACTACCAATTTAGTCAAGGTTCAGCTCAATCATTTGCTAGAGATATTTTAGATTGTGCAAGTTGTGAAGCGTAAAGAAACGGCAACTTGAAATATAGTTGCATTTTAGGACCGGGTTAGTTCACGGAAAGTAAAGCAGGGAATTCGCTACTCCCTGCTTTTTTATGTAAAAAAATTGATATATAAATAAAAAACAAAAACAATTATGAAATTCATTAAATTATTTGAACAATTCCGAAATGATTTAATCATATCAGAATCACTAATACTAGAAGCGGAAGAAAAGGATTGGTTACGGATGGCAGATTTATATCTTAATGATAAATCTGGAGAAAAGGTAGCAAACTCTATAAAAGACAAGAAAAAGGCTATTAGTCGATATGTAACTGGTTTAAAAATTGCAGGTGATAATTTTCCGGAAGAAGAAAAATATGTATATAGAACTTCATTCGAATATTTTTATTATACAGCTAAGTCATTAGGAGCAACTTACGATGAAGTTAAATTAGAATTTGATAAATTAGGTGACATTCCTGAAAATATACTTACAAAAATTAGCATTTTTGCTGCGAAGAGTTTTGGTAACTGGATTACAGGTGATTTTGCTAAAGCAGCATATAAAGCAGGTTTCGATATGAAATTTGATAAGGGCGGCCGCGCAATGACATATGAAGGTAAAGACGCTATGTCTAGAAACGGTGCTAAATGGACAATTGGATATACTGCCTCCATTGTGATTAAACACAAAGATAAACCCGATAGTAATATTGAACTTAAATTTGACGCAATCACAGACGAGGGTGTAGATAATAACACAATCAAATATGTATTATTCTCTATGCCGAATGGCTTTAGCAAGTTAGACACTCAGAGAATTTACTCTAAAACTGAGTTTATTCGTGGAATTGTGTCAGGATTACAAGAATTAGAGATATCATAAACATATAAAGAAAAAAATTATGAAATACAAATCAGATTACGCAAACTAAAATGAAATACATTAAATTATGAAATACATTAAATTATTTGAACAATTCGTAAATGAATCAGAGTGGAAGGATAAATCAACTGATGCTTTAAAAACATCTAATGTTTTTTTAGTAAAAACAGTTAATAAGCTTTTTAATGGATTGCAAAAATCAGGAAAAGAACAAAGACAAAGCGATTTAAAAGAAGACCAATATGTAGATAATCAAATGACAGAATTAACTGCCATTATACAGAAGGCAATGGGATCTAAATTTAGCGTAGAAAATAAACCTACGAATTCAGATCTAAGGTCTTCAAATGATGCAATTGTAGTAAGTATCGCAGGGTTCGAGGCATTTGTTTTTAGTTATCAATCATATCAAACAACTGGATGGATGACCGTTTATAATCCACCTAGGCCAGGTGATTCGTTTGCTGCTACTCCAACATATATTATAACAGAAGGCAATTGGGAAGCAATTAAAAAAATATTTAGCACTTCTAATTTAACAGGCATGATTGCTAAACATGGCAATTTAATCGTCAATTATAATAATGATGCAGAGTTACGAGCAACCGCAGTAATTGACGCTAAAAATATTAAAACTAAAGAAGCTTTAGTTCTGCTTCAAACATTAGGTGTAGATACTAACACTTTATTAAATCCACTAAAAATAAATAATTTTTCAGATGACAAAAATGGTAGTAATATATTAGATCGTAAATTTTATTCAAAATTAAATTTGACAATGTTACTTGATTTAGCGTATGACATTAAGAGTATGTCAGGTATTATTAATCAACAGACAATAGATTCAATAAGAACCTCGAATGGTGCAAGCATCAGGGCAACCGCAAATGGATATGTTTTACGTAGCCGGGAATATACATATCGTTTTGAATATAATAAGGAGTATGGATACTGGGAAGGTGGATATGAAAATCAAAAATATCCTGAATCTAGTAGTGTTCCAATGAATGCCTTTGAATTTTTAGTGTTAGTGGGACAAGCCATTAAATAAACCCTCTCCATGTGATAGTATCAAGGGACCGACTCATTTAGTTTAACTTAAACCTGCTGGTAATAGCAGGTTTTTTTATGTGAAACAAAGTGATATTTGTGTTTATAATATTTAAATAATTAACATGAAAATTGAAAATTAAAAATAAAGTAATTCAAGCTTTTAGATATTTACCATAAAGAGATGATGTAAAGTATATATGAATATTTTACGCAAGTATATGATTTAAAAATAGGTTACCATAAAATAAATTAGTAAAAATAATGACACATACTGTTTTAGATATTAGGACAAGGTTTCAAAACGCAATGAATGAATCCGATATTAAAAAGTCTCAAACCCAATGGCATAAATTATCACATGACGCATATTACGCGTCATTTCCTAAAGAAAATCAAGGTAGATGGATTACGCCTGCTTCAAAGAATCCAACTGAAATAATTAGAGCATACTTTGGAACAATTAACCCGGAGGGTGAAATTCAAAAATTCCTAGAGATTAATGGAGTAAAGTCCGACTATTATTCAGGCACATTAGATGCCGCTAGTATATCCGGATCTTTTGATTCTTGGGGTATTACATTGACACGTGACGTTAATTGGTTTGGTAAAAAATTGTCAGCCGGGATAACGTATTATATCGTTAACGCCAGAAAGGTAAGTAAAGACAATGTCGTTGCAGTTATTGGCGACAAGGATACAACTCCTACGAATATGAAGTTAGAAGATATAAGATTTAAGACTATAGGGCATATAATGGATGCTGCTAGCAATGCCATTAGAACTGTAGTATTTAATAAAGATTACATTGACTTTATGCAGGAATTAGTAGACGCCGTAGGTGGATATTCAATATCGAATAAATTTACAACTGCATTGGATATGGCATCATCCAGTACTCCTTATAATATTACACATGATTTTTCTAAATATGATGGCGTAATTGATTCGGTTTCCATAAATAATATTAAAAAAGATTTTGGAGAAGTTTTAGGTGGTATTTTAATGTTCGGTCTAATCAAACAGACAGGGGAAGGTTTAGTATTTCCAAAAGGTTCTAACGAAGCAGTCATGGATTTTGAATTTGATAACTTAAAGATTTCTTCTAAATCCGATAAAGGTGGAAACGCATCCGCTTCGGGGTACTTAGAGTTAATAAATAATGCATTTAAAGAAAACAAAGCATGGATTTTTGGTAACGAAGAGAAGGATTTTATTGATAACTGCAGTAATGTTATATTAGCTGATGGTAGTGAACCAAAAAATACAAATTACTATAAACGAGGAAAGGGTTCTGGAACATTCAGCAATACAGTAAAGTTATGTAATATGCATTTAGGTACGGATAGTGCGTGGTATTATTGGGCATCAGCTACTGGAATAAGTATACACAGTTTAAATAGAGATGCAATCATTCAATCATTTGTTGATTTAAAAAAGCAAGGATCTGTTCATTCTACATTAAATACATATATAAATAAAGCTGGAGGTTTTAGAGATAATAGCAGCGGTAGTAGTGCCGCGGCTAAAATGACCGCAGAATTGGTAAAGGCTAAAAACGAAGACGAAATAGTTACAGTTCTTGATAAAATACTTAAAATAGACGAAGGACAAATGTACGACGTATTAGTTGGTATTATTTTATATCCTAGCTCTAAAAACGTAGTTGATATATTAAATCAAAAATACAGTACTACATTATCTGATTTAATTAATAAAGCTCTTTCTGCTAAGCAACTTTATTTAAAATTAAATATTAAAAAAGGAAGCATTGATTTTGAAATGAAATCAATGTCAGTTTCTAATTTTGAAATAACAGGATTAAATGGAGCTTCTTCATGGATGACAAAAGGTCTTGGCATTAAAATGGTAAAATAATAAAGATACATAAACAAAATTATGAAACACATTAAATTCTCAAAGTGTAGATTAACTTTAAATTAGATTGTCGTATGCTTATAAAGGGAAAGATGATACTGATGCCACTATTACTAAATCAGAAAAAAGATGCGAAGGGTCTCTCGCTGAAATAAAAATATGTAAATAAACCCTCTCCATGTGATAGTATCGATGGACCGACTCATTGAGTTTAACTTAAACCTGTTAGTAATAGCAGGTTTTTTTATGTGAAACAAAACGCTAACTATGTTTATAATACTTAATAATATTATTTATAAATAGACAACATGAAAATTAGCATTGAAAAAGTAGACCAAAATAATTTTATTGGTTTTGTAAATAGACTTAAAGTAATTGATTCGTTCATTTATTTTAAAATTAAAAATGGAGTAGTTCAAGCGTCCGCATATCTTCCACAAAGAGATGCAGTAAAGCATCACAGAATCCCTGTAGGAAATGTATTCCAAATTGAAGAAGGAACAATCAACTCAACAAAGGAATTGAAAATTGCATTCTTTGACGCAGGTCGTTTGATCGAAGCGTTTAAACAATTTGAATTTGGAAATATACAAGCAGAAATTGAATTCGTAGAAAACGAAGAGGATTTTGTAGCAACTGAATTCCGTATCTTTAACAATGAGTTAGAAATTACATTATCATGTTCTGAACCATCATTAGGGTATAAGGATCTTACAGACTCACAAATTGCGTCAATATTCAATCTCGATTCAGCAAACTATGTCTTTGACATGGATGCATCTGTTTCAAATAAAATTCGTTCTCTCTTCGGATTAGACAAAGAAGAAACATTCACAATATCCGCAAACACTGATGGTGTAAGAATAAAAGGTAAAACTTATAATTACCTAGTTACTAATACATATAGCGGAAGCAATCCTACAAGCGTAATTCTATTCAAAAAATATTTAAACCTTTTAGACAAAGAAGACTATGTAGCGAATGTGATGGACAATCGAGTTGTTTTCAGATCAAAAGACTCAGAAACGTTATTGACAATAGCAACATGTCAAACCCCTGAATAATGTATGACAATAAATGAATTAATAGTCAAGCCAGAGGATGAGCTAACTCAAATTGAGATAAAAACATTGGTTAAACATTATACTGAAGCATCTGCTCAATATACTGCAAATGAGCAAGCAGTTAAAGTAATGCTTAACTCTATATATGGTGCCTTTGGAAATAAATACTTTCACTTTTTTAATATAGACATTGCAGAATCAATCACAATGCAGGGTCAATCTGCAATTCTATATTCAGAAAAAATACTTAATAGGTATTTTCATGAATTTTGGCAAAAAGACAAAGCAGTGCACGAGCGCTTCAATATATCAGTTAAGAACAAATTAGTAAGACCCTCAGTTGTCTATATTGACACGGACAGCGTTGCTGGAGATACTAAAATAAGGTTAGACGATGGCAGAATTATTACAATAGAACAATTGTATAATGAAGGTGTTGAATCAATGGGAAGTACTGCAAGTGGACATGATTCTGTTTCTATTAAAAATGATGTATTAAATTGGTCAGAGGGTAATGATTTATATTATGCTAAAGTTAAGCGTGTAATTAGGCATAAAGTAAATAAATCTAAGTGGAAATTAAAAACAAAAAGTGGTAAAGAAATTATTGTAACAAATGACCACTCTATGATTGTTTTTAGGGATGGACAAAAGATAGAAGTTAAACCATCTGAAATATTGAAAACCGATAAAGTACTTACGATACATGAATACGTTACATATGAAATAGAAGAAATCGATAGCATCGAAAATATCGGTGAATTTAATGACGAGCATGTGTATGATATAGAAGTAGATGATTATACACATACATTTATTGGTAATGATATATTAGTTCATAATTCAGCATATGTTCAATTTGAGGAAATGTATGAATCTATTAATTGGTTAAGTGAACCCATGCCAATCGATAAATTCATAATGGAGATGTACATATTCAGACTTAAGGAATATATCTTTAAATGTATGGAGAAATATGCTGCAAATACCAACACTGATAATTTCCTTATGTTTGAACTAGAAACCATAGCATACTCTGGAATTTGGATGGCAAAGAAGAATTATTTACAAAACATTGCATGGGAAGATAGGCTAGGAGTTAATGAAAGGTACCCCTCGTTAAACAAAATCAAAACAGTTGGGTTTACAACAATACAAGGGTCAGCCCCCACAATAGCAAGAAAACATCTAACTGAGGCAATTAGATTAATTCTTTCAGAAAAACCAACAGCGTCACTATTAAAAAGATTAGTAGATTATTTAAAACAATGTAAAAAGGAATTTCAATTAGCTAATATTGACGATATATGTTTTAATAAGAGAACCAATAATATTGGAAAATATATAATCGACGATAATGCCGAATTGCAATATGCTTTAAAATGTCCTTCAAATGTTAAGGCCGCTGGCTTTTATAACCTTTTAATGAATCAAAATCCAAAGTATAAAAACAAATATAAAATGATAGTCGACGGTGAAAAATTAAAATTATATCATTGTAAGCATCAAGCATGTGAACAATTTGCATATTATCAAGGTAATCATCCATATGAAATAGCACCACCAGTTGACTATGAACTACAATTTGAAAAGAGTGTAATTGACCCATTGAATAGAGTTCTTTCTGCAGTTGGATTACATAATTTAAACAGAAATTTAATATATTCAACCTCATTATTTTAATTATGAAAAATGCACTAGAACAAAAAATTAAAGAATTAGTCAAGTTATATCCAAATGATATGGAACTTGGAAGACATGTAAGGAAATTTATAAATGAAAACTCAGAAAATAATAAAAACTAATGGAAGGAATTGATATTAATAACATTACACCAGAACAAAACAAATTCATTATTAATTACAAGAGAATTAATAGTAGATTAGAATCTCTAACAAGGGATATGAATCTTATACAACTAGAAACAAAAGAGTTAATATCAGAACTTGAAGAATTAAGAAAACAAGAAATTAAAACATTTAAAAATGGCAACAACAAAACATAAATTTACATTTGACGACTTAAACGCTGAATTAGCATCTCTCAATCCACTAGGTTCAGTTATGGATAAATCAGACTTCTCTGAAGTTACAGAGTGGATTCACACTGGAAACTATCACTTAAATGCATGTTTATCAGGAACCTTATTTGGAGGATGGCCTAACAATAGGTCCTGTAGCATTGTTGGTGAATCTGGTACAGGAAAGAGCTTTTTAGCGCTAAACTCAGTCAGAGAGGCTCAAAATATGGGATATTATATAATATATTATGACTCTGAAGCAGCTATCGATAAAGATCAAATGATTAAATTTGGAATTGATATAACAAAGGTGAATTATCAACCAGTCAATACAGTACAAGAGTTCAGAACTTCAATAACTGCTATAACTCAAAAAATGCAAGCGGTTAAACGAAAAGGAGGAGAGATTCCAAAGATTATGATTGTTCTTGATTCTGCAGGAAATCTAGCAACTGCAAAAGAAGTTGAAGATGCCGCTACCGGAAGCGAGAAAACCGATATGACTCGTGCTAAAATATTAAAGTCAATATTTAGAATCATAATGACACCACTCGCTGATTTAAAAATTCCGTTCATATTCACGAACCACTCATATGCGTCTCTCGACTTTTTTTCGAAACAGACAGCATCGGGAGGGACAGGTCCGGCGTACGCGGCGTCAATTGTTCTCATGTTAACAAAAGCACAATTAAAGGACGGAGATCAAAAGGTTGGAATTGTAGTAACTGCAAAACCTGAGAAGAATCGTTTTGCAAAACCACATCCTGTTAAGTTTCATCTAGATTTTACTAAAGGTATGAATCCATATGTTGGATTGGAACAGTACGCAACATGGGAAATATGCGGTATTACACGAGGAACTATAGAGAAGAAAGTAAAAACGCCTAGAGCAACTGCTAGGGGTTGGATTTGTAAACATTTAGACGATGTTGTTTCAAACACAGAATTCTTCACCGAAAAAGTATTCACCAGGGAGGTAATGGAACTTATAGACGCACACATTAAACCTTTATTTAACTATAACACTTCATCTGAAAATATAGACCATGAAATTGGTGAACTTTTAAATGAAGTGTTAAAAAAAGATGACGAATAATATGGAAGTAAATCTAAATCTAATAGATGAAGATAAATTACCGATAAAATATATTCTAGGAATCCAGTCTGAACTTGAAAATTTCCCGGATGCATTCGACATTATACATATATATGTAGTTGAAACTATAAATAGGCCATCAAGACCAATGTATAATTTCACAAAACCATCGTTAATTAAGTATCATACTAATGGTAATGCTGCTAGTATTACAAACGTTGAAAAGGGGTTGGCACATGCTATTCAACTTGGATTAATAGAACAAACTAGGTTCGAAGAAGGTAAAGAGGCATACACCATATTGATTAATCCATTTCAATAAGACACAGTGTTCAACTTTCCTTACTGTTCACTATCAATGAACATCCAGATATAATAAAACTGAAACTTAGTCTAACAATACCTTATAATTTATAAAAAATAAATGAAATTCGGACAAGATTTTGAAAAAATATTCTTTAAGTTATCTTTGGCAAAACCAAAGTACTTAGAAAAAATACATAAAGGCTTTTATACTTCAGATGAAATAGACACGATGCACTTTTTGGCAACGAAGTTCTATGAGAAATTCCATGAGGCTCCAAAGTCCGATCAAATGAGAGTTCTTTTGCAAAGTCCTAAATTTAAAGGAAAAGTAGAAGATGGAATTATCGAACTAGTCTACAGTACTGATCTATCCCAATATGACGAAGAGTGGTTAATTTCAACCGCAGAATCCTGGATTAAATGGAGAACGTTCGATTCAACATTAATAGACACGATTGAATATATTAAAACAACAGAAGTCAATCCCGAAAATGTTGATTCTATTATCTCTAAAGTTAAATGCCTAATTAATGATAGAAACTCCATTGTATTTAATTCTGATATAGGATTAGATTTCTTCAACCCGGAAGACCACCACCAAGAAGGCCGCGAAAGATTTTCAACAGGATATAATTTCTTAGATAAATTACTAACAGGTGGATTTGACAGAGATGGGATGTTGATTGTCTATGTTGGAGAATCTGGAATTGGAAAGTCGATTTTTCTTGCAAATGATGCGGCAAATTTTGTTAAAATGGGAGTAAATACAGCAGTAATTACTGCTGAAATGTCATCTCATAAATTTCTTAAGAGAATAGGATCTAATCTTTTGACAATTTCAATGAATGAATATGACATTAAGGCTAAAAATAAAGATTTAATCAAAAGGAAGATTGAAAGTGTAGGGGATGGTTTAACACCACCTGGAAATCTTTTCATAAAACAATTCCCAACATCTCAGGCGACAGTTCCCGACATTGAATCATATTTAAAACAAATTGAAGAAGAGCGTAAAATAAAACTAGGAGTGGTTGTTATTGACTATATCAATATATTATCAAATTATAGAAACCCAAACTCAGAAAATACATACATGAAAATTAAGCAAATTGCTGAGGATTTAAGAGCAATGGGAGTAAGGAACAATTGGCTAATCTTGACAGCTACTCAGATCAATAGAAATAATTTTAATTCAAGCGACATTGGAATTGGCGATGTCGCCGAATCGTCTGGGCTTTTACATACAACTGATCTAATGCTCGGAATTATTCAAGATGATATAATGAGAGCTTCAAATGAATATTGGCTTAAAGTACTAAAAATTAGAGATGGAGAAGGTAAAGGGGTAAAATGTAGATTGGACATAAATTATCAATACATGCGAATAACAGAAACCGATGATGTTACGAATTCAAACATACATAACCTATAAACATGAGAACACAAAGAGATAAAATATTCGACAATAAATTTGGAGACAGTGAGTTTGAATTTAATCCAACATTTTCATTTGAAATTGCACCAAGTTTTTTAGATAACCGAGACGAGGAAGACAAAATTGAAACACAAATTATTGTTTCAAAAATACATGAACTTATTGAATCTTCTAGATTCAAATGCTTTAATGAAATCAATGAATTCAATGAGACCATCAAATTAAAGAAAAATGAGATAAATGACATATATGAATATATTTATGGTGAGTTGAAACCAAAACACTCAATCATAGATGTATTTTCTGAATTATGTGAATACTTCAATGTCAATCCAACAAAATTTTATCAATCGCTTGGAAACAAGTTTAAAGAAGAGTTAATAGAGACGTTGGATAAAAAAACAAATATATTAAAGAAAAAAAACATAGGTAGATTATTCTAAGTTATGATTGATAAAGAGATATTAACCAAAAATGTTAAAAGAATTTGGATTCTAGGTGATATGCACCTAGGCGTTCGTTCTAGTTCTTTGGAATGGCTAGAAACACAAAAGGATTTTTACGACAATCAATTTATTCCAACACTTCTGGAAAATTATGAAGATGGAGATATTTTAGTTCAAGTCGGAGATGCCTTTGATAATAGACAGAGTCTTAACATTAGAGTGCTTCACTATGCAATTGATCTTTTTGAAAGACTTGGTCAAATTTTACCTACCCATATTATCTGTGGTAATCACGATATATGGGCAAAGAAGAGTAATGATGTAAGTTCAATTGATGTGTTGAAATGGATTCCAAATGTGAGTATATACAAAGAACCTCAAACATTCAACTGGGGTGGGAGAGAGGTTCTATTAATGCCATGGAGAAGAGATGTTGAACATGAAATTGAAACATTAGATTTATATCCAAATGCAGAGATCATTTTTTGCCATTCCGAAGTAAGAGGTATTAAATTAAACAAAAAGGTTGAAAACCATCATGGAACTGATGCATCAACATATGACAGATTTACTGCAGTTTATTCAGGACATATACATTATAGACAAAGAAAAGGCCAGTTGCGAATGGTTGGTACCCCCTATGAATTAACACGATCCGACATGGATAATACTAAAGGATTCGACCTGGTTAATCTAGAAGACATGCAAGAAACTTTCTTTGAAAATACAATATCTCCAAAGTTTGTAAGGTTCTATATCACTAATCTATATAACGTCCCTCTAGGGGAATTTAAAAAAGCAATTAGAAATAATTATGTAGACCTTTATATTCCTTCAAATATAGCAACAACATCTGCTCTCTCTAGACTTATTAATAAGGTACAGGAAATAAGTAGAAAAATAGATCCCAATATATATGAGCATGACTCATTTTTAGATGTAGAATCATATGACATTGCTCAAATTGAGGAGCTATATAAAAATTATAACATTTTAGATTTATGTGACATGTTTGTCGACAATACAAAACATAGTGCAGACATTAAGTTACAGATAAAAGATAGACTTAAGAAACTACATGACTTTTATGCGTACAACAATCAAATAGTTTAAGTATGAAAATACGAAGTATAGAACTAAAGAACTTTGCATCTTATGGAAATCAAATTCAAAAGATAGAATTTGAAGACGATGTATACGAGCTTTTACATGTGTCTGGCCAAAATGGAAATGGAAAGTCGACGATTGCCACTGCAATAATATTTGCGTTATATGGTAAGATAGATGGTGTTAAACTATCAGATCTTCCAAATAGAATCAATAAAGAACTCTGGGTTAGAATTAAAATACAATGTAAGAATACCATGGTAGTTATTGAACGTGGACTTTCTCCCGGAATATTTAAAGTCACATTAAACGGTATCGAATTCGATAAAGCCGGAAAGAAATCAGTACAAGATTATATTGAAGAGGAAATATATGGAATTCCATACCATGTTTTCAAAAATATTATAATACTATCAGTCAATGACTTTAAGTCATTTTTGACAATGGGTAACAGTGACAAACGACAAATCATCGACAGGATGTTTGGATTCTCCATTCTAAATGAAATGCAGAACGCCATAAAAGAAGAAAGAAAGATACTAAAAACAGAGGTTGATTCATTTTCAAGAGACCTTATACAAATTAACGAAAGCATAAAATCAGTCAGAGAAAAACTTGATATATTAATGACTGAAAGCAAAGCAAAGGACAAGAAGAAGATTAAAGAGCTTATATCATCTTTGGTAAAATTCGATGATGATAAAAATAAACTAGAAGAAGCTCAAACTAAAATAGCCGAAGGAATTAAAAAGTTAACAAGCAGTCTACAAACAAAACAGACGAAGGAGTCAGAACTTAGGTTTAACATAAATGATCTTCAAAAGAAATTAGATTTATATGAAGGCAATATATGTCCAACTTGTGAAAGCGAATTATGTGGAGAATTTCATATTACGAGAAAGGTTGAGTTGGAAAATGAATTAAATGTTATCCCTGTAAAGCTAGAAGAAATTTCATCAAAAGTCATATCAATAAGAGATTCGATCACAGACCTAAGATCTAAAGATAGAGTGGTTTTAGATAGAGTATCCGCACTAAACGTAAATATTAGAAACTTTAAAAATGAGTTATTATTGATAAAAGAATCAATAAAGGGTACAACTGATTTTTCACACTTGGAACAGATAATTGATGATTTTAAAATAACAGAGTTTGAGAAGGGAAATTCTAGAGATTCTAAGAATATTGATTATGCATTCTTAGAGATGGTTGAAGATGTTCTTGGAGAAGATGGAGTTAAAAATCTGGCGATTAAAACGATTTTACCTGGACTTAATGCAAACATTGCATTAATGACTCAGACCATGCACCTTCACTTTCATCTTAGATTTGACGAGAAATTCAATTGCATCATAAATCATCTAGGAGAAGAGATAAATCCAATGACTTTATCTACTGGTGAAAGAAAGAAAGCAGACTTTATTATAATCATAGCAATTATAAAGATTTTAAAATTAAGATTTCCACAATTGAATTTGTTATTTTTAGATGAGTTATTAAGTTCAGTTGATCCAGATGGAATTCATAACATTTTAAATATATTAAGTCAGGTTATCAAGGACATAAAAATAAATGCAATCGTGATTAATCATACCCCTTTACCTAGAGAATTATTTGATAAAGAGATTAATATATTCAGAGAGAATGGTTTCTCTAAATTTACTATAACTTCCACTGAATAAAAAAGAATATATAAAAATATGAGTGTATACAACCAAAAATTTAATTCCGATGATAGTGTAATTAGGCATATAATCATAGGACTATTAGCAGATTTGAACACTAAGTTATATTTCCATCGACAGCTAAGTAATAATGAGAGAATCACAATCGATGTTCCATTTTACTATTCTATATCAGGTGACGACCAGTTTTTGAGAGATCAGTTTTTATTCTCAACTGCATCAGGCCCAGATTGTACTCCAGACAGAGCGTTTGCTGATGGCAATTATGACAAAATTCCTAGAGGAGTTGTTAATTTAACATCATTAGCAATTGACTCAGGCAAATTGGTGAATAAACGCACACTTGGCAATTATACCAAAATGAATATGGAAGGATCAATGGAAGGATATGTTGCAGAATTTGATTTGATTCCAGTGAATATTAGTTTTGAAGTTGAGATATTAGTATCTTCAACGTTAGATGCATTTAAAGTAACAGAAGGAATCATCAAGAGGATGTATAAGTCTAACTATTTTAATGTGGAGGTTGGACACTTGAACGAAGGTACATATAGAATAGCGTCATATTATACTTTACCCGAAGATTACGATATTCAAAGACCTATTGGATTTACATATGAAGACAAGGACCAATATAAAGTAACATTTCCAATTGAAGTCAGTACGTTTATACCGTCATTCAATTGGGGCAATGAAGAAAGTTTTGGAATGAATAGGATATCGACTGAAATGCATGTTGGAAACCGTATGTTTGAAATTGAGTCTAACGTAATCAATAAAAATTCTGGAGAAATGAATGAACGCATTATTGATTCCACCGATATTGATAACAGATAAAAATAAATAAGATATATAATAATAAAATAAAAACAATATATGAAAACTAATATTCTTGCACCATTTGTTAAATTAGAAGAATCTTTTCAGTTCTATGTGGGCGGTAGACTTTTCGAAATAAATAACACTGAAATTAAAGAGGTTGAAGCCACTAACAATTCCACCTTAATGAATGCGATTAATGCATTCGAATCTTTTGAATTCTCAGCTGATTCCATTAGATGGTTTCATGGACCAAGCAGATTTATTTACAATTTAACTGAAGGCATTTTCCAACATAACAATTCTGAAATCATAGGAAATTCATTTTCAAACCATGTAATGGCGGCAGGTATGATTAGATATGCTGAAAAACCAAAAGCAGAATTGTTCGAATCTTTACCTACTATTTTAGAAAATTTCATGACTCTTGATTTTGCCGCAACATTTGAAGGAAACAACATAACTATAAATCTTTTCAAATTAAATGAAGATGTATATGTTGCTCGTTTAAATAAATCAAATAGAATTTCTAAGTTTTTCAAAGCACACAACGCAAATGAAGCCCTTGAATATGTTACTAAAGAAACTGGAGAATCTGCACTTTCTTTCTTAAAAGAAATGCTTGAAGGGCAATCTGCAGAATTAGCGATTAAAGAAGAAAAACTCGAAACATATGAATCAATGACTGCTTTCTTAAAAGATCAAAAGGGTTTATTAGCAACAGCAGATAGAAATGACATATGCATTAAAGAAGCTGAATCATTAATCAACTTGGAAATTAAATTATGGGAAGACAAGATTACTGCATTGTCAGTATAAATCTTTATACTTTAAAACAAAAAGGGACATATGTCCCTTTTTGTTGTTTATTTAGAATATGAAACAAAGTAAACAGGGAGTGTATAATATTATAAATTAAATAAAATAAGGTGGCTAAAAGTAAAAATTATCTAAACAATAAAGATTTCCATACTGCAATGTCTGAGTCTAAAGATCTCGATAAGTTAACACCAATCGCAGAGAAGATGTTAATATTGATAGCAGAACGAGCAATAAATAAAATGTACTATGTTAATAGAGACGATAGGGCCGACTGTCTTCAATTCGCAATACTAGATCTTTTAAAGTATTGGAGAAATTTTAACCCAGTATACCCTAATGCATTCGCATACTTCACTGAAATTGCAAAGAGAGGATATGCTAAAGGATGGAATAAAATACATCCAGTTAAATATAAAGGTACAATATCAATGAGTAACCATACTGGATATGACGACAACAACGGAGGAATTTATTCAATATAATGTCGATAAAAAACCTCAAACCAACGAAGAAATCTAGATTCCATCAGGGTTATTACAATCCAAAGAATCCCGAAAAATATATAGGGATATTCCCTATCATTTATAGGAGTTCATGGGAATATAGGTTCATGATTTGGTGTGATACTAACGATAAAGTTCTTATATGGTCAAGTGAACCAGTTAAGATTAAATATTGGTCTAGAGATGGAAACAAACAGAGAACATATCACCCTGATTTTTATTTTAAAATTTTAAAGCAAGATGATACGACTCAGGAATTTCTTGCTGAAATAAAACCAAAAAACCAAATTCAAAAACCGAATCCACCATCAAAAATGTCTAAAAAGGCATTGGAGTCTTATAAGTTTCTAGCAGAACAATATGTTAAGAATATCGACAAATACAATGCTGCAAAGGAATATGCAGTAAATAGAAGTTGGAAATTTATAGTTCTAACGGAAGACACTATCATACATGGGTTACGTTAAACAACAGATAGCAATATTAGCTAAAGAGCATAATGGAAAAATTAATGCATCAAGGTTCTCTGAGAATTGGTTCAATGAGGCTATACGCTCTAAATCTATTAAAGAAGCACAAAGCACTCCAAAACGATTTGAACCAGGAAAGATATATGTTTTTGAATATTTTCCAAAATACAAAAACGAATTGCCATGGTTTGATAAAAACCCAGTGGTATTGGCAATAGAGCAAGTGGGCAACAATGATTTTGGAGTTAACTTAAATTTACTTCCGGTTCCAGTAAAAGAAAAGCTACTAGATGATATTTATTCTAGGCTTCAATCTGCAATTGAAGGTACTGTAAAAAAACAAGTTAACCCATTGAAACAAAGACCTTTAAAAATTTCATATGAAGGTATGAAGGCGTATCTAGAGAAGTTTGGATGCGATTTTGCACTTAGACAATATATTCCTTCAAGAAAAAAAGGACAAGCTGTTGTAAGTTACTCAAAGTGGCCGGAGATTGCATTATGTAACTTTATTCAATTAGAAGGAACTAATTTAATGGATATTAGAAATGAATTTAAAGAATACTTTAGAAAAGAAGATATATAACAAAACTAAATAATATAATATGGCCGGATTTGTCGAACGAAATGGACCTTTGAGCAAAGTACCGTTCAATTTAAGTAATACACTGAAGAAATTATCATCTTTCGGAATGTATTACGACGATCTTGTATTAAGGCAATCACAAGCAATTGGACCACTAGAAGATCAATTTGGGTATGGGATGATGAACCCAACGGGGCTTGATAGCGATGACATGTATGGAGCATTTGCAGCTCTTTCAATGGCAGACACTACAATGCGCAAAAATATTCCATTCTTTGACCAGCAGTATAAGGGTAAAAGAGATGAACTTAGGGCTTTTGCACAACATGATGAAATTGAAGATATTTTAGATATTCTATGCGATGAAGCAATTGTATATGATAATAAAAACTTTATAGCTAATCCTGAAATTATAGGTATGGAAGTATCTGATGATGTACTGAAATATTTGAACAAAGCATATAGGGACATATATCAATATTTTGGTTTCACTGCAGACCAATCTGCATGGTATTTTTTTAGAAAATGGTTAATTGATGGTTATCTATCATTTGAAATTATTTACAACCCTGAAATGTCAGAAGTTATAGGATTTAAAGAAATTGATCCTATAACATTAGTACCAGCGTATAATCATGAGGACGGTAAAAAAGTATGGATTCAGTTTAAAGACAATCCAGTCAAAGAGAGAAAATTATACGACTCTCAGATTGTATATATTGCATGGTCATCGATTACTACAGCATCTAGAGTTTCATATCTTGAAAGACTAGTACGAGCATTTAACTTAATGAGAATAATGGAGCATACCAGAGTCATCTGGGCCGTTACAAATTCTTCTTACAGAATGAAATTTATTATACCAGTTGGTGGTAAATCTAAAACTAGAGCAAAACAATCTTTGGCACAATTAATGAATAACTACAAAGAAGTTGTAGATTTTGATTGGGACAGTGCATCTCTGACAACCAATGGAAAACCAATGTTACAATTTAATAAGGAATATTGGTTGCCTAGTAAGGACGGGGAACAACCTGAGATTGAAACATTAGGAGGAGAGGGACCCGAAATAAGTGATACTGAATCATTAAAGTATTTTTCAGACAAACTTAAAGGTGTATCTAAAATACCATTCAATAGATTCATGTATGAAGATGGTGGAGGTGACTTCAATCTGGCAGCCGATGGAATGATTAGAGACGAAATTAAATTTGCAAAGTTTATAAACCGGATTAGAAGCTCATTTCAAGAAATATTGGTTAAACCCTTATGGATTCAAATGTGTTTAAAATTCCCAGAATTTAAAGAAGATGCAGGATTCAGAACTCAAATAGCGCTTAGATTTAATGAAGATAATATGTTCTCCGAATTAAAGACAATGGAAATAATGGAAAAGAGACTTGGCTTTATATCTAGCATGAAAGACTCTTTAGTGAAAACAGACCCAGTAACAATGGAAGAAACACCATTCTTCGATATGGAGTTTCTTGTTGATAGATACCTTAAAATGTCTCCAGATGATAAAGCAGCAAATGAGGCATATAAAGCAAGAAATAATGCAAAGGCTGCTGAAGAACCAGAGCCTGAAGACCCATTTGCAATGTAATAAAAACAAAATAATATAAAATGAAAATAATTAAAACATTCGAGGAATTTACATATTCACTTCAAGAAGATGCAATCGATGCAGGAGAAGATTCCAAAGTAGTTATCGACGACGTCAAATTAGACTCAGGAGAAGAAATTAAATCTACAGAAATCCTAGGAACTATACTATCTTCTAAGAGCGAGAAGGAATTTAAAGAATATTTTTATGATACATATGGAAATGGAGCATTTACTGATGAGGAGTTGTTCACACTTTTAAAGTTTTATAATGATTACCAAGAAGAGCAAGCTCTAGCTGATAAAGAAAAAGAGAAGGAAGAAAAAGATGGAGAAGAAGAAGATCCTCTTGCAGGACTATAATTTTCAAAATCCTCTAGAAAAACATGATATATAATTAAAATTATAAAATAAAATATGACTGAGTTATTAATACTAGAAAGATCATCTACGGAATTATCATTCAAGCAGGAAGGTGGAGTTTATATTCTTGAAGGTATATTTGGAGAAATAGACAAGAAAAATAAGAATAACAGAATCTACACTGAATCTGAGTATGTACCACAAATTGAAGCGCTTCAAGCAAAAATTAAATCATCAAAACTTCTAGGTGAATTAGATCACCCTGTGACATTTGATGTTTCTTTGAAAAATGTTTCTCATATTATTGAAGAACTTACATATGACAAAGATACAAAACAAGTTAAAGGCCGCATTAGATTATTAGATACTGATGCAGGAAGACAGGCAAAAGCTCTTGTTGATGCTGGAGTTCCTTTACAAATTTCAAGTAGAGCAGCTGGAGCAGTTGAATCTAATGGAGAAGTAAAAATCAAACAATTATTTACTTATGATTTAGTTGCTGACCCTGGATTCGAAAATGCTGAATTGAAAAGAGTTAATGAAGAGTATGGATTCCTTAATGAAGGAAATGACTTATTTATTTACGAGATAAATAATAAAACAATAAAACAAACAATAGAAAATATAAACGAAACACAAATGGTAGAGTCTAAATTTATTACTACTGAGGATTTTAATAAATACTCTAAGTATCTTACCGAAGAAATCAAATCAATTAAAAATGGTATGAGTCTTTTAACAGAAGCTGAGTCTTCAAATTCTCAAATACAAACACTTAAGGAATACACTGATTATCTAGCTAATAAATTAGAAGATGCAATCAAATATTCTGAAAATATTGCAGAGAACTTGGACAATAGTATTCAATATCAAGAAAGCAATGCTATTAAATTAAATCAAAGCATTGAATACTCTGAACATATTGCAACTAAATTTGATCAAGGTGTTCAATATTCAGAGCATATTGCTGAAAGCGTAGATGCTATCAAAAATTACACAAATTATTTAGCTGAATCTTATAATGAAGGAACGACTTCATATAGCAATCTAATTAAATATACTGAATATTTAAGAGATAACTTAGAGAAAGTTACTGAATATGCAGAATATGTTGCAGAAACCGTTAACACTAACTTATTGTTAGAAGATGGAGAAGAGGCTGGACTTCCTGCAGAAAACATTGAAGTTGTTTCAACTGATGTTACTGAACCTACAGTTGATGCTGATGGTAATGTAATAGATGGAACACCTGAAGAAAAAGATTTAAAACTTAAAGGTGAAGGTGATGCTGCTGGAGAAGAAATCAAAGAAGATTCTTTAGATGCTTACAAAAATTCAATTACTTCTAAGTTAGAGGCTATCATTGAAAGAGCAAACCTTAAAAAATCAGAAATGCCTACGTTCTTTAAATTTATTAATGAATCAAAAATAAATGAATTTAATGCGCTATCTGATGTAGATAAATCTAAAGTGATATTAGCAGTTGAAGGAAGAGGTTATTTAACAGAAGGACAAATCTTCGCATTATGGAATAGCTCATTATCTGGTGCAGTTACGGCGTCAGCAACTCCAAATGTAATTGCTTTAATGCCAGTAGAATACCAAGTTACTTGGTCTAAATTATCAGAAGCTAAGAAACATTCTATAATGGCTCAATCTAAAATGGCTAAAACTGACACTGCATATCAAGTTGCAAACTTTTGGCAAACAAGAGACCTTAGAGAAGTTGTTCAATTAATAGAAAAAATAGATGTTGTTAATGAAGGAGCTAAAGTCGAAGAGGTCAAAACTCTTGGATATGATGTTACTGGTATTGCTGCTGAAATTGCAAAAAGATTCAAAAAATAAAAAGATATATAAATAAATTCGATCATCAGTTAAGAAGCAAAAAACTGAATTTATATCGAAACTCGTACAAATACGAAAAAGCATAAAAATAAAAATAAAAAAATTAAATGAATTTAATCAATGAAGCAGAAATAAGAGCAACATGGTCTCCTATTATCGAATCTGCTACTGGAATCAATGATTCTGTAAAATTAGCTTGGATGTCACAATACTGCCATAACCACAAGCTTTATGAAGATGCTTCTTTCATGTCTTTAGGGACTGCTGGAAATATTTTTGGTATGGGTGCTACTGCTTTACCTTCTGGTATTGGAGCAGGTGGCGTTTCTACTGTAAACGGTTCAGGAGATAAGTCTCCTTCACTATTACCTTTGGCAATGCAAGTTGCTGCACAAACTATCGGTCTAGATTTAGTACCTGTAGTTCCTATGGCTGGACCAATGGGATTACTATCTTACTTAGACTTCGTATATGAAGGTGGTAAGGTAGCTGGAAAAACTACTCCAACTTACATCAAAACTTCTGGACTTGTAAAAAACTTGCTTCACGCAATACTAATTGGTACTTCTCGTATCGATGGTAAAAACATCTACAAAATCACAGCTACCGGTAGTGCCCTTGTTGATGGTGGTACAGTACTTTCTACTTTATTCGATTCTAATGGAGGAGCCGATGATGGTACTGCAGTTACTGTAGAATTAGTTAAAGCATTAGAAGACCACGTTAAAGGATTCGTTGCAGCTGATGAGGCTGGAAATCCATTCTCAAGAGAAGCTGGAGAACAAACTTATGATAAAATCATGGGTCTTTCTTTATTCTCTAAAACAGTTTCAGCTGAAACTTTCCAAGTTGCTGCTGCTGTAACAAGAGAACAAGTTCAAGATTTAAAACAATTCGGAGTTGACGCTATTGCACAAGCTGAAGCAGTTTTAACTAATGAATTATCTCAAGGTATTAACCAATACGTCTTAGGTAGAATCAGAACTTTAGGTACTGATAACATAACCGCTGCTTTCACATTAAACGGTTTTGACTTAACATTACCTGCTGCTAGTGCTTTAGGTGGTGGTGGTGAAACTTTACCATCAATCCATAGAAGAATCTTATCACAAATTCTTGCGGCTGCTAACTTAATCGCTAACAGAGGTAGAAGAGGTGCTGGTAACTTCGCAGTATGTGGACCACAAACTGCAACAGTTTTACAATCAATCTCTGGATTTGTTGCAAACCCAATGGCTAATACTTTCGCACAAGCTGCTGGAGCAATTTACCCATTAGGTTCTGTTGCTGGAATTAATATCTATACTGATCCAACAATGGATTGGGGAGATTATTCTATCGCAGTTGGTAGAAAAGGTGACGGTAACGGACCTGGTATTGTATTTATGCCGTACTTAATGGCTGAATCAGTGCAAACTATAGCTGAAGGAACTATGGCTCCAAAGATTGCCGTAAAGAGCCGTTTTGCATTAGTTGATGCTGGTTTCCACCCAGAAACACAGTATGTTACTTTTAAAGTTAAAGGTGGAGGTTGGACTAACTTATTAACACTAGCTTAATATTTAAGACTTAGAATAAATATTTTATAATATTAAAGGGAACTAATTAGTTCCCTTTTTTTATGTGATATATACTTAAATATATCAAATGAAATTATAAATATGAAAAGAATAATGTTATTCGAAGAGTTCATAAACGAACTTGAATTTAAAGATGCTAATGCATTTAAAGTATATGCTAAAGATAAAAAAATTGGAAAGAATACCAAAGTAACTATCGCCGGCAAAACCTTTA
>Ga0209702_10001076_pt1 | contig 54846 bp, 58 predicted proteins | sample FRY01_FD_187210 | JGI IMG/M metagenome (GOLD analysis project Ga0209702, IMG submission 187210) | Freshwater microbial communities from Lake Fryxell liftoff mats and glacier meltwater in Antarctica - FRY-01 (SPAdes) (version 2) | ecosystem: Environmental > Aquatic > Freshwater > Ice > Glacier...
TCCCTTTTTGCAAGCGTTACAGATATTGGCATTCTTCGCTTAGAAATAAAAAGACTTTTCCGATGGCTTAAAGAAAAGCAGGTCACGGCAATTGTTACTGGTGAGCCGGCACAAAACGGTTCATATACACGTCATGGTTTGGAGGAGTATATCTCTGATTGCATCATTCTTTTAGATAACAGGGTCCGAGACCAAATCGCCACCCGCAGAATTCGTGTAGTTAAGTATAGGGGGTCAAGTCATGGAACAAGCGAATATCCATTTGTTATAGATGATGAAGGACTTTCGGTAATTCCCATTACATCTGCAGGGCTTGAACAACCGGGTTCAAACAAGAAGGTTTCCTCAGGCATTCCATCGTTAGATAAATTATTCAAGACTCGCAAAGGTTACACTAGAGGCAGTACCATATTGGCTTCAGGCACAGCAGGCAGCGGAAAAACAAGTTTTGCCGGGGCATTTGCATTGGAGAGTTGTAAACGTGGGGAACGCTGTCTCTTCTTCTCTTATGAAGAATCATCAGGGCAACTCATTCAAAACATGAAATCTATCGGCATTGATTTTGCGCCGTGGATAAAAAAAGGACTATTAAAGATTGTGGCGCTTAGACCATTGTTTCTTGGTTTAGAGATGCATTTATTGAATGTTTATAAGCTGGTTGATAGTTTCAAACCAAAAGCTGTGGTTGTAGATCCCCTAACAAGTCTTGTTGGAGAGGGGGAGCAGCGTGAAGTTTCATCAATGATTACCCGCATGATTGATCTATTTAAATCTAAGAGCATCACTACGTTTTTTACAAGTCTTGTTTCTGCAACCTTCCAAAGTAACACGAGTGGCGAAATAGGTGTTTCATCTTTGATTGACACTTGGATTGTTGTGAGAATGGTAGAAGATGATGAGGGCAGAAAACGCACCCGTGAAGTTTTCATTGTTAAGTCTCGTGGTACTAACCATGACAGCGATGTTCACAAATTTATTTTGAGTGATGATGGAATTATTTTGATACCTTATGATGAATCTAAGTTAAGCACCAATAAGAAAAATGGTTTTGATAAAGATGTTTCTGAGAATAAAAAAAATAAGTAACAATCAATGAAAACTCTACAGCCTAAATTCATTGTTGGTATAGGCGGCTCTGCCGGAGCACTTAGCGCATATAAGGCTCTGCTTGATGCAATGCCGTATGATACAGGTATGGCCTTTGTTATTATTTCTCACATGAACCCTTCCGCCCATAATCAGTTAACTAAAATACTACAGAGGCACACTAAAATGCCTGTAATAGTGGCAGCTGAGGCAATGTTGATTGTTGCGAATCATGTTTATGTAATTCCTCCAGATTCAGATCTTACTATGGATAACTATCGCTTCAAAGTAATGTCCCCTCGCTCTGCTGGACACAAACAAGTAGATGTATTTTTTATTTCACTGGCAAATGAAATAGGTGCAAGGGCCGTCGGTATTATCCTTTCCGGATATGATGGCGATGGCTCTGTGGGCTGTAAGCACATCAAAGCGAACGGTGGAAAAATTTTTATTCAGGATATGTCTGCCGAAGTTAACTCCATGCCGCTCAGCGCTTTGGCAGCAGGTTGTGTTGATTTCGTTTTACCCCTAAAAAATATTCCAGCTAAGCTAAAAAGATTGGCTGCTGCGCTAAAAATTTAGAAACTATTTACAAAATCAAAAATGAAATCTGTTTCATTGGGAGTAACATTACAAGGAGATATCATCTAGCAAAAATTTCCTGAAATCAATGGGGTATCATGGTATTAAATACCGGTGGACAATTTCTAAAACATGTGAATCCTTTTGATCAATTACATAAATGTGTAACACTTAGTGCCTTTAATGCATTTACCTTGTTATAATCTAATTGAGTTATACTAAAATGAAAAATAAATAAATTTTAATTGTTACTAAAAATAAAACAATGAAAAAAAACCAAAATGAACTATTGCTTCATAGTGTAAAGCAAAGCTCACGAGAAAACATGAGTCAGGGAACTTATACCTGCCCAATGCACCCAGAAGTAAAATCAGATCAACCGGGCAAATGTCCCAAATGTGGGATGGAATTAATAAAAAAAGATTAATTAATCATGGAAAAACAAGTAAAACATACTTACCAAATTAGTGGTATGAGCTGCGGCGGCTGTGTTTCAACAGTTAAACAAAAATTATCTAGTGTTCCAAGTGTAACATCTGTAACAGTTGACCTAGGAAAGAAAGAAGCGGAAATAACTTCAATAAAGGAGATTGAAACAGATACGCTCCGGAGTGTCTTCATTAATACAAATTTCACCATTTCGGAACTTAACGATAAAATACGTTAAGGTTGTAATACACTATAAAATTAATTACTTCAAACCAACTTTATTCACAATTTTAAACTTAAAAAATGGCAAACAAAACAGTATTAAAAAAAGAAAGCACGAAGGAAAGTAAACCAAGTGTAAAACTGATTAACAAAAAAAAACAAAAAACACCACAGAAGAAATCATCTGCATTGCTTGCTGGTGATGTGGGACGTAGTGCTGTAAATCAGGTGAAAGCTAATTCCTCAAAAGATATAAAAGGATCTAGTGGTTTAGCAAATACGGGAACAAATATTTCTTATGAATAATTGATTCTTTTCTTTACGTTTTTTTAAGCTCACTCAGGCCTTGGCTCAATTATTATCAGATGCATTGTATAAATGCCATCTTTATAGCATTTATAGTTAGACACTTACCTTAAATCCTTTATATTAAAGTTTTTTGCAATATAGCAGTATATTTTACTGTGCAATAAGCAATACTTTTTTTGCAAAATCTTCTTATTTAGCTTAATTTAGTTTTTGTAAAAATCCCAATATCGAAATCATTAATATTATCCTTCACTTTAGGTGTTGTTTTAATAAGGTTTTGGCGAATATGACGGGAGGGAATATTTTACAGTTTAGAAACAAGAGAAAAACAAAAACTTAACAGTCGACAGGCTATATGGACAAAAAATAACCCATATAAAAAAATTGAAAATGACTGTACCGAAAAAAAATAAGACTAAACCTCAACCGCCTGCCACCGTGCAAAACTTTCCAATTGTTGGTATTGGCGCGAGTGCGGGTGGGCTTGATGCATTTAAGCGGTTAATCAAAGAAATACCCGAAAATTCAGGAATGGCCTATGTATTGGTTCAGCATCTTGACCCTACGCACGAAAGTATTTTGCCAGAGATTTTGCAACGGGTAACAAAAATTCCAGTGCACGAAATTACCGAAGATATTCATCTTGCACCCGACCACATATATGTAATTCCTTCCAATAAAATGCTTATATCAACGGATGGTATTCTAAAGCTTACTGACCGTGAAAAAAAAATAAATCTATCTATTGATATCTTTTTTACTTCGCTTGCCGAAGTCCATAAAGAGTGTGCCATAGGTGTTGTATTATCAGGCACTGGCAGTGATGGTACACTCGGATTAAAAGCCATTAAAGAACATGGAGGCATCAGTATTGTGCAAGACTCGGAGTCCGCTGCATACGATAGTATGCCGCAAAGTGCAGTGAATGCAGGTGTAGTTGATTTTGTTTTAGCTCCCGAAGAAATTCCCGCTCAGCTTTTACAAATTTAAAGCACATACTTAACCACTCATGTTTACAAAAACATAGAACAACTGCCTAAAGACGATGAAGGTATTTTCAAACAAATTATTTTGTTGCTTCGCCAGCGTAGCGGAGTTGATTTTACTTACTATAAACAACCTACTTTCCACAGACGCATTGCTCGGAGAATTGCCATTGCAAAAAAGAATGATCTTACCGACTACTTAAAATTTTTGCGTACCGATAAAGCAGAACAAGATGCACTCTTTTTGGATGTACTCATTCCAGTAACTTCTTTTTTCCGCGACCCGAAAACATTTCACGCATTAACCGAAACAGTTTTTTCTGCTATCATCAAAAATAAATCTTCTGATGAAGCCATTCGCATTTGGATTGCGGGATGCTCCACAGGAGAAGAAGCATTTTCAATTGCCATTTGCCTGCACGAATACCTTACCCTTAACTTCTCCAAAAGAGAGGGAACAAAAATTCAAATCTTTGCTTCCGATATTTCAGAGCAAGCAATTAAGAAAGCGCGTAAAGCTGTTTACACCAAAGCCGATGTAGAAAAACTTTCTGAAATTCAACTTAAGAACTATTTTATAAAAAATAATAACGGTTACGAAGTGAACAAACTTATTCGTGATATGTGTGTGTTTGCTCCACATAATTTTTTGAAAGATCCACCATTTGCAAAAATGGATTTAGTTACTTGTCGCAATGTGCTCATATACATGGATACTTTTTTGCAAAAGAAAGCATTCTCTACCTTTCATTACGCGCTCAAAGAAAACGGATTTCTTCTCTTGGGAAAATCCGAAACTACAGGCGCATCATCCGATTTGTTTACACAAGTAGAGAAGCACGAAAAAATTTATTTACGCAAGCCCGTTCTAGGTCGGTTCATGCATGTTGCAACAGATCGGAGCGAAGAAGCGTTAATAATAAAAGATAAAACGGCAACTAAACAAGAAGTCATTCATACCGATTTCAGAAAAAGTGCAGAGGAAATAATGATTTCAAAATTTCCAGCAAGTGTAGTAGTTAATAAAGCAATGGACATTGTTCACATTCACGGAGACATCACACCTTTTCTTCAAGCACCGCCAGGCAAGCCCACTCACAATCTTATCAAAATGGCTCGTGAAGGATTGGCGTTTGAATTGCGAAACGCAATTCACAAAGCAACAAAGGAACAGGCAACAGTCACTAAAGAAAATATACCAGTCAAAGCAAACGAAAAGTAATCTGAAGTTACCATTGAAATTATTCCGCTGATTGATACCATTGAACCACATTACTTAATTCGTTTTGAGGAAAAAATAACTGCCGTTGTTCAGGATGAAAAAAAATCTTCATCAGGAAAAATAATTGAAACACAAAAGCAAAACAAACAATTAGAAAAAGAACTTTCGCAAACCCGCGATGACATGCGTTCCATTACAGAAGACATGGAGGCCGCCAATGAAGAATTGCAAAGCGCCAACGAAGAATTGCAAAGCAGCAATGAGGAAATGCAAAGCTTGAATGAAGAATTAGAAACCTCAAAAGAAGAACTGCAATCAACCAACGAAGAACTCATTATTGTAAATCAGGAGTTGCTTGATAAGCAGGAACAACTCAACGTATCGCACGCAATGCAGTTGGAAGCCCATAAACGGGTTGAGGAAAGCGAGAAAGAACAAAAAAAATTGGCAAGTCAATTAAAATTAGCAACTGATTCTGCTAAAGTAGGCATTTGGTCATTAGACGTTAAGACAGAAAAATTAGAATGGAATGGGCTGTTAAAAAAAATGTGGGGTTATAGTGAACATCTTGATAACCTAACTTTTGAAGATTGGGCAAAATTAGTTTTGCCTGAAGATAAAGAACTAGTTTTTAAAAGAATAGAAGAATCAAAAAATAATCACAGCATATATGATGCCGAATATCGTATAAAACGTGCCAATGATGGCACTATTGCGTGGATGAAATCGACTGGCAAGCATCAATATGATGATTTTGGTGAAGCTATTACCCTTACAGGAATTAACCTTGATATTACCCAGCAGAAAGAAGCGGAAGAAAAAATTCGCCAAAGTGAAAAAATATTTAAATCGATTTTTGACAATAGCCTCGCAGCAATAGTGGTTACCAATGATCAAGGCAATTATTTATCTGCTAATAAAGCAGCAAATAAACTTTTAGGTTATGAGGATAACGAATTAATGCAAATGAATGTGAGCGATTTAAAAACAACTGTAAAACATGACGCAGCTCAGCGTTTCGAAGAATATTTTAGCAAAAGTGAAGATGCTGGTGAATTTGATTTTATTTCAAAAAATGGTGCCCATAAATTTGTGCAATATCAGGCAATTCGTATAAATGATGATTTCAATTTAAGCATCATGATGGATATTTCCGAACAAAAGAAATCGGAGGAAGCAATAGAAAAATTGGCAACGCATTTAAAATTGGCAACTGATTCTGCCAAAGTTGGCATCTGGTCTCTCGACGTTATTTCATCGAAATTGGAGTGGTCTAACATTCATAAAATATTATGGGGATATGATGAACATCGTGAAGATCTAACTTATGAAGATTGGCATAAATTAATTGTTCCAGAGGATAAAGAATTGGCTTTCCAAAAAGTTGAAGAATCAAAAGTTAATCATCCCATTTATGAAGCAGAATACCGAATTATTCGTGCCAATGATGGGGCTGTTGTGTGGATAAAATCAACTGGTCAGTATCAATATGATGAATTTGGCTTTGCTCATACTCTCACTGGAATTAGCATTGATATTTCAGAACAAAAGCAGATTGATGAAGAGTTGTTAGAAGCAAGAAATAAAGCTGAAGTTGATAAGGAAATAGCAGAGAATGCTGTTATGGCAAAACAGCAGTTTTTATCAAATATGAGTCATGAAATTCGGACTCCTATGAATGCGATTATTGGTTTTGCAAAAGTATTGATGAAAACAGATTTGACTGAAAAACAAAAAGAATATTTACAAGCCATAAACTCGAGTGGAAATACGCTGATCGTTCTTATCAATGATATTCTTGATTTAGCAAAAGTAGATGCTGGTAAAATGATATTTGCAAATACACCATTTAAAATATTTGAATCAATAACCTCAATACTTCATTTGTTTGAAACAAAATTTGAAGAAAGCAATTTAGAATTAGTAAAGAAGTATGATTCCAGAATTCCTAAAATATTACTAGGTGATTCGGTTCGGTTACATCAAATTCTCATTAATCTTTTGAGTAATGCAATAAAGTTTACAGCAAAAGGTAAAATTAGTATAGTCGTTAATTTATTAGATGAAGATGAAGATGAAGAAAAAGTAGCACTCGAAATTGAAGTTGCGGATACAGGAATTGGAATTCCGCAGAATAAAATTGCAACTATTTTCGAAAATTTTGAACAAGCAACCAATGTCACATCAAGCTTATATGGAGGTACAGGTTTAGGGCTTGCAATTGTTAAACAATTGGTAGAAAAACAGGGTGGAACTATTTCAGTAAAAAGTAAAGTTGGCGAAGGTTCAAATTTTAATTTCACTTTAAGTTTCCAAAAATCAATTGCTGAAGTGGCATTAGAAAATGAAGAAGTACAATACGAATCTGAAATTAAAACCTTAAAAGTTTTGATTGTTGAAGACGTTAAACTCAATCAATTATTGTTGCGAACAATATTAGAAGATTTTAAATTCTCTTGGGATATTGCAGACAACGGGAAAATAGCTATTGAAAAACTAGAAACCAATTCTTACGATATTATTCTGATGGATTTGCAGATGCCAGTAATGAATGGGTTTGAAGCAACAGAATATATCCGTAAAAAAATGAATTTACAAATCCCAATCATTGCACTATCCGCCGATGTAACCACAGTTGATGTAGAAAAGTGTAAAGCTGTAGGTATGAACGACTATATTTCTAAACCTCTTGATGAGAAACTATTATACAATAAAATTATAGATTTAATAGGATCCAAATGATGCAACAATGAAAGTATGAATCATGTAACTTTCTTTAACAATGATGTAATACTTTTTCTATATATCCTCTTCACCTTTGGTATGTAATTCTTACTATACCACTCTGTGCAGCATCAAACATATACCATATCAAACAATAGTATTCGCTTTATCATTTCCAAAAGAAATTTGGAAGCATTAAGGGAATTGTTCAAGTATGAGCCTGCAACGATTGGCACTATTTGTAACCTCATACAAGTCAGCACACTTACCGAAGTAATTTTAAAAGAATCATTCTCGCAATTAAAAGAACGGGGTATTGAATCTTCTAAAAATGCAATACATCAAAATGGTGTACAAATTGAAAATATACATTTATTTAGCAATCCAATAATCAATTAATAATTAACAATTAAATATATAAAAATGACAGAAAATCAAAATGTACGAGAGGAACAAAAGCATCCTACTTTACAAAACCATAATACGGGTTCCCAACACAATCAAAGTAATCAACAAAGAAATGAAATTATTTCATCAGAATACATGTCTGATGATGACGAATTAGAAGAAGAAGTTGATGAATTAGAAGTGGAAGGAGAACTTGCTGAATTAGACGAAGACGAACTAGATGAAAAAGATGAAGATCAATTTGAAAATGCAGAAGTAGACGCAAAAGGTTTAGTTAATAAAGGGAAATCAAAATTGAAAGATGGTTATAACAAATTTGTCGAGGCAGATCATCATTCAGACTATTTACCAAAGGCTTAAACAAATAAAATGAATTACATAGTAACAAATAAAGATAACACTTCAACACCAATAAGAATTTATTACAATGATTATGGTGAAGGTAAGCCAGTTATACTCATTCACGGCTGGCCATTAAGTAATGAAATGTGGGAATATCAAATAAACGATATAGTACAAAGCGGACATAGAGTAATTGCGTATGATAGACGTGGCTTTGGAAAATCTTCAAAACCCTGGGATGGCTACAATTACAATACATTAGCAGACGATTTAAAAGCGCTCATTGATCAACTTAATTTGCAAGACATTACGCTCATTGGTTTTTCTATGGGTGGTGGTGAAGTAGTTCGTTATTTTAGCAAACACGCTGGTAAAGGAGTTACAAAAGTTGTTTTAATTTCTTCTATAACACCTTTTATGTTAAAAACCGACAGTAATCCTGATGGTATACCTGAAGAAGTATTTGCTGATATGACAGAAAAAATGAAAGAAGATCGCATCGGTTTTATTGACGATTTTGGAAAAACATTTTTTGGTGTATCTGTGCTGAATAAACCTTTGAGTACACCACTATTAGAATACTACCGTATGTTATGCTCATTTGCATCTCCTAGAGCAACACAAGAATGTGCAAAAGCATTTGCAACTACCGATTTCCGAAATGAAATGTACACAATAAATGTTCCCACTTTAATAATTCATGGCGATGAAGACAAAACAGTACCTATCACACCAACTGGAATGGAATCTACCAAACTTATTCCTCAAAATGATTTGCTTATATACCATGGTGCACCTCATGGTTTGTTCTATACTGAAAAAGAAAAATTAAATAAAGATATAGTAACTTTTTTATTAAAAGGAATTGATGCTTTCGAAAAATCAAACGATGAATCTTTCGATGAAAATAATAAAAAAATCTATCAACAATTTTAATATTACACAAAACAATTAAACAAAAATTAAAATGAAAAAAACAACCAACAAATTAAATGCTCGATTTTTAAAAATCGCATTTCTATCGGCAGCAGCAGTAGTTTTAACATTAACGCTACCTTCTTGTAACAACCCAAAAACTGAAGACACAAAAGAAGTTGCAGAAGATCACAACGATGCAAAGTTTAGCAATGCAAAAGAAGACGATGCTAATTTCTTAGTTGATGCTGCCGAAATTCATTTACAAGAAATTGAATTAGGAAAATTAGCCCAAGCTCGTGCTACAACAACTAGTGCAAAAGACTTAGGTAAAATGATGGAAACAGAACACAGCAAAGCATTTGCAGATTTACAAGGATTAGCGGCTAAAAAACAAATCACTATCCCAACAACCCTAACAGATGATGGAATGAGTGCAAATAAAAAACTAACGGATATTAAAGGATCAAAATTTGATAAAGAATATTCCGATATGATGGTAGGTGGACACAAAGATGCAATTTCTACATTTGAAAAAGCGTCAACTAATGCACAAGATGAAGATATACGAAACTGGGCAAGTTCTATGCTTCCTACACTTCGTAAACATCTGGATCAATCTATTATGTGTCAGAAGGAATGTGAAAAATTATAACTTTTTGCCTCTCCCTCTCCTTTGGAGGGGGCAGGGGCACTTGTTAATAATGCAAATAGGGAATTAAAAAAGTGAATAATAAAAACACCTAATTACAATCATATTTGTAATAATAATGTATAAGATTAAACTCAACAAAATATGGTTGCTATTAAAAATCACTTCCCAAAATTGGTATGAACGTGATCCGTTTAGAGAGAGTTCAGTTATTGCTTACAACGCTTTATTCTCTTTGCCTGGTTTGTTGGTTGTAGTAGTAAACTTGGCAGGATACTTTTTTGGTGCCGATGCTGTTAGCGGCCGTTTGCAGAGTCAAATTTCGGAGGCTATGGGTAATGAAACAGCTAATCAAATTCAAGAGATGATAATTTCTGCCAATAAAAGTCGTGATTCTTGGTGGGCAACTGTATTGGGTATTGCAACTATCATAATTGGTGCAACGGGAGTTTTTGTTCAAATGCAAAAATATTTAAATGCAATTTGGGAAGTAAAAGCTACAACTTCTAAATCCGGCATTTGGGTGTTTTTACAATCACGCCTTTTTTCTTTTGGATTAATTGTCTCAATTGCATTTTTACTGCTCCTTTCTTTAGTTTTATCTTCTTTATTATCCGCATTAGGAGCATGGACTATTAGTCGAACATATGAATCTTTGTTAATTCTATTTCAAATTTTAAATTTCGTTATTTCATTAGCCATTATCACTATATTATTTGCATTTATGTTTAAAATTTTACCTGATGCAAAAATCAAATGGAACTTAGTATGGATTGGGGCATTTTTTACAGCTTTCTTATTTGTTATTGGCAAATCTTTATTGGGTTTATACTTTGGTAAAGCAAATCCTGGTTCAGGCTATGGGGCTGCAGGATCTGTAATACTTATTTTATTATGGACATCATATTCCTCAATGATTGTATTTTTTGGTGCCGAATTTACTAAAGCATACGCTGATTATTATTATGGTGAAATTGCTGCTTCCGAAAATGCTGTTAAACAAAAAGAAATAATTAAATAATGGAAATACAAAAGAACTAATATTAAAATTCTAAAAAACACACATCATTAAATTATACTAAATGAAAACCAACAGACTTTCAGAAACACTTACAGCAGCTTTGAATGAGCAAATGACAAATGAAGCTTATGCTGCACAAATATATTTGTCGTATGCTTCATGGGCTGATAACAATGGATATTCCGGTATTGCAAATTTTCTTTTTCGTCATGCAGGAGAGGAGCGCAATCACATGATGAAATTGCTCGAATACATTTTACAAAGGGGAGCAAAAGTTATAATAACTGCAATTCCTGCGCCAACAGCTGACCCAACAAGCGTAAACAATTGTTTTGCAAAAGTATTTGAGAAGGAAGTTGATAATACCAAAGCCATATATAAATTAGTAAAGATGTCTCTCGGTGAAGAAGATTGGGCTACATGGAATTTCTTACAATGGTTTGTAAAAGAGCAAACTGAAGAAGAAAATCTTGCAATTAGTTTGTTGGATAAAATTAAAATTGCTGGTGGTGAAAAAGCTACAAGTGATGCGCTGTATATTTTTGATAAAGATTTGGAAAAAACTCCTAGTGATTTTAGATTAGCACAGGAAGTAACAACAGAAAATCCTTAATTTTAATATTGCTCATACCAACTAAATTTATTTTTCACAATTTTTTCTTTTTCTTTTTTTAAATAGTTTAAAAATGAAACAGAAACGGGCGAGTGCTTTTTACCTTTTAACCATATTAAACTCCAGGTTGTTTTTATAGGAAGTCCTTTAACTGGAATTATTTGCAAATCCTCGTTGTGTAATTCATTCCTAATACCAATTAAAGGCATGATGGAATAACCTAAACCAGCCAATAATGCCTGTTTTACTGCTTCGTTGGAAGTAAGTTCCATTTTCTTTAAAACAGGTATATTATTTTTTGCTATAAATTGCTCCATTGTTTGTAAGGTACCCGAACCCTTTTCTCTAAAGATCAGAGGTAGGTTTTTAAACACATCTTTTGTATTAGAACCTTTTTTAAATTTTGTTGAGTTTCCTACTAGGTACAATTTATTTTGAAGAAGGTCTAGTTTTTCAATTTTCAAATTAGTTGGCAAAATTGAAACAAGCGCAAAATCTACTTCGTTTTTTTCTAAGTTTTCTATCACTTTGCTTTTATTGGTTACATCCATTAATAACTCAATACCAGTTTGCTCTTTCATATAATCAGCCAAGAAAAACGGCATTACATACTTACCGGTTGAGACTACTGATATTTTTAGTCTGCCACTTAACTGACCTTTATAAGCCAATGTTTTATAATTAATGGCATATACTTGATTAATTATATTTTCGGCAGCTTCCGCAATTTCTCTTCCAAAATCTGTAATGTAAATTCTTCTCCCAATAACCTCCGTTAATGGTATTTCAAATTGTTCTTGAAAATTTTTAAGTTGTATAGAAACTGCAGGTTGAGTTAAGTGTAATTCTTCAGAAGCTTTTGTTACGCTTTGTGTTTGTACGATTTTTAAAAATATATTTAGTTGATTTAAGGTATAGTTCATAAATATATCTTATGTATTTCATTACGAAGATATATAATAACTTATGAATAAAGAAGTGCATATTTGTTTCCGAACAAAAACTACAATTAAATGACAAAAATTACTGTAGCAAAAGGCGATGGTATCGGCCCAGAAATTATGGACGCCACATTATCAATCATTTTAGCAGCTAATGCTAAAATTGAAATAGAGGAAATTGAAGTTGGAGAAAAAGTGTATTTAGCTGGTAACACTTCGGGCATTGCATCATCATCATGGGATACCATCAGACGAAATAAAATATTTTTAAAAGCACCCATTACTACTCCTCAGGGTGGCGGTTATAAGAGTTTAAATGTAACAACCCGCAAATTTCTTGGTCTCTACTCGAATGTTAGACCTTGTATGAGTTTACATCCTTTTGTAAGTACCAAACATCCTATAATGGATATAGTGATTGTTAGAGAAAATGAAGAAGATTTATATGCAGGAATAGAACACCAACAAACTGATGAAGTGGTACAATGCTTAAAATTAATTAGTAGACCAGGTTGTGAAAAAATTGTACGTTACGCTTTTGAATATGCTAAGCAGCAAAACAGAAAAAAAGTAACCTGCTTTACTAAAGATAATATTATGAAACAAACAGATGGATTGTTTCATCAGATTTTCGACGAAATAGCAAAGGATTACCCTGAAATAGAAAATGAACATTGGATAATTGATATTGGTGCAGCTAAAATGGCTGATACTCCTGAAGCATTTGATGTACTTGTAATGCCGAATTTATACGGAGATGTATTGTCGGATATAGCCGCGCAAATTACTGGCTCGGTAGGTTTAGCAGGTTCGGCAAATATTGGAGAGGAGTGTGCCATGTTTGAAGCTATTCATGGTTCAGCTCCTAGAAGAGCAAATCAAAATGTTGCTAATCCATCGGGTTTATTGCAAGGTGCTATTATGATGTTGAATCATATAGGACAAACTGAAGTTGCTGAAAAAGTGCAGAATGCATGGTTGAAAACTATTGAAGATGGATTGCATACCTATGATATTTTTAAAGAAGGCGTAAGCAAACAAAAATTAGGCACAAAAGAATTTGCAAACGCTGTAATTTCAAATCTTGGCAGTAAACCTTCTATTCTAAAACCAGTATTGTATTCTAATAACGCTGCTTTAAATCTTCCTAAATACAAGCGTAAACCAGCTGGCAAAAAACAACTGATGGGAATTGATATATTTGTTCATTGGGCAGGAACTAATCCAAATGAATTAGCAGAAAAAGTAAAAAAGATTGAAAATAACGGGATTGCGCTTACAATGATATCAAACAGAGGTATCAAAGTTTGGCCCGATGGCTTTGAAGAAACTTTTTGCACCGATCATTGGAGATGCAGGTTTAAACCCAATGAAGGATCTACAATTGATAAAACAGACATCATTGATCTTTTGAAAAATGCAATCAATGAAAACTTGGACACCATTAAAACTGAAAACCTATATTCATTTGATGGTAAAGCAGCTTATTCATTAGGACAAGGGCAATAAATTATGAATTATGAATTGTAAATAAATTAATTATGAGCATTCAACTTATTGAAGGCAGATTTAACCCTAATGATGCATTGGATTTAATAGCTCAAATGGTACATATAAAAATAAAGTATCATGAAAGTAAAATTATCAATAACGATAATGAAGACGATATTAAATCAAGAGAAGCTAAAATAAAAAGACTTCAGAAAGAATTGTTTGAATTTGGCAATCAATTAAAAAATAAAGTTGATGGAGTAAAAATAAATGCACTTATACAGATTGAGCAATAATTTAAAATACCGAAAGTCTTGTAATTAAATTGTGTAAATTAACTTACAAAACGTACTAGGTTTACTAGGGCTGACGATCTTAATAGAACGTCAGCCCTTTTTTATTTCATATTCCGAAATAGGGTTACTTCATATCCTATCAGCCATTAAAGCCTAACTTAACTTCCTAATTACATAGAAGCCGAATTTTCTTTGATTTAACTGTGTAAGAGTGTGAATAGTATAATATCCCTGTATAATCATGTAATGTTCCTTGTTTAGATTAAACTAACCTTTGTTTTTTATTGTAATTATTACACAGTAATAATTTATTATAGCTGAAAATTAATTCAGAATTTAATTGCAAAAATGATCAAATATGAGTACTGATATTGGAATATGTAATAAAAATTCAAAAGCAGTAGCAAATGAATTGACGAAAATACTTGAAGATGAATACATGTTATATAACAAAACACGAAATGCTCACTGGAATATATCAGGATCAGATTTCTATATTAAACATAAATTTTTTGAAACTCAGTTTGGTCAATTGGATGAATTTATTGATAGTATAGCTGAACGTATTCGTTATGTTGGTCATTATTCACCTTCAACTTTAAAATCATTTTTAGAACTAAAGAAGCCCACTGAAATGTCAAGAGAAAAAGATGATTGGCAGGGATTTATAAAAGAATTATTGTGCGACCATGAATCTATTATTATCAAAATACGTAAAAATATTCGCCATTTTGATATTGATTTTAATGATGCTGGTTCAAGCGATTTTATAGCGGGTCTGAAGCAAGGTCACGAAAAAATGGCTTGGTTCTTAAAATCACATTTACAATAAATAATGAAAGAATTATGCCAGATTCAACTACTAAGCAATATTTTAAACGAGAAGCTAAGCAGTCTTATATTGGTTTTAACTTTGCATTAATTGAGGCAGCAAATGAAATGGCAAATGCAAGATTTAAAGCAAGGTTTAAAAAAGCACAGCTATTTTTGGTTTAGGATATATGGATGAAAAAACAGATTGGTTGGTTAAGTTAAAAAAAATAAGACGACCAATGAGCGATTTTGAAACAACCATTATTTAATTAATGATGAAAATAATTGTAATTAGTTTGTCGATATTAATAATCATTTCACAATTATATCTTACAATGGCAAAAACAGAAACCCAGCCGTACAAAATTATCAAAACTGAAAAAGATTTTGAGATACGTCTATATCCTTCGGCAATTATGGCAACCATTTCAATGAATATGAATTCTTACAAAGAATTATCCTCATCGGGATTTAAAAAATTAGCTTCATTTATTTTTGGAGGAAATGATGCCAATAAAAACATAGCTATGACTACACCTGTTCATATGGATATCAACGACTCCATGTCGACAATGAGTTTTGTTATGCCTAGTAATTATAATATAAATAATTTGCCTAAGCCTAATGATTCGACTATAACTATTAAATCTACTGCTAAAGAATATTTTGCTGCTATTCGGTTTGGTGGTTATGCAAATGATGATGATATTAAAAAATACGCTGCTAAATTAGAAGATGCACTGAAGGCGTATGGAATTGAGTATTATGGAAATTATCGCTTTCTAGGATACAACGCCCCTTATCAATTTTGGGGAAGAAAAAATGAGGTTATTGTAAGTGTTAAGTGGAATTAAAAATTAATATTCATAAATATTAATACACTTATGTTTAACTTTAAGTAACTCAAAAAAAGTAAATTATTTATTATTAAATAGAAACTATAACCCTACAAAATAAACAAAATGAATTTGAAGCCAAAGATAATAGTTGTTGGGGGAGGATTTGCCGGAATCCAATTCGTTCAAAAATTGGACGAGGATATTTTTGATATTCTTTTAATTGATAAAATTAATCACCACCAATTTCAGCCATTATTTTATCAGGTAGCCACTTCTCAGATAGAACCCTCAAGTATTTCTTTTCCACTAAGGAATGTTTTTAAGAGTAAAAAAAATCTACAAATTCGGCTTGCAGATGTATTAAGTATTGAATCTGGCAATAATAAAATCATAACTGATATTGGAGATTTTGAATATGATTATTTAATAATTGCTGTGGGTTGTAAAACTAATTTCTTTGGTAATAATAATCTTCAAAAAAACTGCCTAACATTAAAATCAACTTATGAATCTATTACTATTCGAAATCATATTTTACAAATATTTGAAGACGTAATATCTGCTACTGAGGAGGAAAAAGAAGGTTTGTTAAATCTCGTTATTGTAGGAGCAGGCCCAACAGGAGTGGAGTTGTCGGGTGCTTTTGCTGAAATCAAAAAAAACATTTTACCAAAAGACTACAGAGGTATTGATTTCTCAAAATTCAATATATTCTTAGTAGAAGGGAGTAAGGACACTTTAAATAACATGAGCAATGAATCTAAAGCTGCTTCTAAAAATTATTTAGAGCAATTAGGGGTTATTATTTATACTGAAACATTTGTTAAAGATTACGATGGAATTGCATTGACATTAGGCAATGGCGATACTTTAATAACTAAAACGGTTATATGGGCTGCAGGTGTTACAGGAAATAAAATTGAAGGGTTCTCTAGTAATCAAATTGCTTTGAGCAATAGGCTTATTGTAAATAGAATTAATAAGGTAGAAGAAAGTAAAAATATATTTGCCCTTGGCGATATTGCTTTTATGGTAACTCCTAAGTATCCCAAAGGACATCCACAAGTGGCCAATGTTGCCATCAATCAGGCTACATTACTAGCAAAAAATTTAAAATTGTTATCACAAAATAAGTCGACTATTGATTTTGAATATAAAGATCTTGGAACAATGGCCACAATTGGTAGAAACAAGGCTGTGGTTGATCTGCCATTTGTACACTTTAAGGGACATTTTGCTTGGCTAGTGTGGATGTTTCTTCACTTAATGCTTATTTTAAGTGTAAAAAATAAATTAATCATCTTTATTCATTGGGCTTGGGCTTATTTTACCAAAGACTCATCTTTACGATTAATACTCTCACCTAAAAAATTACAAGAATGACAACGATCACTAGTATAATTTCAGATTTAAAAACTGCTTCTCATCCAATTGCAAAAGCCCTCCATATAGGCGAACATTTTAAAGTGTTAATATTTGGTTTTAATAAAGGAATGGTATTGCAAGACCATAAAGCACATATTACTTCTAAGTTTACAGTTTTATCTGGAAGTGTAATTTATAAAGAAGGGAATAATGAACTGAGTCTATTGCAATACGATGAAGTTGATATACCTATAGAAATTATCCATTCAGTAGAAGCAATTGAAGATAGTTTATGTTTACTAACACAAGGCTAAAATTATAAAATCATGCACCACAAATCGCATTATTCAACCGTATCTGAAGCAATCAATAAACTTAGCGCAGAAGGCTTCGTTATCGATTTTAATTTAGAAGAGAATTGTATTGTGTGCAGTAACGAAAAATTCAATGCAGAAGACCTAGAAATAGTTGATGTTTATAGATACGAAGGAAATTCTGATCCCTCAGATGGAGCTGTTGTTTACGCTATTGAATCTAAAACAGGAGTCAAAGGTATTTTAGTTAATGGTTACGGCATGTCCTCCGACTCAAGAGTATCAAGCATACTCGAAAAATTACGAATTAGAAATTAACGACTGCTTGCTCCAAATTTAACACTGGTATTTACACATGATCGATTGAAAAAATAATATTGAACTTCCATCTAGCAATTGGTTTTTTGTGTAATTATTTGGGTGTATGAACATTGCCAAATAAAAAATTGCACCAGAAAAGTTAAACGTATTAAAGCAAATAGCCACAATTGAAAGTATTGGGTCATCAACAAGAATTGAAGGATGTAAACTAACTGACTAGGAAATAGAAGTGTTGCTTTCTGCAAGCATGAGTGATATTTGAAGTTTATTTACAGTTCATTATTAAAAGTAGCTAGGCAACAAAACTGCAATACAAATTATCTATCTTTAGTATATATTCACCAAATGAGCCAATTGAAGGGATTATTATTTTTTATTAGCGTTTTCTATATTGGGCATATTAATGCTCAAGAAAATCCTTTTACATTAAGGTCTAGTATTGGTTTGGCTACGTATTATGGAGATTTAACTGAAAAAGTAAAATTTTTTGACCAATCCTCTGCTAGTTTTTCATTAGGATTGGGCTATGATTTTACAGACCAAATAATTGGAAGATTTGACTTTTCAATAATGAAATTAAGGGCTAATGATCGATTTAATGACAGGGTAGATTTAAAAAATAGAAACCTCAATTTTACAACCACTTTATGGGATTTATCATTAGGTGTTGAGTATGAATTTTTAAATATAATTAGCGAAGATTATTTGTTCACTCCCTATCTTGGGATTGGTATTGGTCTTTGTCATTTTAACCCTTGGACTTATGATAGAACTGGTGTAAAAAGGTATTTAAGGGATTTTGCAACAGAAGGTCAGGGCTTGCCATCTTATCCTGAAAGGAAAGTATATAGCAAGTTTAGTATGGTTATTCCAATTAATTTTGGAATTAAATATGCAATCAATGAAAATATTAGGTTTGTGTTTGATGTAAATTTACGAAAACCATTAACAGATTATTTAGATGACGTTGGTAATACATATCCTGATCAATCAATTATTTTGAATGAATCTTTAGATCCAATAACCACTTTAGGGTTAACTTATAGGGGCGATGAAATTTCTAGTGCACCTTACCCGAGCATTTTTCTTCCAAGGGGTGGTTTTACTCAAGATTTTTATTATACAGCAAGTATCGGCGTGTCCATTCGATTAAATAATATTTCAGTTGGCGGTGGAAATAAAGTAAAAGGCGGGAGGGTATATAGGCCAGGTAGCTCTAGGCGAACTGGACAAAAAAATCCTAACAGAGTATTCTAAAAAAGCCTCCCCACCTAGGCTGGGAAGCTTTACGTTTTTTGAACTTACTATTCAAATTAATTTAGAATCTTTCTAGTTTTGAAAAGAAAAAATCAGCCTCAATAATTGCATTTTCATCACTATCACTTCCATGAACTGCATTTTCTCCAATAGAAGCAGCAAAATTTTTTCGTATCGTTCCTTCAGCCGCTTGAGCTGGATTGGTTGCACCTATTAATGTTCTGAAATCAGTAACAGCATTTTCTTTTTCTAAAACAGCCGCCACAATTGGACCACTAATCATAAAATCAACTAATTCCTGAAAAAATGGCCTAGCTCTATGAATATCATAAAATAGGCCGGCTTGCTCTTCTGTTAATTTTATCCATTTCATCGCTTTAACAGTAAATCCTGCTTTAATAATCTGGTCTAAAATAGCACCAGTATGCCCTTTTGCAGTGGCATCAGGCTTAATCATTGTAAATGTTTGATTGCTCATATAATTAAATTTCGCGGCAAAAGTAAGGCATAGCATGGGTTTGATGTATGAATCATCACTTAATTTTAACAATTATTACTAAAATGATTTGATTTACTAGAGTAGATACCGCAATTTTGCCGCCATTGTATGCAAAAAATCGAATTATTCTATCCTTTATTAGCAACTCCTCAAAAAGTAGTTATTACCATGCACCAGAAACCCGATGGCGATGCTATGGGTTCTACATTGGGACTTTACCACTTTTTAAAAGCTTTAAACCATACTGTTACTGTTATCTCTCCAACTAATTGGGCAGACTTTTTAGACTGGATGCCCGAAGTAGACCAAGTGGTTAATTTTGAAATGAACAAGGAGAAATCTTTGAAGATTTTAGGAGAAGCAACTGTATTATTTTGTTTGGATTTTAATATTTTCCATAGAACTAAGCATTTAGCAGTGCATTTGGCAGAATGTAAAGCCATTAAAGTATTAATAGATCACCATCAGCAACCTGATACTGAATCATTTGATTTTGGTGTGAGCGATACTAGCAAAAGCTCCACTTGCGAAATGATTTTTGATTTGATTAAAGGTGCAGGTTATGAATCACTAATTAATCAGGATATAGCTTCATGTTTATATGCAGGAGTTATGACTGATACTGGTTCCTTTAGATTCCCATCAACCACAGCGTCTGTGCATTATATGATTGCAAGATTAAAAGAAACCGGATTTCAACATGCAGATGTTCATAACCATATTTATGATAATTTTTTAGAGAACAGACTTCGGTTCATTGGGTTTGCATTAATGAATAGAATGGAAGTTTTGTACGAGTTTAATGTAGCTTTAATGTATATTACACGTCAAGATTTACAAAAATATAGTATTAAAACAGGTGATTCTGAAGGTTTGGTTAATTATCTATTAACTATTAAAGGCATTAAATTTGGAGCAATAGTGATTGATAGAGACGAAGAAAGAAAGTGGAGTTTTAGAAGTAAAGGAGGGTTTGATGTAAACCAATTTGCTAGAAATCATTTTGAAGGAGGTGGTCATGCAAATGCATCTGGAGGCAGAAGTAGTAAATCAATTGAACAAACAGTTTTAGATTTTAAAGAAGTAATAAAAACGTATAAAAATCAACTACAATAAATAAAAAATGAGGAGAATTACTATCACGCTCTTGGCAGCGGTTGTATTGCTTGCAAGCTGTAATCAATATGAAAAAACACCTACTGGTTTAGCTTATAAAATTACCAAAGGCAGCAGTAAGGAATTATTAAAACAAGGTCAATTCGTTAAAATGCATGTTGAGTACAAACTCCCTGCAAAAGATTCTGTATTAAGCAGTTCTTTCGGAAGAATCCCAGTGTATTTTATGGTTGATACTTCTCGTATGAGTAAGCACAGCTTTATCGAAATCATCAACAAAATTGCTCCAGGTGACAAGGTTGATTTTGTAATGAATGTAGATACTTTGAAGAAATTAGGTATGCTTGAATACAATGCTATTTTTAAGCAAAAAGATTTAATCAATGGTAAAGTAGAGGTAATCAAAACCTTTAAAACACAAGAGTTGATGATGGCTGATTATCAAAAAGAAATGGATGTTGAAAAAGTAAGGGAAGCTAAAGAAATAAAAGATTTTATCACTAAAAAAGGAGTTAAAACTATTGAAACACCTTCAGGTGCTTTCGTAGAAATTACTGCAGCTGGTGATCAAAATGCTAAAGCTGATTCAGGAAAGCAGGCTTCTGTTATGTATAGAGGTACTTTTATGGATGGAAAGAAATTTGATGGTAATATGGACCAAGATTCACAAAGTAAACAACCTTTAAGCGTTCTTATTGGTGGTAATAGTGTAATCAAAGGAATGGATGAAGGTTTACGTTATTTTGGTAAAGGGGGAAGAGGTAAATTGTATATTCCTGCATTATTAGGTTATGGTCCTAATGGAAGTGCACCAGTTATTCCTCCATATGCTATGTTAATATTTGATGTGGAAATTTTGGATGTAACGGTTCCTACACCTCAACCAGTACAACCTGCAATGCCACAAGCACCTCAGGGAGCGCCTAAGCAATAGGCATTGGGCATTGGGCATTGGGCATTGGGCATTAGTTATTGGGCATTAGTTATTGGGCAATAGTCATTGGGCAATAGTTAATTCTTGTCACCCTGAGCCAGTGGAAGGGTAGACACTTAAATAGTCATTTGTTTATAAGGTATATGTGTCGAAAGATGCATATACCTTTTTTTATTTTCACCAATGCCTATATGCCTAGTGCCTAATGCCTTGTACCGAATTAACTAATTTGATTGCTTCCGCTGCTTCTTTTACATCGTGAACTCGTAAAATACTTGCTTTGTTCATCAAGCCAATTGTATTTAATACCGTTGTTCCATTTAAAGATTCTTCTGCAGAAGTTCCGATTGTTTTGTAAATAGTTGATTTACGGGAAACCCCTAATAATAATGGCTTATTCAATATTTGCAATGCACTCAATTCTTTTAACAGCTTAAAATTATTGGCAATTGTTTTACCAAATCCAAATCCTGGATCTATAATTATATCAATAATTCCTGCATTATTGCAAGCTTTAATTCGCTCAATAAAATAATTAACCAACTCAAGCGTAATATTATCGAATCCCTTTTTCTCATGCATACTTTTAGCATCGCCAGTGCTATGCATACAGATATAAGGTACTTTTAAAGCAGCAACTGTAGACAACATATTTGTATAAAACCTTCCTCCGCTAACATCATTTACCAATGATGCGCCCGCATTAACAGCTTCAATCACCACGGAAGGATAATAACTGTCGATAGATAAATAAGTACTCGGAAAAGCGCTATGAATGGCTTTAATTACAGGTAAAACCCTTGATAGCTCTTCTTCTTCGCTAATTATTGATGCATCAGGCCTAGTACTTTGTCCGCCTATATCCAAAATACTAGCTCCCTCACCAATCATTGTAGCCGCCATTTCTAAAGCAATATCAATAGATGATATTCTACTACCGCTATAAAACGAGTCGGGGGTTGCATTGATTATCCCCATAATTTGAGGTTGATCAATTGTAAATAAACTTCCTTTGCAGTTAAGTGTAAACATTTGCTCTATTCAGTTAAATTGCACTTGAATCAAAGATATATGATGTTCAATACAAATAATCAATACGATCAGGCAGTAGCAACTTGTTACGATATATTTATTAAGAAAACCAAGGATTATGGTACTGCTTGGAGGGTTTTAAGAACCATTTCTGTGGTTGATCAGATTTTTATTAAATCACTTCGTATCAGAAATATACAAGACCTGAAAACTCAGAAAGTAGGTGATGATATTCAATCTGAATTCAAAGGGATATTAAACTACGCTGTAATTGGATTAATTCAACTTAACATTAACAATGCAACAGTTGATGAATTAGCAGTTGATGCAACAGCTAATTTGTATAAAACAAATGTTCAATTAGCAAAAGACACAATGCTCTCTAAAAATCATGATTACAGTGAAGCATGGAGAGAAATGAGTCAAGAAAGTTTTGCCGATTTAATTTTAGTAAAATTATTGCGCATCAAACAAATTCTAAAGAACCACGGTACAACGTTGATTAGTGAAGGTATAGATGCCAATTATGTTGATATTATTAATTATGCTGCATTTGCTTTGATTTTGATAGAGGAAGGAAAACATTCAATATGAAATTATTACAATTAGTTATTAGATGGATTGTTGGCTTGCTATTTATCTTCTCTGGATTGATAAAAGTAAATGATCCTGTTGGGCTTAGTTATAAAATGCAGGAGTTTTTTGAGGTATTGAATCTGCATTTTTTAAATGATTATGCTTTGTTTTTTTCTTTAGGGATGAATGTATTTGAAGTGCTAGCAGGCGTTGCTGTAATTATTGGTTGGAGGATGAAATTGTTTAGCTGGCTATTGTTATTGCTCATTATTTTTTTTACATTCCTTACTGGATTTGCATTGTTTTCTGGAAAAATAAAAACCTGTGGTTGTTTTGGCGATTGTATTCCATTAACCGCTGCTCAATCATTTGGTAAAGACATTGTTTTGTTTTTCTTGATCCTTATTTTAGTATTAGTACAATCTAAAATCACTCCGATATTTAAACCTACGGCTTCATTTGTTTTATTATTTGTTACAGTAGGTATTTGTTGTTTTTTACAATGGTATGTATTGCAACACCTGCCTTTTGTAGATTGTTTGCCTTATAAAAAAGGGAACAATATTATACAGCAAATGAAAATGCCCGAAGGAGCAACCAATGATAGTGTTTCAATTGAATTTGTTTATCAAAAAAATGGCAAACAATTACAGTTCGATCAAGAGCATTTTCCAGCAGATTTCGATTCGAGTTATTTGTATATAGACAGAAAAGATCGGGTTGTTAAAAAAGGAAATGGACTAAAACCAAAAATTGTAGATTTTTCATTACAAACAGCTAATCAAACCGATACAACAGAAGCAATTTTTCAGTTGCCGGGTAAATATATTTTATTGATGGTATTAGATGGGAATGAAATAGAAAAGTGGAAACAAAGTTTAATGAAACTTTCTCCAATGCTTAATAAGCAATCTATCCCCATATTTATTGTTACTGCAGAAGCTTCAAAAATTAAAGATCAATTACCGGCATTTAATGTGTTGAGCTGCGATGCTACTGTTTTAAAAACTGCAGCAAGAGTAAAGCCAACTTATTTTTTAATGCAAGGAGCAACCATATTAGAGAAGTGCAGTTATTTGGATTTTGATAAACTAGTAAATTTTAACTAAAGTAAATGTTCAATTACTTAATTAAAAAATTCGCATACGGACTACTCGTTTTACTAGGAGTAGTTACACTTGTATTTTTTTTATTTCAGGGTTTTGGAGATCCTGCAAGATTGGTATTAGGTCAAACAGGTGATAGTGCTACTATTCAGAATATTCGCAAAGAACTAGCGTTGGATCAACCAACTTGGAAACAATTTATTTTATATTTAAATGATGTGTCTCCAATTAGTATTCATAAAAAAACTGAAATAGAATCTAAAAAATTAAAAGGATTTTTTGTTGGGAATGATTTACAATTTGGTATAAAAGTGCCTTATTTAAGAAGGTCTTATCAAACTAAAAAACCAGTTGGTGTTGTGCTTGCAGAAGCATTGCCAGGGACACTTATTTTAACAGTGGCAGCCATGTTATTTGCTACAATCGTTGGAATAGCACTTGGTGTATTAGCTGCAGTAAAGCACAATACTTGGATGGATACCTCTGCAGTATTTGCAAGTGTATTAGGAATATCAGCTCCATCTTTTTTTATGGGTATTGTAGTAGCTTATTTATTTGGATTTGTATTGAATAATATTACAGGATTACAAATGACAGGCAGTTTATTTTTTATTGATCCATTTTTAGGTAAAGAGATTTCTTTAAAAAGTTTAATTTTACCAGCATTTACATTGGGTATTAGACCATTAGCAATTATTACGCAATTAACTAGAAGTTCCATGTTAGATGTGCTTAGTCAAGATTATATTCGAACTGCTTATGCAAAAGGACTTAATAAACGAATTGTATTATGGCGCCATGCTTTGCGCAATGCACTTAACCCTGTAATAACTGCAATTACTGGCTGGTTTGCCGAATTATTGGCGGGTGCATTTTTTGTTGAATATATTTTTGGATGGAAAGGAATTGGAAAAGTAACTGTTGATGCTTTGGAAAAATTAGATTTCCCTGTTGTAATGGGCAGTGTATTGGTTACCGCTGCTTTTTTTGTTTTGGTAAATATTTTGGCAGATTTATTATATGGGGTAATAGATCCACGAGTAAGACTTACATAAATATTGTCTCAATTATCGAATGATCACTTCGATAATAATTTCTTCGCCAAAAGCTTCGTTTACTCTCGCAATAATTTGCGGCTTCTGGTATTGTAGTTCATTCTTAAGAGGACCAACGTTGGTATGAATGAATAATTTTCTATTAATGATCTGAATTTTTTCGGTGTACTTAGCAATGGTTTTTCCCATTAATTGCTCCCATATTTCTTCTATTTGCACAGCCCTAATTCCATTTTTTAAATGGCTCTTTCGGATAAATCCTTTTAAAGCTGCTCCTATATGCATTTCAGACATGGTGTAAAGTTAATACTATTCTATAATTCTATCAACTGAAATGCTATTCCAGTTTGTTTTAACTTTTGCTTTAGCCTATCGGCATGTGTATCAGATATAAAAACTTGTCCATAAGAATTACTACAAACCCTATTAAGCAGTTGAAACATTCTATTTTCATCAAGTTTTTCGAAAACATCATCAAGCAATAAAATAGGAGCAAAGCCAATTTTTTCTTTAATATATTCCCATTCTGCTAGTTTTAAAGCAAACAATAAACTTTTCCGTTGCCCTTGAGATGCTTCGGTTTTAAATAGATACTGATCAATTTGTAATGAAATATCGTCTTTATGAATACCCTTTGTAGTTCTTTGTAAAATTAAATCCTTAGAAAAACTAGTTGCCAATAATTTGGAGAATGATGTTTCGTGTAACTGACTTTCGTATTGCATATTTATGCCATCCGATTTGCCAGCAATTTCCGTGTAACGATTAATTACTGCGGGAATAAATTGAGCAAGAAAATTTACTCTGATTGAATAAATTATTTCTCCAGCTTTAATCAATTGATCATTTAATATTTGAAGCAATGTTTGGTCAACTCCTTTATCTTCTGCCTGCTTTAAAAAACTATTTCGCTGTTGTAAAACCCTTGTGTAGGTAATTAATTGATTCAAATAATTTCTGTCGGTTTGCGATAAAATATTATCAATCATTTTTCTTCGTGCTTCACCACTTCCTGTAATTAAATCAACATCATCGGGGGCAATCATAACACATGGGTACTTGCCTATATGCTCCGACATTTTTTTGTACATTTCCTCGTTAACCAATAATTCTTTGCGGTTATTTTCTCTTATAATACAAGTAATATTAGTGGGTTCATTTTTTAAAATATAATTTCCCGACAATCTCATTCCAATAGCTCCATGTTGAATATTTTGGGCATCTGTTCTAGAAAAATAACTTCTAGAGAATCCCAAGTAATAAATGGCATCTAATAAATTGGTTTTTCCTGCTCCATTCATGCCACAAATGCCAATAATTCGTTCATTAAATACCCATTTTTGTTGTTGGTAATTCCTAAATTGTACTAGTTCTAGTTCTTGTAAACGCAGCATGATGCGCAAAGTAATAAAGAACCAGTTGAATAAAACCGCTTTGGTTTGAAAGAAAGCCATTATTTTTAATAAAATTTACAACTTGAAGACTATTTTATCTGAACAGCAAATTGCGCTCACCGTAAAGCGACTTGCTCACCAGATTTTGGAAAACAATAAAGCGCTTGCAAATGCAGTGATCATTGGGCTTCAGCCAAGGGGAATTTTTTTGAGCGATAGGATAGTGGCAGAACTAAAAAACCTACTTCCTACCCAAAAAATTAATTACGGCAAGCTCGACATTACTTTTTACAGAGATGATGTGCGAAAAGCACTGCATATTGCCAATTCAACGGATATTCCATTTAGTATTGAAGGAAAAACAGTTGTTTTGATAGATGATGTATTGTATACCGGTAGAACAATTCGTGCGGCTCTTGATGCTCTGCTCGATTTTGGGAGGCCTTCAAAGGTTTCTTTGTGTGTATTGATAGATCGTAGGTTTAGTCGTGAACTTCCCATTCAGCCCGATTATTCGGGTAAAGCAATTGATACAATTGTTTCTGACAGGGTAAAAGTTAACTGGAGCGAAACAGCAGAAAAAGACGAAGTGGTACTTGTTTAATAAATATTAATTAGCTTTGATTTTTAATGAAACTATCTACCAAACACTTACTTGGTATTAAAGACCTCACGAAGGAGGATATCCAACTTATTTTATCTACTGCAGAACAGTTTAAGGAGGTTTTACAAAGGCCAGTTAAAAAAGTACCGTCTCTTAGAGATATTACGATTGTCAATTTGTTCTATGAAAATTCTACAAGAACTAGAATGTCTTTTGAGTTAGCCGAAAAGCGACTTTCTGCTGATGTGCTAAATTTTTCTGCAAGCAGCTCTTCCGCTGCAAAAGGTGAAACATTATTAGATACTGTAAATAATATCTTAAGCATGAAGGTAGATATGGTGGTAATGCGCCATAGTGCTTCTGGGGCTCCTCATTTTTTGGCCAAACATATTCCTGCAGCAATTGTAAATGCCGGCGATGGAATTAACGAACATCCAACGCAGGCATTGTTAGATGCGTTTTCTATGAAGGAAAAATTGGGTAGGCTGGAAGGGTTAAAAGTTGCAATCATTGGCGATATAATGCATAGCAGAGTGGCTTTGAGTAATATGTATTTGCTGAAGAAAATGGGTGCCGAAATAATGGTTGTTGGTCCGCCTACACTTATTCCAACTTATATTGGTGAGGCTTTAGGTGTTCGTGTTACTTATAACTTACAAGAAGCGTTGAAATGGTGCGATGTTGCCAATGTATTACGCATACAATTAGAACGCCAGAACCAACCTTTATTTTCTTCTCTAAGAGAATACAATTTAGTATACGGCATTAAGCAGAAAAATTTAGAGAGCCTAGGAAAAGATATTGTGATAATGCATCCTGGGCCAATTAACAGAGGTGTAGAGTTAGATAGCGATGTGGCGGATGGAAAATACTCCATCATACTTAACCAAGTAGAAAACGGAGTTGCAGTAAGAATGGCGGTGCTTTACTTGTTAGCTGGAAGGGAAAGTGATTAAAAATAAATAATATGCAAAGAATCTGTTTATTTCCAGGAACATTTGATCCTGTTACACTTGGTCACACTGATATTATCAATAGAGCGTTGCCTTTGTTTGATAAGGTAGTGGTTGGAATTGGTATCAATTCCTCTAAAACCCCCATGTTTAGTGCTGAGCAAAGAATGGCTTGGTTCAACGAAATTTATAAAAATGAACCCCGTGTAGAAAGTGTTGTATATGATGGTTTAACTGTTCATTACTGTAAAATAATTGGAGCTCGATTTATTTTAAGAGGTATTCGTTACGTGAGTGATTTTGAATACGAAAAAACAATTGCAGACGCCAATAGAACAATGGATAGCAATATTGAAACTATTTTTTTAACTGGCGAACCTAAGTACACATCAGTGGCTTCAACTATAGTAAGAGATATCATTCGGAATGGAGGTAATGCTTCTCCATTTTTGCCCGACGCAGTTAATAATACGTTGAACAAATAAAATAATTATACAGTGATGATTTGGTTTAAGAAAGATTTGAGCTTGAAAGATTTTGAAGGCTTAGGAAAAAATACAATGGGTGATTATATCGGAATTCGGTTTTCTGAAATTGGAGACAATTTTCTTAAAGCTACAATGCCCGTAGATCATAGAACTAAACAACCTTATGGACTATTGCATGGAGGGGCTTCTGTTACTTTAGCAGAAACTTTGGGTAGTGTTGCAGCAGCTCTGGTTATAGATCCCGATCAATTTATTTGTGTGGGACAAGAAATAAATGCCAACCATTTAAGAAGCGCTAGATCTGGATTGGTAACTGGAATTACTCATCCATTACATATAGGAGCATCTTCACAAGTTTGGGAAATAAAAATTTATGAAGAAACAGGTAAGATGATTTGTATAAGTAGACTTACAGTGGCTATTCTGAAGAAAAAAGGGTGATTACTTCAATAATATTGGGGTAGGTTTTTGTAAAATATTCAGGCAATTCTTTCAAAGGCACCCATTTAATTAACGTAATATCTTCCTCGGTTTGTGGAATTAAAATTGGATCTCCAAGTATCTTCATATGGTACCAATTACTTTCTTTAATTACTTCTTCTTTTAAATAAGTATCAAAATATTCGTGTAGCGTTATTGAAATAAATTTGCCTAATTGAATAGTTGATAGTCCCGTTTCTTCCTTTACTTCTCTCAATGCGCATGCTTCAATAGATTCGCCATTATCTAGTTTGCCTTTTGGTAAATCCCAAAAGCCTCTTCTAAAGATCATTAATACTTCGTTTTTTTCATTGGTAACCAATCCACCGGCAGCAATTATTCGCTTTTTATCCATATTATCAAAACTCAATAAAATTTTGTCATTTTCCAATTCAAAAATGGTTTTACATTCGTAGGATGACAAACGAAATGGCCGTTGCAGAAAAATTGTTACAGGTAGAAGCAGTAAAATTGAGTGTAGATAAGCCTTTTACATGGGCTAGCGGTTGGAAAAGTCCTATTTATTGCGATAATAGAAAGGTTTTATCATTCCCATACATACGCGATTTTATAAAAAGCGAGCTTTGTAATGTAATTTTTGAACATTTTCCAGAAGCAGAATCATTGGCAGGTGTTGCAACAGCGGGAATACCTTGGGGTATTATGGCTGCTGATCAATTAAAATTACCATTTATTTATGTTCGTCCAAAACCCAAAGAACACGGATTAGGCAATCAAATTGAAGGTAATTTTACAAAAGGGCAACGAGTATTGGTTATTGAAGATCTTATTTCAACTGGCAAAAGTAGCTTACAAGTTGTAGATGTTTTGAGGGATGCAGGAGTGGAGATTGTTGGAATGGTTTCTATTTTTAATTATGGGTTTGATTTGGCGGTAAAAGCTTTCGAGAATGCAAATGTTATCACAAGATCACTTACCAATTATAAAACAATGATAGATTTGGCCATTGAGAAAGGAATTGTTACTCCAGAAAATAAAGCGCTGTTGATGAATTGGAGCAAGGATCCTGCGGGATGGGGGGTGTAAGAATTGAGAATTAAGAATTATGAATTATGAATAAACTGAATGTAATATGAAACAACTTTTATTGTATGCAACTCTATTTTTGACAATTACTGTTAATGCTCAAATGGATAAACAAAAATGGGTTACCATTAAATCGGCTAACTTAAAATGCTGGGAGTGTAAGGAAAGACTAGAGAAGTATTTAGTAGTTGCGAATAAAGCCAATATGGAATCTGGTATGATTCAGTGGAAGATAAACCTCTTACAAGGCGAAATTAAAGTGCAGTTTTGGCCTGATAGAACTAATGAAAGTACAATTAGAACAGCATTAAATAACGCAGGATTTGATGCTGATGCCGAAAAAGCCGAGCCAGAAGCATATAAAAAACTACCTCCAATTTGCAAAAGATCCGATGAAGGTGGAGGTCCACAACCCAAGAAACCCTGCCATATACAGCCTTATAATTAAAATAAATTGAGTGCTTGCCTTGTTTCGTAATTAAATGGTACAGTCTTAAAAATACCTCCTTTCCCAACTCTTACGGTGCCTCTCGCCTGAATTAATACTTCTTTACGAAAAAGCATACTTGCTGAGTGCTTTAGCAAATTTTGCATGTCTAGCTGAATAGATGAAGGCAATGAAAACTCGCTCATTCGAGGGATGTGCATAATGGTATCTAATTGAAATTTACCAAGAAATAAGCTATCAATATAAATGTCACTATCCACTTTTCGGAGGTCAACCCCAAATTGATTAGGGTTATAATATACTATTTCGAAGGAGAGGGAAGACTGACTAAAGCCGAGGGAATTCATTTTAACGTTTCGCACATCTCTGTATTCAAAATCCTTTGGTTTTGCGCATCCAGCTAAAATTAACAAGATTATTATCGAAAGTAGGGTAGTTCTCAAATTGATATTTTTTATGCAATTTAAGGAGATTTTATTGTACATTGTATTGCTAATAAAATTAGTTATTTATTCAAATTTTGTTTTAAAAAATGGAACTATAATATTTAGTAATTAAATATTATAATAAATAGCTGACTTATAAATACTTATGATTATTATTTAGAATTTAAAATAATAATAAAATTATTTATAATTCGATATATTAGAACAATTGCATAAATTCATCAGAAGTATTAAAAATGAAATCATTACTAATTGAAAATCAATACTTAGGAACAATTAACTACTATAAAATGTTATTTTATTACTCGTATATTGAAATAGAAAAATATGAGTACTTCCAAAAAATGAGTTTTCGCAATAGATGTATCATTCCCGGATCAAATGGATTGCTTCAATTATCGGTTCCCTTAGAAAATGGAAGAAACCAAACCACCCTTTTTAAAGAGGTAAAAATTGCATACGCCGAAAATTGGGTAGTCCATCATTGTCGATCTTTTGAAGCTTGCTATAATCGAGCTCCCTTTTTCGAATTCTATAAAGAAGCTCTTTTTGCAATTTTAGAAAAGAAGCCAGTTTTCTTGTTCGACCTAAATTGGGAGCTAATGCAATGGGTACTCAATAAATTGAAATCCTCTCCTCAAATCCATTTTACCAACCAATATCAACTTACTCCTTCTGAAGATACTTATGACGCTAGAAATACCATTTTGCCCAAAAACTATCAATCATCGTCGGATCCAATAAAGTATACCCAGGTTTTTGAAGATAGAATTGGGTTTATGCCCAATTTGAGTATTTTGGATCTTTTGTTTTGTGTTGGACCATCAGCTTTAACTTATTTAAAAAGCAACACTTAACACAATTATAGCGTCTTTAAACCAAGTAGCATTAAAGGTGTTAATTTGCATATTGCAATGATGAAAAGCAGACTGATTTTGTGTTTCTGGATGATCTTATCCACTTATTATACTAATGCTCAAGACTTTTCTAATAAAGGGAGGGATTTTTGGCTTGGGTATGGATATCATATACGAATGCCAGTAGGAAAACTTCAATTTGCCAACAATGGCCAGAATTTAATTCTTTATTTTACATCCGATCAAGATGCCAATGTTTTAGTAGAAGTTCCAGGTGTTGGATATGCTAAAACATATAAAGTAACCGCTAATCAGGTTACCATAACTGAACCACTCCCTAAGTCGGGATCACAAGATATTCGACTTTTAAATCCTGGACTTTCAGATTTTGGTATTCACGTTACAAGTGATCGACCAATTGTTGCTTATGCCCATATATTTAATGAGAATGTATCTGGTGCTTCAATTCTATTCCCTGCAAATACTTTAGGAAAGGAATATTATTCTGTAGGTTATACTCAAAGCTCAAATGAAGATTTATCGCATGCATTTTTCTTTATAATTGCAACACAAGACAGTACTACTGTTGAAATTACAGCTAGTGCTAATAACTTGAACGGTCTGCCTGTTGGTGTTCCAAGAGTACTTCCTTTTAAATTAAATAAAGGTCAAATTTACAATGTAATGGGAAATACGAGCGGAACGGTTGGGGAAGATCTTACTGGATCTCGTATTCGTTCCATTATTTCAAGCGGACCAAATGGAGGTTGTAAGCCCATTGCAGTTTTTTCAGGATCAGGTAAAATAAATTTGGCTCCGACAACAGGTAATGGTTCTTCTGATAACATAATTGCACAAGCATTCCCTTCTAATGCATGGGGTACAAAATACTTAACTGCACCTTCAGGCTCTCAACCAAATAATTTTTTTAGGGTTAGTGTTAAAGATCCTATTACTGTAGTGCGTTTAAACGGAGTTATTTTAGATCCATCAACTTTAAGAAATGGATTTTATTATCAATTTAAAAATGGCAATCAATTTGGAGCTAATAGTCCAATCCCCAATTTAATTGAAGCCGATAAGCCAATTTTAGTATCACAATATTTTACTACCCAAAACGTAGAAGGTAATACTGGTGCTGGTGATCCTGAAATGATCTATTTAAGTCCTGTTGAACAAACGATAAATAAAATCACCCTTTTTTCTGCTGGTAGTTTCCAGATCATTCAGAGTTATATTAATGTGATTATTAAAAATAATGGTGTAAGTAGTTTTACTTTAGATGGAATAAGCGGCACTTCTTTTCTTCCACACCCTAATGAACCCAATTATTCTTATGCAATTATTCCTGTAACATCGGCCCAATCTCATGCTTTGTATTCTGATAGTGGGTTCAATGCAATAGCATACGGATTTGGAAACTTTGAAAGTTATGGATACAATGCAGGAACCAATATTATAGATTTAAATCCACCTATAACTATCAAAAATGAATTTGCAAGTAGTGGTATAAATTACTCGGCAACTTGTACCAATGCGCCATTTAAAGTGGTTGTTTCAATTCCTTATTTAGCTACCAAACTAAAAATTGATTTTGGGAGTAATGCAGATCTAACTGGAACTAATCCTTTCACTTATACACCTCCAGTTGTACCAGATTCTTCTTATACTTCTAATGGAAAAACTTTTTATGTTTATTATGTTCCTAATACTTATAAGTTTAAGAAGATTGGAAGTTTTCCGGTTACAATAACTGCAACTGCAAACATTGCGCAGTCGGATGGTTGTAGTAATAATAATGATCAAGAAATTAATGACGTAGTAATTGTAAATGAACCTCCAATTGCTAATTTTTCTATTAACACCAATGGCTGCATCAATACCAGTGTGTTGTTTAGCGATTCTACCAATGGATTTGGTAGACCAGTGTATAAATGGTTTTGGGAATTTGGATCTGGTCCTATTGCAACAACTCAAAATATTGCTAGAACAATTAATGGATATACAAGTTCTGTAAAACTTACTTCAATAACCGATTTTGGTTGTGTTGCAACGATTACTAAAACAGTAGAGCTTTCTAATAAACCTATTGCTCAATTTAATTTTTCCACTCCTAATTGCTTAAATACAGATATAATATTTAGTGATGTTTCTACACTGGTAGCGGGGCCAAATAACAATACCATTAAATCATGGGTTTGGAATTTCGATAATGGATTTCCATCAGATACACTAACAATAAGTGTTAATCAAACAAAACAATATACTACCGAAGGAGTAAAAGATATTGGTTTAATAGTTCGATCTAATACTGGTTGCCCTAGTGATCCGTTCAAACCAATTTTTTCTATAAAACCTACGCCATCTGTTATTTTTAAAACGCCTAAAGTATGTTTGGATGATGCATTTGCACCGTTTAATGATGAAAGCACTGTTTCAAGTGTTGCAGGTTTGCCATTAACGCGTAAGTGGACTTTCCCTCTTGGTAATCCAGCTACATCAATCATAAAAAGTCCACAGGTTAGGTATCCTGCACCAGGCCCTTATGAAGTTACATTGGAAGTTACTTCTAGTTCAGGATGTGTGAGTACTGCAACAAAATCATTTTTTGTAAATGGATCTACCCCGAAAGCCAATTTTAATGTAATTGGTAACACCCCATTTTGTAATCCGTTGCCAGTTAAAATACAAAACAAATCAACAGTTGATATTGGTTCTATTGCTAAAGTAGAAATTTATTGGGACTATTTTGGAAGCCCCACAATAGTTGAAACAGATAATGATCCATTGGCAGATAAAATTTATGAACATAAGTATCCAGATTTACAATTGCCCAATGCACAAACTTACACCATTCGTTTTGTTGCCTATACAGGTGGAGGAGCTTGCGTAAACTTTAGTGAGCAAACTATAATGGTTTTTCCTCAACCCAAAGCTAAATATGCTCAATCCGCTACTCAAATTTGTGTGGGACAATCCGTTAATTTTTCCGACTTAAGCAATGGTATATCTAGTCTTGGGATTGTGTGGAATTGGAGTTTAGGATCTGGTACTAATTCATTACTGAGAAGTCCACAAAGGCAATTCCCCGATTCAGGTATTGCTAATATCAGTTTGTTTTTTACGAATGCCGATGGTTGTATTAGCGATACTGCAAAGTCTACCATTACTGTATTTCCCAACCCGAAATTATTTTTAAAAGCCCGCCAAAATTTATTTTTTGGAGAGCCTATTCCATTAGTCCCCGATTCATTATTTGGTAATAATTTGAGTTATTTATGGACACCTGGTACTTATTTAACTGATAATACGGTGGTATCTCCAATTTGCTCAGCTCCAGATGATATTACTTATACGTTGAAGTTAACTGGTGATGGAGGATGTACGGTTTCGAAAGACATTTTTGTTTTGGTATTAAAGCCACCAAAAGCGCCGAATGCTTTTTCACCAAATGGAGATGGTATTAATGATACTTGGATAATTCAGCAATTGGAGCGTTACCCCGATGCAACGGTTGATGTTTTTGATAGATACGGTCAGTTAGTTTACGCTTCAATTAATTATACAATACCATGGGATGGGAGAAGCAAGTCGGGAAAGCCATTGCCTATTGGCACATACTATTTTATTGCAAATCCCAAAAATGGGAAACCTTTTATTAGTGGATCGGTAACAATTGTTAAATAGCTTTAATCAATTGATTTTTAAACTGATAAAAAGCAACATTAGCCGATTTTTATGCATCTTTTGGTGATATTTAGTGTTGAAAGCGTATTTTTAATGGCTGTAAAATGAATTAAAGTCCCCCGATAGTAATGAAGTTATGTAGACTGTTTTTTTGTTTATTGGTAGTTTGCACGGTTGGGCAAATAAATGCGCAGGATTTTTCTAATAAGGGGAAGGATTTTTGGATTGCTTACCCTGCACATATTGATGGGCTTACTTCAAGAATGGCATTATATATATCTTCAACAGAAAATACAACTGGTGAAGTTCAATTAGATGGCAAAGTAATTCCGTTTACGGTTACTGCAAATCAAGCAACAGTAGTACAAATCTTTCCAGCAACTTATAATGTTTATAACGCCCAAGCCGATGGCGTAGGAACAGCTAAAGGTATTCGGGTGATTTCTGGAAAACCGGTTGTAGTTTATGCGCATGTTTTGAATGCAGCTCGATCTGGATCTAGTTTGATATTCCCCACCAATGTATTGGGTAAGGAATATATTGCCCTCAGCTTTACTCAAATTAATACAAATGGGAGAAGTCAAATTACTGTAGTTGCCACCGAGGATAACACTAATGTAGAATTTAAATTAATTGCTAATAGTTCAGGAGTACCTACAAGAATAGCTGGGGTGCCTTTTACTATTACACTCAATAAAGGTGATGTTTATCAAGTTCAAGCATTATCAGATTTAACTGGTTCTACTATTAGAAGTATTTCTACAGGTAGTTCAGCCTGTAAACCAATCGCTGTTTTTACTGGTTCAAGCTGGACAGGATTCTGCTCACCAACAGTTACTAGTGGAAATGGAGGAGACAATTTATTTCAACAAGTTTTTCCTTCCAATGCTTGGGGAAGAAATTATATAACAGCTCCTTTTGCACAAAAACAGGGTGATGTTTATCGAATCATTGTTAAAGACCCTACTACGGTAGTTAATCTTAATGGGACAGTAATAAATTCGTTAACTCTAAAACAGAACAGTTTCTATGACTTTGCAAGTAGTCAACCCAATATTATTTCTTCGGATAAACCCATTTTAGTAGTACAATACATGACTTCTCAAAGTTGTGATGGAAGCAATATTGGCGATCCAGAAATAGTGACTATTAACCCATTAGAACAAACAATTAATAATGTTTCCGTGGTTTCAGCAAGAAGAGATTTAACTCCTCCTAATACCAATATTACGGTCCACTATTTAAACGTGTTAATGAAAACTGCTAACACTGCTAGTTTAAAAATTGATGGTGCAGTGCCAGCCTCACTTTGGACGAATATCCCAAATTCCATCTATTCCTATTTAAGGGAAAACGTAACTACTAGTACCTTAACCAACCCTAGTCATAATATTCAAGCTGATAGTGGTTTTATAGCGATAGCCTATGGAATGGGAAATGTTGAAAGTTATGGATACAACGCTGGAACTAATGTTGTTGATCTAAATCCACCTGTTTCTATTTCAAATGAATTCTCTTCTAGTAATGTTTCTTTTTCTGCAACATGTAGTAATTCTCCTTTCAAAGTTAATTTAGCATTAACTTATCAGCCGGAAAAAATCGAATTGGATTATAACGGAGTGGCTGGTTTAACAGGGCCACAAAAATTTCCTTATGTGCCAAATGCAAGCCCAAATAAATACGATTCTACCTATGTGTCAAATGGTAAAACTTATTATTTATACAGAGTGCCACAATCATACATATTTACAGTTGCAGGAACATATCCTATTAAGATAACTACAACAACAACTTTGCCGCAGTCTGATGGGTGTAGCAATACAAATGAACAAGAGATTACCGATAATGTAGTTGTGAATGCTCCTCCAATTGCAGATTTTAAAGTTGCTACCAATAATTGTTTTACAGCTCCTGTAAGTTTTACTGATTTGTCTAATGGAATTAATAATCCAATTGTACGTTGGATATGGGATTTTGGGGATGCGACTACTAACAATATTCAAAATCCTACTAAAACATTTGCAAGTGCTAATAATTATACTGTAAAACTAACTAGTATTACCGATTTCGGATGTATAGCTACTGTTACTAAACCAGTTAATTTATCTGCCAAACCAATTGCATCATTTACTGCTTCAACACTAAGGTGCGAAAATGGAAATATTGTTTTTACAGATGCATCAACAGTAGGGGCAGGCAATGCATCAAATACAATTACTCGTTATACATGGAACCTCGATAACGGAACTGCTACTGATACATTAACAGCTAATACATCAAGGAGTACAACCTATAATGCATGGGGAAATAAAAATCCTTTTCTAGTAACTGAAAGTAATACTGGTTGTATTAGTGATACATTTCGTTTGCCAACCCAATTCATAATTAATCCATTACCTAAAGTTGGATTTATAATTCCGGATGTTTGTTTAGCGGATGCAAATGCTCCTTTTCAAGACTCATCAAAAATTGCTGATGGAACAGAATCTCAGTTTATTTATGCATGGAAATTAAATGATGGAACACCCGCCATTAGTCCTGGGCCAACTTTTTTAAATAGTATATTAACTTCAAAAAATCCTGCACCTAAATACAATACGGTAGGCAATTATTTTGTTCAATTAAAAGTTACTTCTAATAATGGTTGCATAGATTCTTTAAGAAGTTCATTTACAGTTAATGGAAGTATCCCTAATCCTAAATTTGAAGTTCAATTGGCTAATCCATTGTGTAGCAATGACTCTATTAGAATAATTAATACTTCTACAGTTGATTTTGGAAATGTTACTCGAATTGATGTGTTTTGGGATACGGTTAATAAGCCATTGATTTTTTATAAAGACGATAATCCAAAAATTGGTGGTGGTGATATTTATTCTAATTTATACGCGAATTTTTCTGCGCCTGATTCTATATTTTTTGGTGTTAAACTATTAGCCTATTCAGGAAATTCATCAGTCTGTAGAAAAAGTATTAGAAAAATTATTGCTATTAAAAATAGTCCAAAAGTAACTTTTACTGATATTCGTGATATCTGTTACGATGCTGCACCACGACAACTTACACAGGGCAGTTTTGTTTCGTCATTGTCTTCTACTGCAACATATTACGGTAAAGGAACGAATGCAATTGGGTTATTAAATCCGATTACAACTGGTGTAGGAAAAGACACGCTTAAATATTTTGTGCAAAATATTGCAGGTTGTAAAGACTCAGCATTTCAACCACTAGAAGTATGGCCTTCACCTGTTACAAAGTGGGGAGTATCATCGCCGCTTTGCGAAAAAAACGACATTGCTTTTACAGATAGTTCTATTGCTAATTTTAGTAATATCATTTCTCGTAATTGGATTTTTGGAGATGCTACAACACAAACAAATAATATTACTGCATTCACAAAAAAGTATGATACAACAAAAATATACTTAGCTACATTACAAGTAACTACAGATAGCGGTTGTATCAGTACTATCAATCAACAATCTGTAGATATAAAACCACTACCTACAATAAATTACACTTTACCAAGTATTTGTTTGCCAGATGGGAGAGGAACATTCACCAATCAATCTACTATTGTTGATAACTCAGAAGCATTGTTTAGTTATAGCTGGAATTTTGGCGACATTAATGATCCAACATCATCTACATTAAAAGAGCCAACACATAAATACATAGCGCTTGGACCAAATAATATCAAACTAAAAATCACTACCAAAGACGGCTGTACAGATTCTTTATCAAAAGTATTATCCACCATTTATCCTTGGCCTAAAGCCAGTTTTAGTGTTAATCCAACAAATGTTTGTTTGGGTGATACTATTCAATTTCTCGATTTAGGCAATGGACTTACTAGCGCAGCTGTAAGTTGGAATTGGAATTTAGCAGGTGGGTTTAATTCTGTATTACAAAATCCAAAAAGACAATTTACTGATTCTGGTACATTTAATATTAGCTATTATTTCTTTAATGCTCAGGGTTGTGTAAGTGATACAGTAAACAAAGAAGTTATTGTATATCCATATCCTAAACTAACCTTAATTCTAAAAGCCAATGTACTTGAAGGTGGGTCATATATTATTAGGCCTAAGTATGTATATGGTAATAACTTAACTTATTTATGGACTCCACCTACTTACTTAAGTAGCGATATCGATTCTATACCGGTTACAACTCCATTGGGAGATATTACGTACCGATTAAATTTAACTGGTATTGGTGGTTGTATGGTAACAGATACTATTTTTATTAAACTTTTATTGGCACCAATTGTTCCAAATGCGTTCACACCAAATGGAGACGGTATTAATGATAGATGGAGAATTCAGTATTTAGAAAGTTACCCTGGTGCAACAGTAGATGTTTATAATAGATATGGACAACCAATATTTAGTACTGTTGGATATGATGTAGATTGGGATGGAACTGTAAACGGAAAAGCTTTGCCAATAGGAACGTATTACTATGTGATTAATCCAAAAAATGGAAGAAAAATTATTTCTGGTTCAATAACAATTATTAAATAACCAATGAAGGGAAGGATATTATTTATATTGACTTTTTTAATAGCTGTTGTTTCGCAAGCACAACAAAGGCCTTATTATACTCAATATATAATGAACAATTATATAATTAATCCTGCTGTTGCAGGAATTGAAAATTATTGGGATGTTAAGGCTAGTCACCGTATTCAATGGGTTGGCTTAAAAGATGCTCCTGTTACTACTTACTTAACTATTCATGGTCCATTAAAAAAGAGTAATTACGAACGAGAATCAGCTACAACTTTTAGAGCCAGAGGAGAAAACCCTAGGGGTACAGCTTATTGGAGAGATTATACTGCTGCTGATCCTCATGCTGGAGTTGGATTTACTGTGATTAATGATAATACTGGTCCCTTAAATAGATTCGCAGCATATGGTACTTATGCATATCATATTGGTCTATCTCCAACAACCAATTTGTCGGCTGGTATTTCTGCAGGCTTTACCAATTTAAGTTTAGATGCTTCTAAATTAGATTTTGGTACAACCACCGTGGATCCGGCTGTAGCAGGAAGTGGGGTAATCAACAGATTAAAACCAGATGTGAGTGCAGGCCTATGGTTGTATTCTAAAGATTTTTTTGTTGGATTATCTGCCCAACAAATTGTTCCACAAAATGTAACATTTTCAGATAATTCTGTTTCATTAACACAAGGGAAATTAGTGCCTCACTTATTTTTAAGTGCTGGTTACAGAATGTCAATATCGGATGATGTTTCTTTTTTACCTTCTATGTTAATAAGGTATATCAGTCCTTTACCAATTGGTTATGATGTAAATGCAAAATTTCAATACCAAGATATTCTTTGGCTAGGTGCTTCTTACAGATACAATGATGGCTTTGCGGCAATGGTAGGAGTGAACCTTAATCATTCAATTAATATTGGGTATTCTTATGATGTTCAAACTTCTAGACTTAATACAGTGAGTAGAGGTACACATGAAATTTTAATTGGATTTCTTCTAGGAAATAAATGGGGCGATTGGTGTCCTACAAAATTATGGTAGGACTACACTTTTTTTATCATCCAAATATCGCATCCATTGTGGCCGCTATTTCCCATTGGTCCTTGTAAATAATCGAATCCAAATTGCTCATAAACAGCAACAGCTTTTTTTAACTCGGGCATTGTTTCGAGGTATACTTGATCAAATCCTTTTTGCTTAGCAATCATTAAGCAATGATCAATCATTTTTCTTCCCAAACCCATACCACGGGCTTCTTTAGAGAGATACATTTTTACTAGCTCACAAGTATCATTTGGTAATCCTTCAGTTGGATAAATGCCAGCGCCTCCTACAATTACACTATCTTTTAATGCAATAAAATAAGCACTTAATGGCTTGTTAGTAAATAACTCATATAAGTGATCGGTAGTATCGTCAAAAAAAACAGTGCCAGGTTTATTAGCCCCAAATTCAGTTAATGCAGTTCTAATAATTGCTGCAATTGCTGCATTGTCGTTGGGCTCAATAGGTCTTATTATAATTCCATCCATTTTTAATTATTCTTTCTAAATGCTTTGTATGCATTGATGAGACCATTTGTAGAACCATCATGATCTTTTACTTTTTCATCATTGGTTAATTCTGGTAATATTTTATTGGCCATTTGCTTTCCTAATTCAACACCCCATTGGTCGAAACTAAAAATATTCCAAATAACACCTTGTACAAATATTTTATGTTCATATAATGCAATTAACATTCCTAATGAATGAGGAGTAATTTTATTAATTAAAATAGAGTTAGTTGGTTTATTGCCTTGGAAAACTTTAAATGGAGTAATTTTTTTCATTTCATCATCATCCTTATTGGCTTTCATGCCTTCTACCTTCACTTGATTTTCGGATTTGCCATTCATTAAAGCTTCAGTTTGTGCAAAGAAATTCGACATTAATTTATTGTGATGATCACCAATTGAATTGTGACTATTTGCAGGCGCAATAAAATCGCAAGGAATCATTAAGGTGCCTTGGTGTATTAGTTGATAAAATGCATGTTGACCATTTGTGCCTGGTTCGCCCCAAATTACTGGTCCGGTTTGATAGTTTACGGGGTTTCCATTTCTATCAACACTTTTACCATTGCTCTCCATATTGGCTTGCTGAAAGTAAGCTGCAAATCTATGGAGGTATTGATCGTATGGTAGAATGGCTTCACTTTGAGCGCCATAAAAATTAGTATACCAAATACCAATTAATGCCATTAGTACAGGAATGTTTTTAGGAAATTTTTCTGACCTAAAATGATCATCAGCAACTGACGCACCTTTTAATAATTCTTCAAAATTATCGTATCCAATGGTCAATGCGATTGATAAACCAATTGCACTCCATAATGAATATCTTCCGCCAACCCAATCCCAAAATTCAAACATATTGGCTTTATCAATACCAAAAGCGGTTACCGATTTTTCATTGGTACTTAATGCTGCAAAATGTTTTGCAACATGTGCTTCTTCAATAGCATGTTGTAAAAACCAATCGCGAGCGGTGTGCGCATTCGTCATGGTTTCTTGAGTAGTAAATGTTTTAGAAGCCACTAAAAAAAGTGTTTCTTCTGGAGTTACTTTCTTTAAAGTTTCAGCTATGTGCGTCCCATCAATATTACTTACAAAATAAGTTTCTATTCCATCAATCCAATAAGGCTTAAGTGCTTCAGTAACCATAACAGGACCAAGGTCGCTACCTCCAATCCCAATATTTACAATATACTTTATTTTTTTACCGGTGTAGCCCTTCCATTGTCCGCTGTGAACCTCGTTGCAGAAACCTTTCATTTGATCTTGTACCTTTCTAATTTTGGGCATTATATCTTTTCCATCTACCAAAATTGGGGTATCTGAAAAATTACGAAGTGCAGTATGTAAAACAGATCGATGCTCGGTTTCATTAATTTTTAGACCTGCAAAAAGATCGTGAATAGCGTCTTGTAATTTACATTCTTCAGCCAGTTGCAATAATAATTGTAGTGTTTTTTGATTGATAATATTCTTAGAATAATCAAATACCATTTGATCTAAACAAAGCGAAAATTTATTGAAGCGTTCGGGGTCAGCTGCAAACAAATCTCTCATGTGCTTGCGGCTCATTTCATCTTCAAAATGTTTCTTTAATAAAAACCAGGCTTGAGTATTAGTAGGGTTAATTCTTGGCAGCATATTTCAACTTAAACTATAGTTAGTGGGGGAGTGTAAAGGTAGTTATATACCTTCAATCTCCCTAATTGTTTGCGCAACCATATCCTCACTTATATCTAAATGGAGTACCATTCTAATTTGCGTTGGTGTCATTGCAATAGTTTTAATTCCTTTTTCGGCCAATAGTAGTTCTAAATTTTTTGCTATAAATCTACCTTTTACTTCAAATAAAATAATATTTGTTTCAACAGGATTGATGGTACCTACAAAATCTTTTTTACTCAATGCTGCAACTATTAATTGTGCATGCCGATGATCTTGTTCCAATCTTTCTACTTGGTGTTTAATTGCATACAATGCTCCAGCAGCAATAAAACCAGCCTGACGCATTCCACCTCCAAAAACTTTGCGATATCTTCTAGCTTTTTTAATGAAATTATTATTGCCTAATAAAACACTTCCAATTGGAGCTCCCAGGCCTTTACTTAAACAAAGAGAAATAGAGTCGAACACATTTCCATAGTCTTTTGTATTTTCTTTTTTAGCAACTATTGCATTAAATAATCTTGCACCATCTAAATGAAGTTTTAAATTATTTTGTAAACAAACGTCTTTAATTAGTTGAAAGTCAGCAAAATCATAACAAGTTCCGCCGCCTCTATTGGCCGTATTTTCCAGAGAAACCAACGTACTTATTGGCTTATGAATATCATTTGGATTGATTGCATTTTTAACCTGATCGGCCTTAATTCTACCAAAATTGCCTTCCAATAATCTTACAGATGCGCCAGAATTAAAAGCAATGCCGCCACCTTCGTATTGGTAAATATGACTTAAATAATCGCAAATTACCTCATCTCCAGGTTGAGTATGGCATTTGATAGCAATTTGATTGGTCATTGTTCCGCTCGGGCAAAATAGGGCAGATTCTGTATTAAAAAGAGCAGCAGTATACTGTTCTAGCTCGTTTACAGTAGGATCTTCGCCAAAAACGTCATCTCCCACATTGGCAGTATGCATGGCATCTAACATGCCTAAACTAGGTTTTGTAAGGGTATCGGAACGGAAATCAATTATCATGAATACAAAACTGCCTATTTTTTCTAATAAACTGCAATTTTCCACAGAAAAAATCGTAAATTTGCACGCTTCCATCAATTTGGAAAGAATTTAAACTCCATTAACAGTATTATTGAAACATTTGGAGTCTTATTGTCGTTATACTAAAAAGCAATATTACACATGAGGCAACTCAAGATCGCTACCCAGATTACCAACAGAGACTCGCAGGCAGTAGAGAAGTATTTACAAGAAATTTCTAAAATCCCAATGATCAATCCCGAAGAGGAAACTACTTTGGCGCAGAAGATCAAAATGGGTGACCAGAGAGCTTTAGATAAATTGGTACAAGCCAATCTACGTTTTGTGGTATCAGTTGCCAAGCAATACCAACACCAAGGACTTTCTTTAAGTGATTTAATTAATGAAGGGAATCTCGGATTAATTAAAGCTGCGCAGCGTTTTGATGAAACCAAAGGGTTTAAATTCATTTCTTATGCTGTATGGTGGATTCGTCAATCTATTTTACAAGCTTTAGCAGAACAAGGTCGTTTAGTACGTTTACCACAAAACAAAATCGGAACTTATAATAAAGCCAATAAAGCTTATATGGCTTTTGAGCAAGAGCATGAGCGAGAGCCTTCAACCGAAGAACTTGCTGAGATTTTAGAAATGAGCGAGACTGAAATCAACAATATTTTTCAAAGTAATACTCGTCACACTTCATTAGATGCTCCAGTACACGAAGCAGAAGATGTTGCAATGGGCGATTTGTTAGAAGGTTCTGATGATACTGACGAAGATGTAATGAAAGATTCTTTGAGAGAAGAAATCAGAAGGGTATTAAAATCACTAAGTCCGAGAGAAGCTGAAATTGTGAATGCCTATTTTGGGTTAGATGGTGAAAATGGAGTGACTATTGAGCAAATTGGTATGAAATATGATCTTACCAAAGAACGAATTCGCCAGATTAAAGAGCGTGCTATCAAACGTTTACAGAAAGCGCGTTATAGCAATGCATTGAAAGCTTATTTAGGATAAGAAATAAACCAATCAGGTTATTTCCTGAGAGGTAAAAAATAAAAAGCGCCTCTGTAAATCAGGGGCATTTTTGTACTATGAAATATAGAATTACTTTATTCAGTATGCTTTTTTTGATGGGTTTATTAGCCTGTGAAAAAAGTATTACTATTACTTCTCCCAACTTACCTGCTAAATTAGTGGTAGATGCACAAATTGAAAGTGCAGCTCCTCCAATTGTGGTGCTTTCTACTTCATTAAACTATTTCGAATCTATTGATACTTCAGATCTAAATAAGTCATTTGTTAGAAATGCAAAAGTTACTTTATCGGATGGATCTAAAACTAGTACACTTAAGCAATTTGAACAATTATTACTAGGCGGTTTTAGGTATGTATATTATTCTAATGATCCTGCAAATCCTGCAGGATCAATAATAGGAACATTTGGAAAATCGTATTTACTTTCTATTGAGTTTAATGGACAAATTTATAAAAGCACAACTACTATACCTTTGTTGACTAAAAAAATTGATTCAACATTTTATAAGATTGTGCCCAATAGGCCTGTTACAGATAGCTTTAGAATTATATCTGCAAAAATTACAGACCCTCCAGGATTGGGAAATTATATTCGATATTTTACTAAAGTAAATTCTCAACAATTTTTACCAGGTAATACAAGTGTTTTTGACGATAATGTTATTGATGGGAAAACCTATATAGTAGATATTCCTAGAGGTGTAGATAAAAATTTTCCATTAGAAAGAGAGAACTATGGTTCTTTTAAAAAAGGAGATACCGTTTTAATAAAGTACAGTAATATTGATAAAGCTACCTACGATTTTTGGCGTACTTGGGAGTATACCTATCAATCTGTTGGAAACCCATTTTCTTCACCCGGTGTGGTTATTGGAAATGTAAGTAATGGAGCTTTAGGAGCATTCTGCGGATATGCTAATTCATTTAATCAAATTATTATAACTAAATAAATATTAATGGAACAAACAGCAATTGAAAAAGTACATGTTTTAATTATAGGATCGGGGCCAGCTGGATATACAGCAGCCATTTATGCTGCAAGAGCTAATATGAAGCCACTGTTGTATCAAGGAATTCAGCCGGGGGGACAGTTAACTATTACTACAGAAGTAGAAAATTATCCGGGTTACCCAGATGGAATACAAGGCCCAGAAATGATGGTGCATTTTGAAAAACAAGCTGTCCGTATGGGCACAGATGTAAGATATGGTTTGGCATCAAAAGTAGATTTTAGTACAATACCTTACAAGGTTTGGATTGATGAAGAAAAAGAAATTCATGCTGATACAGTAATTATTTGTACGGGTGCATCAGCAAAATGGTTGGGTATAGAAAGCGAACAGCGATTGAATGGTTTTGGTGTAAGTGCTTGTGCAGTTTGTGATGGGTTTTTCTTTAAAGGAAAAGAAGTTGCTATTGTAGGTGCAGGTGATACTGCTGCAGAGGAAGCACTGTATTTATCTAAATTATGTACTACTGTACATATGTTCATCAGAAAAGAAAAAATGCGTGCAAGTAAGGTAATGCAAGACAGAGTCTTGAAAACGCCGAATATTAAAGTATATTGGAATACGGATACTGATGAAATTTTAGGAGAGAAAAAAGTAGAAGCAGTTAGAATAAAAAATAATCAAACCCAGCAAACACAAGAAATTCCAATAAGTGGTTTCTTTGTTGCAATTGGTCACAATCCCAATAGTGATATTTTTAAAGGGTGGATTACAATGGATGAAACTGGTTATATTATTACCCAACCAGGTACAACTAAAACAAATATTGAAGGTGTTTTTGCTGCAGGGGATGTGCAAGATAAAAATTATCGACAAGCTGTAACTGCTGCCGGAAGTGGATGTATGGCTGCACTAGATGCAGAGCGTTATTTAACTTTAAAAGTATTGTAAACACCAACTTCTCGGCATGAACTTACAAATACATTTAAAAAACTTACAGTTCTTCTCTTACCACGGAATTTTTGAAGAAGAACGTATACTGGGGAATCATTTTGAGATGAACATTAATGTACATGTTAATGCCAATTCAATACCAGTTTTACATATGAAAGATTCTATTGATTATGTATCTGTATATGATTTGGTGGCTAAAAGAATGGCTATTGCAACTCCATTATTAGAAACTGTAGTTACTGAAATTGCTCAATCAATTCTGGCACGATATTCTCTTGCATTAAAGGTGGAAATATCAATTGATAAATTAACACCCCCTATTGCTTCATTTGAAGGAAAGGTTGGAGTTTCTTTTACACTAGAAAGAGAATAGTATGAAAATTTTAATTCAATTTACTTTAAGCTTATTACTATTATTAAATAGTTGGATTTTAAATGCACAGGATACCAATATTCTTTTAAAAGAAGCGGATAATTTAGAAAAACAATTAAAAGAGTCTGAAGCTTTAGACAAGTACAAACAGATTTTAATAGTTGCTCCAACAAACATTAAAGCATTGGTTAAAACTGCAGAATTAAATGTATTGCTAGGAGAGAAGGAGAAAGATAAAAATTCGAAAAGATTATATTTTGAATCTGCATATGGGTTTGCACGAAGAGCAATACAAGCAGATTCAAATAGTGTTGACGCCAATTATGCAATGGCAATGTGTACAGGAAAGTTGATTGATATTGAGTCTGAAAATAAAAAAATTGTAGCTTACGTAAAAGATGTTAAGACGTATGCTGATAAAGCAATTTCCATCAATTCAAATCACGGGAAAGCAAATTACACGTTAGGTAAATGGCATTATGAAATGGTTACGTTATCTGGTATGAAAAAAGTGGCTGTGAAATTATTTTACGGGGGCTTGCCCGATGGTGATCTTGATAAAGCAATCCTCTACATGGAAAAATGTAAAATAATTGAGCCTTATTTTGCGCCTAATTATTTAGACCTTGCAAAAGCGTATAAAGAAGCTCGTAGACCTGCAAATGCTATTGAAGTATTAAATAAATTGGTAAAATTGCCCAATAGAAGTTCACAAGACATTGTAATTAAAGCGGAAGGTGTAAGGTTGCTTGAATCTTTACAATAAAAATAAATCATATGGAATTAGGAGAATTATTTGAGCAAGCAATTGCAAATAGCAAAACATTATCGGAAAAACCAGATAATGAAACTTTGTTAAAGTTATACTCATTATTTAAGCAAGGCACCGAAGGAGATAACAACGAAGATGGACCTGCCAATATGTTTGATTTTGTTGCCAAATTTAAACATGAAGCATGGGCTAAGTTAAAAGGGCTTTCTAAGGAAGATGCAATGCAGCAATACGTTGATCTGGTTAAGCAATTGAAAGGCTAAATAACTATTTTTTTCCATCTATTACTTTGGATATACCAGTAAGATGGTAAAAACATTATACTCCAATATAACCATTCACTTGCCCACCCCCATGTGATGGGTAAGTTCAACTTCTCTAGCACCACGTAAACGTAAATAATATAGAATATTATTGTTGCTAATTCTGTATATAAATTCATTTTTGAGTTACCGGTTCCTGTAACTGCGTTCACCCAAACAACAGCAATAGACATCATTACCATTGCAAAAGAAACAATACGCATAACTGGAATTGCTGCAACAATAAAATCTTCTCCTTGGCCATAAATGCTTAAGAATACTCTTGGGGAAATATTGATTATTATAAAAACTAAAAGTGCAAATCCTACACTCCATTTGAGAATTCTATTTATTAAAGGAATTACTTCTTCTTTTTTTCCTTGTCCTATTATATTACTCACCATTGTGTTAGTAGTAGCAGCAAATGCCCAAGTAAAACATCCAAAAAAACCAAATAAGTTCCTCATTGTGTTAGATATAGCTAGGTCTCTTGCTCCATGATGCTCTATCAATATATAAAAATATTCCCAGCTCATGATACTAATTGCGTGTTGTAAAATGAGGGGGTACGATTGCACTAATATTAATTGAATATATTTTTTTTGGTACTGTACTTTTTTAAAAAGTTGCAATTGCTTGCTAATACCAATTGTTTTAATTACAGCAAAAACAGCTAATAATCCCGCAAGTTCTGCAATAATAGATGCGTAGGCTGCACCATTGAAGCCTAATCGCGGCATGCCTAATTTGCCATAAATAAACCCATAGTCTAAAACTATATTCAATATAGCTTCTGTGGCAGTTCCAAGTATCAAATATTTGCTCTGATTGGTTCCAACCAATAAGGCATTGCGCATTTGATAAACATATAAGATGGGTAGTCCTAAGATTCTAATAGAAAGAAAACTAATCGCAATTTTAATGCCTTCAGGATCATGTAGCGACCATCGAAGTACCGAGGGTGCTACAATCCAAGTAAGTAAAATGCCCATTAATGCAATTACTAATGCAATTCTTATCCCATGCCAAAAAATAGTGCCAATCTCATCTATTTTATTTTCACCTGCTCTTCTTGATATAAGTGCCTGTAATCCGTTATTTAGTCCAATTCCTATTACTGCAAAAAGAAGGTAATAAACTCCAGTTATTCCCGCTATACCAAGTTCTTTTTGTCCTAATCTGCTTAAAAAAATATTATTAGTAATAAAATTGATCTGCGGAACAATGATTGAAGCTGAAATGGGCAAAGCAATTTGAAGAATTTGTTTGTTACCAGTAGCTATTTTTAGGTTTAAAGGAGAATTAGAAACGCCCATATTTGGTGTAAAGGTAGTAAATTGAAGCCTGAACGAGATCGAAAATTGAATAGATGATAATTTTATATATTATTGTACGTAATTTGTAATAATGGCTAGAAAAAAAATAGGGATTTATAGTGACGATATCACTAATATTAGTGATCATCAATTAATTTTAGAATTTTGTAATGATGAACTTGTCTGCATTGCCAAATCAGCAATATCAGGTGAGATTATTGCCTTTGAGTTATTTAGTCTTGATAAAGGGTTGAACGACGATTGGAATGATATTTTTTATGAAGTAAAAGCGATTTCACAAGTATTCAATTTTAGTTATAAAAAAGTCACTTGTTTTTTTAATAATGAAGAGGCCTTACTTATTCCAGAGAAACTACTAACGGCAACATCTGCAGAAGATTATTTAAGTTTAGTTTATGGTGAGAGTAGTAGACATGATGTGAAGTATGAAAAATTATTGGCAACAAAAGTTTTTATCAATGCATATCGAGTTAGAAAAGCAATTACTGAATTATTAAGTAGGTACTTTATTATTTATCAAACGGCTCATACTTATTCTACCATTTTAAATGATGTAATGCGGCGTCCAATTATTGATCCAGCATTCATTAAAATTCAATTTTATAGTAGTCATTTTATTATAGCTGTTTGGAAGGACGAGCGCTTTCAATTGATCCAGTCTTATAGATATAAATCTACCGAAGACGTATTATATTATGTAATGCGAATTGTGCAGCAATATCATTTTGATTTTTCAGAAGTTTTATTAGAAGTGAGTGGACTTATCGATAAAGAATTATCATTATATGCTCAATTATCTACTTTATTTAATAGGATAACTACAGATAATATGCAGCTTGTGGGCGTATTTAAAACAGTTGAAGGCGAATATCCTCCTCACTACTTTACTCCTTTTTATAAACTCACTTTATGAGAATTGTTTCTGGCAAATGGGGAGGAAGAAAAATAAATCCTCCAGCCAATATGCCTAATACACGCCCTACAACTGATATAGCTAAAGAGGGGTTGTTCAATATTTTACAAAACCGGATGAATTTTATGGGAATAACTACCCTTGATTTATTTGGTGGTACTGGATGTATTAGTTATGAGTTAGCATCGAGAGGTGCAGAAAATTTAACTATTGTAGAGAAAGATCCAATTATGAATGCTTTTATTAAAAAAAATGCAGACACTTTAGGTATCGAGAAATTGAAATTATTAAAGATGGATGTATTTGCTTTTTTATCAAGTTGTAATCAGCAGTTCGATTTTATTTTTGCTGGTCCTCCTTATGCATTGGGTGCTATAGATGAATTACCTAAAATAATTGTTGCAAATAAGTTGATTGCTTCAGGAGGTTTTTTTGTGTTGGAACATACTCCTAGAAATGCGTATGAAAAATTTGATGGGTTTTCTTTCGTTCGCAATTATGGGTCTACTGTTTTTTCGTTTTTTACTGCATAAGTTTTAATCAACAGCACTAGGATGTTTTTCTCTATCTGATAGCCCATTACAGCATACATTCTATGTATACACTTAAGTACCATGTGTTTTTTTGAATGGTTGTTTTGTTAATTGGATAAATTGCATTGAGCCTATACCCAAATCTATTTCTATAACCTGCTGCAGTAAATTGCTGTTCTAATCTGTATCGGTGTTCTAATTTTAAACGATTAATATTATTGTTTAGAATAAACTGTTCCCATATTCTAAATTCATCCGCTGTATGCGGATTTTTAAAATTTCCATCCGGTTGTTAAGTAGTGTAGTGACCAGCTGCAAGAAATACACTTCCGTTCTTTGGAAAATTATATCCCATTCCAACCTTGTATTCGTGGTAACTAAAATTGTTATAAAATTGCTGTGATCGTAATTGGGCTTCAGCTAAGAAAAAAGTTGATTTGTTTAATTGGTCTTTCCTGAAAAAGCCGACCATGTGCGTAAGCCAGGTGTTTGAACGATTAACTTAAAGGATAATAATAAAGTAATCAAAATGATGACTTTATTATTATAGATAATGAAACCATTGTTTATTAGTGTCCCATTGTTCAAATTCTTTAGCCACCGCAGTTAAGAAACTTGCACCAATACTTCCATCAACAATACGATGATCATAGCTTAATGATAAATACATCATATGCCTAATTCCAATGGTATCACCTGTAGCTGATTCAATTACAACAGCACGCTTTTTAATTGCGCCAACTGCCATGATAGCAACTTGAGGTTGATTAATTATAGGCGTTCCCATTAAACTTCCAAAAGTTCCTACGTTGGTTAAAGTAAAAGTACCACCTGTGGTATCTTCTGGTTTTAATCTGCCGTTCCTTGCTGCATCAGCTAAACCATTTACAGATTTACTTAAACCTACAATATTTAATTGATCGGCACCTTTAATAACTGGTACAATTAAATTACCAGAAGGCAATGCTGTAGCCATTCCAATATTGATGTCTTTTTTAATGATAATTTTATCTCCATCCAATGAACAATTAATCAATGGATAATTTTTCATTGCTTTTACAACACACTCAATAAACATTGGTGTGAATGTAAGTTTGGTACCTTCTCTTTGTTCAAATTCTTGCTTCACTTTTTCTCTCCACATTACCATATTTGTTACATCGGCTTCTGCAAAGCTAGTAACATGCGGACTAGTATGCACACTATTCACCATATGATTGGCAATTAGTTTTCGCATTCTATCCATTTCTACTATTTCTGTTATTCCAGAAAGAACAACCGATGATGGTTCAGATATCTTACCATTTGTTTGTGGTATAGATTGTTGAATCGGTGGAGGTGGAGCTGAATAAACAGGAGCCGCAGGTGGAGGTGATGAATATACAGGTGCAGGTGCTGGTATTGGCGCTTGAATATTCGTTTGAATAATTGGTTCTGGTTGAACTGGAAAATTTGTATGTTGATGTTGAATGAGAACCGGAGGTGTAGGTGCAGCAAATCTTTCAACTGGTTTAACAAGTTCTTCAACCTTAACCACAGGAGGTTCAACAACCGCAATTGGTTCTGGAACTATAATCGGCTCTGGAATAGCAATTGGTTCAGGAGCAACAATAGACTCAATAACTGGATCAGTTTCAACTGCAACAGGAATCGGAGAAGGAATTGTGGATTGAATTGGGGATTGAATTGGCGCTTGAATTGGGGCTTGAATTGGTTGAGCTGCATATACTGCTTGCTGTATTGGTAATGCTGGAATTCTTCCCGCTTTTTTATCAGCAACATATTGTAAAATATCTTTTTTAGAAACCCTTCCATCTCCACCAGTGCCTGGAATTCTTTCCAATTCACTTAATCCAACGCCTTCACTATTGGCTATATTTAAAACCAACGGCGAATAAAAACGATTGCCTGCAGGCTTCAACATTAATTCTATTGTGGGAGCAGATGGAGTATAAGGTACTTCAGATACAGGAGCAGGTGTTGGAATATGAGCAGGTGCTGGTGTTGGAGCAACCTGAATAGGAGCTGAGGCAACTGGTATAATAGGTGGAACAACTACTACAGGCTTTGGTTGTACAACCGTTGCTGGTATTGATGCAGTTGTTGTTGCTGTAGTTTCAATTTTTGCAATAACAGTGCCAATTGGAACTACGTCGTTTACATTAAATAAAAGCTCGGTGATAATACCTTCAACTGTAGATGGTACTTCACTATCAACCTTATCAGTTGCAATATCTAAAACGGTCTCATCTAATTTCACAAGATCACCCACCTTTTTATGCCATTTTAGAATGGTTGCTTCCATTATACTCTCGCCTAATTTAGGCATGACCAATTCAGCTATTGCCATACTATATTACTGTTTTTAGTGGGTAAAATTGTTTAGATCACCCCGACAAATAGTTTCATTTTGCATACACAAAACACTACTAATCAACAAATATACCTGTAAACCTTAAATACTTATTCAACTATTATCCACAATTAATGCTCTAAGCATATTCAATGCATTTGTAGCTGTTAATTCAATATTCCGTCTTCTATCAAACCTAAAATTAAATGGTTTTGCCACTACTCTGTTGGAAGAAGCAACAGCTATCCATACTAACCCAACCGATTTCTCCAATGTTGCTCCACCAGGCCCCATAATACCGCTCACCGAAATGGAATAACTAGTTCCCATCGTTTCTCTAACAGATTTAGCCATTTGAACCACCGCTTCTTCACTTACAGCTCCAACTGTGGTTAAAGTTGCGTGTGAAACATTCAACATCTTTTCTTTAATAATATTGGCATATGAAACAACTGAGCCGGTAAAAAATACCGATGAACCTGGATGAATACTCAAAAGATGGGCAATGTAGCCACCTGTACAGCTTTCTGCAGTTGAAACGGTTTCATTGCGAGCTATTAATAATTTGCCTACAGCTACTTCAATCGGCAAATCTTCATCAATAATTAAATAGTCTTTTACTAGCACTTTTAATGTTTCAAACAAGCTGGTTAACTCATTGTTTAAAGCTGATTTATCACTT
>Ga0209702_10001077_pt1 | contig 54764 bp, 46 predicted proteins | sample FRY01_FD_187210 | JGI IMG/M metagenome (GOLD analysis project Ga0209702, IMG submission 187210) | Freshwater microbial communities from Lake Fryxell liftoff mats and glacier meltwater in Antarctica - FRY-01 (SPAdes) (version 2) | ecosystem: Environmental > Aquatic > Freshwater > Ice > Glacier...
TGCAGCCCTTACCATTAACACATGGAGTCCTGCCGTCTAAAATTTGGGGAAAGGGGAGATTTGCATACATTGCATGGATTCATTCAACAACGGGCTAATTCTTCATATTCAATTTGCATTTCATCAAGATAAATGGCTGGGATTTTATCTAAAATATGATAGATCGAACTCATTTTATTATATGTTTATTATGAGGGGGCATCGCAGGTAAGCATAATTGACCGTTTAAGAGTAAAACTGACCGTTCTACACTAAAAGCTTTGATATTATCGTTAATAAATATTGGTGGTATGACTTAACTATCAAAGAATATTGCCTTTGGTCACTTAATATAGGGTGAGGTATAATATGGATGCCATAGGATACTGGTATTAGCCTTCTTATTTCCTCTAAAGCTATAGGCATATGATAAGATGAAGTAACTAACCTTATAGAACTAAGATTATTATTTATCACAAAATCTGCTATTTCTTCAATCCCACTCTGCCCGCCAACAAAATTATTTGCTATAATAGTCGGCGCGTATATTATTTGCTGTTGTTTTATACCTTGCTCTGCCAAAAAATTCTTTAGCTGGCTTTGCGATCCCACGCCAGCAATAAATAAAATTGGCGCGTATCCAGCTTTTAATAGGCTAATGCTAATTTCGAGCCTTTGCCGCCCTCCAGTTATTACAGTAATAGCATTAGTAACTGTACGATTGTCCGTGGCGTAAGATTCTGCCCAATAAATATATGAAACGAAGCCACTAAGCCACAGTAAAAATGTCCCTAGAATAGTTAATTTTATATAACGCATTGACTAAAAACTCTTCCAAATTCTGTTTGAATAACTTCATCAAATTGACTCATTTCTATATTAATTCCTAGTTTTGCCATAGAGGTTACTGGAAATTCATTTAAACCACAAGCAATAATACCAGAAAACTTACTAAGATCTGTTGAAATATTTATAGCCATACCATGATAAGTTACCCATTTTTTGACCCTTACGCCTATTGCAGCGATTTTAGCCTCTTGACCCTTATCATTTACCCAGATTCCCACACGATTTTCAACGGTAAAGGCTTTAATACCAAAATAGGCTAAGCTATATATTAGACATTCTTCTAACATTCTAATATATAGCTTTATATCTTTTTGCCTATTCTTAGCTGAAAGATCAAGAATCGGATATATTACTCTCTGCCCTGCCCCATGATAGGTAAACCTTCCTCCGCGCCCGGTATAAATTACCGGGATTCCCTTGGAATCTAATAATTCGTGCGACTTAAAACTAGTACCAGCGGTGTATACGTCTGCATGCTCAACAAAATATACGGTTTCTCCAGCTGATTTATTAATTAATTTAGTTACTTGGTTTTCCATTAATTCAAGCGTTTGTCTATAATCTACTAGGTCCTGAAGAGTAATAAATTGCACCATATGCACCAAATAAAAATGAAGAAAGAACAATGGTAATAGTACTACTTCATAAACTTGCTCAGCAGGTTACAACTACTTTTTCCTTTCTCTATAAAATTAAATTATTAAAAAACCAGTTCTTTATATTGTATAGCCAATACTTCATAAGATTTGATACCCTTCGGAGTTGATACTTCAACAATATCGCCAACCGATTTTCCTATAAGAGCCTTAGCAATTGGCGATACTATAGAAACGCGTTTTTTATTTATATCCGCCTCGTATTCTCCAACAATATGATAAACAACTTCATCTTCAGTCTCATCGTCAATTAATTTAACTATTGCTCCGAACTTGATACTGTCGCAGGAAAGTTTCGATATATCGATAATTTCAGCTCTAGCCATTTTATCTTCAAGATCTAAAATACGCCCCTCTATAAAACTTTGCTTTTCCCGCGCGGCATGATATTCAGCATTTTCTGATAAATCGCCAAATTCTCTAGCTGTTGCTATAGCTTCAATGACTTGCGGACGTTCTGTATGCTTCAAATTTTTGATTTCTTGTTCTAGTTTAATAAATCCTGCTGGAGTAATAGGGAATTTTGTCATATAATGTATATCTGTCTTTAAGTTGTTTATATTTGGCGTTGCTAAGATTTTCGTTATGCGCTATAGACTTCATCAACTTTGATTTAAAATCAATTTAGGTTTAAACCATAGTCTATGATGTTTTATCTCGTGCGTTTATCACCGCCTATTTTCTTTAGTTTTTTTCTAATATTCTACTATAGTATATTTAGAGCAGTAAAATTTGTCAAACAAGCCTTTTAGGTTCCTATGAAAAGCATTATCTTTAATTTTGAAATAAGGCGTAAAACCTTCCATCTCTATGGTTTTATAGTACCGTTATTTTATTTTTTTGTTTCTAAACTAGTTATGACTAGCCTATTATTCTTAGCACTTATAATAATATTGCCGCTTGATATGTCGCGACATTTTAATTTCGGCGTAAGAGAATTGGTTAATAAATTTGTTGGGAAAATTATTAGGCCGGAAGAAGCTAATGGTTCATTTCAACTAAGCGGCGTTAGTTATATGATGGCAGGTTTCTTCCTCACTGCTTTATTTTTCTCAAAAGGCCTAGCCATTACTTCTTGGCTTATTGTAATAATATCTGATTGCCTGGCAGCTCTAATAGGTATTAAAATAGGTACCCCCTTAGAAAACGGCAAGTCTCTAGAAGGCTCTGTTGCCTTTCTTAGCTCAGCCTTTTTTATTAGTATATTGGTTTACTTTTTCGTTGGCTATAATACTACTTTTTTAGTAATTATAATAAGTTCTATAATTACTACGATAACTGAATTCTATTCAAAAGAATTTAGTATTGACGATAATCTATCAATTCCAGTAATTTACTGTTTTTCAACTGTTATATTCAATTTTGTTCTGGGATCATGAAAATTCCTTTAGAATTCTATGAACTATTAAGAAGCCGCATTAATTTATCCGACGTGGCGGGTCAACGGGTAATATTAACTAAAAAATCTGGTAATTACGTTGGACTTTGTCCATTTCATACTGAAAAATCTCCTTCATTCACTATAAGTAATTCGAAAAGGTTTTATTATTGTTTCGGTTGCGCCGCGCATGGTGATGTTATAAAGTTTGTTGCTAATTCTAGTGGCTTGTCCTATAAAGAGTCAGCTATAAAATTAGCGAATGACTATAATATTGAACTACCTAAATTAACAAAAGAAGAGCAACAACGCTACGAAGAATCTGATGAGATATTAGAAATCTTAGAATTAGCTACCGAGTTTTTTAAATCGCAATTATCTCCCGACATTATAAATTATTTATCTGGCCGAGGTATCAGTAAAGAAACTATTAAAGAATTCTCGATTGGCTTTGCTCCTTCTGGTAAAAAACTACAAAAGTTTTTTGAAGAAAAATCTATACCCTTGATGAAGCTAGAGCGTGCAGGGCTAGTCTCTAAGAACGAAAACGGCCGGCTGTATGAATTATTTTATGATCGTATAATTTTCCCTATTAAAAATATATATGATAAAACCATTGGCTTCGGCGGTAGAGTTATAGGTAACGGTTTACCTAAATATTTAAATTCACCGGAAACTATCGTCTTTCAAAAAAGCGAGATATTATACGGCGAGAATAAAGCAATTAGTGCTGCCTATAAAAAGAATTACTCAATTTTAGTAGAAGGTTACTTGGACGTTATAGTCTTGTATCAATCGGGATTTAAAGAGGCGCTGGCTAGTCTTGGTACCGCCGTTACTGAAAATCACTTGCAAAAATTATGGCGAGCCAGTGATGAGATAATAGTTTGCCTTGACGGAGATAATGCCGGCGTTAAGGCTAGTCTTAGAGTAATTAATTTAGCATTGCCGTTAATTACTGCAACGCGTAAAATTTCATTTATAAGGCTACCGAACTCTAATGATCCTGATGATATTATAAACAAACAAGGAGTTAAATCGTTTACGGACCTTATTGATACACGAATGAATTTATCAGAAATGATTTGGCATACAGAATATTTTGGTAAAACTTTTGGCGCGGCTGAAGATAAAGCGATTCTAGAAAAAAACCTTGAAACTTATTGTAAACAAATTACTGATAAAACTTTAAGTAGTAATTATTATAGGTTCTTTAAAGATCAAATATGGCAAAATTTAATTAAACGACAAAGTAAAACGATAATTAAAAGTTCTCAGCTTATAGATTCTAGCCCTAATTATTCAGAAATAGAGATGCTTGAGCAAGTATTTTGCTCAATATTAATCAAGATGCCTGAACTATTACAAGAGGAATCCATAAAGAATTTTCTATCAACATTAAATTTTCAAAACGAAGAGCTTAGCAATTTTAGAGATTGGTATTTTGAAGAAATTATTAATAACAATGTAAGGGAAAGAGAGTATATCATTAAACTTGTGGAAAAAACTAGATTTTATGACCGATTTTTATTATTATCAGAATCTAATAATCTATTTTTAGATATATCCTCTTATAAAGACAATATAGATACTAATTTACTTTGGCAATGGTTATATAAAAAATATTATTTAATATTACTAAAGCAGGAATATACCTCAAACATCCATAGTGGCTTCGACGAAGAGTTTAAAAAAGCTACTCTTTACCAAGAAGAAATCATCAAAATTTCTAAAGAACTTCAAAAATTAAACGAATCATTCATCAATTGATCTAAGGCTTATAATTATGGCATCAAGTACAGAAAAGAATAAAGAAACCACAGAGTTAGATAATTTAGTTAAAAAAGCTCAGGCAAAAGGACAATCCATAACATATGACGAGTTAAATAAAGCTATTCCGGCTACTAAAGACCTATTAATAAATGATCTAGAGAAGGCTATATCAAAATTTTCCGAAGCAGGAATTGATATTATCGAAGGCGATGATGATGAGATAAAATTAGATATCAACGTTGAAGATGGCTTTAAACTCGCAACTAACGTCGATCAAGAACACGAAGAAGATCAAGAAGAAGAAAACCTTGGAACTACCGATGATCCAGTAAGATTATACTTACGTGATATGGGAGGCAAAGAGTTATTATCACGTGAAAGTGAGATAATTATAGCTAAAAAAATCGAGGAAGGAAAAGAGATAATGATCAAATCTCTTTGCGAAAACCCAGTAGCGATGAAACTATTTATTAAATGGTACGAAAACTTAATTAATGAAAAAATGCCGCTTCGTGATTTAATAGATTTAGAAGCGAATATGGAACACGAAGAGCATGAAACAGTTGACCATAATACTGATTTAGAATCTGATCATGATGGTAATGAAGAAGCAGGTAATTTGTCTATATCAGCTATGGAATCACAATTACTAACTGTTACTATTGAGCGTATGGAAAGAATTTCCAATTTAGCTGAGGAATTACTTATCGAAGCAAAAGAACATTACTTGCAATATCCAAAATCCAAAGGATTACAAGATAATAAAAAATATACGCAAAATTTAGATCTAATAATTATTGAAATTTCTGAAATTCATTTTAATACTAAAAGAACGGAGGAAATCCTCAATAAAATATACAGCATAAACAGAGATTTAATTTTAAAAGAATCTGACTTTCTTAAATTAGCCGAGAAACATGGAGTCAACCGTCAAGATTTCTTAAAGGAATATATGGGGGCAGTAATTAATGAAAGCTGGAAACAGCAAGCACAAAAAAACAAAAAATCTGGCTGGAAAGATTTTATGAATAAAGAAAAAGATACTGTCGATCAAATGATTAATGAACTTTTTACGATTGAAGGAGTAATTGGTTTACCAATTATCGAATTTAAAAAATTAGTAAATACGATACAAAAAGGCGAAAGACAAGTTTTACGCGCTAAAAAAGAAATGATTGAGGCAAATTTGCGTTTGGTAATATCAATCGCTAAAAAATATGCAAATCGTGGGCTACAATTTTTAGATTTAATTCAAGAAGGTAATATTGGTTTGATGAAAGCTGTAGATAAGTTTGATTATACCAGAGGGTATAAATTTTCAACTTACGCTACGTGGTGGATTAGACAAGCAATTACTAGAGCTATTGCCGATCAAGCAAGAACTATACGTATCCCTGTACATATGATTGAAACTATAAACAAAATTATACGTACTTCTCGGCAAATGCTGAACGAACTAGGTTACGAACCTACGCCAGCTGAAATAGCCTCTCGTCTTTCAATGCCGGTAGATAAAGTACGTAAGGTAATGAAGATTGCTAAAGAACCAATAAGTTTAGAAAATCCAGTAGGTGACGATGACGGCAGTTATGTAGGTGACTTTATTGAAGATAAAAATGCTACTTCACCATTAGAAGCTACGATACAAGCAAATCTTAGGGAAGTTACCACCAGAGTTCTAGCTAGCCTTACTCCTAGAGAAGAAAGAGTGTTGCGGATGAGATTTGGTATTGGAATGAATACCGACCATACACTAGAAGAAGTAGGTCAACAATTCTCTGTGACAAGAGAACGGATTAGACAAATTGAATCCAAAGCTTTACGTAAATTAAAACACCCAACTAGATCAAAAAAACTTAGTAGCTTCCGAAGCGGAAATAAACGTAATTATATGGATTCCTCAGTTAACGACGCTTAAAAAATTTCTTAAACTAAATGAAGTTAGGTCTCCTGTGGCAAACAAAGAGTTGCATGCGTTTAGTATTGCGAGAATTGAATTTATTATAGATTTGCGAGTAAGCGCAGCGCGGTAAATCAACGCGCGCGTTTTGCAGGTTCTAATAACGACAAAATAACCTACTATATTTAGTTATGAAAGAGATTTAATATTACTTCTTATTCAAAGCAACTAGATACACTTCTGTCGATTCTTTTCGGCTAGAAGAAGGCTTGAAATGTTTTACTATTTGAAAATTAAGCTTTACCTTAGTAAGCAGCGCGTTCTCAGTACCGCCGCGGAAAATTTTAGCAATAAAACTGCCACCTGGATTTAATATTTTTAAGGCAAATTCTAGAGCTTGTTCACATAGCGCTAACGTTCTTATATGATCTGTTGTAGCATGCCCCGTAGTATTTGCAGCCATATCACTCATTATAAGATCTGCTGGAGCGCCTAACGCTTCTATAATCATCTTTTCTGCGTCTAAATCATAAAAATCTTTTTGTAAAATATGCACCCCAATAATCGGTTCAACTTCTAACAAATCTATTGCTACTATTTTACTTAAGTGAGACTCGCTTACTTTAATAATTCTTGATGCGACTTGACTCCATCCACCTGGAGCAGCTCCTAAATCTACTATTTTCATCCCTGGTTTTAATAAATTAAATTTTTCATGAATCTCCAGCAATTTATAGGCTGATCTTGATCTATACCCTTCAATTTTAGCTTTAGAAACATACGGATCATTTAATTGACGCTTAAGCCATTGATTTGATGAGGTCTTACGCCGCTTAGCAGTTTTAACTGCAACAAATTTGCCTCTATAGCCTGATGAAATGCTAGTCATTATTTTTGCTTTTTTTGTTATTGAAGAGTTGGAAATTTCATAAGGCATATTTTCATTGCCAGAAAATTCCTGATATTACTTCGTCGCTATTTAAGCGCTTCTCGTAACCACGTTTAAAAAGCAGTTCTCCACTTTTTTAGGCATTAGGTATTTGTACTCAAAATAATTCTTGTATTACTTTGAGTATAAATTAGATTTTGCTAACATTATCTAGCAATGAGTTAACAAATCCTACCTCATGTTCGCTCAGCATATCGCTTGTAATATCAGTAAATTCGTTAATCACAACTTTATTAGGAGTGCCGGGGAAAAATTTTAACTCGCAAACCGCTACTCTTAATAAGGCTAAAAGTAAAATAGGCAGCGTATCGATCTTCCATTTACTTACCAAATGGCTTGTTATAATCTCGTCTATTTGCACTATATTATCATCTACCGCCTTTACTAGCGTTTCAAAGTATCCTATACTTAATTTTATCTTTATCTTTAGGGAATTAGGATTATCATTATCAGAAGTATTTTTTACCCGTTCATCCTGGTAAAAACGAATCATCTGCTCAATAATAGAATCAAGGCTTTGTTGCGCACCATCCAGCTTATACTGATAAAGAGTTTGTACTGCTGCGATTCTAGCGATTGACTTAGAATTAATGTGATTTGGTTTCATGATAAGTAAAAGTTTTATAGATTTCTTTATCAGTTATATAGCAAAAATGTTACTACACAAAATAATATAACAGAAAATTATATGCTCCCCATTATAGCCTTCGTTCTAACGATCAGTATATTAGTCTTTATCCATGAATTTGGCCATTATTATGTCGCTAAAATCTTTGGTGTGAAAATTGAAGAATTTTCTATAGGGTTTGGTAAAGAACTATATAGCCGTATTGATAAAGAAGGAGTAAAATGGAGAATCGGCTCCTTACCTTTTGGAGGTTACGTCAAGCTGTATGGATATAATCAGGAAGATCTTGATGCTAAATCTCAAGAATTATATAGAGATAAAACATTTTTTAGTAAATCTATTTATGCTAGATTTTTAATAGTTGCAGCCGGCCCCCTTACTAATTATTTGCTGGCTATAATAATATTTGCTAGTTTTTATATGTTTGTAGGCAAAGTAGAATTGCCGGCAATAATAGGCGAAGTAGTAATAAACTCTCCTGCAGCACGAGCTGGTTTAAAGGAAGATGATAGAATCATTAAAATTGATGGTAAAAATATCGATAATTTTAGTAATCTAAAAACTAGTTTATTGCTTAATCCTACACATCAACCTATGAATTTAGAAGTAGAAAGAAAAGAAGAAATAATAAAAATTATAGTAATTCCTGAAAAAACTAAGATTGGGATCGCTGCCAAAAATGAACCTGTTAAAATTAAAATGGGTATATTATCTAGTTTGTATCAAGGAGTTGTTGATGTTGTAGACTTTTCATGGCTAACGCTGCGGGCTCTTAGTCAAATAATAATCGGTAAAAGATCTGTAGCTGAAATTGGTGGCCCGTTAACTATTGCCAATGAATCAGGAAAGTCATTACAACATAGTATTACTGCATTTGTGTTATTTATAGCTATGTTATCTGTAAACCTAGGACTTATTAATCTTCTACCAATCCCGGTACTTGATGGCGGACACTTAATGTTTATAATATATGAAGCAATAGCAAGAAGGCCCGCAAGTAAATTTGCGAAGAATATAGCCTTACGCATAGGAACAATAATGATATTATTTCTTGTTGTAATTTCTATTTCAAATGATATAAAAAACTTAATATTTTGATTTTTAAAAAAATATATAATAAATGGAGAAGATTTCGGTGCATAAAAGCGTAAAATCAACTATAAAAACGGCTGCTAACTTAGCCATTTTAGCAACTACTATTTTTTGCAATACGCCATCATTAGCTAGTGATCGTATTAATAAAATAGTCATTGAAGGTAATAAAAGGATTGAGCGTTCTACTATTGAGAATTATCTAAAATTAAAAGTTGGCGATGAATATACTCTATCTAAAGAAGATGAGTCAATTAAAAGCCTCTATGCCACTTCGTTATTTGAGAATATTAATATTAAATTCGTAGGACCTGGCAATCTTATAGTTAATGTTACTGAAACTCCTTTTATTAGTAGAGTGGAATTTAAGGGTAATTCGAAACTTAAATCTAGTATGTTATCTAAAGAACTACTAACACTCGCAGGGGAATCTTTAAGCTTAGCTAAAATTCAGCTTGACACTAAAAAAATTAAAGAAATTTATAAACGCTCCGGAAGATTTTCAACTATTATTACACCTAAAGTTGAAGCGCTAGAAAATAATCGAGTAAAAGTAATTTTTGATATTGCTGAAGGACCAAAAACTAGCGTTAAACGAATTTATTTTACTGGTAATAACAATTACCGTAACGGTGAGTTAAGGTCAGTAATTTTAACAAAAGAATCCAGATGGTTTAGTTTTCTAGAAACTAATGATACTTATGATCCTGATCGTATTGAATATGATAAAGAATTATTAAAAGAATTTTATCGGTCTATTGGCTTTGCTGACTTCCGCGTTATTTCCGCTACTGCAGAATTGAACCCTACTAAAGAATATTTTACAATTACCTATTCATTAGAAGAAGGGGACAAATATAATTTTGGTAATGTGACAATAGATAATAAATTATCGAATATTAATTCAGCAGAATTTAGTAAATTTATCGATGTAAAAAAAGGTGAAACTTTCAATATGAAAGCTTTGGAGAAAATCGCCGAAAAAATTACTGACTATTTTGCGAGCCAAGGTTATCCAGCTGTTAATGTTTATCCGGATATAAGTAATAAAAGTGCCGATCATACAATAGATATTATTCTGGTTATTGATAAAGCTGATAAAGTATTTATTAATAATATTAATATTTCTAATAATTTAAAAACTGAAGATAAGGTTATTAGGCGCGAATTTAAAATTGCTGAAGGCGATATATTTAATCGTTCTTATCTAGAAAGAGGTGAACGTAATTTACGTAACCTAGATTATTTTGAAAAAGTAATTATTAGCGTTACACCAACAAAAAAAAGAGATAGATATGATGTAAATATTGATGTAGAAGAAAAATCTACCTCTTCTATTGGTTTTGATGTTGGCTATAATACAGCAGGCGGGGTATTTGGCCGCTTGTCATTCCTTGAACGTAACTTAGTAGGGACTGGTAAACTATTGAATGCTGGCGTACAAGTCGGTAAAAAAAGCAGCAGCTATTATGCTGGCATTACTGAACCGCATTTCCTCGATAGAGATTTATCTCTTAGTGGTAATGTCTTTAAAAACCATAGTGGCCGTGGTGGATCTTTCCTTGGACAGGGTGAGCAAAATTATACCTTGAAATCATTAGGGTTTAAAACTTCTCTCGGTTATGATATTACAGAAGATTTAAGTCATGAAATTGAGCACACAATAAAAAGAGATGTATTGCAGGCTCCTGGTACGCCTGGATCAAGATTCTTACAAGAACAAATGGGGAAATTTATTACTTCGGTTATAGGTCATACTATCACTTATGATCAAACAGATAGCAGAATTATTCCTAAAAATGGTTATATTATCAGCGGCATGCAAGAATATGCTGGGGTTGGGGGTGATAATAAATATTTAAAACATGAAATTGATGGTAAAATTTTTAGATCCTTTATAAACAATAAGCTTACTTTAAAATTAGCAGGTAATGCCGGCGATATTCGAGGCGTAGGCGGTAAAACCGTCAGAATCTCTGACCGTTTTAATTTAGGGGATTATTCTCTACGCGGCTTTTCTAGTGGAGGAGTTGGTCCTAGAGAAAAATCTACCAAAGAAAGTTTAGGCGGCGAGAAATATTATACAATTTCAACCGAACTTAGTTTTCCTAGTGGTTTACCTCAGGAATTCAACCTTACAGGGCTTGTATTTATGGATATGGGTAGTCTATGGGGAGTGAAGCTAAATTCTAAAAGCGCTTATATTAAAGATGATTTATATAATGATAAATCCATACGCGCTTCTGTAGGTTTTGGTTTTGTTTGGGTGACTCGCTTAGCGCCTATCAGAATGGACTGGGCATTCCCTATTAAGAAAAAGAAATATGATGATACGCAACGCTTCCACTTGAAGTTTTCCACACATTTTTAGGAGTTTAAAGCCGGAAGCTCTTAACATTGTCATTGCGAAATTTCCCTTCGGAGACTCGTAATGACGCCTCGCACGGCGCCTATCTTCCTAAAAACCAACTTAACCTATATATGCAAGCAAAACAACATTTATTTCATTTGGTTGACCCAAGCCCCTGGCCTATTCTCACCTCATTTGCTTTACTATTATTAGCAGCAGGCGGCATAATGTCGATGCACGACTACAAATTTGGTAATTATGTATTAATAGCTGGAGTATTTTCAGTTATTTTTTGTCTTTATTCGTGGTGGCGTGATGTCATACAAGAAGGAATTATAGATAAAGCTCATACAATACCAGTAAGAAATGGTCTTCGCATAGGTATGGCGTTATTCATTATCTCTGAATTAATGTTTTTTGCAGTATTTTTTGGCTCATTTTTTAAAGCTAGTCTATTTCCAGTCGGCATTTTGGATGGAGTGTGGGTGATAAAAGAAGGAGTGTGGCCGCCGCCTAATATCCAAACATTTGATCCTTTTGATATTCCCTTTATTAATACTTTAATACTTTTATTATCAGGTACTACTGTAACTTGGGCTCATTATGCAATAGAAGAAAATAATCAACAGGACTTCATTACAGCGCTTGGTCTTACTGTAATATTAGGAATATTTTTTAGTTGTATGCAAGCGTATGAGTATCACCATGCTAGTTTTAAACTTAATGACGGTATCTATGCAGCTAATTTTTATTTAGCAACCGGCTTCCATGGAGCGCACGTAATAATAGGGACAATATTCTTATCGGTCTGCTATTTTCGAGCAAAAAAAGGAGATTTTAGTAAAAGCCAGGGTCATCTAGGCTTTGAATTTGCAGCATGGTACTGGCATTTTGTCGATGTAATTTGGTTATTTTTATTCACCTTCGTATATGTGCTTGGTAAATAAATGGTGGAAAATTAATAATTTTAATGTGTCTTAAAAAGCACTTTAACTATTAAATATAATAATTTGGATAGGTTAAATTTAAATATTTAATTTACGCCTTGATTAAGTAGCTCTGCTAAGTATACTATAGGGAATATCACAATAATTAACTAATGAGGTTAGAAAAATGAATTATTTAAAAACGTATTTTGGTGAATTTGATCAAGATTTTGTACTACGTTTATTGTTCACATTTCTAATGATATCACTTATATTAACTCCAGACGCTTTCGCTTCTGGTACTTCTTCTGACCCATTTGGCGATGCGTTATGTAGGATGGTAAAAGTGTTACGTGGCAATATAGCTAAAGCCGTTGGAATCATTGCTGTATTTGTTATGGGTGTTATGGTGGTACAAGGTAATATGAAATGGCCAACTGCTCTATTATTTAGTGCTGGCTTAATATTAATATTTAAAGCTGCAGATATCGTAGACTGGGTAAGTGGTACCAGTGGTGCTGCTACTTGTGGCGCGTAGTAAAAAGCTCTTTTCTCTTTATATTATTCATAGAAAGGTCTAACGAATAATGTTAGATTTTTCTATGAATAAAATTATTTATTCGCCAATTACCATCTAAAAATGTAACCAAGAGAAATATATCTTCATTTTTCTCTTGGTTATAAATGTTTGAAAATCAAGGTATAAGACCTTTATCTTTTTTAATCGAACTCTACACATCGTGTTGCGCACCTTTTAAAGTGACATCTTCACTTATTTTTCATTTGCTGTCCCGCAATTTTCCATCAAACTTCTGTTCTACTATAGCAACAATTTCTTCGCTTATGAGATTTAGATCGATCTCATTTAACGTACGCTCATCGGACTGAATTTGCACTCTTAAAGCTATCGATTTTTTCCCTGTCGGTAATTTATCGCCAGTATAAATATCAAATAATTCTACCGACCTAATAAGTTTTTTATTAATATTAGTTATATAAGATATAATTTCTCCTACTGGCTGCATAAAATCAATAACAAAAGCATAATCACGGTAATTTGATTGAAAATCAGAGACTATAAACTCATCTTTTTTACCAAATTTTGGCTTGCTAAATGGTATATTAGCTATATTTAACTCAAATGCGAATATATCGATATTAATATCAAAATGTTTTAATATTACGGGGTGAATTTGACCAAAATAGCCAATCAAGTTTTTACCAAGCTTTATGCTAGCTGACCTAGTAGGATGATAATATTCTGCGACTTCGCTTAATTGGCATTTATCTAATGAAATACCCATATAGCCTAAAGCGATTTCTAAATCTAATTTAATATCGAAAACATCGGCATTTCTAGAAGCAGAATGACAATTTTTTGGTTGATACTGACCGCCTCTAACTCCTGCTATCATATTAGTTTCACCCTCTAAATTACTAGAAGTAAACACTGGGCCAGCTTCAAATAAGGCGATATCATTAATCGACCTTGCTAAATTTTTATGAATTATCTTCAATAAATTAGGGATAATAGTTGGGCGCATGTAATCATTATCCCGGCTAATAGGATTCAACAGCGTCAACTCATCTTTGAGCTTAGTAAATAATTTTGCGTTTCTACTATCCATAAACGAATTAGTAACAATTTCATCATAGCCTTGCTGCGCAAAAATCCTTTTTATATCCATTATCCTTTTTTGTTCTTTAGGAATAATTCGTCCTATCTCCATATCCGGTAGCTTGATGCTTTCTAACTTATCATAACCATAAATACGTATTATTTCCTCAACGATATCTTCATTAATTGCAATATCGTGCCGCCATGGCGGAATAGTTAAATTTAATGATTTACCAGCTATTATGGGCTTAAAACCTAATCTATCTAAAATTTCACTAATCTTTATAGGTGCTAATTTAAGGCTGGTGATTTTTTCTAAATGATCTAAAGGGAATTCTAAAGATTTAGTTAAGGCTTTGGAATTACCTTCAATTATTATCTCAGAAGCTTCACCCCCACATATTGATAAAATCATTTGGCTAGCAATATTTAATGCCTTAACTGTGAAGGATTGATCGATATTACGTTCAAAACGATATCTAGAATCCGTATCAACCTGCAATCTTCTTCCAGTTTTAGTAATAGATTTAGGCATAAAACAAGCCGCTTCTAAAACTATATTACTAGTATTTAAATCACAGCTACTGTCAATGCCGCCAATAATACCAGCAATTCCCTGCACTTGATCGCTACTGAATATCAGCAAATCCTCTGCTAACAAATCATATTCTTTATCATTTAATGCTCTGAATTTTAACTTAGAAGCAGGGCACCCTACCCTAATATTATCAGCTAATTTACGCCGATCATAAGCATGCATCGGCTGACCAAAACTATAAGAAATATAGTTGGTAACGTCTACTATTGCCGAAATAGGATTAAGACCAATATTCTGTAATAATTGCTTTAGCCAATCCGGGCTTTCTTGATTTTGTAAATCCCTAATTTCGACTATTGAAAATAATGGGCATAGTTCTTTATTTTCTACATTTAACTGCAATCCCGATTGAAACTTTCCTGGTATTTCAGGAATCTCAAGATGATTAAGCTGTCCAAGTTCTTTAGCAGCAAGATCTCTTGCAATACCATAAACGCCTAAAGCATCACCACGGTTTGGTGTAACGTTAATGTTAAAGACTGGATCGTTTAAACCGTAATAATCACCGAACCAGTCTCCAACTACAGCATCATCAGGCAATTCAATGATCCCTTCAGAATCAGGACCTAACCGTAATTCTTCAGTAGAACATAACATGCCATAGCTCTTTTCGCCTCTAATTATTGATTCTTTGATTTTGAATTGTCCATTAGGAATTAAAGTACCAATTTTTGCTAATACCACTTTTATATTTGACCGAGCATTGACAGCCCCGCAAACTATTTGGAGAATTCCTTCTTTTGCCTGTACTTCACATATTTGTAGCCTATCCGCTGATGGATGTGGACGTACAGAAATAATATGAGCGACTGCAAAATCTTTTAGCTCTTCTCTTTTATCTATTATCTCTTCAACTTCAAGCCCTATTGCAGTAAGCGCGCCAGCAATCTCTTCTACAGAACTTTTAGTATCTAAAAATCTTTTTAACCATGATAAAGTAAATTTCATTTTGTTAGCCCCCCTGCTAGACTTGGTATATCTATGGAAGAAAAATTATAGTGTTTAAGCCAGCGTAAATCGCCTTCAAAGAACTGACGTAAATCTTTAATACCGTATTTTAACATTGCAAACCGTTCAACTCCAAGTCCGAAAGCGAAGCCCTGAAACTTTGTGCTGTCAATATTAACATTTTTGAGTACATTCGGATGAACCATGCCGCAACCGAGCACTTCTAGCCACTTACCTCCGGGCATACGTATATCGACTTCTGCCGATGGCTCAGTGAAAGGAAAAAAGCTAGGCCGGAATTGTAGTTCTATATTAGCTTGTTCAAAAAAATCTCGGATAAACTCTGTTATCACAAATTTCAAATGCCCCATATTAATATTTTTATCAATTACTAATCCTTCAATTTGATGGAACATTGGAGTGTGAGTCATATCAGAGTCTGACCTATATGTTCTTCCAGGCGCAATAAACCTGAAAGGTGGCTTCTCATTTAACATTGTTCTGATTTGAATTGGCGATGTATGAGTACGAAGTAATAGTGGCCTCCCTTCCTGCTCGCCTTTTAAATAGAAAGTATCATGCATTTGTCGTGCGGGATGGTCCTCATAAAAATTTAATGCAGTAAAATTATGCCAATCATTTTCAATATTCGGTCCATCTTTAATAGTAAAACCATATTTTGCAAATATTTGTATCAATTCCTCTGAAGCTTGAGTGATTGGATGAATACTGCCAGATTTGCGCGGCCTAACAGGAATAGTTAGATCAGTTTTTTCTATGGCAAAACGTTCCTGTAGCTCTTGTTCTTCTAATGCAACTTGTTTTATATCAATTAAACTTTGAATCTGTTCTTTAAGCAAATTGACAATAGCACCTAATTGTTTACGTTCTAACTCATTTAAGCTACCAAGCTTTTTCATTTGTTGGGTAAGCAAACTTTGCTTACCCAAAAATTCTACTTTGATTTGCTGCAGTATATTTAGACTTTCCGAAGCTGAAATTTTCTCTTCTGCAGATTTTAATATTTGTTCAAGGTTATGCATATTAATTATAATTATATATATTCAAAATAAATAAAGTGTTAACAATCTTATAAGTTAATCGTCAGCGCTAGCGAATTTTTGCGAGGGCGATAATCTATTCACTCAGGCTCTTCAACAAAAAATTAATTCTTAAATATCTAAAACATATCCCGCTAATATTATTTTTATTAAATACCGCATGATAATCGTGAATTGCGTTGAAGTAAAATTACATTTCTTCTAATATACGTTTATACGCTGATCCCACTGCTGTCTCAAGATCTTTTTTTTATAATTAATTGAAAGTATAAACCTCAAAGTTAAAAATCTTTATATGAAAGTTATTTCTCATCGCTTTAACATATTTCTTATTCTTATAAGATTATATCAATTCTTTATTTCACCACTGCTTAGCTCAAATTGTCGTTTTTACCCAACATGTTCTGAATATGCTAAAGAAGCAATTATTGTACATGGAACTATTAAAGGCTTATGGCTATTCCTTAAAAGACTTTGCAAATGTCATCCATTTGGTAATGAAGGCTGCGACCCAGTGCCAGTTAAGCAAAATAAAAAATAGCTAAGCATTAAGAGTTAATCCTTGCAAAGTTAGTTTTCATCCCTAGAATTAGAACATAGAATATTTTAGAAGAATAGAGGAGAAAATGCTTAAAAATACGCTTAATGTTAGTTTTATAAATAAAGACTCATCTCTTAACTACCAATCAGCACAAGGTACTATAGTTTTTGTAAATTGCCGGTTGGACTTAGATAAAGAACTATTATTACTTGATCAGCAATATCATGGTTTAATTTCTAAAACTATTCAAAATAAGCTGTTATTTGAAGGTAAATTTGGCCAGATAAAGATTGTAAATTCAGTTAATAAAGATGGCGAAATAAAATACTTATTTATTATAGGTATAGGAGAAGAGAATAACCTCACCTTAGCTTGTATAGAAAAATTAGGTGGTAAAATTTTATCATCAGCAAACTGTGCTAAAATCAGCTCTATCTTCATTAAAGTTACCGGTAAAATTGGTAATTATAGTTCTGATATTTTTGCTGCCCAACTTGCTAGCGGCGCATTATTAGCCTCATATAAATTTGATAAATACATTACTAAGCAAACTGAAATAGAGAAATTTATACTACAATCTCTTGAAATCGTTACAGATAACAAAGCTGAAGCAGAAAAGTTATTTGAAGACAAAAAATCTATAGCAGACGCAGTATTTTTTGCTCGTGACGTTATTAATGAACCATCAAATATAAAAACTCCTGAGGTTTATGCCGAAAGAATTTTAAAAGAACTTGAACCCTATGATATTGATATTACTATCTTTGGTGAGCGAGAAATGAAGAATTTTGGTATGGGCGCGCTGCTAGGAGTCGGTCAAGGATCACAAAACGAATCAAAACTTGTAGTAATGCAATATAATGGTCTTGATAAACATACCCCTCCTATAGCTTTTGTTGGTAAAGGCGTAACTTTTGATACTGGCGGCATTTCTCTAAAACCATCAGCAAATATGGCAGATATGCGCTACGATATGGCTGGTTCTGCTGCTGTTGCTGGAGCAATATTAGCTCTAGCCAAACGTAAAGCGCGCGTTAATGTGGTTGGTGTAGTAGGTTTAGTTGAAAATATGCCTTCAGGCAATGCTCAAAAACCAGGTGATGTAGTAGTTACCATGTCAGGTCAAACTGCCGAAGTACTAGATACTGATGCTGAAGGAAGATTAGTATTAGCCGATGCTATATGGTACGCTCAGGAAAAATTCAAGCCGCAATGCGTTATTGATCTAGCCACTCTTACTGGGGCTATCGTTGTAGCTTTAGGTAACACTTATGCGGGTTGTTTTGCCAATGATAATGAACTAGCAGATAGATTAATCCAGGCCGGCGAAAAAGTTAATGAAAAATTATGGCGTATGCCGCTTCATGAAGATTATAATGTAATGATAAAATCTGATATAGCTGATATGGCAAATCTTGGCAACGTTAGGGGCGCAGCTGGAAGTTCTACTGCTGCTCATTTTGTGGGACGTTTTATTCAAGAAAAAATGGCCTGGGCACACCTTGATATAGCAGGAGTTGCTAATACTAAAAAATCTTTCGAACTTGGCCCAAAAGGCGCAGTAGGTTATGGAGTGAGGCTATTAAATCAATTCGTACAAGATTACTATGAAAAATAAGCCGTATATTTATGTAATTGGTAATGAAAAAGGCGGGGCTGGAAAGACTACCTGTTGTATGCACCTAATTAGCGGTTTGCTTTACCAAGGTTATAAAGTAGGTAGTATAGATACTGATTCCCGCCAAGGCTCACTAACTAATTACTTAAAAAATAGAAATACTTATAATCAGAAAAATCCTGATAGGCTAGTATTTATACCTCAGCATTTTCACTTAACAGCTAGTAACGAACAGATTATTGCAGATCGCGAAAATGATGAAAAAACTAGGTTCCAGCAGGCTTTCGAGCAAGCCTCGGAGGTTAATGATTATATAGTAATTGATACGCCGGGTAGTCACTCTTATTTGTCAAGCTTGGCTCATTCTTACGCTGATACCATAATCACGCCAATTAATGATAGTTTTGTTGATTTTGATGTTATGGCAAAAGTCAATGAAGAAAACTTTTCTATTATCAGCCCATCAATTTATAGCCAAATGATTTGGGAGCAGAAGATGCAGCGAGCATCACGTGACCGTGGTACAATAGAATGGGTAGTAATGCGTAATCGGCTAAGTAACTTAGACGCAATGAATAAACGTAAAGTTGGGGCAGCTCTAGAGCAACTAGCGAAAAGGATTAGTTTTAAGCTAGCTCCCGGCTTTAGTGAGAGAGTAATATTTAGGGAATTATTTTTATATGGCCTTACTTTATTAGACCTTAAAACCGCTAATTACGATAAAGCTTTTAGTGTATCTCACGTCGCTGCTCGGCAAGAATTACGTGATTTCCTCAGCTTTTTAAACATTAAGCCTATATGGTAGCATTAATCTCTTTCGTAACTAAATATAGTGAAGATATTTGAGCGTATAATTATAACTACGCAGTCATCCTGAGAGAGCTTTAGCTTCCAAGAATCCATCTTTTTTTGGATTCATATGCTCAAAAAAGTCCTCTCAGAATAACACTTCCATCTTAGTTTTTACTCATTATTAAGCAATTTCAATTGCAAAGGTTGGAATTACTTCATTTTCAGTAGCGGCAATTTTAAGGTGAATTAGTTTCTCAGATAAAGTAGAATATTTTTCATGGTATTTTACTGCATTGCCTGTAAGAACTAAACCCGAGTCAATTCCTAGCATATTTGCTGCTAATATATCTGTATAGAAAGTATCGCCAATCATCAAAATACGATTTTTTGGAATAGTTAGAATATCAGGTATCCTACTAAACACTCTATCGTATATTTCGCCGTAAGGCTTGCCGGTATAAATTACTTTACCACCAAATTGCTTTATTTTTGCAGCAAAATAGCCAGCGCAGTATCTTTGTACTCCCTTATGCATAAGCCCAAGATCAGGGTTAGCGCAAAGGTTAATAATATTATTATTAACAGCAGTTTTTAAAAGATCATCAAATTCATCAAGGTTTAAGTCAGGAGTTTCATCACGATTTAATGTTAAGAGTAAAATATTAGCTTCATTTATATCATCCGTGGAATGACAATCAATAGCACTTAAAATATTATTGTAATCACTGCCAAGATTATAAACTATAGGGTTTAAGATATTAAATCTTTGCATACTTTCTCGTATCATGGTAAGAGCAACTTCCCCTGAACTCATGATCATTTCAGGAATAATGTTTACTCCCCATGCTATAAGATCTTGATATAAAGAATCAATAGTGCGCGGCGCATTTGTAACAAAGAAAACTTTTTTTTCTAAGGCAATTAATTTGTTAACACTATCTATCACGCCAGGGTAGACACCCCCATTTTCTATAATTACTCCCCAAAGGTCAAACAAAAATATGTCGTAATCATTAGTTATTGAAGAAATATGTTTTAAATCTAAACCGCTCATTATCTGCTCCAGGGTTGTTGTTAAAAATTCTATAGTAGGTCTCATTCGTAACTAAATATAGTGAGATATTTTTAGGAATTAGGTTCTAAAAAAGCGCAGCGTAGTAGATTTACGTCAGCATTTTTTAGGTTCTAATAACAACAAAATAACACACTAGATGAAGTTAAGAAAGAGATCAAATTATCATGCTTAAGAGAAAAATGGCTTAACGCCGTTATTTCTTCGGAGGCCTTATGCAAGGCGTGTCATCCTAAGGTAGTACGTAACGGCTGCGTCATCCTGAGCGAACTCTTGTGAGCGTAGGGATCCAGCTTTTCTTTAATTTAGTGGATCTCTACGGGAGCTAAAGCTCCCGTAGGATGACACGCCTTGCCTACGGCCTCCGAAGAAATGACACCTTCACCTTAGTTCTAGATCTTTATATCAAACCCCGGTTAATAATATCTAACCCTGGTTAATATAAAATTTGAAAACTATATTTTTTTAATGTTTTTCGTGTATAGTTATTTTTTTAGACTTCTTGTGTAATTGCATTTATAACGAAAGAATTTTGACGACAAAATCACCGTTAGAAATTTAATTATGCAAAATTCTATTGTTCTTATCAGTATGTAATAACTATGTCAAATATTGAACCACAAGAATATGGTGCTAGCTCGATTAAAGTTCTAAAAGGGCTAGAAGCTGTTAAGAAAAGACCCGGAATGTATATTGGTGATACTGACGATGGATCAGGCTTACATCACATGGTTTACGAAGTGGTTGATAATGCAATAGATGAAGCTCTAGCCGGATATTGCGATAAAGTTCAAGTAATTATAAACCTTAATGGTTCTGTAACAGTAAGGGATAATGGTCGAGGTATTCCAGTTGATATTCATGAAGAAGAAGGGATATCAGCAGCTGAGGTAATCATGACACAGCTGCATGCTGGCGGTAAATTTGATCAAAACTCCTACAAAGTATCTGGGGGTTTGCATGGCGTCGGCGTATCGGTAGTTAATGCTCTATCAGAATGGCTTGAACTTAGGATTTGGCGCAATAATAAAGAGTATATTATTAAATTTAAAGATGGAGCATCTGTAGCGCCACTTACTTTAGTAGGCGAGGCACTTGGAAAGAAAGGTACTGAAATTACTTTCTTCCCCTCAATTGAAACTTTTACAACTATTGAATTTAATTTTGCAACCATTGAACATAGGCTTAGGGAACTAGCATTTCTAAATTCTGGAGTAAGAATTTTATTAACTGATAATAGATTTGAAGAGCCGCAAGAAGTAGAATTTTGTTTTACTGGAGGCGTCGAAGCTTACGTAAAATATATAGACCGCGCTAAAGCTCCATTACATCAGTGTATTTCTTTAAATACTAACAGTCAGGAAGTAGGTATTACTTTTGAACTTGCCATGCACTGGAATGATTCTTATCATGAGAATATTTTATGCTTTACTAATAATATTCGTCAGCGTGATGGTGGCACCCACCTTATAGCCTTCAAAGCAGGGCTTACTAGGGTAATCACTGCCTATATTGAGAATAGTGGGCTCAATAAAAAAACCAAAATTAATTTTACCGGTGATGATACTAGAGAAGGGTTATCTTGCGTCTTATCAGTAAAAGTGCCTGATCCTAAATTCTCTTCGCAAACTAAAGATAAGTTAGTTAGTGCGGAAGTTCGGCCAGTAGTTGAGAACGCAGTTCATACCAAAGTACTGGAATGGTTTGAAGAGCATCCTAGCGAAGCCAAATTAATTATTAATAAAATAATTGAAGCAGCGACAGCTAGAGAAGCTGCTAAAAGGGCAAGAGAATTAACTCGCCGGAAATCTGCTTTAGAAGTCTCAAATTTACCTGGAAAACTAGCTGATTGCCAAGAAAAAGATCCAGCAAAATCTGAATTATTCATAGTAGAAGGAGATTCTGCCGGTGGTACTGCTAAGCAAGGAAGAGATAGGAAATCCCAAGCGATCTTACCGCTTAGAGGTAAAATCCTGAACGTTGAAAGAGCTAGGTTTGATAAAATGCTAGGATCTGAACAAGTTGGTACTTTAATTACGGCGCTTGGTACTAGTATTGGTAGTGAAGATTTTTCAGTAGAAAAGCTTAGATATCATAAAATCGTTATTATGACCGATGCGGATGTTGATGGTTCTCATATCAGGACTTTATTACTAACATTTTTCTACCGTCACATGAGACAATTAATTGACAAAGGCTATTTATATATAGCTCAACCACCTCTCTATAAAGTAAAAAAAGGTAGTAACGAACTATATCTAAAAAATGAACAAGCATTACAAGATTATTTAGTTAAATCGGCTCTCAGTGATGCTGCAATTATTCTGGATGATAATAAGAAAATTGAAGGCCCTCAGCTTGAGGAAATCATTGCTAAATTAATCAAGTTTGTTAACTTGTTAGGCCATGTTAGCAAAAAGTTTAATAGCATCATTGCTGAGTGTCTAGCTATTAACGGACTATTAGATAATGAAATATTTGATAAAATTGATGAAATAAATAAAGCGCTAGCAGTTTTAAATATTAGAGATGCAGCGCCAGATAAAACAGAATGGCAGTTTCTGATTAATTCTGATAAAAACCGTATAGAGTTTTTCCGTTTCGTTAGAGGTTTAAAAGAAAGTAAAATATTATCTAAAGAACATCTGGAATCTTTAGAGTTTATTCAACTCTCCAAAGCTTTCGTGCCCTTAACTTTCTTGTTTACTGACGCCGTAAGAGTAATGATTAGAAACCAAGAATCAGAAATAATTCTTCCTAGTCTATTACTCGCCTTAATTGTAGAAAGCGGAAAAAAAGGTGTTGCTGTCCAGCGGTTTAAAGGACTCGGGGAAATGAATTCTGAACAATTATGGGAGACTACTCTTGACCCTTTGAAAAGAACGCTACTACAGGTAAGAGTAGACGAATCAGATAGTGCGGAAATAATTTTCTCTACTTTGATGGGAGATATAGTCGAACCAAGGCGTCAGTTTATTCAAGCTAATGCTTTGAATGTTGTGAATTTAGACGTTTAATACAAATATTGCTAAAAGCAACTAGACAAATCGTCATTACACGTGAAATCTTAGGGCAGCAGAATAGTTTCTGATATATTTCATGAGACTGTTCGCCGCTCTATATTCTTATATAATAGCCTCCTATGCCTCATATCTTTCTCCAAAAAATAAATCTTGAGAATTATCGTAATTTTAAAGATTTGGAAATAAATAGCGGTAATGAACCGGTAATATTAATAGGTGAAAATGGTAGTGGTAAGACTAATATATTAGAAGCTATCTCATTATTTTTTCCTGGTAAAGGTATTAGAGGAGCTAAACTCGATCATCTTTGCAAGCGCGATGCAGATTCTTGTTCTATAAAAATATTATTACACAGCAAATTAGGGGCAGCAGAGCTCTCTACCTATTTCACACGTCAATCCAATAAACGCTCTACTTTATTCAATGGTACTAAAATACCAAATAATGAGCTAAGCAAATTTTCTAGCATGATTTGGCTTACACCTCAGATGGAAGGTATTTTTACAGCAGGGCTTAGTGATAGGAGAAAATTCTTCGATAGAATTGTTTATAATGCTTATCCTTCGCATGCCACTACAATTAGCAAATATGAATATTATATGTATGAGCGTAATATTATCCTTGGGCAAAATATGATAGAAACTAATTGGCTTACTACAGTCGAAGAAAAAATGGCAGAGTTATCAGTAGAAATAGCTAATAGCAGGCTTAAAAGCTTAAACTATATACAAAAAGCTATTAACGAGCTAGATAACGAGTTTCCTAAAGCTATATTAGAAATTGATGGAGTAGTAGAAAAGAATATATTACAAGGTCAATTTAATACTCAGGAATTTATAAAAACTGAGTTATTTAATATGCGAAGCCGCGATAAAATATCAGGACGTACTAATTTTGGTGTGCATAAAAGTGATTTTGTAGTGACTCATCACGGTAAAAATGCGTTAGCAAAGCATTGCTCTACAGGAGAACAAAAAGCTATGCTGATAGCTATATTGCTGGCACAGGTTAATTATGCTATTAAAGAGAATATTACTAAACCTATTATGTTACTCGATGAAGTGTTTGTTCATTTGGATAATAGGCGCAAACTATATTTAATTGATTTTTTGATACATTCAAAACTACAGCTTTGGATTACTGCTACTGATATTAGCGGTATTGAAACACTAGTATCGAAAGCGCAACTGATAAGACTTGAAAATATTTAAAAGTTCGATATATGCGATACAATACTAGTTTAATAAAAGAGATCCCCGCCGCAAGCAGCGGGGTATTTTAGAAGAACACTAACTGACGATCCTCGTGTAGTTTTTTATATTCCTTACCCTGGTTTTTTACGTACTTCCCTGTCATATTTTCATCGCCATGTTTACCGGCGGTACTCGCAAAATAACCATCTGTCCAAAACTCTTCGCCCCAAGGGGCGGGGAATAAAACCCTAAAAGAGATTTAATTTCTTTCCAACCAGTGACCTTCCGCTGGTGATAAATCGATATCAACTGCACGGCGGTCGTCGAAAACAAAACATACGCCGTGCCATAAATTATTTTTATTTTGCGTGTCTTCAAGATATTGTAATATCCCACCTTTTAAATGATATATTTCATTATAACCTAGCATTGCTAAATATGCTGTGGATTTCTCACATCTAATACCCCCAGTACAACACATAGCAATTTTCTTACCTTCTAGTAATTGACGGTTTTTTTCTACCCAGGCTGGAAACTGTTTAAACGTCTCTGTCCTAGGATCAATTGCTCCCTTAAATGAGCCAATATCAATTTCAAAATCATTTCGTGTATCTATCACCACCACATCTGGTTGCTCAATAAATTTATCCCAATCATTAGTCTCAATGTACTTGCCTTTTAAGCTATTAACATCAAGCTCACCAACAGCCATAGCAATTATTTCTGGTTTAAATTTTATCCTTAATTTTTGAAAAGGATGCGTACCGCAGTAGTTTATTTTAATATTAACATCCTTTGCTTCAGTTAGCTGTATAAGTTCATTAAGTAATAATTCTACCTTTTCTTTGCTACCAGATAGTGTACCGTTAAAACCTTCCTTGGCTATAATAATAGTCCCGAAGACTGAGTTTTTTTTGCCAGTAAGTAATAAAGCAGGAAATAAGCTTTTAGGGTCGTTGATTTGAGTAAAACTATAGAAACTTACTACAGCAATTTGGGAAATAGTTTGAGAGTCACACATAATTGTGGCAAAATTATATTATGGGTAAAGGAATAAAAACGTTTGTATTACGCCTTTGAACCAATAGAACGATATTCTGTTTTTTTGCTTGTTTAGCCTTCTCATATAAAGTATTTAATTGTTCTATATCTTTTATGGGTTGCTGATTAGCAGAAACTATTATATCTCCTAGCTTAAAGCCGTAACTTTTCTGATCTTTAATTATATTAATAACTATAATCCCATTAACTTCTGGCTTTATAGAATATTTTTGTCGCAGTTCATCGGTCAAATTACTAAAGCTAATATTATTCTTAGTAATAGAATTTTTATCATCGATTTTAGTTTCAGTAAAGTCTTTCTCCGCTACTTCTTCATCTTTAATATTACTACTTAATTCTTGTCGCTTTCCTTCACGAATCACTACAATTTTTACTTCTTGATTTACAAGCGCCTCCGCTACTAAAACCTGTAACCGCCTGGAATTTTTAACAGCTTGCCCAGCGAACTCTACTATAATGTCACCAGCTTTTAACCCAGCCTTATCGCCAGGCCCATTTTTCTGCACTTCCGTAACTAGCGCGCCAAAATTATCTTTAAGTCCTAAGCCTTCAGCTATTTCATTAGTTACTTCTTGTATAACCACACCAAGGCGGCCACGACTAATTTTCCCATCTTTTTTAAGTTGTTCAACGATCGTTTTTACCTTATTAGCAGGTATGGCAAAACCTATACCAATATTTGTTCCTGAGGGTGAGAAAATGGCAGTATTTACGCCTATTACTTCACCGCTAACATTGAACATTGGTCCACCTGAATTACCGCTATGAATAGCAGCATCAGTCTGGATAAAGTCATCTACAAGTCCGCTACTATCTAGCTCTATATCTCTACCTTTAGAAGAAATGATACCTGCAGTCACTGTACCACCAAGCCTGCCGAAAGGATTGCCAATAGCAATTACCCAGTCTCCCACTCTTGCTTTATTTGAATCACCAAACTGCACGAATGGTAAAGGATGTGGTGGCTCTATTTTCAGTAGGGCGAGATCAGTTTTTTTATCCACACCAATTATTTTGGCTGATAACTCTGTATTGTCTGTTAATTTAACATGGATTTCATCAGCATTACTAATTACATGATGATTAGTAACAATATAGCCGCCAGCATCTATTAAAAAACCAGACCCAAGAGGAAAGGACTTAGGATTTGAATACAGCTCATCTAGATTAAACGGTATATTAAATTGTTCTAATAGTTCATTTAAATGATCAAAAGGAAATCTTTCACCAAACGGATTTTTCTTCAATTGAGTAGGTTTTTTACTATATTGCACAGTATAAATATTTACTACTGCAGGGATTAAAGGTTCTACTATATCCGCAAAACTATAATTATAATTTTTATTTAAAGGCGGCGTTATTGGAGTTAGTGCCTCATCTGCAATTGGAGTCATTTCAAGTTTTGGCTGTATAGTTTCAGGCTTTACTGAATTTACGGCTGCCATAGAGGTAGAAATTATGGAGCCACTTAATAAAATAATTAAAGATAGCTGAGTAATCATAGTTTTATTTACCTAAATTAAGATATTTAAATAACTCTGCTTCAGGCGATAGTACATAAGAAGTATTGTCGCTTTTGAGCGAATTTTTATAAACTGTTAACGATTTATAAAATTTATAAAAATCCGGGTCAACAGAATATGCTACATTATATATTTTTGAAGCTTCAGAATCTCCTTCGCCTTTAATGATCTGGGCCTGCATATATGCCTCAGCTAATAAGATTTTACTTTCTTTATCAGCTTTGGAGCGTATGCGAGCGGCTTCTTCTTGGCCTTCTGCTCTAATCTGGGTAGCTTCTTTTTCTCGAGCTGTTTGCATACGTAGATAAATTGCAGCGCTATTTTCTTTTGGTAGATCAGCCCGCAAGATCCTTACATCAATTACATCGATACCGAAATTCTTTGCTTCTTCATTTACCTGATTGAGTATACTCTGCATTACGTTAGAACGCTCTACGGTTAAAAGGCTAGTTAATGGTACTCTACCTATTACTTTCCGCATCGAAGATTCAAGGTTTTTAACGAGTCGAATTTTAACGCCTTGATCATTATGAACAGTCCGGTAAAATACTACTGGATCATTAATACGGAATTTAGCAAAAGCGTCAACTATTACTCGTTTACCATCTGAAGCTGTGAGCTCTTTTGCCTCTGCTTCAACATGTAAAATACGCTTATCAAAAAATTCTACATTTTGAATAAATGGAATTTTTATATTAAGCCCGGGAGTGCTCACCGTTTTCATCGCCTCACCAAATTGGAAAATTACAGCAAAATGGCGTTGATCAACGGTAAATAACGAACTACCAATCAGGAATAATCCCGCGATTATTCCAATAATAATATAATAAATTTTCTGCATTTAACAACTCTGAATTTATGCTTGATTGAAGAAAAGTCATTAGATCTCTTTCGTAACTAAGTTAGTGAAGATATTTTTAGGTTCTAATGACGACAAAATAATCCGCTAGATGAAGTTACGAAAGAGATCTATTGCGAGACCATTAAATAGCATGGTAAATCCCCATGGAGTTTACCTCATGTGATTGCCAGGCGCACAAGCATTCACTTGTAATGACGCCTAAATCCTGAAATTACTCAGTTCGCCAATATTGCATATTTGGTTCCTGGCAATAACGATTTTATAGCGCATTTTCTCTATTTTTGCCCAATTGCCATATGAGGCAATACTCCGTTAGGGCTCATGATAACTTTACTAGCTCCAGTAAAAATATCTTCTATTGTCTCTAAATATAATCTATCTCTAGTTATTTGTTTATTAGCAGCATATTGCTTGTAAACTGCAATGAACCTTTGACTGTCCCCTTCTGCACGTGAAATTACTTCTTGCCTGTACCCTTCAGCTTCTTGGATAATTTTAGAGGCAGAACCCCGAGCTTTAGGCAAAATGTCATTATTATAAGTCAAAGCCTGATTTATTTCTCGTTCTTTATCAGCCTTTGAAGTTTGCACATCTCTATAAGCATCTATTACTTCGCCAGGAGGTTCAGCTTTAAGCAATTGGATTTTTTCGAGTTTCACACCAGTATTATATTCATCTAAAATTCTTTGAGCAAGAATTTCAATTTTTTGCGTGATTTCTTGTTTTTGATCAGATAATACTGAAGAAATCGAAGTGTCACCAATAATTTCTCTTATAGCACTCTCAGTTACCGCTTTTACTGAATCCTCAGGTCTTACTATATTAAAAATATATTTTTCTAAGTTATTAATATGCCACATTACGTCACAGTTTAGCGCAACAATATTCTCATCACCGGTAAGCATGGTGCTTTCAGCTGCGACTGAGCGTACACTATCCGCATTCGCTCTAGCACCTCCACTGGATCTATAGCCAATTTCAATCCTGCGTGATTGATTAACTTTTTCAATTTCTACTACTTCGAAGGGTAAAGGCAGGTGATAATTTAAGCCTGGATAACCTTTGCGTACAAATTTACCAAATCTAATTACCGCTCCTTCTTCTCCCTCTTGTACTTTATAAATTCCTAAGCTAAGCCATAAGCCTATAAAAATTGCTACAATAAAGCTTAAGGTTTTTTTGTTGAAATTGAATTTAAACTGTAAATTATTAAAGTTAAATTGATTTTTCCTAGGCCTTGTAAATATATTATCATTGTCTTTAGGACTATTATCTTCTGAATCTCCCCAAGGAGATTTTTTTAAAATTTTCATATATATTTTATTAAACGTTTTAATGTTACTATTTGATACTATAGATAGCATCTATTTCTCCGTCAAGGGGTTATATACCTAATAAAAATGGAGAATGTATGTAGTCGCATTTGTGTATAATATTACTAACTTTTCATTTATTTGGAATATATATAAACTGAGCATGCAAGTTAACTGAGATAATTTTGGTAAGCCTTAATAACTTCGCCAATTTCTCCATCCATTTTTATTTTACCTTTTTCCATCCAAATACCTCGTGTACATATGTCATTCATTATATTTATATCATGAGAAGAAATAATCATTATTTTAGTTTTTTCTATAAGATTAACTGAACGTTTACGAGCTTTCTCTATAAAAGCTGCATCTCCCGCTCCTATCATTTCATCCATAATTAATATGTCAGGAGTTATGGAAGTAGCAATAGTAAAGGCAAGACGTAAATACATACCAGTCGAATATGTACGCACTGGCAGGTCGATATACTCGCTAAGCTCAGAAAAATCAATTATTTCCTTCACTTTTTCTTTAGCTTCTTTAAAATTCATACCCATAAATATACAGCGCATAATTATATTTTTATAACCGCTGCTTTCTGGATCCATTCCCATAGTAATATCCGTTAGAGAAGAAGTATAGCCTTCTATCTGGGAGTATCCACTAGTAACTTCATATATACCAGCTAAAACTTTTAACAATGTACTCTTACCGGCCCCATTATGGCCTATAAGGCCGACTCGTTCCCCTTCTTTTATTTCTAAATTGATATTTTCTAATGCGTTAACGTATACAGTATTATCAATAGATTTAACATTACCGCCAATTGCTTTAATTATTTGATTACGAACTGACCGGGTTTTAGTATTATATATCGAAAAAGTAACGCCGGCGCCCGAAAGTTTTATATAAACCATATTATCCCCTTATAACCAGTATACTATTCTTGCTCTGTATTTACTAAAAAGAAAGAAAGCGATAGCCCAAGCTAATATTATATATGAAAATGCTGATATCCAATATACATTCGGGATTTCTGTAGCAAATAATGGATCGCGACAAATAGATAAAAATACTGCAAAAGGGTTAAAAACAAAATATTTATGGAACCTTTCGGGCATTAGATTTACTTTCCACATTATTGGTGTTACATAAAATATTATTTGTATAACGCTAGCTATTATATTTGGTAAATCACGAAAGCGTAAACTAACAAGAGAAAGGCCCATTATAACAGGGTATAAAAATATAGAGGATAATATTATACCTAATATAGACAATATTATTGAGTTAACAGAAATTGGTACCGGAAAATAAAAGCAAATAGGGATCAGTACTAGTAAATTATGGGCTAAAATGATAATATTTCTAACAAATAAACTATTTAAATAAGTTAGTTTTGGGAGATTAAGTTCACGTATGTAAGAAGCTGAACTAATATATAGGTTCGAACCTTCCACTATACAACTAGAAATATAAGTCCAAAAAATAGTTCCTGCTGCAAGAAATGGTAAATATTCAGCTATAGGCATTTTAAATAAATAAGCCCAAACTACCCCAAGAGTACTAACATTAATTGCTAGAGACAGAGTTAGCCAAAATTGTCCTATTTTCGAACGTGAATACCTTTTCCGTATATCATTAACCCCTATTATATAAAAAATACGCCAATGAACAAAAGAATTGATAAGATCTTGCCATGTTTTGCTTAAATTTTGTTTATATCCTACTTGATGGATAACCATTTATTTTTCTCTATATTTATCTAAATTTCTATTTTAGCCTTGTTATAATACCTAATTTAACCATTTTTTCAAGAACCATAATTATAGATCAGAAGCGAATCAAAATGTACATTTTGATCAAAAAATTTGACGAGAGTTTTTGCGCATGATATACAGTATGTACATTTACTAATAGGTACAGCAGTGCATAAATTAACAGCTAGACCAATCTAATATGTTAAGATTTTTATATTTTTGTTTTAAATTATTTATAATATTGGCGCTAATAGGGCTAACTGTTACCTTATATTTATTTTACCATTATTCCAGAGATTTACCGGATTATTCTCAACTAGCTAATTATCATCCCCCATCAGTTACTAGAGTCTATTCTAATGAGGGCAAGTTAATGGAAGAATATGCTTTAGAAAGGCGCATTTTTGTTCCTATCAGCGCTGTTCCTCGTTCTTTAATCGAAGCCTTCCTGTCAGCTGAAGATAAAAATTTTTATACCCATCACGGCATTGATATTATTAGTATCGTTAGAGCAGCTATACTAAATGTTTCGAATATTTTGCATCACAGACGTATGGAAGGCGGCTCAACTATTACTCAACAAGTAGTTAAGAATTTCCTACTTACTTCTGAAGTATCTATAGAACGTAAGATTAAAGAAGCCATTCTATCTTACATGTTAAGCAGAACATTTACAAAAGACCAAATTCTTGAACTATATCTTAATCAAACATTCTTTGGTAAGGGTGCGTATGGCGTAGCGATGGCCGCACAAAATTACTTTAATAAATCAGTGGAAGATTTAAATATTGCCGAAGTAGCTTTTATTGCCGCATTGCCCAAGGCTCCATCTAATTTTAATCCTGAAAAAAATTATGACCGAGTTAAGGCACGAAGAGACTATGTAATTAATAGAATGCTGGAGGACGGTTATATAACTTATGAAGCAGCAAAAGAAGCAATAGACTTACCTATTATACTGCAAAAACGTGATCGTAATGAGACAGTTACTGCCGAATATTATGCTGAGCAAGTACGCGAAGAAGTAATGAGAATAATTGAAAGTCACGAAGAATTTTATACTGCAGGCTTAACAGTTATTACTTCATTAGATGCTAAGATGCAAAAATTTGCTCAGGATTCCTTGCGTAAAGGTATCAGAGAATATGATAGAAAAAATGGATTTAGAGGAGCGATAACTAATATTTCAGATCTTACTAATTGGCCTGAAAAATTAAAGGGAATCCCTAAGCCCCCTGCATTACAAGAATACCACTTAACTGTGGTGCTTAAGGTTAAAGATAATTATGTAGAAATCGGTTTGCAGGACGGCAGCACATCGAAAATAACTATTGCTGAAATGAAATGGGCTAAACCAAATCTAAAATCAGCAAAAGAATTATTGAAAATAGGTGATATAATTATCGCCGAACCTTTAAAAGTAAATTATGCATTGAGGCAAATCCCAGCTGTTAATGGAGGCATAATGATAATGAATCCCCGTACAGGACAAGTGTTAGCAAGCGTTGGTGGTTATGATTTTTCTGCCAGTAAATTTGACCGAGCAACGCAAGCTTTAAGGCAACCGGGATCGCTGAGTAAAACTTTTGTGTATTTGGCAGCTTTAGAAAATGGCGTTCAACCAAATACTATATTTGAAGACGGTCCAATAGAAATTTTGCAAGGAGCAGGTCTACCAGTTTGGAAACCAAAAAATTATAAAGGTGATTTTTTAGGTAATATTACTATGCGTACCGGTCTTGAAAAATCAAGGAATCTAATAACGGTTAGAGTAGCCCAAACTGTTGGGCTAAATAAAATTGTCGAAATTATCAAGCGCTTTGGTATTAATAGCCAACCTCAAAAAGTATATTCAATGGTTTTAGGATCGATTGAAACTACGTTGCAAAGGATGACTACTGCGTATGCTATTATTGCTAATTCAGGTAAAAAAGTAACTCCTTCTTTTGTTGAAATGATCAAGGAACGAAATGGCAAAATAATTTACCGTAGAGATAATAGGCAATGCGATTCATGCCATGTTTCTGACTTAGAGTTAGCGGGAGATGCTCTGCCACCTCAGATACCAAATGGCAACGAGCAGATGATTACTGATGATGCTAGTAATTATCAGATTACCTCTTTCTTAGAAGGAGCAGTAGAAAGAGGCACTGCAGCTTCGGCTAAGAAGCTGGGGAAAATAATTGCTGGTAAAAGCGGTACTACTAACGAAAGTATGGATACTTGGTTTGTCGGTTTTACACCAAAGGTAGTAGTCGGAACTTATATTGGTTATGATACTCCAAAATCCTTAGGAAAAAACGCTACTGGTTCAAGCGTTGCTTTACCTATATTTATTGATTTTATGGAAAATGCTTATAAGAATGAACCATCCCTTGCTTTTAAAATTCCTGAATCTATCAAATTCTTGACCGTCGATCAGAAAAGCGGTAGATTAATGCCAGAAGGTAAAGGTATTATGGAAGCTTTTAAAGCTAATGAACTACCGGTGTTTAATTCTGATGAAAGCGATATTTTCCATCAACTTGTGCCAGAGAAAGACTCGTCCAGCGAGGTGTATTAATTAATATAGGTCATTGCGCAGCTATATTAGCAATAGATCTATATAGTATTATTATACCTGACAAAATATTTACTTATATCAATCAATATAAAACTAATGATAAACCAGAATTTAGTAAAAAACTATGCAACGGCTTTATTTAGCTTGGCTAAAGATGTAGGCGCGGAAAATAAAGTGTCAGAGCAGTTGACAATTATGAGCGAGGCTATATTTGGCAATCCAGCAATTAAAGAACCACTATGTTCACCTATAGTTAATAATAACTTAAAGATTAAAACTATTGAATCCGTTACCAAAAAATTTAACCTTCATAATTTAGTTGAAGACTTTTTATTGCTATTAATAAAAAATTCTCGTATGGCTATTTTACCATTTATAATAACCCTATATCATCAATTTTTAGAAGAAAGTAAGAATATTAAAATGATACAGGTTACTTCAGCCAAAATACTCCAAAATGAAGAGCAAGACTGGGTAAGAAATTATTTAGAAGAAGATTTAAAGCAAAAAGTTGCTATAAACTTTAATAACGATGAATCGATAATAGGTGGTTTGATAATACAGTATGGGAGTATAGTCGAAGACTACTCTATTGCTGGAACGCTAGAGAAAATTGGAAAAACCTTAAAGAATGCTAACGTAAATCTAGTTGTGCAAACAGGAGAAAATAGATGAAATTAAAAGCTGTAGAAATTGCGGAAATATTAAAAAATGAAATAGCTAATATTGACTCTCAGAGCCAATTACAAGAAGTGGGTCAGGTAGTCACAGTTGGGGATGGTATAGCTAAAATATATGGTATTGATAATGTCAAAGCTGGCGAAGTAGTAGAATTCGAATCAGGAGCAAAAGGGCTAGCCCTTAACCTTGAAGTAGGTTCTGTTGGCGTGGTAATTATGAGTGACGAGCGGGAAGTTAAAGAGGGAGATAAGGTAAGGAGAACGCGCGAGGCATTAAGAGTGCCTGTCGGTAAAGAATTGCTTGGAAGAGTAGTAGATGGTATAGGCAACCCTATCGATGGTAAGGGTGATATAATAACGGAGCAACACCGAAATATTGAAATGAATGCCCCTGGCATAATAGCTAGGAAAAGCGTTAGTGAGCCAGTGCAAACTGGTATAAAAGCCATTGATGCCTTGATCCCTATTGGTAGGGGGCAAAGAGAGCTGATTATTGGCGATAGACAAACAGGTAAGACAGCTATTGCCATTGATACTATTATTAACCAAAAGCAAGCTCACCTTAGCGGGGATGATAAAAACAAAATTTATTGTATATATGTAGCTATAGGTCAAAAAAGATCAATCGTTGCTCAAGTGGTAAGAAAGCTAGAGGAAGCGGGCGCTATGCACTATACGGTAGTGGTAGCGGCTACCGCCTCTGACCCCGCATCTTTGCAATATGTCGCTCCTTATACCGGTTGTTCTATTGGTGAATATTTTCGTGATAACGGCATGCATGCCTTAATTATTTACGATGATTTAAGTAAACATGCGGTAGCTTACCGGCAAATTTCATTATTGCTTAGAAGACCTCCTGGGCGGGAAGCTTATCCAGGTGACGTATTCTATTTGCATTCACGCTTATTAGAGCGAGCAGCAAAAATGTCAGATAAAGAAGGTGGTGGCTCTCTTACAGCTCTGCCAATTATTGAAACGCAGGCAGGTGACGTATCAGCTTATATTCCTACAAATGTTATATCAATTACTGATGGACAAATATTTCTAGAGAGCGAACTTTTTTATAAAGGTATTCGTCCAGCTGTTAATATCGGTATATCAGTAAGCAGGGTAGGCTCAGCAGCTCAAGTAAAAGCTATGAAGCAAGTATCAGGTTCTGTAAAATTAGAGTTAGCGCAGTTTAGAGAGCTAGCGGCTTTCGCCCAATTTGGCTCAGATTTAGATGCTTCAACCAGGCATCTTATTGATCATGGTACAAAGCTAACAGAAATACTCAAACAAAGTCAATATCACCCCTTCCCTATTGAAGATCAAGTTGTTAGTATTTATGCTGGTGTTAAAAAGTACCTTAATACCATACCGGTAGGACGAGTAAAAGAATTTGAACATAAAATGTTGGATGAAATAAAGCTTAAACAACCCGGTATTCTAGCTGCGATTAAAAATGATAAAGAAATGACTAAAGACGTAGAAGAAAAGTTAAAAAGTTTCCTTGAGCAGTTTGTAAAAGATTTTAACGGCATTGCGTATACCTAAAGAAAAATAAATCTCTTTAGTAACTAAATATAGTGGAGATATTTTTAGGAAATAGGTTCTAAAAAAACGCACGAAAGAGATCTAATTGAGAATTGCTTTTTTGGGGTCATTGCGAGGAACTACTACACAACAAAGCAATTCTTAAAATATTAGGAGTATAAACCACACAGTATTTATGTCAGATTTAAAACAATTACGCTCAAGAGTCAAAAGCATAAAATCGACTCAAAAAATTACTAAAGCAATGCAGATTGTATCCGCAACTAAGCTTGCTAAAATAAAAAATCAAATAAATGATTCTGGATATTATATTGATACGCTACGCAATATGATGTCAGACCTAGTTTCTGAAAATAACCTCCAAGATTTATCCTCTGATGAACAAAAATTCTTCTCTAAAGAATTGTTAGCAAGGCCGGCTTTGTTAGTAGTCATAACTTCTGAGCGCGGTCTCTGCGGCGCTTTTAATCTGTCGGTAATAAAACAAGTAAAGTCTGATATTCGAAATTTAGAAAATGAAAATAAAGATATAAAACTTATTATTGTTGGCAAAAAAGGCTACGATGCTCTTAAAAACCAATATTCACATTATATTAATAGTTATTTTAATTTATCTAAGTCGCATGATGATTCACTGCTTTTACAGGTTAAAGAAAAAATTATGCAGTTGATTGAAAATAGTGAAGCAGGGATGTGCAGAGTATATTTTAACAAATTTAAAAATGCAATGACGCAGATATTAATCAAACAACAAATGCTACCGGTTGAGAGAGATACCACAAGCAATATAACTACTTACGAGTATGAAGGCGAAGGATTGGTGTTTAATATGATCAATCTATATATTAGCGGCCAACTTAATTATGCTTTACTGCAAAGTAGGGCTAGTGAAGAAGGCGCCAGAATGACTGCAATGGATAATGCTACCAATAACGCTAAGGAAATTATTAATAAGCTAACGTTAAAATTAAATCGAACAAGACAGGCTATTATTACTAAAGAATTAACTGAGATTATCTCGGGTGCTGAATCTATATAATTATACTCTTCATATTTCAAAGAATTGCTCTTTTTTCATCATTACAAAGAGCTGTACGCCAAGGTAATTAATCTCAAAATTTACTTTAGGGGCTCAACAACTCCTTACTTACGCCAAATATACACAATAAGAATATTATTATGAAAGTACTAAAAGACGATATTTACTTAATTATCAAACGAATTTTTGGCCGTCAGCATCCATTACTACCCAGAATTATGATTAATTGGCCTAAGATAGTGGGCCTTAAATTTAGTTCTATAAGCTATCCCTTAAAAATATCAAAAAGCCGTGATAAAGGAAAGGAGATCAATATTTTGCACATTCAAGTGAAAAATTCTTCTATAGCCTTAGAAATGTCTTTTCAACAAGAGATAATAATTGAACGAATAGCTTTATATCTAGGGTTTAAGTTAATCAGTTCTATGAGAGTTACAGTGTACAACGAAGTTAGCTAGACTTCTTCATTTTTATATACTCCCCATAATATATTTTTAAAAACCCATCCATTATAATTTTTACAACTAATACGGCACCAGTTATTTTTGCATTTATTAAGCTGGCAGCGAGTGTTGGGGGTTACTTTTGCGATAAGCTGGTTATTTATCTCGGGAGATTTTAGTAACGCTATTATCTCTTTACCTAAAATAATTACAGATCTTTTTCCTGATAATACGCTTGAGTGTACCCAGCCTCCTTCGCCGTTAATATCACGAATTTGCCGCCACTGTTCATATTCTGCAATAATTTCTACTGGCTCTCCTTTTTTAACAAATACCCATTCTATAGGACATTTAATAGTAGGACCGGTTCTAGCATTTACCTCATTAGATTTTATTGAAGCAAATCTCGGTATTGGTAATTTTTCATTAGCAGCATTCGCTAAGACAGGCAGAAAGATTATCAGGAATATTAAAGTATTAAAAAAAGAAATTATACTTCTACCGCGCGCCTTAACAATTTGTTGTATGACGATAATACACTCTTCCATTTTCAGCAGAAATTTAGTCATTTTCTTCAGGTTCAATTAAACTGTCATCCCTTTTTGCAATCACATAATTACCAGACCTGAATTGACCTTTAATACGATTTATTTCATATTCGCTAATACCGATAAATTTCAGTACAGCGCCGCCAAGTTGTAATCCAGTTTCATAATTTTCAGGAATAATAGTAGTAGCCCCTATATCATAAAATTCTCTAGCGTTTTTAAGATTTTTAAGCCTGACAATTACTTCTAAATCAGGAAAATTATTAGAAATTGTTCGTAGAGATTTTTTTATAGTCACCTGATTATTCATAGTTAATAATAAAGTTAACACTCTCTCGGCTCCTAAAGCCTTAAGCGTATCAATTTGCGATATATCTCCTTTGAATACTGGGAAACCATTAGCGGTTTCTTCTTTTACTAAATCTTCGTTAACGTCTAATGCTATATAATTTATGCTTTCCGCTTCAAGAACGCGCGCTACCATTTTGCCTACACTTCCAAAACCAGCAATTATGGCGTGGTTAGTTAAATCCCTTGCTCCTAACTCTATTATTTGAGTAGGACTACGTACACCCGTTATTCTTTCAAGCTTCTCGGCAATCTTTTGTCCTAATGCGGCCAAGAGAGGAGTAAGAGCCATAGTACAGGTAACTACTAAAAGTAAAACATTCGCTGTATTTTCTTCCAGTATTCCGTTATCTTTACCAAGGCCAAATAAAATAAAGGCAAATTCTCCGCCTTGTGACAATAGTAAGCCAGCATGAAAAGCCACCCCTTTATTAAAACCAAATATAATACAAAAAGCTGTAATAATAAGAGTTTTTACTACAATTAGTGCTAGTGAAAGAGTAATAATATTAGAGATTTGGCCATATATTTCCTGAGCATCAATATTCATTCCAACCGTCATGAAAAATAGACCAAGTAGTAGACTCTTGAAGGGGTATATACTCTCCTCCGCCTGCAACCTAAATTCTGTTTCTGCTACTAAAACGCCTGCAACAAAAGCTCCAAACGCTAGAGATAAACCGAAATATTCTGTAGCCCAAGCAGCTGATAATACTATCAGCAAGGTCATAGAAATAGGTAACTCATTTGCATCCCCATTCTCTGAGGAAATTAAGCCAAATAAAGGACGTAGTAATAACCTTCCAGCTACGAATATAACAAACAAAGCTACTACAGCCTTTAGTAAAGCAGTGCCTAAAGCACTCATTAATGATACGCTACCGTTGCCGGCTAGTAGGGGAACTATTACTAAAAGCGGAACAACGGCTAAATCTTGTAATAATAATATTGCTAAAGAAATACGGCCCACTTGAGTTGATTGGCTACGATTTTCTTCAATTACTTGCATTACTAAAGCTGTAGAAGATAAAGCGAGCCCGCCGCCAATAATAATGGCTGAAGCGCTATCTTCGGTAATCAAAACGATTGCCCCGCCAATTATTACAGTAGTTGCAAGGACCTGTAATGAGCCTAAGCCAAATACGTATCGTCGCATAGCTTTTAATCGCTCAAAAGATAATTCAAGTCCTATAGCAAATAATAAAAAGACTACCCCTAATTCCCCGAGAAGTTTTGTTTGGTCATATGTAACTATTTTAAAGCCGTGATCTCCTATTACTGCGCCGGCAATCAAGTAACCTAATACTGGGCTTAAATTAAATCGTTTTAGCGTCGCAACAACAAATACTGCAGTTCCGAGTAAAATTATAACGCTTATTAAGATGTGTTCTTCCATCGATACCTTAAATTAATCTTGAAATATTAAGAGCGTATATTATCTTTTTCTCCACATTTCTTCTAATCTAAAGTGTTCTCTAGTTTCTGGATAAAAAATATTAATCAAAATGCTACCCGCATCTATTAATACCCACTCCGAATTGTTAAGACCTTCAATAGTAGTGTTTATATTGCTATGATGTTTTAACTCTAATGCCACATATTCAGCAATTGCTCCAACATTTTTAGTAGAACGACCATTAGCCAAAATAATATATTCAGCTATTGAATTGTGTTTTTTAAGGTCAATTATTGTTATTTCCTCAGCTTTCTTATCTTCTAAACATTTAATGATAAATTCTTTTAATGTATCAACCGTTTCTATTGTAGCTTCTATCATATTTACCTTTCAACTATCTTACCTTGACTTTAATTATAATTAAATTTATAACAAGAAATTATCTTTAAAATTTAATTATAAGGAAATCTATTTTACTTTTTGGCTTATTTTATTATAAGGCGAGTTTAAGTTTTATCAATAACTGCTTTGAGATTTATAATGTAAAAGTTAAAGATTAATGGATTTAAAGCTATATTTTGTATATCATAACATGGAATCTAATTTTGAAGTTTAACAGAATTTAAGAAAAATGGCTATAACAATAGAAGAATTAGAAAAGGTTCTCTTTAAAGCTTTTCCTGCAGCAAATATAATTATTAACGATTTAGTAGGCGATCAAGATCATTATTCATTAGAGATTTGTGACAAAGCATTTAATGGGCTCAGTTTAATTAATCAACATAGGTTAGTAAAAACTGCTTTAGCTGAGATATTAACTACTAAACTTCATGCTATCACTATTAAAACCACCTCTCCTATAATTGAGAGCTAATTCTCTCCTCAATCTCATGCCTAAAATGCCGAATTAAACCTTGAATCGGCCAGGCTGCAGCATCACCTAGAGCGCATATTGTATGCCCTTCTACTTGTTTAGTAACTTCTAATAACTGATCAATCTCATCTACTCGTGCATTGCCGGCTTGTAGCCTCATCATAACACGCCACATCCAACCAGTCCCTTCTCTACAAGGTGTACATTGACCACATGATTCATGCATATAAAATTTACTTAATCTGGCTATAGCATAAATTAGATCAGTACTATTATCCATAACGATAATACCCCCCGTTCCTAAGCCTGAGCCTAAGGCACGTAAACTATCGAAATCCATATCAACCTCGCATAATGCTTTAGGTAATAATGGCACTGAGGACCCTCCTGGAATTATAGCTTTAAGATTTTCCCAACCACCACGTACGCCGCCTGCATGTTTTTCGATAAGCTCCTTTAGAGGTATGCCCATCGCTTCTTCGACGTTACACGGCTTATTTACATGCCCAGAAATACAGAAGATTTTAGTGCCGGTATTATTCGGTTTACCGATTGAAGCAAACCAACTAGCGCCTCTGCGCAAAATTGTCGGTACAACTGCTATAGATTCGACATTATTTATTGTTGTTGGACAACCATATAGTCCAAAACCTGCAGGAAATGGTGGTTTTAACCGCGGCATACCTTTTTTACCTTCCAGGCTTTCAAGTAATGCAGTCTCTTCGCCGCATATATAAGACCCTGCGCCTCTATGCAAATAGACGTCTAAGTCGTACCCTGATCCACAAGCATTTTTACCAATATAGCCAGCGTTGTAAGCTTCATCTATTGCTCGTTGAATATTTGATGCTTCATTATAAAATTCGCCGCGAATATATATATAACATGTATGAGCGCCAATGGCACAACTAGCAAGTAGGCAACCTTCTATTAATTTATGCGGCTCATGACGTAAAATATCGCGATCTTTACAAGTCCCGGGTTCAGATTCATCAGCATTGACTACTAAATAACTCGGTTTTGTACTATTTTTTGGCATAAATGACCATTTAGTTCCAGTAGAAAAGCCGGCACCGCCTCTTCCTCTTAAACCAGATTTTTTTATCTCTTCTATAATCCAGTCGCGACCTTTATTTATAAGCTCTTTCGTATTATCCCAATCGCCACGTTTGCGACCACTCTCTAGGTCATATTGCTCATAGCCATGTAAGTTCGAAAAAATTTTGTCGCCAGGCTGTAACATTATTTTACCAAATTATTTTCGGCGTTAAGTTTAACAAAATAAGAAAAAATTTACAATAGATTTGATATAAAAATCGTTAAAGAAGATTTTGCCAAGATACAATATTTAGGTAGAGCAGCTAAACCTTTTAAACCTTGATATTACCGAAATAATTTGCTATAAAATTATACTCTAGATAATTCTTGTAAACGAAGAGTTAGCATATAGTATACCTAAAGAAATTTTCCATTTCTATTAAGTAATACATAAGCGGTCGTGGCGGAACGGTAGACGCGCAGCATTGAGGGTGCTGTTCTGATTCAGAGTGGAAGTTCAAATCTTCTCGACCGCACCAAGTAATTTATTACACATCATCTATATTGTTTCAAAGTTAATTTTCAGAAGAATACTCTGACTTCTTATACCAAAAGTGTTACTAGTAACTAGCCTTCGGTATACAGAGGAAAAATACGAGAAGTACTAAGAGTATGAGTAGGAGTATATATGAATAGTTTACCAAAAAACATCTGGTCGGATCACCAAGATCAATTCGCTGAAACATTTGAACATATTACTGAGCTTCTTACTGCTAATAATATTGATAGAGCTTTGCAAATTATTGAAAGTCTCCATTATGCCGATTTGGCTGACTTCTTAGATAACTTAAATTCTAAAGTTTACAAAACTATTATACCTTTACTTAAAGATAAAATAAAAGCTGAGACATTAGTATGGCTTAGTGTTAGCAGTAAACCTTTAATATTAGAAATTCTAGGTATTCCTAAAAGCGTGGAATTAATAGATCAACTTGATATTGAAGATGCGATTGAAGTAATTGAAGATCTTAACACTACCACTAAACAATTAATATTGTCTGGCCTTAGCAAAGAAAAACAACAACAAATTATTGAAGGATACACTTATCCTGAAAATACTGTTGGCAGGGTTATAGAAAGAAATTTTGTTTACTTCCAAGAAAATTGGACGGTAAAACAAGCTATAGAATGTATAAATAATCAGCATAGTAAGGATGATTTCCATGCTGCAATTATCATTGATAAAAAATATAGGCCTGTTGGTAACCTAATGCTTAGTACTTTACTTAAGCATAACGGTGATAAGCGTATTAAAGAACTAATGAACTTAGAATTTAAGATTGCTGATACTTTTACTGACCTCAGCGAACTAAGCTTTATTTTCAAGCAATATGCTTTAACTATTGTACCTGTGGTGAATAAAAGCGGCAAATTGATTGGAACTGTTTCGATTGATAATATGATATATATTATCGAACAACAAACTGAAAAAGGAATATTATCGCTAGGCGGCGTACACACTCAAGATACTTTCTATAATCTATTTTATACTGTAAAACATCGTTTCCCTTGGTTGTTTGTTAATTTAATAACCGCCTGCTTGACTTCTATAATTATCAACCAATTTGGTAATACTATATCTAAGCTTATAACGTTAGCAGCAATTATGCCCATCGTTGCTTCAATGGGCGGGAATGCGGGAACGCAGGCTATGACTGTAACAGTGCGAGCTTTATCTAATAAGGACATTCATTATAATAATATTTCCAAAGTAATTATTAAGGAAATTTTAGTATGTGGATTTAATGGCTTAATACTATCCTGCATAGGCGCCGCTTTAAGCCTTGTAATGCTAGGTGATCCGCACCTTAGCATAATTTTCGCTATTGCCGTCGTTCTTACTTTTATTATTGCCGGTTTTTTCGGCTCAGCTATACCTATTACTCTCCATTACCTTAATATTGATCCAGCTACAGGTTCAGGGGTCTTTCTTACTACCATTACTGACTCGTTTGGTTTTTTTACCTTTTTAACTTTAGCCTATATTTTTTTGGTTTAATAATAAACCGACTTTGATATTTAAGATTTGTATGCTTTTATGTAATAATTTTAAATGTAATGGATTTTTAATAGAAAAAGTATCCTTTACAGATAAAAATAATTCATTATATTATAAACGATCATTAATATTTAAAAAGTTGTAAGAATGAACATTCATGAATACCAAGCGAAAGAAATTTTACGACAATATGGCGTACCAACTTCTAACGGAGTGATAATATTAAAAAAAGAAAATATTGATACCGCGATTGACGGTTTAGAAGCTGATTTATATGTAGTAAAAGCGCAAATACATGCCGGTGGGCGAGGTAAAGCGGGCGGTGTTAAAGTTGTTAAAAGCAAAGAGGAAGCAAAAAGAGTTGCCCATCAAATATTTGGTATGACCTTAATAACACATCAGACTAGCGCTTTAGGCCAAAAGGTAAATCGCCTATATGTCGAATCAGGTTGCTCTATCGTAAAAGAATATTATTTTAGCTGTATATTTGACCGTTCTAATAGTCGAGTAACCTTTATGGCATCGACAGAAGGTGGAGTAGATATTGAAGAAGTTGCGCAGAATAATCCGGAAAAAATTATTAAAATATCCGTCGATCCTGCAACTGGTTTGCAGCCTTTCCATTGCCGTCAAATTGCTTTTGAACTAGGTTTTAGGAGTGAGCAAGCTAAGCAAATGATGAAAATCGTTGAAGCAACATACCAAGCTTTCATGGCCACTGATGCTAATCAAATCGAAATTAATCCGCTAATAACTAAACCAGACGGCAATTTACAAGCGCTTGATGCAAAAATTAATTTTGATGATAATGCATTATTTAAGCATCCGAATATTCTCTTAATGCGCGATGAAGATGAAGAAGACCCCCTTGAGACTAGAGCTTCAAACGCTGGACTTAGCTATGTCAAAATGGACGGTAAAATTGGGTGTATGGTTAATGGAGCTGGCCTTGCGATGGCTACGATGGATATTATCAAACTTTATGGCGCCGAACCAGCAAATTTCTTAGATGTAGGCGGCGGAGCAGACCGTGAACGTGTTACCGAAGCATTTAAAATTATTTTGTCTGATTCCTCAGTGCAAGGCATTTTGGTAAATATATTTGGCGGTATTATGCGATGTGATATAATAGCTGAGGGCATTATTGCTGCAGCTAAAGATATCGGTATTAAAGTACCTCTTGTAGTCCGTTTAGCAGGTACAAACTTTGAAATGGGTAAACAGATTTTAGCCAATTCTGGGTTAGAGATCATTGCCGCAAACGATTTAGGGGATGCTGCAAGTAAAATTGTCCAGGCTGTTAATAGATAAAACTTAAGGCAAATTGTCATTACAAGGAGCCTTTAGATCTCTTTCGAAACTATATATAGTGAGCATTTTTTAGGTTCTAATGACAATAAAATAATCCGCTAGATGAACGAAAATGATCTATTCTTCTCTTAAAACTGACCCTTACGAGCAATAGCGGCTAACCTTTCAAACTATATAAAAACAATAAATATATACGGAAATAAAAATGGCAATATTAGTCGATAAAAATACTAAAGTAATCTGTCAGGGATTTACAGGTTCTCAAGGTACGTTTCACTCTGAGCAGGCAATTGCTTATGGCACTAAGATGGTTGGCGGGGTTACCCCTGGTAAAGGTGGGCAAACTCACCTGGATTTACCAGTATATAACACTATGCACGAAGCAGTAATTAGAACCGGTGCCAATGCTAGTGTTATTTACGTACCACCATCATTTGCTGCGGACTCAATCTTAGAAGCAATAGACGCTGGTATTGAGCTAGTAGTATGCATTACTGAAGGCATACCTGTACTTGATATGATAAAAGTTAAACGCGCGCTAAAAGGCTCAAAAACACGATTAATAGGCCCTAACTGCCCAGGAATTATCACACCTGATGAATGTAAGATCGGCATTATGCCAGGTCATATTCATAAAAGAGGTAATATTGGGATTGTTTCCCGCTCTGGTACTCTAACCTATGAAGCAGTAGCACAAACGACCGAAGTAGGTCTTGGACAATCTACATGTATTGGTATTGGCGGCGATCCAGTAAACGGTACCAATTTTGTTGATTGCATAGAGCTTTTTTTGCAAGACGACGAAACAAATGCTATTATTATGATTGGTGAAATTGGCGGAGATGCCGAAGAAAGAGCAGCTGATCTAATTAAAAATTCAAAAATTAAAAAACCTATTGTAAGCTTTATTGCAGGAATTACTGCTCCACCGGGTAAAAGAATGGGTCATGCAGGAGCTATCATTTCAGGAGGTCAAGGTTCTGCGGAAGATAAGCTGGAAGCTTTAAAGCTTGCCGGCGTCGTTATTAGTGAATCCCCCGCTGAAATTGGTAGAACTATGCTAAAACTGCTTGGTAAATAGAATAACAACCCATCAATATCATCCTAATGGATCCTCCCATAGGGATCCATCTTTCTTATCTTTAAAATAATTCTTAAATATACTAAATATATATTAGTGGTCATTATACTTACTGTTATCTTTTAACCTATAGGCCGGAATATTTCATGGCCATGGGATAATTTTGGCATGTGTTAGCGTCATTTCTTCGGAAGGGCTGCAGGCTAATTTAGGGATTTAGCTTTTTCAATTAGATCTCTTTTGTAACTAAATATAGTGGATGTATTTCTAGGAATTAGCTTCTAAAAAAGCGCAGCACGCAGCATAGTAAATATAGATGAGTATTTTTAGCTTTTATAACAACCTCCTCTTTTCTGGATGAAGTTCCGAAAGTAATTTAATATAGTTTGAGTTTGATATACGGATAGATATAAATTTCTGGTTAAGTAAAAATAGCCATGCGGCCTAAGTGTCCTTGTAAAGGCTTCGGATTATTTGGTTAAGATAGCGAGTTTAGCCAGCTACATGGGTAGAGATGCAGATACGATTTGGGATACCACCGAAACTTATTAAAACTAAAACTTTGAAAACTGCAAAAAGTTTGTAAATGAAAGAAAAAAGAAACCAAGGCAGAAAGCGTCACTCTGCGGAAGCAAACTTTAAGCTTAAACAAAAATGTTATCTTCAAAATTGAATAAACTTGTTTAATCTATAATGAATAATATTAAATATATTAAAAGAATCTATCAATAAAGATAACTAAAAACTCAGGGATTCTTATCACTTCTTTATGGTATTTAACAAATGATTTATTTAGAGAAATACGCTAAAGCTAGTAATCCTATAGCAATAGCTTGAAATATGACTCTACCTAACATTAATTTTGAACTAAATTTTCTATTAAGCTTGCCACCTATAGCTAGAAAAATTACACCTAAAATTAACATTAGGGATGTTAAGCCGAGGGTTATTAATAAATAAGTCATTGGTTTAATTTGATATATTCAGGATAGATGAACTAAGAAAGAAATGCCTTAACTTTGCCATTTTTTTATGAGCGTAAAGACCAATATTGCTCTAAGTGAGCTTTTGTGAGCACGTATAGATATATTCTTATAGAACTTTAGCTTATTTAATTCACAACCAAGCTGGCATTAAGATTTTAGTCAAAAATTCTTTATGTTTTTGTAGTTCTTCTTTAGTAGGTTTAACAACAATAGCGTTCTTAATGGTTTGACTATGAGTGTTAGCTGCATTAGTAGCTACTTGTTTTTCTTGAGTCAGACTAAAGCTAGCTTGCCTTCCTCCAGTAAGTTCTACATATACTTCTGCAAGCAGCGCTGCATCTTTCAAAGCTCCATGAAGCTTACGCGAAGAATTATCTATCTTATATCTTTTACATAAAGCATCCAGGCTAGCTTTCATTCCAGGAAATTTTTTCCTAGCCATTATTACTGTATCAATGGAATTATTAAGATCTAGCAACTTAATATTTGGTCTTTTTAACAACGATAATTCATGATTAAGGAATTTAATATCAAAAGCCGCATTATGGATAATAAGTTTACTATCTTGTATAAACTCTAAAAAATCGTCAGCAATATCTGCAAATCGCGGTTTATCTCGTAAAAACTCACCGGATATCCCATGAATCCTATAAGCTTCAGTAGGCATATCGCGGTCTGGATTAACATAAAAATGGAAGTGCTTACCCGTTAGCACTTTATTAAACATTTCAATAGCCCCGACTTCGACAATACGATGGCCATCCCTAGGTTCCAGACCAGTAGTTTCAGTGTCTAAAATTATTTCACGAAGTGACTGCATTCTAATTTTTTTATCAGGTTAATTATTTGATCATCAAACTCTAGCATATTAGCGTCAGTATTGATAATAAAATCTGCTTTTTCCATCTTCATTTGTTGAGGCAACTGTATTTGTTCTATTTTATTGTAAATTTTTAAATCAAAGTATTCCCGCGCAGATGCACGTTTTATCCTCGTTTCTTCCTTACAAAAAGTAGTAATATAAAAATCAAAGTTTTTACTAAATCCTGTTTCAAATAATAATGGAATTTCAGCAAAAATAAAATTCTCTGATTGATGCTGTTTTTTAAAATGGTCTACTTGTTCACGTACGAAAGGGTGAATAAAATCTTGTAATTTTATACGTGCTAGATCATTATTATATATAAGTTCTACAATCTTTGCTCTATCAAACTCTTCTAACTCTGGTAGTAAGGTTAAAACCTTATTTTGAATTTCAGAATTCTTATATAAATTTTTAACACATTGATCAGCAGAAAAAGTTTTAAATCCTCTATCCGCTAGATAATTTAACATAAAAGTTTTACCAGAAGCATAACTCCCAGTGATTGCTACTGCTATCATACTATCCTTTCTTGCTTAGCAGTTTTTATCGCCCAAATAGCAGCAACTGCAACTAAAGCAATATAAAGCGCAATATATAAAGAAATGTTAGTTAGATGCCATAATAAAAGACAAATAGTAGGAGTCAAGCGACCGAATATCGACGATCCAAGTGCATTCCCCATACCAACTAATATATATTTATCTGCGCCGTTAAACAAATTGTTTAACCATAAATTTATTGGACATAAAAAGACAATTCCCCAAAAAATAATCCATAAACGTACAAAAGTAACATATGCTAAGGACGCCTGATCAAGGTATGCCCATAAAGGTAAGATGGTTACTGCAAGTACTGTTAAGGAAATTACCATTATCTTTATTTCGTTAAATTTTCTAACTAAATTACCAATTATAGGAATAAGCAGCATATCTATGATTAGTAAAATTGTATTATAACCCATCATTTGTTTTAATGATATTCCACTAATTAATGGAACAACACTATTCATTACTACAAATGGTATTATATATGTCACATAAGAAAAACCTGTAATAATGGCAACGCTTAAGATGCGAGATTTATTTTGCCAAAAAGTAGTTAAGCCGACGTGGCGCCATGGCTGAACACTTTTTTCAGCAGTTGAATTTGCTTGAAAATCTGGATATCTCCGTAATAAATATCCAATAAAACCGCTAGCTCCACCTATGATAAAACAAAGGCGCCAATATTCTTGATAATTTGAAGTAATTAAAATAGTACTTAGGAATGAAGCAGCAATAATTCCTATTAATGTTGAAGCTTGGTAAAGATAGGAAGCTTTAAAAGCTTTTATATGTACTTTATTTTCTAATATATATAATCTAGCAATAGAACTTTCACCTTCAGCAAATATTCCTTGAACTATTCTTAGTATAATAAGCATTAAAGGCGCAAGCCAGCCTATCATTTCATAATTAGGAATAAATCCTACTAGCATGGTAGTTATAGCTACACCAATTAATGAATATGACAGAGAGTGAAGCGCTCCAGAATTGATAGCGATATAACCAAATAAATAAGAGCCTAATGGCCGAGTTACTATAGAAGTAGCAAGGACGCTATACGCTAGAATTAAATTAACTATAGGATCTTCGTAGGGGAAAAAAACAGGGGATAATATTGGTGCTAAAAAACCATATAATGCCGTATCAAAATGATCTAAACTATTACCAATTAGGATTGAAAGATCTTTTTTGGTAAGGGTTGTTTTGTGCATAAAGAGTTTAAGGGGAAGATAAAATCGTTAGCGATGCCACGTTAGTAGCAGGAGCAATCTCATAAGACTATACTGACAAGATTGCCGCGCTCTATATATAGTTCGCTCGCAATGAGGAAGCGCCTACGGGTATATATCGCTTTCCCTTAAACTACTATACTCTTATTTCTTCTCTTCAGCCTTTGGCTCAGCTTTTATTTCAGCCTTTGGTAACATTAACTTTATATCAGCTTTAGCAGCTAATTCTGCAAAATATCCATCAACTGCTTTTCTACCAAGCATATTAGAAATACTAGCTTTAGCTTCTTCTTTTGAAGGTATTTTTGCAGGTCTTTTATCAAGTACCGTAATAATATGCCAGCCGAATGTGGTTTTTACTGGAGTTGAAACTTCACCAACTTTCATTGAGAATGCTTTCTCTTCAAATTCAGGAACTAATTGTCCTCCTGTAATATAGCCAATATCGCCGCCACTAGCTTTAGTACCCTCATCTTTCGAAAGAGTTTTTGCTAATTTATCAAATTTCTCGCCTTTATTTAGTCTAGCTTTAATATTTTTAGCTTCTGCCTCGGTAGCTACCAAAATATGGCTAACTTTTATTTCTTCTTTACCCTTAAGGCTTGCAGCTACCTTATTATACTCATCGTCAATCATTTTATCAGTAACATGTGCTTTTACATAGTTATCCATTAATTTTTGCTGCACTAATTGATCTTCAATTTTCTTTAATTCTTCTTGAAAATCTTTCGATGATCTTATACCTGAAGTCTCAGCAACATTTTTTAACAATTGTACATTAATATATGCACGAGTTAAAGTTTCTTGCAAATTAGAATCAAGTTCAGAAAACTTTTTATTACCGCCAAGTTGCTGTGCCTCAAGTATAGGTTTAAACTGCAACATAACATCACTGTCTGTAACTTTTTTTTCAATAGTTCCTTCTTTATAAGTAGCGATAGTTTGACCTGCACCAGCTAATGCCACGCTACTTAGCAAACTTGCTGATAATAGAATTATTGATAACATCTTCATTTCTATATCCATTTAAATAAATTTATATATTTTGTGTTTTATAAGTATAACAGTTCATAGTCAACAGCTATTTACAATTTATTTGATAATTTTATAATAATACCATATTTTAGTATGATAATTTTATATTTATCCTAGGTTCCTAATGTTGTCTTTAATAAAAAAATTGTTCGGTACGGCAAATGATAGAACAGTAAAAAAGCTATTATTTGAAATTGAAAAAATTAACTCCCTTGAAGGAGAATTACTAGAACTATCTGATGATGCTTTGAAAAATAAAACTTCTGAGTTTAAACAAAGATTAAAGGAGGGGTCATTACTTGAAGACATTACTTATGAAGCTTTTGCAGTGGTAAGGGAAGCTGCTAAAAGAGTACATGGTATGAGACATTTTGACGTTCAGCTGATAGGAGGGTTAATATTGCATCGCGGAATGATAACTGAGATGCGCACCGGCGAAGGTAAAACTTTGGTAGCAACCCTACCAGCATATTTAAACGCACTTACTGGTGCTGGTGTACACGTTGTTACAGTCAATGATTATCTGGCAAAACGTGACTCTGAATGGATGGGGAAAATTTATAATTTTCTCGGTCTGTCTTTTGGTTGTATAGTTGGAAATATGCCTGATAGTGAGCGCCGCGCTGCTTATATGGCAGATATTACTTATGCTACTAATAATGAGCTAGGATTTGATTATCTTAGAGATAATATGAAGTATAATGAAGAGTCTAAGGTATTACGGCCGTTTAAATTTGCTATCATTGACGAGGTTGATTCTATTTTAATTGATGAAGCGAGAACTCCATTAATTATATCAGGCCCTGTTGACGATAATTCTGACTTATATATTAAAGTCGATAAGCTTGTACGTGAATTATCTACAGAAGATTACGAAAAAGATGAGAAACTACGTACAGTAAATCTTACGGAACTAGGTATTAATCATGTTGAAGACTTGCTTATTCAAAACAACATTATCCAAACTGAATCTAGTCTATATGATTTTGAAAATTTGAGTTTAGTGCATTACGTTAATCAATCATTACGGGCTCATACTCTTTTTAGCCGTGACGTTGACTACTTAATACGTGACCAAAAAGTTATGATTATTGATGAATTCACCGGACGTGTCATGGAAGGACGTCGTTATTCTGAAGGCCTTCACCAAGCTCTAGAAGCTAAAGAAGCAGTACCAGTACAAAATGAGAATCAAACCCTAGCTTCGATTACTTTCCAAAATTACTTTAGGAATTATCCTAAATTAGCTGGTATGACCGGAACAGCTATGACTGAAGCTGCAGAACTTAAAGATATATATAATTTAGAAGTGCTTGCTGTTCCTACTCATAATCCTGTTACTAGAATAGATTATGATGACGAGATTTACGGTAACAAAAATGATAAATATCAAGCTATTTTGAAATTGATTCAAGAATGCTGCGAACGCGGTCAACCAGTTCTTGTAGGAACGGTTAGTATAGAAAAATCTGAGGAAATCTCTAATTTACTTAATAAGCACAATGTTAAACATAACGTACTTAACGCTAAATTTCATGAAAATGAAGCTCATATCATTGCTCAAGCTGGACGGTATAAAGCCGTCACTATAGCTACTAACATGGCTGGTCGTGGTACGGATATTATGCTCGGCGGTAATCCTACAATGCTAATAGAACAGCTTGCTAACTCCCCTCTATCTTACGAAGATTGCGAAGACGCAAAAATAAAAATAAAACAAGAAGTTATCAAAGAAAAACAGTTAGTTATCGAAGCAGGTGGCTTATTTGTTATAGGAACTGAAAGGCATGAAAGCCGTAGAATTGATAATCAATTAAGAGGAAGAGCAGGTAGGCAGGGCGACCCTGGCGCTACTAAATTTTTCTTATCGCTGGAAGACGACTTAATGCGTATTTTTGCCTCAGATCGTATCTCAGGAATTCTTAGGACATTAGGTTTAAAAGATGGCGAAGCTATACAGCACCGAATGATTAGCCGTTCTCTTGAAAAAGCTCAACATAAAGTTGAGGGTCATAATTATGAAATCCGTAAAAATTTATTACGTTACGATGACGTAATAAATGAACAACGTAAAATAATATATGAACAACGTAATGATATTATCGCGTCAGCTGATGGCTATAACTTCTTAAGCAATATGACTGAAGAATTGGTATCTAAAACCGTATTATCATTTATGCCAGCGGGCTCTTACCGAGAAGACTGGGATCTCGAAGCTTTGAGTAATGAATTACACCGTATATTTGCTTTAAAGTTTCCTCCGGAACTAGTATCTAAAGCCGATGTTACTGAAGTTGAGATTACTAAAACAGTTCTAGAAATGGTAAATGAGCTATATAGATTTAAAGAAGAATCTTATAGCCCTGCATTAATGCATGATGCAGTAAAATATATTCTTCTAACTACGCTGGATCAAGTGTGGAAAGATCATTTACATAGCTTAGACCATTTAAGACAAGGCATATCTCTCAGGGCTTATGCTCAGAAAGATCCTTTAAATGAATATAAAAGAGAAGCATTTACTCTCTTCGAACAAATGCTTGATAATTTAAAAGAGTTGTTTATTCATCGTGTTTGCCATCTACATATCGATGCTAGCCATACGCCAAAGGAGAATTTATCGCTTGATCATAAAAAGCTACAAAAAACCATGCTGCAGACTCGCGAAGATCCAGCCTTCAGTAAATATAATGCGGGCATAAGCATTGAGACGCAACTAAAACCAATAAAAAGCCATGTAAATCCAGAAGATAGAATCCCTGAAGATCAAGCAAGTTGGGGGAAAGTGACTCGGAACGAGCTATGCCCTTGCGGTTCTGGTAAAAAGTATAAATATTGTCATGGAAATTAAATTAATTGGCATAGGTGTTATTGCGCGCGAACTTGCGGGGATTGTTGAAGTACTACTCACGTGATAATGTCCTTGTGCTTAATCACTTCTCGCAATGACGCCATTGTCCCATGATATTTTTTGCCTAACTAACTCAAAAATTTCGAAAATACTGACAGAGGTAAATTTACTGCATCTATTAAATTAGAACCATTATCGCAACTTTGAGATAGTTTAGGTATAATTGGCAAATTATATATCAAAGGAATATTAAATTTTTTAGAGAAATATTCTCCGCTATTGCCGCTAAATATAGTAATTTTTTCGTTTGTCTTAACATCAACTAAATAACTCATATTCTCAATAATGCCTAAAATTGGTAGATTAAATTTTCTATATAAATCAATTGACCTTATTACATCTATTTTAGCCATTTGTTGAGGCGTTGTTACCATTACCACTCCATAAAGTTGATAATTTTCTAGAATACTCAAATGAATATCGCCTGTTCCAGGCGGCATATCAATGATTAAGTAATCTAGATTACCCCAGTTAGTTAAAGATAATAATTGATAGATTGTTTTACTAGCCATAGGTCCGCGCCAAACTATAGCAGAGTCTTCCGGAATAAGAAAACCTATAGAAATTATTTTAATATTACGCGATGTTACCGGAATCATTTTATTATCAATAATTTCTGGCTTTTGATTAATACCAAATATTTGCGGGATAGACGGACCATAAATATCAGCATCTACTAAGCCTACATTATACCCTTCGAGAATAAAAGAGATCCCCGCCGCAAGCAGCGGGGTATTTTAGAAGAACACTAACTGACGATCCTCGTGTAGTTTTTTATATTCCTTACCCTGGTTTTTTACGTACTTCCCTGTCATA
>Ga0209702_10001078_pt1 | contig 54730 bp, 35 predicted proteins | sample FRY01_FD_187210 | JGI IMG/M metagenome (GOLD analysis project Ga0209702, IMG submission 187210) | Freshwater microbial communities from Lake Fryxell liftoff mats and glacier meltwater in Antarctica - FRY-01 (SPAdes) (version 2) | ecosystem: Environmental > Aquatic > Freshwater > Ice > Glacier...
CTGATTATTAAATGTTCTCATCGAATTATTTACTTTTTCCATCACACAAATCAACAATTCCATCTGTTCCATTTTCATCTTTTTTACTCTATTTGCAGCTCCTTGCATCAAAGAAAAATTTATCTCCTTATCGAATTTCATTGCCCTTTCTCGCCAATTATTTTTATTTGCAATGTTAAATAATTGCCGTCTCGACACGCTTTTATTAAAATTAATTTTAACCATTTCTGACAATTTGTTAAAATTTCTTTCCTCCAAAAAATTTATAAATAATTTATAATGAATTTCTGACTCATTTTTCAACTGATTAGGATAATAATTATCAAACCCATTTTCAATTTTGAATTCCGATGACTTTGCGACAATATGTGTCGCATTCTCTAATTTAACAACTTTGTTTTTATGTAACACGGACATAAATTCTCCAAGGGTGATAATGATTGGTAATATTTGCGGTTATTTTGTTAGTTTTTTTCCATAGCTAACTTCAGCAGTTCACAGGTAAGTTGTAATTATTCTTATCTACAAAACATATCACGTATATATTGCATATATATTTTGTATTATCTACATATAAATATTTTTTCTAACTGTAGAGACGACCGGCGGGTCGTCTTCCTAATTCTTCATCTGTTGATTTTATTTCTAAATGTAGAGACGACCGGCGGGTCGTCTTCCTCATCTTCATCTTGACAAAAGTGAAAAAAAGTCAACCGTAGGGTTTACCCTACGGATAATAGAAATTTTAAAAATAAATGAAATATAATGTGGTTTTAGTGATTTTTTTTCTAATTTTTTGTAATTTACTGATATATAGTGGATTACACAAGTATAATTTACTTTAAAATATAGTTAAATTTAGGATTTTTATATAAATTAATTTTTTTTCTATATTTTTGTTATTATTTTTAATTAAAAATTTAATAATAATGTAATAATAAAGGATGCAAAATGTCAAATACTGAAGTAACAAAATTTATGAATTTTATTAATGGTGAATTAAAAGAAAGTAACTCAAAAAGAACTTTTGATAATATAAATCCAGCAAAAAATACCGATTTAGTCGGAGTTTTCCCATTATCAGATAGTAGTGATGTAGATGAAGCTGTGATTTCTGCAAGAACTGCATTCAAAAAATGGAAGAATATGCCAGCACCCAAAAGAGGTGATATTCTTAGAAAAGTAGGAGATTTATTTGCTGCAAATAAAACTGAAATTGCTAAAGTAATGACAAGAGAAATGGGCAAACCCACTTTTGAAACAGAAGGAGATGTCCAAGAAGCAATAGATACCTGTTATTACGCCGCCACAGAAACGAGAAGATTGTTTGGGCATACAGCACCAAGTGAAATGACTGATAAAATGAATTTGAGTTTTAGAGTGCCTATTGGTGTTTGCGGTATAATCACTGCTTGGAATTTTCCGATTGCAGTACCCTCTTGGAAAATCATACCAGCTTTGGCAGCAGGAAATACAATTGTATTCAAGCCAAGTGAAGATGCTCCACAAAGTGGAAATATTTTTGCTGAATTATTAAGACAAGCAGGATTGCCAAGTGGAGTGTTTAATTTAGTACACGGCGATAAAGAATGTGGCGAAGCAATAGTAAATCATAAAGATGTAAACTTAATCGGATTTACTGGTTCTACTAATGTTGGTAAGCATATTGCAAGTATTTGTGGCAAAACAAATAAAAGAGTTTCTTTGGAAATGGGTGGCAAAAATCCTCAAATAGTGATGCAAGATGCAAATTTAGATTTAGCTTTAGATGGTGCTTTGTGGGGTGCATTCGGTACTACTGGGCAAAGATGTACGGCAACTTCCAGACTAATCATCCATAGTGATGTCTATGATAAATTTTTAGAGATGATAATAGAAAGAGCTAATAATATTATTATCGGAGAAGGTTTGGACTCTACTACAGAAATGGGTCCAGTTATAAATGAAGATGCTTACAAGAGAGTTTTAGATTATATTGAAATTGGAAAAAAAGAAGGTGCAAAATTAGTTTGTGGTGGAATGTCTGTAAAAAATGACAGTAATTTAAATGGCTATTTTATTCAACCTACTATTTTTGCTGATGTAACTACTGATATGCGATTATTTAATGAAGAGATTTTTGGTCCTGTTTTATCAATAACTAAAATTAATTCATTCGAAGAAGCAATTGATGCTGCAAATAAATGTGAATACGGCTTATCTTCTTCTATATTTACCAAAGATGTTAATTCGGCAATGAGAGCAATTAGAGACTTAGAGTCAGGGATTACATATATTAACGCCCCAACTATTGGTGCTGAGGCTCACATGCCATTTGGTGGAGTTAAAGGCACTGGGAATGGACACAGAGAAGGTGGGTGGACAGCTTTTGATATTTTCACAGAATGGAAAACTGTTTATATCGACTATAGCAATACTTTGCAAAGAGCTCAAATAGATAATTATTAATTAAAAATTGAAAATTTGTAATTGATGATATTAATTTTAAATGTTAAGTTAAATCAAAGACTCAAATATTAATTTGGGTCTTTGAATTTAAAAAGAATTATTGATTTTCTTCCAAAAATTCTTTTAAAATAACAGAAGCAGCGAACATATCGACATTTTGTTTTTGCTTTCTATCTTTTTTTTTCATTCCAGATTCAATCATATTATTTAAAGCTTTTTGTGATGTAAAATTTTCATCTTGTTTAATTATATCAATATCTGGATTTTTGTTTGCTAAACTCTTTATAAACTTGTCAATATCCTCTAATATCTTTGTATTATTTGATTCATAAGGATATCCAATTACCACTAATTTCACTTCATTTTCACTAATAAGTTTATGTATTTTCTCCCAATATTTTTGGTCTTCAGCAAGTAAATAGTCTTTTGGATAGGATATTATATGCAAAGGGTCTGAGAGTGCGAAACCTACTCTTTTTTTGCCATAATCGATACACATAATTCGTGATAATTTGTAATCAGATAAATTTATTTTGTTTAATAGCATTATACTTGGTTTAATTACTTGGTTGAATTACTAATTTTAACTAATTAGGAAATTTGAAAATCATTTTAGTACCTTGCCCAATTTTCGAATCAACAAAAAGACTACCACCGTGTTGTTCCATTACATTCAACATAATCATAGTACCGATACCAGAACCACCATCGTCAGGATTAGAAGTAAAAAATGGACTTAACATTCTTTTTTTGATATTATCATCCATTCCTGGACCGTCATCTTCGATAGTGAATATCACAAATTTATTTTCTAATTTGCAATGAATAGTAATTTTTCCATCTATTTCTTTTAAAGCTTTTATAGAATTTTCAATTGAATTTCTGAGGCATCTGATTATTTTTGCTTTATCACAATTAATTTCAAAAGTCTGTATATTTTTGACAAATTTAATATTAGAAATTAAACTTTGGTCAAATTCATTAATCAACTCATCGACAACTAAATTAGATTTATAAGTATTTTTATTTAATACCTTTGACTTCCCTACCGTCACCAAGTCTCTAATTCTATTAAACAAAATATTCGTTTGATGAGCAATTTTGTCTAATCTTACTTTATCTTCGTCGCTTACATTTGTAGCCAGATTTTCGGTATTTAATTTTATAATCGAAAGATTAGTTTGCATATCATGTGCTAATTGAGCCCAGTTTATTAGTCGCTGTCTTTCTAATTCTTCCGTAATATTTAATCCAGTTATAATCATTCCTTTAAAATTTCCAGTAAAATTTCTTTGAGGACTAGAATTACACACAAACTCATTGACTTTGTTATCAATAATAATGTTAATAGTTTGTTTGAATTGTTGTTTAGTGTTTAATGAAATTTCAAAAAACATAAATAATTGATTAAAAACTTCTTGATTACAATAATACTTAAAATATTTATTTAAAGGTATTGTATAATCAATTCTCAATAAATCTCTCCCTTCATTATTTACTTGAATTAACTGACCATTTTTATTAAATATGAGTACAAATCCATTATTGGGTAAATCAATTAAATTGTTTATGATTCTTCTTTGTTTTTTGATTTTACGATAAAGAAAGAACAGAATAACTAAAATTATAAATGGAATAAATAAATAAATAAATTCAAAATATATCTTATAAAAAAACCAAAATGGATTTTTATCAATTTTATAAATTTTAGAATTATCATCAGTGCTAATTATTATGTTATTGTCTTCCTTGATTATGTGAATATTGTAATTATTATTATTAAAATTATTCATATTACTTCCATAATTATTTTGATTGCTCATAAATGCATTGTAGATTGGTTTTTCAGCAATAATTTTAAAATCTAAATCTAGCATAAAAAAATAGTTATCAGTAAGCATATAATAATAATTTTCAATTTGCTGTATAGATAAAATTGTATTAGATTTGGATTCTAATTTTATGTTTTTATGAGGAATTAAATTATTTGAGGTAATGTTTAACTTATTTAATTTATACATATTTAAGGTATTTGCATTTTTTTGATTAATAAGTTCAACTAAAAATAATTTATCTGATGAAATATTTGCTTTTTGATTATTTATGAAATGTAAATTATTTAAATTACTATTTAACCAATAATCTTTTTTTATAGGTTTGCCGTTTATAAATTTATAATAAGTGAATAAAGCTTTATTTTCAAATCCATTCAAAAAATAATAATTTAATGTTTTTTTAGTATTAGTTGCTTTATAATTAGAATAACAAAATTTAAAATTATTACCGTATTCCAACTTTATTTTATTAGTCTCAATACCTGATTTAAAATTATATATATTCAAATTAAGTAAATTGCCACTTTCTTTTATATACTTCAACTCATTTTTTGAATAATTACATTGTAGTGAAACAATATTATCCATTATGATTTCAGATTTCTCATTTTGATAATCAACTTTAAATAATAATTTTTCTAATTTAATAAATAATAAATTGTTTTCAATATTAAATGAATATTCATAATCAATATTTTTAGTATTTTGAATTTGATTAAAAGCAATCAAATTTATAAATGAGTATTTTGTAACACTATCAATTTTGAGTAGTGTGTAATTGCCTTTATATTTTCCAAAAAACAAATTACAATTCAAATTCTTCTGCGATAATTTATTATCCAAATAAGATATAAGTTTGAAGTCATTTATCGTTAATTTATTTATGTTGTTATATTTGCCATCTGTTAAATTATCATAAAATTCATTTCTACTATATATTTGAGATAAATTGCAATCAAAATAGAAATTTATATTATTTTCAATTATATCTTCATTTATCAATATAAATTTTGATTCTTGCTTATTGTTTTTAATTTTATTATTACTAACTTGACTCAAATTATCTTTCAAAATTAAAAAAGGTAAATTATTATTTTCTGTTAATTTATAATAATTTTTATTATTACCCTTCAATTTATAACTTATTAAAAGTATAAAGGACAAAAGTATAATTAAAATCTTTGAGTATTTACTGAAGTTCATTTTATGCTAAAAAATACTAAAAATAAGAAGTAAAATAGAAAAATTAAAAAATATATAAATTAAAATTACAAATTTTAAAATATTTTCTGTTTTTTTAACGTTTTTATATCTTAAATTAAGAAAAATATGGAAACAATAGATTTAATAAAAAAAATAAAAAAAATTGAAATAAAAACAAAGAGTATTTCAAAAAATGTTTTTTCAGGTGATTATCATTCAAACTTCAAAGGAAAAGGGATGGCTTTTTCTGAAGTTAGAGAATATTCCTTCGGTGATGATATTAGAGCTATCGATTGGAATGTATCTGCAAGGTCAAATAGTACACACATAAAAGTATTCGAAGAAGAAAGAGAACTTACTGTAATATTGATTTTGGATATGTCTGCTTCTGGGAATTTTGGTACACTGGAGCAAAGGAAAAAAGATATATTAATAGAAATTTCAGCTATATTGTCTTTTGCTGCAATGCAAAATAATGATAAAATTGGAGTAATTTTATTTACTGATACAGTCGAAAAATTTATTCCTCCCAAAAAAGGTAAAAAACATATTCTTAGAATTATTAGCGAGTTAATTGAATTTAAGCCCCAAAGCACCAAAACTAATATCAAAGCACCATTTGAATTTTTGATAAATACTATCAAAAAACGCTCTATTGTCTTTGTTTTGTCTGATTTTATTGATGACGGATATATTGATTCTTTGAGGATTATGTCAAAAAGAAATGATACTATTTTAATTCAAATTTATGATACATTCGAAGAATATTTTCCAAATATAGGATTAGTCAAAGTAAAAAATTTGGAAAATAATACCGAATATTTAATTGACTCGAATGACAAAAATGTAAATAAATTGATAAAAGATAATTGGGAATATTATCAAAATTATTTGAATGATTCTCTAAAAAAATCTAAATTAGATTTAGTTAAAATTCCAACGGATAAAGATTATATTTTACCTCTACGGAATTTATTCAAAAAAAGAGAAAAGCGAAAATAATTTAATTAATCTAAAAATATTTTTTTTCTAATTTAACAAAATAGTATTCTAAAATATGAAACAAGTATTCGATAAAATTTCAAACTCAAAGTTAACACAAATAAATTTAATTTTAATTTTACTCATTATTTATTCAAATATAAATTTAATTTCAAATGAATATAATATAAAACTAAAATCGTATAAAGATTCAGTTGAAATTGGTGATAAAGTTATCGTAGATGTAATTGCAAAATTGCCAAAATCATCTAAAAATTTTGTGATTTCGTCTGAAGACACAACTGATAAATATAGTATAATCAAATCATTAAAATTAGATACTATATTTGAAAAGAACTCTAAACTATTGAAAGGAAGAGTAGAGTTTTATAATTATAATTTAGCAGATATAATTATTCAGCCATTAAAAATCAAGTATGATGTTAATGATTCAATTAATTTATATTTAACTTCAAATTCTATTAAAATCATCAATAAACTTCAGAATGCAGATACTTCAAAAGCATTCAAAGACATCAAACCTGTTATTGATGTTGATTTTGATTACAGTGAATATATTTTATATTTTTTTATAGTAATATTTATTTTGTTAATTTTATATCTTATTTACAAATATATAAATAACAAAAAACCAAAAGAAAGTATAACTGAAAATGTAACACCTCAAATACCTGCTCATATTTTAGCTTTAGAATCTCTAAAAGCCTTAGAAAATGAACAATTATGGCAAAGAGGTAATTCAAAAGCATATTACACCAAACTTTCTGAAATTTTAAAGGTTTATATTGAGAATTATTTTAGAATTGACTGTTTGGAACTAACAACAAATGAACTATTAAGTAAACTGAATTTTACAAATATTAATAAAGATGTGATAATTAAATTACAGAATATATTAATTACGTCTGATATGGTAAAATTTGCTAAATACGAAGCAAGTAGTAATGAAAACATAAATGTAATGAAAAGTGCATTTGAGTTTATTGAATTAACTTCTAATGTTAATAATAATAATAGTTCTAATAGTAATATTAAAAATAATATTGGTTTAGATGATGATAATAGTAATCAAAAAAATGATTAATTCTACATAAATAAATTAACAAATAAATAATAGAATTAGTTTCAACTTGATTTAACTTGATTTAATTTGATTTTTAAAAAGAATAACTTAAAGGATAGATTTTGGATTTTTTAAATTTAGATATAATTGACAAAATTCTAATAAATGATATAAAATTTTTGAACCCAGAAGCATTTTATTTGATTTCATTGAATTTATTATATATAATTTATTATATATTTTCAAATTTAAAACATTTTCCAAGCTTAAATATATCAAATAGTTTACCTTCTAAATTAATAAACAATTTCAATATTAATTTAAATTTAAGAGTAAAATTAAGACATATTCTATTTTTAATAAATAATATTGCTTTATTACTTTTTATAATGGCATTAGCAAGACCACAATCAAGTTCATCAAGAAAAGAAGTAACCTCAGACGGTATAGATATTATTTTAGCTCTCGATATTTCGACATCTATGTTGGCTGAAGATTTGAAACCTAATAGAATAGAAGCGGCTAAAAAAAATGCTATTGAATTTATTGATAATAGAGAATCAGATAGGATTGGTTTGGTAGTTTTTGCTGGGGAAAGTTATACAAGTTGTCCAATAACCTCTGACCACACAGTTCTAAAGAATTTAATTACAAATCTAAAAAGTGGAGTAATAACAGACGGTACTGCGATCGGTTTGGGATTATCTACTGCTATTTCCCGATTAAAAGATAGTAAAGCCAAAAGTAAAGTAATAGTTTTGCTCACAGATGGCTCTAATAATTCTGGAAATATAGCTCCAGAAACTGCCTCAGAGATTGCACAGGTTTATAATATTAAAGTTTATACTATTGGCATTGGTACAAAAGGTAAAGCACCTTATCCGATGCAAACTCCTTATGGCAAACAATATGTAATGGTAGATGTTGATATTGATGAAAGTTTACTCAAAACTTTGGCAGAAAACACAAATGGCTTATATTTTAGAGCCACCTCAACAAAAGCACTTAAATCAATTTACGAAAAGATAGATAAATTAGAAAAAAGTAAAATTGAACAATTTTATTACTCCAAAAAAAGTGAAGAGTTTCATATATTTTTATTTTTGGGTATCCTCTTATTTATCACCGAATTTATATTAAAATTCACTTATTTTAGAGTATTGCAATAATAAATATATTAAAAATAAAAAGAGGTTAATAGTTTTTTTACTATTAACCTCTTTAAAATTTAATAACACATTGCGGGCAGAACCGCAAAAAAGAATTTTACTACTTTCCTATGTGAGCTTATCTTATAAAATAAAACAAATTCAACTGCCCGCTGTGTTATTATGGAGGAGGAATCAGAATATTTTTGAATACAAGTCACAAATTTCAAAGTACAAAAACTTCTATAAACTGCAATATTTGTCTTATAGTTTAATAAATTTACCAATGTAAACTTTATTGTTTAAATTGATTTTTAAATAATAGACGCCATTTATTAAATTATTTACTTCAATATAGTTAGATAAATTATTGGAATTAATGTCTAAATCCAACATTATATTTCCATTTAAATTTATTATTTCTAACTTAAATTTTTCATTAGCAACATTAGTTTTAGAAGATACTAAAATTTCATCATATATTTGTTTAATATTAATTACATCATTTATTGGGTTTGGATAAATGTTAATTAGATTATTATTTATAAAAATTTGTTGGTCATCAACACTTAAATATAAATCCCCTTTATTAACTTCAATATGCCAAACTGCGTCTTGTTCGTATTTCAAATATTTATCTGCCAATTGACCTGTTATAATATTTGCTTTAGAATCTACGCTTAACTTGTATTCTTTATTTTTTTCTGATTTCCAAAGAACTAATTTTAAATCTTCATTATTTTGAGCACCATCATTGTCAAAACCAAATTCGCCTGATGCACCCCATAAAGTAATGAAAGCCTTACTGTTTTCTACAATACCAGAGCCGATAATTAAACCTTGGTTTGTATAAACTGCTACTTCGTCACTATTTTCAAAATCTTTAGAAGTAATTATCCAAACTGCCGAATTTTTTGTAGTTCTGAAATTATTTTTGAAATGAACTGTTTTTTTAGAGTTCAATATTTCATTTGGGAAGTCTAAATTATTTATAGTTGAGAAATTACTTATTGGCGTATTTACCCCAGAAGTAGTAGGTGTTGGGTATCTAAAACTCAAGTTAGAATTAACAGCAATTCTATATCCCTCACCAGGTTTCATAGTTACAATATCATTTATACCTAACGAAGGATAATAAACTTGACCAGCAGGGTTTTTAACTAATATTATTCTAGTATTAATCGAAGTATATACTGTTGCTATATTTTGATTGACTTGTGGCAAATATGACATAAAATACCATCTACCAGTATTAAATACAAAGTCATAAAAGTTCAATTGTGCATCACTACCAATTATAGACAAATTGATTGGATTTGAAGTATATATTAAATAAGCACTTTTAGCTTCTAAATTTACTAAATCGTTTATATTTTGACTCGGATAATACAATTTACCACCATCATCTTTTATTCTAAATGAAGTATCTTGAATAGCACTTGTAATATTTTTCCAATCAGTGTTTGCTGGAATTAAATTTGAAGACATTAATGTCCATTGATTAGCAGCTAATGGAATTGTTAATGTTTTACTTGATATCAAGCTACTCACTTGACTTATAGCATCATTATTATATATTCCTGTACCAGAAGAATAAGTAGCCCCTACCAACAATTCTTTGCCTTCTTTAGCATCCCATATTTTAATTACATAGCTTTCCCCACCCAAAAATCCATCTTTTAGTGGTGTTATCGTATTATCTCCCCAAATTGTTAAAGCTTTGCTACTTGTATTACTTTTCCAAATAATATATCCAGCACATACATCAACATTATTTCTTTTATAAAATACGCCAATTGCATCATTTGTATCAACTTTTCTTGCACCAACTGTAACGTTTGCACTTGCAGGAATAATTAAAGTAGAATTAGCACCAGTATAAGAAATAAAATCCCAATTAGATGGTGTGTTAAATCCGACACCTTTAATTGTAAAATTATTATCAGAGATGTCAAACAAATCTTCATTTTGGCTATCTGTAATTTTGATTCTATATTCAGTAGATGGAATTGTTGGTAAAGTCCAATTAAATTGTTTTAATTTTGGGTCTAAATTATTAGCAATACTCATCCAGCCAGTATTTTTATTACCGTTTGAAGAATAATAAATATTTATGCTGGCAACATTTGCACTCGTCCATCTAATTAATTGACTTGAACTTATTTGGTAAATTTCGCCACCATTCGGTGATTTTACGACTACGCCGTTCCCTTTGATAACAAACAACTTACTCAAATCACTTATTGTCGAATCTTCAATACTAGTAATTCTTATTCTTGCTGAATTCGAAGCGATTTCAGGTAAAACTAAGTTTAATTGTCCAAGAGAAGCTGAATAGAATGATTCCAATACTATACTGTTTTGACCATTATCAGTTAATAATTCAATTTTAATATTATCAATATTATTACTATTCCATGAAATTTGTAAACTATCTCCAATTAATACTTCTTCGCCACCAATTGGATTTGTAATAACCAAACCAGTTATTGTAAAAGGTACAATTGTTGTATCCGCAAAAGCAGTATTTTGTGGGTCAAATATTCTAATTTTTGCACTTGTCGAAGGTGTATTTGGAATTGTCCAAGTATAAAAACCTGTACCTGAAGGGTAATTTTTGACAGCATCTACCCAATTATTTACACCTGTCGAATATTGAATATTTACAGAACCAACTTTATGGCTTTCCCATTTAATTTGTTGATTAGAACCTACCATCCATTTTTCGTTAGTACTTTTTGGAGTTGTTAGAGCCAAACCAATAATTTCAAAAGAATTATCTGTAATATCTTCAATATCTGGTTTTTGTGAATCTCTAATTTTTATAAGTGCTTGTGAAGTTGGGATATTTGGTAAAATCCAATTATAAGAATTTGGGCTTACATTCAAATTATTTACAATAGGACTCCAAGTAATACCATTGTCTCGAGAAATCATTAAATCAATTCTATTTGCATTTAGAGCTGACCAACGTATTTGTCTTGTAGTATTTGTATATAATTGTTCTTTTCCATTTGGAGTTAATATATCTACTCTTTGTGTTGTAATATTAAATACAGAATTACTTACATCAAAAACATTATTTCTTTCTGAATCGGTTATTCGAATTAAAGAAGTTCCATTTGGAATATTAGGTATATTCCATTCATATTTCCCATTTGTAGCATCAAGATTAGTAACAATATTGTTCCAATTTAGACCAGAGTTAGTTGAAAATTGGATATTTATTTTATTTACAAAACTACTATTCCATTCAATATTTTTTTTACGTCCTACTTGATAAAATTCACCACCATTTGGTTTGATTAAAGTGATACTTGGAACGACTATATTGACTATAACTGAATCACTAAATATTGGATTTGTAATTGTTGATATTTTTAATTTTACATTTTGATTTGGCTGAGATGGAACATTCCAATTTATTTGATTAAGTAATGGATTAATATTGTTTGCAATTGTAACCCAATTTACTCCATTATCTGTAGTAAATTCTAATTTCAAATTCCCTGTTGATTTTGCGTCAAAATTTATTGGAAGAATACTACTTGCAAAGATTGAAGAATTATTATTAGGTGATAATAATTTTAATTTGATGATTTTAAATGGATTATTGATTGTATCGTAAAATATTTTATTTCCATCTAAATTGTATATTCTCATTAATACACTATTACTTGCATTATCTGGAATAGTCCAATCAAAAAAGTTGTTGGTTGATAAAAAATCTTTTACAATTGGTAACCAATTTGTTCCATTATTTATAGAATATTCAATATTAACAAAATTAATATCTACTTTGCTCCATAATATTCTTTGAATAGTCCCAACAGCAAAGGTTTCGTTACCAACAGGATAATTTAATATTACTGGTATCGCCCTAATTGTAAAATATTCAGAATTTTCGCTCATTATAGTTGGATAATCAGCATTAACAATTCTTATTTTAGCTTTTGCGATATTAACATTATTAAAAATATAATCAAAATTTGAAGTTGGAGATACTAAATTCTTAGCTAAAGTATCATAACTGACACCATTATTAATAGACAATAAAATATGTACTTTTGGTGAATTAATTGCAGACCAACTTATTCTGTAATTACCAATAGCATCTATTGTATCGAAGTTTTTGGGACTATTTAAAATTAATTCAGGAGCTTGAAATTTAAATTTGTTATCTGAAATATCAAATTTAGTTGTTAATCCTACTTCTGAAATTCTTATTAATCCATCTACTGTAGTTGGTAAATTAGGTACTGACCAAGAATAACTTTTAGTCGTAGCGTTTGTTGATGTTACAATTGTTGACCAAATTGTACCATTATTAGTAGAATATTCTAAAATTACATTACTTATATTTTGAGCTTCCCAAGTAATATTAAAATTTTGGTTTGTAAGAATAGTTTCGCCACCATTTGGTGCCAAAAGACTTAAAGTTTTATTATCTATAGTAATAATGCCTTTTGCAGTATCGATAATATTTATACTATTTGCATCATAAGCTCTCAATCTTCCATTTATAGTATAAACATTTGGAATGACCCAATTATATTGGAAATTTAATGCATTAACAACTCCAATTGTAGTCCAATTTGTACCACTATTTGTTGAGTATTGAAGTACTAAATTTTCTACGTTAAAACTCTCCCACTTGATTTCATAAGTATCACCTACTTTGAGACTAATACTATTATTTGGATTAAGTAATAATAAAGATTTAGGGAATTGTTGACCACCATTTGTTGTTTTTAACGACTTACCGCCATCTCCTAAAATATATCCCGTATTTAAACTTGAAAAATATATAAATCTATGATTGCTAATTATACTATTTTGGAATGTCCAATTCACTCCTGTATTTGTACTTACGTATAATGCACCGGAGTTACCTGCAACGTATATCTTGTTTTTATCCAAACTAAAGTTGATAGAATTTAAAGAATCAGTTGTAAGTCTTTGGTCGTTTACCCAATTATTACCGCCATTAGTAGTTCTTAAAACTCTTCCGTCGGAAGTACATAGCACTCCTAAAGTATCATCAAAGAAATCAAATCCAGTTATATTATGAGTGAATCCTGTGTTAATATTAGACCAATTAATACCACCATCAATAGTTTTAATTAATGTACCATTGCTTCCAACAGCAAAACCTAAATTACTATTAACAAATTTAATGGCTTTTAAATCATTTGCTGTTGGTGAAAGATTATTGGCTGACCAAGTGTTCCCAGAATTAGTTGTAAATCTTAATTCACCACCATTTGCAACATAAAATCCTTTGAAATCATCTAAAAAATACAATGAATTAATTGTATTTGAAATTCTACTTGTTTGACTAATCCAATTATTTCCGTTATTGGTAGTTCTAAATATATTTCCGTTATTGCCAGCTACAAATCCTGTATTATCAGAAGTAAAAAATGTAGAGTTTAGTCTATTTGAAGTTGGAGAGCTTGTAGGCGTCCAACTTTCACCAGCATTTGTGGTACGAATTACTACTCCATTATTACCAACAGCATAAGCTATTTCATTTGACCCTCTTATGTGAGCAGAAATGATATTATTGTTAGTGCCGGTATTTTTTTCAGTCCATTGAGAAAATGTAAGATTATAATTAAATATAAATAATATATTTACAAATAAAAATAAAATGTATTTATCTTTTAAATTGGATCGAATTTGTTTTACATTCAAAAAATCCAAAATTGAACTTTTATTCTTCAATATACTTGAATATTCTTTATTCAATATTCTAGTACTGTTAATAATTTTATACATAATTTACCTTAAATTTTTATTATTTTCTATTTTATTAATACTTTACAGTATTTATTATATCTTCAATTTGATTATCATTTAAATAAAAAATTAAAAATATACCTTGTAATTATCGTAATTTTTTACATAATCTTTAACTTTTTGAGTTTATGATTAAATTTTATTTTTGCTTTATGTATGATTATCAAAATCAATTAATACTATTTTTTATTCTTAATATTTTTGATAAATTCACAATTTGCTAATTTTGTTAATTTTGATTTTGGGAATTTTTCTTTAAATTGATTAAATGCTAATTCTGATAAATCATTTCTGTTTGTTGCACAATATATATGTCCAATTCTAATATATGACTTTTGAAGCACAGCTTCAGGTATTTTTCTATTGCGGATTAATTTAGAAAGGATTTTTTCTGCTTCATCAAATTCCATCTTTGAAATTAAACATTCACTTTTATAAAATAATGCTTCAAAATATAATGTGTCATTTGGATTTAGTGTACTAACAAAAAAATCAAATTTATTACAAGCTTTTTCAATGAAATTTATATCAAATTCCAAAACTGCTTTTTCAAATTCTGGGGTGAAATCAAATTCATCAACATTATCAAATAATGTGTTAGATTTTACAGGTTCATTTATTATAACGTTTGTATCTAATCCATTGTTATTATTTGAGTTATTATTTGAGTTGTCATCATTTATATAATTATTATTTTTATCGTAATTATCTGCTTTTGAATTCTCAAAATCAAAAATTCCTTTAGTTTCATCACTCAACAAATCACTTTTATTTTTATTTTTATAGTTTGAAGTTAATTTTGTTTTATTATCTTTTACTAAATCACCTTCTTTTTTAGATAAATTGGTTCTAACTGGACTACAAGCATATAGTCCAAAAATTAAAACCAAAAAGAAAAGATTTAAAGTATAATTAATTTTGTTATACTTAATTCTATTATTAGTAAATAATTTTAATGGCATTTTGTACACTTACATTTATGAAAATATTAACAATGTTATTATAACAATCAATAAGCCGAAAAAAATAGTCTTAAGTTGTGCTTTGATTTATCCCTTTGTCATATATATATTTACAGCATTTTGTTAAAGTATTTTTTAAGTTATTTTTATTTATTATAATTTAATAAAATGTATAAGATTATTCAATTAAATAATTTTTACTACTTTATTGGTTAATATTCTACAAGTTCATTGGATTAAAATAAATTTAAATTTAAATTAACAAAAGTAAACATTAATAACTTTGTAGATAATAATTACAATGTTTTTCTTAATTTTGAGGATATTTTAAAATTAATTTTACGAAAAGAAAATGGCTGGTTATCCTTTTGAATCGATTGAACCCAAATGGCAAGAGTTTTGGGATGAGAATAAAACCTTTAAAACTGAAATAAATTATGATAAACCCAAATATTATGTTTTGGATATGTTTCCTTATCCATCAGGGACTGGTTTGCATATTGGTCACCCAGAAGGATACACTGCAACAGATATAGTAGCCAGATACAAAAAAATGAAAGGATTTAATGTATTACACCCAATGGGGTTCGATGCATTTGGTTTGCCGACCGAAAGATATTCTATGAAAACGGGTATTCACCCCGAAATAGCAACTGCAAAAAATATTGAGAATTTCACAAGACAATTAAAATCTATTGGATTTAGTTATGATTGGGATAATATTGTAAATACAACAGACCCAGAATATTATAAATGGACACAATGGATGTTTTTGACTATCTATAATAGTTATTACGATAAAGAAGAACAAACTGCAAAAAATATTGATGAACTACCTATTCCATCTGAATTAAAAAACGAATTGGAAATTCAAGAATATCAAGACAAATTTAGGCTTGCTTACATTGCAATGATTCCAGTAAATTGGTGTGAGGCTTTGGGTACTGTTCTTGCAAATGAAGAAATAGATGAATGGAAACAAAAAGGTTACGAAGTAGAAAGAAGACCAATGCGTCAATGGATGCTAAGAATAACTGAATATGCAGATAGATTGTTAGATGATTTGGATTTGGTAAAATGGCCCATATCAACAATGGATATGCAAAAAAATTGGATTGGCAAAAGTGAAGGTGCAGAAGTTGATTTTCAAATTGATGGAATAGTAGAAAAATTAAGAATTTATACTACAAGACCAGATACTATTTTTGGTGCAACATATATGGTTATAGCACCAGAGCATCAATTAGTAAATAAATTAATTACCAATGAAAATAGCGAGAGAGCTAATGAATATATCAAACAAGCGGCGTTCAAGAGTGATTTGGAAAGAAGTGAATTAAATAAAGACAAAACTGGTGTTTTTACTGGCTCTTTTGCAATCAATCCAGCTAATAATGCAAAAATTCCAATTCTTATATCTGATTATGTATTGGTAAGTTATGGGACAGGTGCAATTATGGCTGTTCCTGCTCACGACCAAAGAGATTATGAATTTGCAAAAGAATTTAAATTAAAAATATTACCCGTTGTCTCTAAAGATTTTAAGGTAGAAACTAATATTGATAATGAAGCATTTACTGAGTATGGTTATGCCATAAATTCTGAAACTTGTGATTTTAGTATTGATGGATTACATACTAATGAAGCAAAACCAAAGGTTATAGATTGGTTAGAAGAAAATAATCTTGGTAAACGCAAAGTACAATTCAGATTGAGAGATTGGCTATTTTCGAGACAAAGATATTGGGGTGAGCCTATACCAATTATGTTTTTTGAAGATGGTACCAGAAGAGCTTTGAATGAAGATGAACTGCCTTTAGTATTACCCGATGTACAAGATTACAAACCTGCTGGTACTGGTGAATCTCCACTTGCAAATGTTGAATCTTGGGTTAATTTTATAGACCTAGAAACAGGGAAAAAAGCAAAATTTGAAACTAATACTATGCCTCAATGGGCAGGTTCTTGTTGGTATTATTTACGATATACAGATACTAAAAATAGTGAGGTTTTCGCCTCTAATGAAAATGAAAGCTATTGGATGGGAGATTCTGGAGTAGATTTATATATTGGCGGAGCAGAACACGCTGTTTTACATTTATTGTACGCAAGGTTTTGGCATAAAGTATTATTTGATTTTGGATTTGTTTCGACTCCAGAACCTTTTTCGGAATTATTTCATCAGGGATTAATTTTAAGAGAAGATGGAAAAAAAATGTCGAAATCAGAAGGTAAATCAGTAAATCCCGATGATGTAATAAAAGAAAATGGTGCTGATGCTCTTAGATTATATGAAATGTTTTTGGGACCATTAGAAGCAGCCAAACCTTGGAACACTAATGGTATTGAGGGAATAAATAGATTTTTGGCAAGGGTTTGGAGATTATTTATTGATGAAAATGATGGCAATTATAAATTATCCAAAAATATTTCTGATGATACTGCTAATAAAGAACAAGAGTTTATTTTGCATTCAACTATCAAAAAAGTCGGACAAGATATAGAGAATTTAAGTTTTAATACAGCTATATCTCAAATGATGATTTTTGTTAATGAAATGTATAAATTTGAAACAAGACCGAAATCTGTATTATTAGATTTTATAAAGCTGTTATCTCCATTTGCCCCACATATCTGTGAAGAGATTTGGTATTATCTTGGGAATAAAACAACTATAGCTTTTGAAGTTTTTCCGTCATTTGACGAAGATAAAACTATTAAAAAAGATATAGAATTTGTTTTACAGGTTAATGGCAAAGTAAGAGCAAAAATGCAAGTGGATTTGGACATCGAAGAAGCATTAATCAAAGACATTGCCCTCAAAAACGAGAATATTATTAAATTTATGGAAGGTAAAGAAGCCAAAAAAATAATTTTTGTCAAAAATAAATTACTTAATATTATTGTATAAATTTAGTTTAATAAACAAGGGGTTGTGAAATCCCTTGTTTAGTTACTGTTAAAAGAAATAATATAACTTAAGGATCAATTCGAACTTTAATTTCATCTGTAGGTATTGGATATTTCAAAAATAGACCATTTTGGATTAATGAAAAATCTTCGTCGCCAAATATTTTAGTATATTCAAAAAACGGAATGAAATATAACAACCCATATATAGCTGTTGAAAATCCAAAATTTGTACTTTTTTTGGTAATATAAATAGTTGGTCCAATATCTATTCCTAAAATATGTGCTACTTGAGCTCCGAAATGAATTTTAGTATTACCATTGCAAAAATCAATACTTGTAACAACACCATAATTAGGTAAATTATTTAATGTTCGCATAATACTAAAATCAAAACCAAAAACAACACCAGTATTATCACCCAATTGATAGGCAATTTTAACTCCAGGGCTGAAATAATATCGAGGCTCATTTGCATTTATTTTATTAGCTATAATTAAAATATTTAAAATTAAAATTAAAATTTTTACCATAATTATTTGTTCATTGGTAATATAATATTATTACTTTTAGCATTTGCAATTGCCCTATCATATCCTGCGTCAGCGTGTCTAATAATACCCATATAAGGATCATAAGTTAGTACTCTTGATAATCTTCCGTGTGCATCTTCTGTTCCATCAGCAACTACTACCATACCTGAATGTAAAGATAATCCCATACCAACTCCTCCACCTTGATGTAATGATACCCAAGTAGCACCACCAATAGCATTAAGAGCAAAATTAATGTGTACCCAGTCAGCAACTGCATCAGAGCCATCTAACATTGCTTCAGTCTCACGATAAGGCGATGCAACGGAACCACAATCAAGATGATCTCTACCAATCACAATAGGGGCAGACACCTTACCAGATTGCACCAAATCATTAAATAACAAACCTGCTTTTTTTCTATCTCCATAACCCAACCAACAAATTCTTGATGGCAAACCTTGGTATTTCACTCTAGATTGGGCATTTTCTATCCATCTATGCATTGACTTATTTTCTGGAAATAAATTCATAATTGCGTCATCAGTTACTTTAATATCATCTGGATTTCCAGATAATGCAACCCATCTAAAAGGACCATTTCCATCACAAAATAATGGTCTTATAAATTCTGGCACAAATCCCTTGAAATCAAATGCGTTTTTGACTCCACCATACTTTTGAGCAATACCTCTAATATTATTTCCATAATCAAAAACAACTGAACCTTTATTTTTGAATTCCAACATAGCTTCAACATGCTTTGCAATCGATTTATATGTCTCTTCTAAATATAGATTTGGATTTTCAATTCTTAATTTATCTGCTTCTTCTTTCGAATATCCTGCTGGATAATAACCATTTAGCGGGTCGTGAGCAGATGTTTGGTCTGTAACAATATCCGGATATATTCCCATCTCCAATAATTTAGGCAATACTTCTGCACAATTACCAACTAATCCTATTGCAAGTGGAGTTTTCTCTTCTTTATGTTTATTAACTAAAACTAAAGCTTCTTCCAATGTTTTTACTTTAACATCGCAATAACCATCTCTAATACGTTTATCTATACGAGTTTCATCAATTTCTACAGTAACCGAAACGGCTCCAGCAAATCTGGCTGCAAGTGGTTGAGCTCCACCCATACCTCCCATTCCACCAGTTAATAAAAATCTACCGAATAAATCCCCACCAAAATGTTGTCTTGCACACTCGACAAAAGTTGCGTAAGTACCTTGCAGGATACCTTGAGTCCCTATATAAATCCAACTCCCAGCAGTCATCTGTCCATACATCATTAAACCAAGTTCGTCTAATCTTCTAAACTCATCCCAAGTAGCCCATTGAGGCACTAAATTCGAATTTGCTATTATAACTCTCGGAGCAGATGTATAAGTTTTGATAACACCTACTGGCTTGCCTGATTGTACTAATAAAGTCTCATCAATATCCATATTTAGAAGTGTATTAGTAATTTGGTCAAAACATTCCCAATTTCTTGCAGCTTTGCCCAAACCACCATAAACAATTAATTCTTCTGGTTTTTCGGCTACTTCCGGGTCCAAATTATGATGAATCATTCTATATGCTGCTTCTATTTGCCAGTTTTTGCAATGTAGATCCAAACCTCTTGGCACCGTTACTGTACGTTTTGTCATTTTAACCTTTAATTATTTTATATTTTTTTAGTTTGTATATTCGACTATGTTTTTTTGTAAATTTATTTTAGAAATTAGTAAAGCTATTTCAAAATAAACAATTACAATATTCTAATTAATACAAAAATAGTTAATCTATTTTAAAATATATATTATTTTGATTTTAAAAACTATTAATCAATTATAGCAATACATTTTAATTCTATTGCAATTGGCGTAGGTAAACAATTAATCTCAATAGTTGTTCTGCATGGTCTATTATCTTTAAAATACTCTGCGTACAATCTATTATATGTCTGAAAATCATCTTTCATATTAGTCAAAAAAACTGTAACATCAACTAAGTTTTCCCAGCTTGACCCAGAATCCTCCAAGATATATTTAATATTTCTAAATACAGAATGGCATTGAGTTTCTATATCATAACTAATAATTTTACCGTTTTCATCTAATTCAACACCTGGTATTTTTTTGGTGCCTCTTTCTCTTGGTCCTACTCCAGATAAAAATAAAAGATTACCAACTTTTTTGGCGTGTGGATAAAATCCAACTGGTTCGGGTGCTTTTGAAGAATTAAATTCTATTTCTGATTTATTATCTTTCGTTGTCATATTATTTATAGATTATTTATATTATTAATTTTATTTTAATATTTTAGTAAGGTTATAAATATTTACTTGTAAACAAGAGTTTATCAATTATTTATAATTTATAATAGTTAGTAACGTTTAAAGTCAAAATTTAATAAAAATATAAAATCAAAATGTTTAACAAAGAATACCAACATCACTATAAAGAAAATTTAAAAATAGCTTCACCTATTATTTTAGGACAAGCCGGGCACATGATAGCAACAATTGCTGATAGTATAATGATTGGTCGAATAAGTTCTGACCAGTTAGCTGCTTGTTCATTTGCAAATGGTATCTTTTTCTTTTTGTTTATTTTGGCAATAGGTATTTCGATTGGGTTGACTCCACTGGTGGGTAAAGCACACGGTGCAAATGAAGAAAAAAGAGTTCAACATTTATTTAGACATGGTTTTGTTGTTAATATTTTTGTTGGTATTTTGATTAATATATTGATGATTGCTGTTATGCCCTTATTTAAGTATTTAGGGCAACCAGAAATAGTAATTAAATATGCTGAAAATTACTATTTGTATTTGACATTTTCTATTGTCCCATATATGATTTTTATGACTTTCAAATCATTTACTGATGCATTAGAAATTACTAAACCAGGTATGATTGTTAGTTTCTTTTGTAATGGGCTTAATATAGTATTAAATTATATTTTTATTTATGGGAATTTGGGTGCTCCAAGAATGGAAATAGAAGGTGCTGGGTTGGCTACCTTGATTAGTCGAATTGCTATGCCTATTTTATTTATGTTTATTTACTTAAACAGAGCAGAACTCAAAAAATATCTTAAATCTTTGCGTTATCCTGTAATATCATTTAAAATAATAAAAGATATTCTCAAAATTGGTTTACCAATTGGTGTTCAATATGTATTAGAGGTTGGAGCATTTGTTGGGGGTGCGTTGATGATTGGGAATTTTGGAGCAAAAGAATTAGCAGCACATCATATTGCAATTAATTTAGCATCTCTTACTTTCTTGATGGCAACAGGATTATCCTCTGCCGCTACCATTAGAGTTTCTAATTTAATCGGTAAAAAAGATTTTGTGAATATGAGAAAAGCAAGCTATTCTACTTTTGTTATGATATTAATTTTTATGATAATTACTGCATCAATATTTATATTTTTAGGTAGAGAATTGGCTATCTATTATGTTGAAGACCCTATTAAAGATATGTATGTGTTAGATTTGGCTGCAAGTCTTTTGGTAATAGCAGGGTTTTTTCAAATTGTTGATGGTATTCAAGTTAATGCATTAGGTAATTTAAGAGGTATGGAAGATGTTAAAATACCTACTTATATAACAATCTTTTCATATTGGGTTGTTACCTTGCCTATTTGTTATTATTTAGCATTTATTCAAAATATGGGACCAAAGGGGGTTTGGTGGGGATATTGTATCGGTTTAACTATCGCCGCTGCTATTCTATATTTGAGATTTGAAAAAGTAAGTAGAAAAAAACTAAGGTTAAGTTGATTTTTTTATAATTCAAACTTAATAATATAAAATTTTAGAAGGATTGATACCAGTACTAAATTTATTTATTGGCTCTATATTCAAATTATTATTGTTAAGTATATTATCCAAATTATAAAAATATAACTCACCGTCAATTGAATGATTAAACGCATTTCCCAAAATTAATTTGGTTGGATTATCTTTATATTTAAGAATTTTGAGTGCATAATAATTTTCACTTTTATTTTTTTTCCTAATAATTAACTTTGGTAAAAAGTAGTTAGTTTCATTATTGGAAGTTGGAAAGTACTCCAAACCATTTTCTGTAAAATAAAATAATTTGTTTTCATAATATTCCAATTTGCTTGCTTTTGTTCTAATTTCATTTACTTTATCCAAATTTAGACCTAATATTTTAAATTGGACAATGCCGCCTAATGAATCTTTTTTAGAAGGTACATTTATATAAGAACAGAATAAATTTTGATTATCGCTATCTAAAACTAATTCAATTAAATTTGGTCCTACAAATACTTGATTGACCAAACTAAGTGAATTTAAATCGTAAATATAAATATACCCAGCCCCTTCTTCTTTTTGTTTGTAATCTCCAAATCCAGAATTTGCTACATATAAATAGTTATTATTGTGGACGATATATTCTGGTGAAGCACCAGTTTTGATAAAGTTTTTCATCAAAGTATCTTTTTCTAAGTTTAATATATGAATTACATCAGAATATAGGTCTGTGATATAAATATTATTAAATTTATTACTATAAGTCATTTTTCTTGGGTAATTATTCCCCTCGAAGAAAAATCTTTTAATAGTTTTAAATGTTTTTAAATCAATCAATTCAATATATTTTGAAGTACTTACAATAACAAACAAAGTATCTCCTTTTATCAAGATGTCATTTGCTGTATCACCTAATTTTACATTATTTATATTTTGATAGTATGATTTTTGATAAGTATAGTTATCAAGATTTATAATATCTAAATTAGAATTATCCAAACCCCATAATCCCTCAGTTAAAATTACTAAACTATTTTGAGTTAAGTTTTCAGTTTTATTAATTGGTGAGTTTGGCTCTTTTACACATGAATTTAATATCAAAAACAACAAAGTAATTGATAGAATAATTGAAAAGTTATATGTGTTAATTGCTTTAGCTGACATAATAGCAAGTTGAATTTAGGAATTACTAATAAATTTTATATGTAAAATTATTACTTTTATAAATGATATTAATTATTATTAGTTGATTTGGTATAAAAATATCTATTTCTAATAAATTTTGAAATTGATTATCATTAAGTAATTGATTTTGTTTGTTGAATAAGACATTTCCCAGAAGATCAAAAATAATTATTTCACAATCATTTAGATTTAACTTTGAATCAGAATAAATTATTAACTTATTGTTATTTTTTGTTATTTTAAATTTATTAAGCATTTCTTTTGATTCATTATTGTTATAATTTACACTTGTAATATTATCTTTTGCGACATATTTTGCAACAACTGCATCTAAATCAAATCCAGTTAGAACCGGGTCATAATAAAGGTGGTTAGGATCGTTTGCAATCAACTCTGTAATATCTTTGATTTTTATATATTTTATATATTCCAATCCAATATCAGATAAGTCAAAAGAATTTCCACCTTTATCATCTAAGTCAAATCCTGTTGTATCATCTTTTTCTGTTGGACGAGTACCCGCACAACCTACTAATGTATTATAATCATAAGGGAATTCAATGAAATTAACTCCATCTATACTCACTGAAACTACAGCTGGCTCAGCAAAATATTTTTTGTTGATTGGATTAATAAATACATTCTCAAATATTTTAAAATCGTAACCTTCCCCATTAATAATCAAATTATCTTTTATACCCAAAACAATCTCACCACCAAAACCTAATGAACATATTTCTTCAGGATTGGATTCGGGTACATTTTTATTTGAATTTTTACTTGGCATACCAAATATATTTTTTGGGAAATATTCGGGCTGTTGTCCAGAGTTTTGACCAATACCTTTATTAAAATAATATACCGTATCAACTCCGAATACTTCAGACTGTGCAATATTAAAATTTAAAAATAATAAAACACAACATAATGACTTAAAAAACATAGAATAGTATTTTGTGTTAAATTTTATTTTGTTTACTTCATAGTCCAATTTTTACTCCTCCTCTAAAAATAATACCTGGCATAGGATAATTTTTGATTAATTCATACTGATTATTCAAAATATTATTTATCGTTAAGTATATTATCGTGTTTTGATAATCAGTTAATATTGATTCTAAGTTATAACTAATATTCAAATCAGTTTGTAAATAAGCACTTAATATTTCGTTATAGTTATTGTTAGTTGTATAATATCTAAATGAATTATATCTGTTTATTAATAGAATATCAAAATTTGTGATTTTATATATTAAATTTAATGTAATGATTTCTTTTGGAGTATATGGCAAAAGTTTGTCAAAAGTTTGTGAGCCTATTGTTTTGTCTCTTACATCTTGAATTAAGTAAGAAAAGTTTAGACTTAACTCAGAATTAATAATTTCGCTCAAATCATATACTGCATCTAATTCATAAGACGTTACATTGGCGTTACCTAAGTTGTAGGCTGTCCAAACGACAGGAGAACTCGGCAAAGAAACAATTTTATTTTCTAAGTTTATATAGTTAAATGTATTTGTAATTTTTAAATTTGGAATAGAATTATTAGATAAAATAATAGTTTGAGAATGTGAGATTTCTGGAATTAAATCTTGGTTACCAAAATTTAGATAATACATTTCATTAAAACTTGGTGGTCTGTAATTCTTGGAATAGTTATAATTAATACTGGAATTTATATTCTTAAGTTCTATATTAGTACCAACTAAATATGAAAAAACATTACCAAAATCACTAAAATTATCTAATCTTAATGTATTGTAAAAATCGACATTATATTCCTTATTACTAATAAAATTAGATAAATTATAATTTATAAATGTATTTAATGATAAATTTAATCTATTAACTTTATTATCCAATGAAACATCTAACATATTGCCAATTAAGTTGTTATTATTTATTTCAGTATTGATATTAAACTCAAATTCTTTAGATATATTTTTATAAGTTAATTTGAAGTAATTATCAAAAGAATTAAATTGACTATTTATTCCTTCCTCACTAAAATATATTGCATTTTTATCAATGTAAGACATATAATTGACGTTTGTCATTCCCCTTAGTTCAAGTTTTTCTATATTTTTATTATCATTATTATCACTTTTATCACTGCTTGCTTCTATGTTTTTATCAGAATTATTAAAATATAATAAATCATAGTTCAACAAAATTTTAAAATCGCTTTCGATTAACTTAGCATCTGTATTTTCAATATTATTCTGCAATACCGGACCTGGCACTCCTCTGAGTGTATTACTATATATTAAATTTAAACTTAATTTTTCATTATCGGATAAGAAAGCATTTAAATTATCATTTAGATAATCTAAATTTATTGACAAATTTCTAAAATTGCTATTTTCTCTTCTGAAAGTGAGATTTTTATCAAATTGTATATTATTAAATCTATAATTACCATCAGAATTAATATAATTTATGCCAGTTGATAGATTAGAATCCAAAAAATTAAGTCTTTTATTGATTTTGATAGATTTTTCATTTAAACTACCGTATGAAAAATTAATATCATTTTTATTGGAGTTAGTTCTAAAGTTTATAACTCCACCAGCTGAGTTACCACCCAAAAATCCAGATAATCCATTTTTTGAGTATTCCATTTCGCTTATATTACTAATGTTGAGAGTAGAGAAATCATAACTACCATTTTGGCTTGAGTTTAATCTTACACCGTTCAACATAACCATTGTGTTATTAGAAGCTAATCCTCTCATAGATACAGTCTTTATCCCACCCAATCCGCCATAATCATTAATATATAGTCCGTTAGTTAACTTAACTAAATCAAATGACATTATTGGATTTAATTTTTTTACTATTTTTTCATCTATTTTATCAACTTTTATAGAAGTGTTCAAAATACTCTGGAACTTTGAATTAGTTACCAATACTTCCTTAGATTTTGTACTCAAAGTATCTGAATGGATTTTGCTATAAATGGCTTTGGGTATAATTAAAAATAATACTAAAACAACATATATAAAAAATATAATATTTAGATTATAAATTGTCATTTTAGTATTAATTAAAATATAAATTATTTAAAAGAAAATTTGAAGAATTATTTAACGATAATATTTCTAAAAATACTAATATTATCTTTATTTGATAATTGTAACAAATATGTACCATTATGAACATTGGTATCATCTAAATTAATTTCAATTAAAGTTTCATTTAAAGTGATGTTGTCTTCTTTAATTAATTTTCCATCTAATGAATATATTTTATAATTATTGAAGTCAAAGTGATTAATGTTCATATTTACAATTTTAGAGCTTTTAAGAATTGTCAAATCAATAAATAATTTTGAATTTCTTTCAGCAGGATTTGGATATATATTTATATCATTTTTGTAAGCTTCAATTTCATCGACACTTAATTTTAATTTATCCACAAAAACATCAATCGAATTTACTGGAACATAACTTTCATTAAATGGAGTAGTTATAAAAGTATAATTTGCATATTGATAACTTGCTAATGACTCAGAAAAATAGTCTAATTCTATCACATCAATTGGCATTAAGTTTGGCTGTTGACTAATCATAAAAGATTTATCAAAAACATAGACTTTTTTATCATAAGTAGTTACATAAAAGTAAGTCCAATCCTTATTTGTAATTACTTGTCTTGGTCCATTATAAGATTTTGATTCACCAATTTTATATTCAAATACGCTAGAATTATCGTCTTCGTCAGTTTTTGCAACAACAATCTTATTATCTGAGTTTAAAACCAAATAATCAATATTATAATTTTCTATTTTTTCGGAATAAAAATCATTTGCACCATCTCCGACATTAACAACAAATATTTCAAAGTCAGCAAATGATGGGTAATTTGGTAAATTAATTGAATAAAGTTTGGAGTCTGAATTACCAAAAGTTCCTTGATCCATAACAATTATTGAATTGTTTTTAAAGTTAGCTTGGAGAGTATTTTTACCACACAAAAAAGAATTTAGAAATGTCAAATTTGCATTATTTTCAAATATTCTTATTGTATCAGAGTTGAAATTTTCATATTTGGTACTTATGATTTTACCATCAAATAAATTTAATACAACATTAGATTTCCCATAATTTTGGATAGAAAACAAATCTTCATTTTCAACATTAGGTTCATCACTTACATTTAAAACTTTTACTTTATTCAAAAAATTTAAATATATTTTTTGGTTTGTTGTATCAAATATAGGTCTAAACCCAAATTGAATAATATCATCTTCAAAAGATTTCACTTTAATCACGTTAAAACTTATAAATGGCGGAATACTATTTGATTCAATAACCTGAAGCCTATACCAAGATGAATATTCTTCACCTTTATCTAAATCTATAATGCCATCAAAGTTTAAATCTTTGCCCAAACAAAATATCTCATAATTAAAATTATTTGTTTTAATTATATGTGTTGGTTGAAATCCTAAATTTTCTATTTTTTGTTCAAATGATAATTTTTTATAGTCTTCCAAAGAAAAACTATAATTACTAATTGAAAAAAATACGATAATCAGAAAGGAGAAAATAGAATAGTTTGATTTGAAATGTGTTCTCATATAAAAACCTTTAAAAATAATATTGAAGATAGTTTACCACACTAAAGTATGATAATATAACTAATTACATGATTTTATGTTAATTTGATAAATCAACATAATAGCGAATAATAATAAAATTATATGTAAGTTGAAAACTTTAAACTATAAGTAAAGGGAGAACACAAGATGTGTATTGGGCAGTAATTCGATTGAATTTCAAATAATTATAAAATAAGTAAAATTCAATAAAAAAATGTCGAAATATACTTTGTCCTCTCATCTCAATCATTTGCGTGATTGTTTACTTTGTTTGGATAAAATCCGTTACAAATAATGAGAAAATTACTTGCAGATATTCTGACTTATGGTTCAACCTTATTTTTTACCTTCCCATAATTTTCGAAGTATATTTCATCAAACTTCGATTTTACAGTGGTTCTTAGTTAATATCAGCTAATTCTGAATTACTAAATAAAAAAACTCGTCACCAAATACAGCGGCGCAACCGTGTGGGATTCAAACCCATCTTCCCTATTAAATTTTATTTCAAACTTTTTTGTTAAAAATAAGTTTAGAATAAATTCAATACACAAGTAATTTTTGTAAAAAAACATTAATATCAAAGTGTTGATTAAAACAACAAATATTTATTTAACATCTTTAATACAATTCAAAAATATATATTAAATTTTACAATTCAAAATAAATAAAGAAATATTAATTGTTAATGTAAAAATTAAATAAGGAATAAAAGAAGTGAAGATTTTTAGGGAAATATTAGATGGATGCTTGTAAATATTAGAATTTGTTAGCAATTATTGGTAAGTATAAATGTGTGATTGTTTCATAAAAATATTTAAATTTTTATCAAAAAAGCTTGTTAGAATAATATGACCAAGTGAGTTATAGTTGTACAAAACTGCACTTACTACAGTATTTTGTTTATCTATTTGGTACATCTTTAAACTGTTATTGGTTTTATTATAGACCAAACTATCTCTCAATATATTATTTTCTGGGTTTTGATTATTATAAATAATTTCGGAGATGCTACCATTTTGACTATAATTATAAGTTAATTTACTTTCAATGGATTTTACTTCTAAAGATTTGATAAAATTGGTCTCAATAATTTTTATAATATTTCCTAATTCATCATAAGTATAATCTGTAATATGCTTATTTGTAGTGTCATTTGATGATACCAATATTTTTTGTTCAATTCTGCCAAGTTCATTATAAGTATAACTAAAATCTTGAATTGATTGATTTCCGTCGGAGTTAAAAGTAATTTTAGTCTCTTTAGATTCATTATTGTTATAAATGAATGAAGATTCATTTATTTTATCTCCATCTACTCCGTAGTTTACTACTTTAATTATTTTACCATTATTATCAAAAAACTTTTCAGAAATGATATTTAATTTTTCTAAAGTTTCAATATCTAAATTCCATATAACTTCAGATTTGACCTTAGTTCCAAAATTTGTAACTGGCGTGTTAAAGTCACAGGAATTAATTAATATAGTGAAAAAAAACAAAAATATCATACATAAGTATCCAAACCGTCCAAAATTTAATTCAATGGTATTTGAATTAGTTTTTTGTACTTGTTCTTGTACTTTTTGAAAGTTAATATTTATGTTATATTTTTCCAATATTTTGATTTGTTTTATTAAGTTTTAAGTTTAGATAATTCAATTTATATACTTTATGTATATTTTATCTATGTATTTTATATATATTTATTTTTTAAAATCGTTTAATTTTGTTGCGAAGTTCTTATAAACTATATTAGTGTATCATAATTAATTAACAATTTATACAAATATAGTTAAATTATTGTATTTTTGCAATATAATTTAAAATATTATATATATTTATAAAAAAAAGTAAAAAATGAGAGAATAATATGAGATTAATAACTACAATTACAATTTTATTTATTTTAAGTTACAATTTCTTGGTAAGTAATTTAAAAGATGAAGATAAGACTAAAAAAAATGAATTAACAAGTAAAACAAAAGATGAAGAAAGGAGAATTAATTCTTATGAAAGAATGAAAGAAAATGCTCAACCTACCCCTGAATATGAAATGAATTTGAAAAACAATACTATTATTAGAAAATATAATAAAAGTAAAATACCTTCAATTTCTACAGCCAAAGTACCAATTTTACAAAGTATTCTAAATACAAAATTTTCGATAATTAATATGATTGACGAAATTGAAGATGCAAATCCATCTCAAAATGAATCTTCAATTGCAATTAATCCTAAAAATCCATTAAATTTGATTTCGTCTGCAGTAGATTACAGAGGCAATTCTTCAACTTGGGTGTATGTTTCAGATGATGGTGGTAAAACTTGGATAAATAAAAATTTAGGCAAACCAAGACCAGGCTGGAGATCAACAAACGATCCATCTGTAATGTTTGATGAAGATGGTGTTGGGTATTTAGTTTATGGTGGATTCCCTAATACTACTTCTGGTGAAAATGGAGTTTATTTATCCAAAACATTAGATCAAGGCAAAACCTGGATAACTCATATTCCAGTTATGGAACACCTTGGTGCAATGACTTTGGACTCTGCTTTTGAAGACAAATATTACATACAAGTAGATAGATCGAGTAATTCTCAATATTCTGGACATTTATATATCCCTTGGAAAAGAGTTATAGCTTTGGATTCGGCTACACAAATAGTTGTTACCAAATCAATTGACAAAGGACAAACTTGGTCAACTCCTGTAGCTGTAAGCGAAAGATTAGCTGGCTCATCGGAAGATACTACTTTTGGTCAAAGTTTTCCATTAATAACAAATGGTCCTAATGGACAAGTTTATTTAGTTTGGAATCACGGTCCCAAAAAAGGAATTGGTTTTTCTAAATCTTTAGATGGTGGACAAACTTGGACAGAACAAAGAATAATTCATAATTACAAAGAGTTTGGAACGCCAAAATTTTTGTCTGGGCAAGGTATAAGACATACAGTAAAGGGAATGGTTAGAGCGGAGGCATATCCTGTAATAACGTGTAATTATACTAATAAATCTAAATCTGGAGAATTATATTTGTGTTGGTCAGCCGATAGTATTCCAAATATATTTTTTTCTAAATCAAGTGATGAAGGTCAAACTTGGTCTGCTCCCAAAATTGTAACTACTGTTGAAACAAATGATCAGTTCTGGCCCTGGATAAAAGTTGACCCTATTACAGAAGATATTGCGATAATGTATTTGGATAGTAGAAATGACCCAGAAAATATATTAGTAGAGTGCTATGTTAGTTATTCGCCTGATGGAGGAGAAACGTGGATTGATAGACTTGCTGACGATAAACAAAGCGATATTAGAAATAATCCTTTCACTGGAAGAAGTTTCGCGGGAGACTATTCTGGAATTGACTTTTATAATGGTATTATTTATCCATCGTTTATAGATATGAGAAATACAAAGACTACCAACGACCCCGATAGTGATGTTTATACTGCAATTGTAAATACTAAATTTCCTTCTCCAATCGAAAATTTAAAGGCAATTGATGAGTTTAAAGTTTTGGACAAAATTACTTTAAATTGGGATAATATTTTTGAAACTACATTTGGAAAAAAGTATGATAAATCAGAAGCCAAACTATTAATTTACAAAGATAATACTTTTTTGAAAGAAATTATTAACTTGAATGATACTGCTGTCTTAGTAGATAATACAATTAATGCTTTTCAAACTTATTTATACAGTGTGTATTTAATTAGAAATAATGATACTTCTATAATTAGAAATCTTAATGTTACGCCAGGCGGCTCAAAAGATTTACCTTTTGCTAAATTTGATGAATTTAGTTATAATTCTGATGTAAATAGTGCTGAAATAACTTTACTAATACCAGCTAAAAAATTAGATGGTGTTACCCCTATTTTTGAACCAAAAGTAGTTAACATTTACCTAAATAATGATACTACAAAGATATTTGCAAATAGTAATCTTACTATAAACGACACTAATAAATTGAAAACTATCAATTTGCCATTTGATAATAGCCAAGTTCCAGACAACTTTTATCATATTTCAAACAAATTAATTTCGGAAAATCCAAATTACTCCAATATTTCTTTATTGGAAAGTAAATTGAGCCAACCGATTTTTAGATATTTAGGTCAACCATATCAAAATACTTACAAATTTGATGATAAAGATGGTAAAACTGACCCTCCGAGATTTAATTCCAAAAATTGGGGGCTTAATGAATTTGCTTATAGTCCACCATATTCAATTTCAAATAACTTTTCTAATAATGGAACTGAATATTCAAGTAATCAAAGAGATACTCTTTTTATAGTTCCCTATTTTATTAAAGAAAAATCAATAAACAAAATATTTCTTAACTTTTACCATATTGCATTAACTGAATTTGGTGATAATTGTAATGTTGAATATTCATTTGATAATGGTGATAAATGGAAAAGTTTGGCGACATATAACAAACGTTCTTTTGGGCTTTGGGAAGACAATGAACTTACTTTTGCAGATTGGAAAAGAGAAAACTTAGAAATCAACTTAGAAAATAATGACAAGGATTTAAGAGTTGTATATGTTCGATTTACATTTGCCTCTAATCCATTTGGTCAAAACAAAGGTTGGTTTATTGATGATATTAATTTTGATTTGACAAGTAACAAAAATTTTGATGATTCCGAAATCGTGTTATTTCCAAATCCAACTACTGAAAAAATATTCATTAACTCAGATTTAAACAATTCAGTAAATGATATAAAAGTAATAACTACATTAGGGATTGATGTTACGAATGAAATTGAAATAAAATTTTATAATAATAAAACTGAATTAAACTTGGAAAAATTGATTTCTGGGAATTATATTTTATTAATTAAAAATAATCAACCAAAATTAATTTCTAAAATAAAATAAGTACAAATGTCTCTAAATAACAAGAAATAACTAAAAATTAATAACATTTTTTTTGAAATGTTTATTTTTAAATTTTAGTTTTATATTTTTGATTTTATTTAATTACAAATTCTAAAAATATTAAAATTTAATGCTAAAAGTTGAGTCCAAAATTACAAATAGAGTTAAAGTTACAGTAACACCTCAATTTTTACCAAATGATATAGCACCAGCTGGTTATGAGTATTACTTTTCTTACACAATCGAAATAGAAAATAATAGTGATAATTGGTTAAAATTAGTTTCAAGACATTGGGTTATCATTAATTCTGACGGACATAAAGAAGAAATTACTGGAGAAGGTGTGGTAGGTCTGAAGCCAGAATTAGAGCCTATAAATGGATACTTTAGATATACAAGCTTTTGCCCTTTAGATACTAATTGGGGTACTATGGAAGGGTCTTATACTATGGTAGACAAAGATGGTATTTCACACGAAATAGAAATACCAAGATTCTATTTAGTTGCAGAAACTAATATTTTATAGTATCAATATAATATCTTTTCAAATATTATATTAATAGATGGTGCAAAAAATAAAGATTATAAATATTTTTAAATTAAAATAAGTTTGAGGAATTATGAAGTTATTCGTAGATACAGCTAATATTAATGAAATTAGGCAAACCGCTGCAATGGGTCTTGTAAAAGGAGTTACTACAAATCCTTCATTATTAGCAAAAGAAGATCCTAATACTGACATTAAAAAATTATTATTAGAGATTTATAGTTTATTACCTGGACATTTATCAGTTGAAGTAAATTCTTTAAAAACAGATGAGATGTTAAAAGAAGCAGACGAAATATTAAGTTGGTTTCCACAAGCAACTATAAAAATACCATTCTGTACAGATGGATTGCAAGCCACTTATGAATTATCTAAACGAAACATACCTACTAATGTTACGTTGTTATTTAGTGCTACACAGGCGATTGCTGCAAATAGTTGTGGAGCAACCTATGTTTCAATTTTTATGGGTCGCTTGGATGATATAGGTAATGATTCGGTTGCAACTATAAATGATGTTTGTGATATTTGGGCAGTAAATTCTTATGAATCACAAATTATCGCAGCATCTATAAGACATCCTATTCATTTGATTGAAGCAGCCAAAGCAGGTGCAGACATTTCTACTGTTCCTTACAAAGTATTAATGCAATCTTTAAAACACCCATTAACCGATGCTGGAATTAAAATATTTACTGATGATTATAATAAAATGAAAGCAGAAAAATCAAGTCTATAATTTTTTTTAAAATTATAATTATTATATACTTTCAATAAATTTATTAACATTCAGATTTAGATTTCAAATAAAAAAATAGAGTAAACGATTGTTTACTCTATTTTTGTTTAAGAATAAAATTCTTAAATTAATTAAAATTAAACAACATTATTGTTACAAAAAATATATAATATTTTATTAGATAAATTTAATCAATTAAATTGAATTAGATTTTTATAATTTTTTATTATTTTTAGTAATAAAAATAACTTTTTTTAAAATTCAAAAAACAAATTGCCAAAATGCTAAATATTTATAATTTAAATTTCACAAAAGTTGCGGTACACATAATTACACCCAAAATAGAGGGTGCAGCATCTGCTAATGTAGTTGCCAATAGAAGACTAATAGAATTAAGTGAAGAGGTTAATGAGCTTATTAAAGAAAGATTATACGATGCTCTCAAAAAAACACAGAAGACCTTTGAGTTAGTAATTGAAGATAACCTAACAACATCATTTTTTGGTATTTGTAAAGATACAGAGGAAGATGGAGATAATATATTTTTAGATAATTCTATAAGATTAGCAAATAAATTAGCAGAAAATCAAACATCTGAAAATATTCCAGGTGGCTATTTTATTTTTATAAAAGCAAAAGATTTCAATCAAGATAGAAATGTATTTATTACTTTAAAAGCAGATATTACACAAGCACTGAGTTATGATTTTGATAAAATCAAGATTTTAAATAATTTGTTTTTGACTAAATCCACAAAATTCTTTAAATTTTGTTTATTATATAATAGATTAGAACAAGATTATCAAGATGATTATACTGAATTAGAATATCCAAATGATAAATATTGTTGTGTTTTATTTGATGAACAATTTAGACCGGATTCGATCCCAGCAGAATATTTTTATAAAGGGTTTTTGGGTTTGTCCATTGAATATAATGCAAAAATTCAATCAAAACGATTTTATGAATTTACAGAAAAATTCTTCAAATCGAATGTTGAAAGTTATGATGAAATGAATAATATGCTTAAAGTTCTAAAGATTGAGATGGAAGATAATAATGTATTGACATTTCAACCAGCAGAATTTGGACAAAAATATATTCAAAACCAAAATTATATAGAAACTTATAATAAAGAAGTGATTACTAAATTACCAGACTCAATTTCAAAAGATAATACTTTAATTAAGTCAAAATTAAAATCACAAAAAATTGAATTTCCTAACAGAATATCAATTTCAGGACCCGAAGAGTCTTTGACAGCTAATTTTGAAATTATAAATGATAAAGATGAATTATTAAATTTAAATCCTAATCAAGAAAGTTATACTATTATAAAAATTAAAGGGAGACCTTTTAAAATCTAATTTTTTAAATTAAAATGTGTATTAACAACTTTTATAAACAACAATCATTATGGATACCCAAGAGCAAAAAGTAGCTAATAAAAATTCTAAATTCAAATTGGGAATTGACTATTATTTTAATAAAAATGGGTTGATGGTGATGACAGTATTATATCATCTCAAAAGAGGAGAATGTTGTAAAAGTGGTTGTTTACATTGTCCATGGAGTTATCAAATTAAGAAACATAATTTATAATCAATGTTACAAATTTTACATTTAAGTATTTTTACCTTTTATTATTCTATTTTTTTTGTTAAATTAAAGAAAATAGTTTTTTAAATTATTTAAAAATAAAAAATGAAACGCTTAAATGTTATAATTATCTTTATTTTATTTGTATTGTTTTCGAGTTGCAAAGAAAATGATAATAGTCAATTCTCTCAATTAATTATTGGACATTGGTACACAAAAGATATAGGAAATAGAATAGATTTAATTTTTGTTGATGGAAAGAAAGTTGTTGTTATAGTTGAAGCGGCTAATATTTCAATGGATAGAAAATATAAATTATTCAATAACAATACTAGTTTAAGAATAGATGGATTTAATAATAATCACATTATCAAAAGTGTAGATGAAGAAACATTGATAGTCAATAGTGATGACACAGAAAAAGGTAAAAGACCTTCCCCACTAAATAATCATACATATTATAGAATTACAGACTAATCTTCTTTTTAAACTTATTTCTTTTTTTATCACTTATTTAAAAAGTATTATGGAAAATCAATTTGTTGGAGTTTGGGGACTTGTTGATTTTTCGTTTTGTGATATTAATGCTAATGTAAAATTTAGACCTCTTGGCAATAAAGTCGGTGGATTGCTTATCTATACAAATGATGGATTTATGTCAGCAAATCTTGGTAGTTTAGAACGAAAGCCTTTCAAGAATAATGACTATAGATTTGGTAAAAATGAAGAGATAATTGAAGCATATAATAATATGATAAGTTATTCTGGTGAATATCAAGTAAATGACAATAAAAAATTTATAGTACACAAAATAAATATGAGTATGTTCCCGAATTGGATTGGACAGAATGTCAAAAGGTATTTTAGAATTGGAAATTATAATGAAATAATTGGTAAAAAATTAGATGGGAATTTTAACAATGTTTTATTGAATGAAGATATTTTTTTAGAATTATCAGCATCAACATTATTACATAATGAAGAATTGCTAACACCAAAATTAATTTGGCAGAAATTAAGCAGAGAATAAAGTCATGAAATATACTTTACATACTTCAAAAACATTATGGTTAAATTTAGACAAATTAAGATAAATCACTTTTTGACTTTTTAAATAAATCAATTTTGATAAATGGCATATTATTGTCTTTGAAATAATTAATAATTATCCCATAAATAATAGATATAATAATCCAATTATAGCTTCCTACAAATTGATTACCAGAAATCCAATTGATAATAATAACTATTAATATCAGATATAATAAAATGGAATATATATTTTTATCTTCTTCCTTAATATTAGGATTTATTTGATAATTTTTAGTAATAGAATAACCATAATAGAATAAAACTACGAAAAAGAACACAAATACTAACAATCCTTGAAGACCGACTTCAGCTATAACACTTGAGAGAAAATGTTCTGAATATTTAATATCAAATAATCCATTATACTTTATCATTCCCAAACCTATTCCTGTAATGGGATAATAGTTCCAAATATCTAACATTTTACCAAAATTATCTGCTCTTGTATCAAATGATTCTCCATTTGTCATACGTTGATTATTTCCAGTAAAAATATAATATATAATTCCATATAACCTTTTAGTAAATAATTCTAATACTGAGGTTCCGGTAAATTCATAAATAATATAATCACTTAAAAAAATAATAAATATAAACAACATTAAATAATATAAGAATTTTGATAATTTAATTTTTTTGTCAACAAAAATAATAAATAAAAAAATACAAAATAAAGTAAATAAACCAGTATTAGAAAAAGATAAAAATATATTTAATAAACATAAAATCAAACTTACATTATATACTAATTTATTTTTTATAAATGAAGTTGTATTGTTTATAACAGGGATAAAAAGTAAAATAAATATAATACAATTGTAAGAAGCAATAGCAGATGGCTCTGAGAATACGGAAGTTACTCTATAGAAATTTCCAAAACTCAAAATAGCTTGTTCTGTAATTATTTCATTTGCAAATTTCTCATCACCTACTATATTGATATTATTAAACTCTATAAATCCAAATGGCAAATCTAAAATTCTAGCAAATATCTGATAAATTCCAAATATATTAACAAGAATTGATGTATAAATCAACATTTTAATTACTTGATTCAATTCATACTTGGAAAAGCCAAAAAACACTAAAATTAAAGCTAACCCAACCAAGTATATGAAGTGTAAATAGGTTTTAAAAAATTGATATATATAAGTTGAATTTCCAGAATATACTGGGTATGCAATTGAAATTAGAAAAACAACTAATAATAAAAATAGAGAAGATAGCAAAACTGTTTTGGGTAAAGTTATACTTTTTTTTAACCAAAACAATTCATACATTGAATAGCAAATTAGAAGTATATAACTGAAATCAAATAAAGTAAATGGGTATGAAGATATTGCGAAAAATTGATAAAAATTTACATAAACAGAAAAGTTAATCAATAATAAAATTATCAACCTTACTGGTTTCTTTTCTTCAATCAAATCATTTTGATTGAAAAATTCGTTAGACACATTATTATTGATATAACTATTGATTTTGTATAATTTATTAGTGTAATACTATATTCATTTTGGAAGAAGTTTAAAGTTTCAACTTTAATTTATTAATCATATCCAAAGTCATTGTTTCTAAATTGTATTCTGGCAACCAATTCCATTCAGTTCTGGCGCTTATGTCATCAATACTTGAGGGCCAAGAATCCGCAATTTTTTGTCTAAAGTCAGGATTATAAGTTATTTCAAATTCAGGTATATGTTTTTTTATTTCATTTGCTAATTCTTCTGGTGAAAAACTCATAGCACTCAAATTAAAATCACCGTGATGTTTTAAATATTCAAAATCAGTAAGCATCAAGTCAACTGTAGCTTTGAGGCAATCTGGCATATACATCATTGGTAGAAATGTATCTTTATCAAGGAAACAGTTATACTTTTTGTTTTTAATTGCTTCGTAAAAAATCTCAACTGCATAATCAGTAGTACCGCCACCAGGTAATGTTTCAGAAGATATAATACCAGGGTATCTAAGTCCTCTACAATCCAAATTAAATTTTGCAACATAATAATCTGCTAATAATTCACCAGCAACTTTAGTAATACCATACATAGTAGTTGGTTTTAGTACAGATTCCTGTGGAGTATTATTTTTTGCAATTCCAGAGCCCCAAACAGCTATACTACTTGGTATAAATACTTTTTTTACATTATATTTGACAGAATTATTAAGGACATTAAGAGTTCCTTGCATATTCACGTCCCAACAATAATTAGGGTCTTTTTCTCCAGTTGCAGATAATAAAGCCGCCAAATGAAAAATAGTATCTGGTGCTTCATTTTGAATTATATCTTCAAGTTTTTGGTTATCCATTATATTTAATTGATAATATTTAAAATCATTAATTTTTGGATAATTTGCTTTGAAATCTTCAGGTGATTTAATATCAGAGATTATTATTTGTGAATTTGGAAGTCTTTGAGATATATAATAACATAATTCGGAACCAATTTGACCAAGAGCTCCAGTAATTAAAATTTTATTCATAGATTTATATCGTTTTTTATTTATTTTTTGCATTATTAAATTATAGAAACGCAAATTATGAATAAAATAAATTATTTACTAATATAAATTTTATAAATAGGCGAAAAACTCTTTATAAAATAATAATTGAAAATTAAGATTTAAAAAATAATTAAAGGTAAAATTTTAATGTATAATTAATTATGACGAATATTTTCGTGAATATAACTGAGAGTATGTTTGGTACATCATATCATCTGAAGTTTCTATCGAAATCAGTTTAACTTCCCTACTTGCAGTTAGTTCAAGGATAGATTCATTTCTTATAATCATAAAATCATTTTCATTTAATATTCTTCCATTTACTTCCAAACCACCTTTTAGCAAATAAAATGAATAAATATGTTGTGGATTTATTGATAAGCTATTATTTCCGTGAAAAATATTTAGTTCTTTAATTTGTACATCTAAAGTATCTAATTTAATGTCACTACTATCATTTATTAATACTGTTACTTTTATTTTATTCAAATCATAACTTTCAAAATTATCTGCCTTGTTATAATGAAATGAAGGCTTTTGAAGTAGAGTTTTTCTCAAATCAGGATTAAACCATACTTGTAATATTTGTGTGCCTGCTTGATATTTTTCACTATGAACTATGCCTTCTCCAGCTTTTATTAATTGAGCATCACCAGTATTTAAAGTTATCCAAGAATTACTAATATTATCAATATGGTCCATTTGACCACGTACAATATAAGAAAATATCTCAAAACCTTGGTGAGTGTGCTTTGGTAATTCGGCACCATCGTCTGATGTGATATTTGACAAATAAAATATTGTAGAGTATGGCTTTACAGGACCTTTATCAGTTGGGAAACCAATAGCTTTGTATTCTATTACTTCACCTTCATTAAATTCACTGTAAACTTGTGTAGGTTTTGAAAATATTTCGAATGACATAATTTAAATATAATTAAATTTTGAAACAATTTAAAGTTTTTAAATAACTTACATCAATTTTTATACCAAATATAAAGTTAAGAACAAACTACAATTTTATTTTTATTATTTTTATAATGACTTTATACAAACAAAATTAATTGAATTTCGTCAAGCAAATTTGATATAAAAAATATTTCTTATATCAAATTGTAACTTTTTTGTATTTATTTTGTCAATCAAATATAGAAAGTACATTATTTTAAAAAGAGCTTTTTTGAAATTGCTTTACACTTTAAAAAAAAAATAAATGATTAAACAAATTAATAAAACGGCAAATTATTATTCAAACATAATTAAATTAATTATTTTAATATTAATCATCAATAATTCTTTTGGATATAAAGCTATTTCAAAAGATAATTCAAAAGATACTTCTAAAGAAATGTCCAAAGGTATTGCCAAGATTGATAAAATTCTAATTAATGATAATGGAATTAAAGTAAAATTAAATTTCAACGAAATTTTGGATAGTGAAAAATTATCAGATAATATACAAATTGTTGATAATGAATTGGTTTACAGTAATAAACTAATTAGTAAAATCAATAACATATATTTTGATAATATTCAATTTATTAAAAATATTGATAATGATTTGAAGTTTGAAACATTAAAATTAAATTTTATTTCAAATTTTAATGAAAAGCCAGAAGTTAAATTAAAAATAAATAAAATTGACACTATAAGGATATCATTAACTAATAAAGAATCTAAGATAAATTCAATTTTAGGTAACTACAATTTTTTGAATGTTAACAAATCTAATAAAAATAATATTGAGAAAAAAGATATAATTAAACTGAATTTGATTTCAAAAATTATAAGAAATAATAAAATATATTCTGTAAATTTTAGCCCTATTAATTACTTAAATCATAGTAATGAATTTATAACTTTAGAGTTTTATTCTGATATTGAAATAATAATTGATTATAAAAATAGTATTAAAAATGATAATCAAATTAACAAAGATAATAAAGTTAGTAAAAAAGAATTGAGCTTTTTACCTAATTTGGTTAATAATAATCAAATTGAGTTTTTTATTAATAATAATGACAATTATGATACTAATTTAAAAAATCCAAAAAATAAAAATACTATTCAATCTAATACTGATTGGTATGATATAAATAAAATTTATTATGAAATAGTTGTTGATAAGAATGGCATTGTCAGAACAAAAATTTCAGAACTATTAAAATTAGAAAATAGTTTATTAAATAAAAATTATAAGAATTTGGAATTAATTAGAAATGGTGTTTCCTATCCTTTTTATTACAAATCGAATGATGAATTAATTTCAGCCGATGATGAATTATACTTTTATGGGTTAAAAGCAATTGGAGATACCACACTTAATGACTTTTATACTAATAAGCAAAGCTATTATTTAAATTATGGAAATGTTCCAAATAACAACTTACACAAAGTAAAAGAATATAGAAAAACAAATAACTTTACACCCAATTCTAATAGTTTTTATTCTGAAATAAGAATTGAAAAAGATTCTTTATTCGGTCACGGTAATGACTTTTCTTCTATTAATCATTCATTTGGTGAGTTTTGGTATTGGAATATACTTAATACATTGAATTTTAATAGTAGGTTTAATGAAACTATTACAATTTACCCTGATTATGAAAGTAATGAAAAGTCTTTATTTGGAATTGAATATAAGAATTTTAGTTATATAAATCGTGATATCTATAACCATGTTGACAATATAATTTTTATTTATAATAATATTAAATCCAAACTTAATAATCAAACCTTTGTTGATACAATGTTTACTGGTTTAGTTTATGATACATTACGAAAAGAAACAAATTTAACAAGTTTAAACTTTGGTGAAAATAAGATAAATTTAGAAATTTTTAAAACACTCGAAGATTCTGAATATTTGAATAATAAGAACCTAAACATATTTAATATTGATGCAAATATTGGAGTAGATGCATTGATATATAATGGATATGTCAAACCAATTGCTATAAAAAGTAGTTTTATCAGCAGTAAAATGGAACAGGTAATTGAAAACAATTTTAAAATATATGGATTTAGGGATAAAGAGATAGTTTATATAGATACTTTAAATAAAGAAATTTCTTTTCCTCAAATTGAAAAAGGTTATTTGATAAAGTCGAACTTGAGTTTAAATGAAGTAAGTATAAAAATAGAAGGAATTGAAGATAATTTAGAAGTCGGAGATAATGGAGCAAAATATACCTCAAAAGAGAAAGGTATTCATTTAATTTCTGCTAATAATAATGTTCTAAAGTCAGAAATAACTAATAACTTATCTCAAATTCAAAGTATTATAAATAATGAATTTGCAATCATTTTTTTAAATAATAATGTATCTAACGAAATCAAGAATTACTTAATTTCTAAAAATTCAAAACTAACTTATACAAATGGTTCTATTTCATTACTGATATTCAAAAGTGGTGAATTGATTGAAGAGACCTCAAGTCTTGATAGAATTTTTAATCACAAATTTTTGGCGAATAATAAAGGCAATAGTTTTTCTGCTGAATTATTAAATCTTAAAGATAAAAAAGAATCTTTTATTGTTGAAGATAATACTATTATTCAAAATTTAAACTTTACTTATACAAATAAATCAAATTTAAAATCAAAAGATATACAAGCAGATGCAATAATAATTACACATAGTAATTTTTTAGATGGTTCAAACAAATATGCAAGTTATTACAAAGAATTTAAAAATATTAATGTTAAAGTTATTGATGTTAAGGATATTTACAAAGAATTTGGCTTTGGCAAAGAGTCGCCTTTTTCTATAAAAGCTTTTTTACAATATGCATTTAATAATTGGAAATCACCAAAATTTACACATTTAACTATTGTTGGAGATGCGAGCTGGGACCCAATTAAACGTAACCCAAATTACACATCGAACTCTTGGGTGCCTGTTTATGGTTGGCCCACAACGGATATTTGGTACGGTACCTTAGATGGAAATTATGATTATGGTTTAGACATTGCCGTTGGTAGAATCCCTGTAAATACCAATCAAGAAATGTCAGATTATGTAGAAAAAATTAAAGAATATAATAATTATACTACAAAAAAATGGATGACAAATTTTATAAATTTAACTGGTGGATATGACAATATTCAAAATGAAAAGAAGAGATTTTTTGATGGAAGAGAAGCTTGGATGCAACAATTTCCTTTGTACAATTTATGTGTTAGTGAAACCGTAATCCGTAAAAATGAAGGAGCAACGGTAGGCAATAATCAAGGTGGTGAAATACGAGAAGCAATAAATAATGGAGCATTTTGGGTGAGTTATTTTGGACATGCATCTGCTAATAATTTTGATATGGACGGTTGGGATGTAACAACTCTTAATAATAAAGGTAAGTTGACTATTTTGAGTTCTTTGTCTTGTAATACTGGTGCATTTGCAGAACCAGAATTTAAGTACGGTAGAAGTGAGCAATATTTATTAAATCCTGATAGAGGGTTTGTTGGAATATTAGCTTCAACTTTTACTGGATTAGGACAGTTGGTCATGGGTATGCAAAAATCATTATTCTTTAATGTTTCAAGAGATGAAGTTAGAGAAAGAAATTTGGGTATGTTACTTGAATATTCCAAAAGTGGATTAAACCTTCCAGAAAATGGTGTGATTGCATCTACCCCTTATATTGATGCATTTTACCATAATATTTTACTTGGTGATCCACTTTTGGATATAAAAATTGGCAAAGGATTAGATGTCTTTTTTGATGACGAAACAGTTAGTGTAACTAATTTTGAAGGTGATGATTTTTTGAATGAAGATAGTGACTCAGTTTATGTAAAAAAGGTATTTTTCAATAATGGTTACAAATTAAACGATAGCATCATAATCAAAATTAGTCATACTTATAATAATATTACAAATGATTATTTTAAAACTTTTCGAGATATTTGTCTAAATGATACTTTAAATTTTGTGTTATTTACTAAAAATAAGTCTGGCATTCATAAAGTCAAAATTCATTTGAATTATGATGAAAGAGTTGAAGAAACTGATTTTGGAAACAATACTTTAGAATTTCAATTTAATGTTTTTCAAAAGTCTCTTCTACCTATTGAACCTTTGAATAATTGGACTGTTGATACTGAAAACCCAGAATTTATTTTTGTTAATCCTTTTGTTGGGAATTATAAATATGAAGCAAAATTAATAGAATTAACTATGGATAATGATGTAGCAACAGAAAATAATATTTATAATTCAAAATTTGAAGAGTTTGGAATTTTAGAGAATAGAATTGTTTTTAGTCCCAAAATAAAATTAGCAGAAAAATATTATAAATTTGAAGTTAGATTTTTGGACTCTACTGGAGCAATGATACCAACTGCAAGTTGGTTAAGGATTAACTTTAATACCTTTGAAGATAGGTTTGGCGATAATATTATTTTTGATTTTAATAATAATTATACTTTATCAAATGGAGAATTCAATAATACAAAAGTTGAAAATGGTAAAGTTGTTTTATCAAGTGATGAATATAAATATGAAATAATTGCCGCAAGAGGTAATCTCAGCGACCCTGACCTTGAGACTAAAAGATATATTAAAATCCAATATACACAGCCAGATGGAAAAGAAATTGTATTTCAAGATGGTATAAATACAGGATTTCATACTTTTAAATTTCCTGCAATGTATAATGAATCCAAACCTATCGCCAAATATTTTGATACTTGGGGATTGGATTCTGTAAGTCAGGGATTAGATGCTACATTAAAATTTGTAAATTACTTAAAAGACTCTATTAGTGATGATGAATATGTATTTATTGCTAATTGTGATGAAGGTGCTAGAATTCCCAAAGAATTTTGTTTTGATCAACCTTGTTTTTTGGATAGTATCAAAGTATTATTCAATGAATTAGGGAGCAAAACAGCTGAAAAATATGATTGGGGATATACTTTTGCCTATGCTCTAAAAAAAGAAGGGAATAAAATTATTGTCATAACCGATAGTTGTGAACTATATAATAGAATTACAATGACTGGTAGTATGTATAAAGGATTTAGTAATGGTAAATATTACTTGAAAACAAATTCGAGAGCTAAGAAATTTAAAAATATAACTTTTGATTCAGATATTGATAACCCAGAAGTGGAATTAAAATTAATAGATAAATTTGATAATATTATAGAATTTAAAAGTGAAAATAAATTTATTAAATTAGATGACAATAAATATAAATCTTCAGATGAATTAATAGATTTTATAAATGATAGTATTATTGATTTTGTTGATTTAGAATTCAAACTTGTTAGAGAAAAAAGCTATAACAATTATTACATTTCTAATGTCAAAACTGAATTTGTTGCAATTGACGAAATTGCACTCATTAAGTCGAAAACTTCTTTAGACTCAAATAATTATTTAAGAGGTTTTACTGCGATTTTGAATATATCAGTAGAGAATTTATCTAATAGATTTGATTCTGAGGATTTTAAATTAAAAGTAAGTGTTTTAAATTCAAGTGGTAGAACTGACTCTATTGTTAATATAAACAGTTTAAATAATAACTCAAAAAAGGACTTCACATTTGAAATAAATACTGAGTTTTTGAGTAACGTAAACGATATTACTATTGAATTGATAGACAATAATTCAAATAATAAAAATAATGATTTATATCAATTTAATAATATTCATACATTAAAACTCAACGTAAAAGAAGATAATATTAAACCAACTGTCAAAGTTTATGCTGATAACAAAGCGATAAAAGATAAAGATTTTGTTAGCCAAAATCCTTATTTTAAAATAGAATTGTCTGATAACTCTCCATTAAATTTTAATAATACGCAAATTCAAGTTTTTCTAAATAGTTCTATTATCGCTCCAAATAACACACTAACTTACGATTATAATAATTTGAAAGATGAAGGTATAAAGTCGTTATTTGAATTTCAATGGAAAAATAATTTGGACTTTGGTGAGAACTCAATATCTGTTCGTGGTTTTGATAGAGCCGGAAATTCTGATACATTAGAGCTGAGCATTTTTGTAAGTAGAGATGGGTTCATTAAAAATGTATTATGTTTTCCAAATCCAACATCAGATGGAACAAAAATTCAATTTGATGTATTGATGCCTTTCAACAAAACCGATGCTTATATTTATATTTATGATACTTTTGGAAACTTTGTCAATAAAATAGATAAAGAAGTCAATATTGGTCAAAATGAATTTGAATGGGACCTAAAAAACTCTTTTGGCAACTCTGTCGGAAATGGCAAATATTTCTATTTTATAAAAATCAATTCATATCTATATTTCGAAGATGTATCTGGTAGTATTCTTATTTTCAAATAAGGATTATTAGATTTTCTTTAAAAAATAAACTTTATTGAATATATTGTTTAAAACTAATGTTGATATAATATTTTTAATCGTTAAACTAATTAGATTTATTTATTAACTTTGCAACCTAAAATAACTAAAATTTAAAATACTTTAGAAATTTGAAACCAAAATAATAAATAACAAGAAAAAAGAATATAAATGGATATTAAAGAATTATTAAAAAGTGAACTGAACTTACCTATTTGGCAAATTGAAAATACATTAAAACTTAGACAAGATGGTGGTACAGTACCATTTATAGCAAGGTACCGAAAAGAGCAGACTGGTGAACTAAATGAAATAGTCATCACAGAGATATTTGATAAATTTGATTATTATACTGAATTAGAAGAACGAAAAGCCACTATTCTCAAGTCAATCGAAGAACAAGGCAAATTAACTGATGAACTTAAGAAAAAGATTGTTGATTGCCAAAACAAAACTCAATTAGAAGATTTGTATCTTCCATATAAACCTAAAAAAAGAACCAGAGCCACAATTGCCAAAGAAAAAGGTTTGGAACCACTTGCTTTAAAGATTATTGAAGTTAATTTGAATAATCAAAAAATTGACTTGGCTGAGATTGCAAAAGATTACCTAAATCCGGAATTAGAAGTAACTACAATTAAAGAAGCATTAGACGGTGCATCTGATATTATTGCAGAAACTATTTCGGAGAATGCAACTTATAGAGATATTCTACGTAAACTTATTTATAATGATGGTATATTCAAAACTAAAATAAAATCAGAATTTCCGGAAGGCAGTACTAAATTTGAAAATTATAGAGATTTTGAAATTAAAGTATCGAAAATCACTTCCCATAGTATGTTGGCTATAAGAAGAGGCGAAACAGAGAAAATTTTGAGCTTAGATTTAGATTTTGATATTGATGAAGTCTATCAATATTTAAGAAATAAAGTAATTGTATCTGGTGAAGTACAAATAATTGATTTCTTGACTAAAACTATAAAAGATAGTTTCGATAGATTAATGAAGACATCTCTGATAGCCGAAATTCGTTTAGCCAAAAAGCAAGATGCTGATGTAGAATCAGTGAAAGTATTTTCGGATAATTTAAGACAAGTTTTGTTGTCCTCCCCTGCTGGTATGAAAAATACTATAGGTATTGATCCTGGGTTTAGGACTGGTTGCAAAGTAGTTGTATTGGATAAAACAGGGAAATTTTTGGAATATAAGTCAATTTTTCCTTTTCACTCCGATAATCAAAAGTTGGATTCAAAAAAAACATTATTAGATTTTATTAATAAATACAAAATTGAATTAATTGCAATCGGAAATGGAACAGCTTCGAGAGAAACTGATGAATTTGTAAGTAAATTGATTGATGAATTGAAAATAAAACCAATAAAAGTGGTTGTAAATGAGTCTGGTGCTTCTATTTATTCAGCAAGTAAAGTTGCTCAAGAAGAATTCCCAGATTTGGATTTGACTATCAGAGGTGCAATTAGTATTGCAAGAAGATTACAAGATCCACTTGCAGAATTAGTAAAAATTGATCCAAAATCTATCGGAGTTGGTCAATATCAACACGATGTGGAGCAAAAGTTATTAAAGAAAAAGTTAGATGAAACTGTAGAAAGTTGCGTAAATTTTGTTGGAGTTGATCTCAATACTTCATCTAAAGAGCTACTTACTTACGTTTCTGGTATTAATGATAGAGTTGCACAAAAGATAATAGAATTTAGAAATGATAATGGTGAGTTTAAATCCAGAAAAGAACTTTTGAAAGTTCCATCATTTGGTGCAAAAACTTATGAGAATGCAGCTGGATTTTTGAGAATAAGAAACGGTAAAAATTTATTGGATAATACCTCAGTACACCCAGAAAGATATGAAATAGTCAATGCTATTTTGAAAAATGAAGGAATTAAATTAGATAATTTAAATTCTGAAATTCTGAAATTAAAAGATATTGACTTAAAAAAATATATTACTGATTCTGTTGGTGAACCTACTCTTAAAGATATTATAGAAGAGCTTGAAAAGCCAGGAAGAGATCCAAGAGAGTCATTCAAATATGCTCAATTTGATGATAAGATAAAAGAAATGTCAGACTTGAATACTGGAATGGTATTAGAGGGAGTCGTAACAAATATTACTAATTTTGGTGCTTTTGTTGATATTGGAGTTCATCAAGATGGATTAGTTCATATTTCTGAAATATCACACGAATTTATCACAGAGCCTACAAAATTATTAAAAGTAGGACAAATTGTAAATGTAAAAGTTTTAGAAGTAAATATACCTTTAAAGAGAATTGGATTATCAATTAAACAATTAACAAATAAACCATTAAACTCTAAAAACAACAGAAACTATGGTAACTCAAGTGAAACGTTTAATGTAAATGACTTAAAATCTAGATTTGGGAAATAAAATGCAAAATAAATATATATCTCTTTTAATTTTATTATTTATCTTTAATGTAAATAATCTTTTTAGTCAATATGATGATTTGTACCTACAAGCAAACACTGCTTTTTTGAGTAATAGCTTTGAGAAAGCTGAAAAATTATTTAGTGAAATAATAAAAACCAAACCTGATTTCAAAGATGTCTTTGTAAAAAGAGGTATGTGTTATTTGTTTACAAATCAATTAGAACTAGCAGAAAACGACTTCACTCAAGCTCTAAACTACAATCCCAAAAATGTTGATGCGTATAATGGTAGAGGTTTGGCTTATGAAAATATGAGTGAATCCAAAAAAGCTTTGGAAGATTACTCACAAGCAATTAAGTATAATTCCAAATTTACAGAAGCATATATAAATCGTGGGCATATTTATTCTAAAAATTCAGAATATGAAAAATCAATTAATGATTTTAGTACAGCTATTCAATTAGACTCAAAAAACCCAGCTTCATATTTTGGAAGAGCTAAAGTACATTATAAAATGAAATTCTTTGATAAATCAATGAATGATTTTAATACTGCTATAGCAAAAGGACTAATTAATCCTGAAGTTTATTATGAAAAAGGAAATTGTTATTTTAGAAAAAAAGACTTAAAAAATGCTATAAAAGATTATACAGAAGCTCTGAAAATAAATCCCAAATATTTAGATGCACTAAATAATAGAGCTATAGCTTACGAACAAATTGGTAATACAATAAGAGCAGAAGAAGATAGAATAAGAATTAGCGATATTACTGGTGTTAAATTTGTTCCCAAAAATCAACTTAAGTATAAAACATATAAAACTAAAAATGGTGAGATGTCAATCATATTGCCAGAGAATTGGTACGCATTTGAAGAATCAACAAAAGATGAGATTAAACTTAATATTTCGATGAAAAATGAAAAAATGCTTAATCCTGGTGTACCAAATGTTATAATGTCTATCAGTAAAGGCATGAAAAAGAAATATAATGTTTATACGGACAGTGAAATTTTAAGCTTTTGGAAAGGCAGTATGGCTCAAAATGCAGAAGATTATGAAAGATATGATATTTTGACTCAAAAGTCATACAGACATAATAATAAATTAGCTCAAAGTCAAGAAACAGTATTACAATATAATCGAAGTGCGAATACCTTGTTTAGTTATGAAATTGGCATTGCAGATACGGACAAATTCTTTTACGCTTATCTTCAATGCCCTGATAGACAAGTTGAATATATGAAAGATATATTTGAAAAGGCTTCAAAATCAATTTATATCAAGTTCTAATTTACATATAAATTTATATCTAAAATAATTTATAAAGATTTATTTGTACTAATTAAAATAAATAAATAATTTAACGTTTAGAACTAATATATTTGACTATAAGATTATAATTAAATATATTATCATAAAATTAAAAATCGAAATCATTATGTTAAAAAACTCATTAACTAAATTACTTATTAATAATGTCGAATACTATGCTTACCATGGTGTAAAAGAAGAAGAAAGAATTTTGGGTGGTAAATATCAAGTAGATTTAGAGATGTATTATGACTCAAAAACAGCAATATTGAATGATGACGTAAACTATGCTCTTAACTATGAAGAAGCTATGTTTTGTATTTCAAGTGTAATAACAGAAGAAAATTATTCTTTGATTGAAACTATTGCTACCGAAATATTGAGTAGTGTTATGGATAAATTTGAAATAATTCAAAAAGCCACAGTTAGAGTAAGAAAATTAACTGTTCCAATGAGAAGAGCAGTAGATTATGTAGAATGTGAGCATACTGTTGAAAGAACTAAAGCTTAATTTTGTCTTTATATTTGTTTTTTTAATTTCTAGTAATGTTATCTTCTTTTTTTATTTTTTAATAACTAAAAATAAATAAATTGATAAAAAACCATAAAATAATGTTGTCTATTGGCTCCAATTTTGGGGATAAAGAAGCAAATATAGAAAATGCTTTGGATTTATTAATCACAAGTGAAGCGATAAAGTTCGCCAAATTTTCATCTTTTTATGAAACCGAACCTTATGGTGTAACTGAACAAGAGTGGTTTTTAAATATGTCAATTGCTGGCTACACAGATTTGAGCCCACAAGAGTTATTAGTGATATGTAAGAGTATTGAATATAGTGTTGGTAGATGCATCAGAAAACGCTGGCACGAACGAGAAATAGATATAGATATACTTTTGTATGATAATGATATAATACAAGAAAAGGACTTAACAATTCCTCACCCAAGATTAGAAAAAAGAAAGTTTGTACTTATACCATGTAATGAAATTGAACCCAATTATATACATCCGCAACTTAATATGACTATGAAACAATTATTAGATGAATGTAGTGATAGTTCTGAGGTAAAACTTTACGCATAGATTTAGAACTCATTTAAAATAAATTAAATGTAAATAAAATAAGTATTAATCTTTATTGTCTAAACATAATTATAAAGATTTGAATTTAAATTTTATAAAAATAAAAATATAGATTTTTTTTAGATAAATTTTTTAGAAAAGTTGTTGAGAATTAATGAGAATAACCAAACAATATACTAATAGAGAAAGCCAGTCCCTAGACAAATATTTGCAAGAAATCGGTAGAGTCGAATTATTGCATGCTGATGACGAAATTGACTTAGCAAAAGCAATTCGTAAAGGCGGTCTCGAAGGTATGAGGGCATTAGAAAGATTAGTAAAAGCAAATCTTAGATTTGTAGTATCTGTTGCTAAACAATATCAAAATCAAGGTCTTTCATTAGGCGACTTGATAAACGAAGGTAATTTGGGCTTGATAAAAGCAGCAAAAAGATTTGACGAAACACGTGGATTTAAGTTTATTTCTTACGCAGTTTGGTGGATTAGACAGTCGATTCTTCAAGCTTTGGCAGAACAATCGAGGATTGTTAGATTGCCTTTGAATAGAGTTGGTGCTTTAAATAAAATTGGTAAAAAGTTTTCAGAATTAGAACAAGAATTTGAAAGAGAACCTACTGCTGCAGAACTTGCTGAGCAATTAGGTATGTCTGTTTCAGAGATTTCCGAAACTATAAAAATATCTGGAAGACACTTATCAGTAGATGCTCCATTTGTTCAAGGTGAAGACAATAGACTTTTGGACGTATTGCCTAACGAACAACAACCGCCACCAGATTCAGAATTAATTCGTGAATCACTGAGAATTGAAGTACAACAAGTATTAGCAACTCTTTCAAGTAGAGAAGCTGAGGTAATAAAATTATACTTTGGTTTAGAAGGAACAACACTTACATTAGAAGAGATTGGTGAAAAATTTAATTTGACACGCGAAAGAGTAAGACAAATTAAAGAAAAAGCAATTAGAAGACTCAGACATGCTTCGAGATCAAAAGCTTTAAGAGCGTTTTTGGGATAATTGTTAATCAATTTAATTTCAATATTTTATTAGTTTATATCAATCTTTAATTTTAACTAATTAATTACAAAAATAATTAAAATGACAAAAATAGAAATACCAGTATTTAATAAATCAAACAGAAATAATCCAGAACTTTCTACAACTGTGGGCAGAAGACCTGAATGGTTAAAAGTAAAAGCACCAGGTGGAGACAGTTATGCCAAAATTAAAACAATGATGCGTTCAAAATCACTTCACACAGTATGTGAAGAAGCTCATTGTCCAAATATTGGAGAATGCTGGAGTAGTGGTACTGCAACTTTTATGATTTTGGGTGATACTTGTACAAGAGCTTGTAGCTTTTGTGCCGTAAAAACAGGAAGACCTGGTACATTAAATACTCAAGAACCTTATGATGTTGCTCAATCAATTTTTGAAATGGGATTAAAACACGCTGTAATTACATCAGTTAATAGAGATGAATTAAAAGATCAAGGTTCAATAATTTGGTCTCAAACGATTACTGAAGTAAGAAAAACAAATCCGAATACTACAATTGAAGTTTTGATTCCTGATTTTAAAGGTGATTTGGAATGTATAAAAAGAATTTGTGATGCTAATCCGAATGTATTAAATCATAATTTAGAAACTGTACCTAGATTATACAAAAAAGTTAGACCCCAAGCTCGTTATCAAAGGTCATTAGACCTTTTAGAATTTGCTAAATCACAAGGAATGAGAACAAAAACTGGTATTATGGTTGGTATAGGTGAAACCGATGACGAGGTTTTTGCTTTGATGCAAGATGTTGTTGATGTAGGGATAAATGTATTTACAATTGGTCAATACTTACAACCATCTGTTGCTCACTCAGCAGTCGATAGATTTGTTACTCCAAATCAATTTGCAGAATACAAAAGAGTTGGAGAAGCTTTAGGTATCGAACACGTTGAATCGGGTCCATTAGTTAGATCATCTTATCATGCAGAAAGACACGTTTAATTAACACAAAACATATAAATTATTTTTATTGAAATGCCTTTATTTTTAAAGGCATTTTTTTATGTAAAATTAATTTAATAATTTAAATTTTGAGATTTTAACAAGTGAAATAAAGAATTAATAAAATGGATAGAAATTTAAATATAAATCCTATTACAAAAACTTCTGATAATGAATTTGAAGTTAAATTAAGACCAGATGGATTTTCTGAATTTACTGGTCAAGAGAAAATTGTTGAAAATCTTAAAATTTATATTGCAGCGGCAATTAAAAGAAAAGAATCATTAGACCACGTATTATTGACTGGTCCTCCAGGTTTAGGTAAAACAACTCTTTCTAATATTATTGCCAAAGAACTAAACTCAAATATTAAAGTAACATCGGGTCCGGTTTTGGACAAACCAGGTGATTTGGCTGGATTATTAACAAGTTTGAATGATGGTGATGTTTTATTTATAGATGAAATTCATCGATTATCAACAATTGTAGAAGAGTATTTATATTCTGCAATGGAAGATTTCAAAATTGATATTATGTTAGATTCAGGTCCATCTGCTAAGTCAATTCAATTAAATTTATCTAAATTTACATTAGTTGGTGCAACAACGAGAGCAGGACTGCTAACATCTCCACTACGCTCAAGATTTGGTATAATCAATAGATTAGATTATTATTCAAATTCAGATTTAGTTAAAGTAATTCTACGCTCTGCTAATATTATGG
>Ga0209702_10001079_pt1 | contig 54703 bp, 54 predicted proteins | sample FRY01_FD_187210 | JGI IMG/M metagenome (GOLD analysis project Ga0209702, IMG submission 187210) | Freshwater microbial communities from Lake Fryxell liftoff mats and glacier meltwater in Antarctica - FRY-01 (SPAdes) (version 2) | ecosystem: Environmental > Aquatic > Freshwater > Ice > Glacier...
TTATTTTTTTTACTCCCAATTAAAACACTAAAACATGAACTTAAATACCGAAAAATTCGGACCGCAAAGATACCACGCTTTTTAATTATAAACCTAATAAAAATAATTTATTTTGCAATAAAAATTAGCCTTAAAAACAAAAAATTGAATATCAATCATTTACCCTCATGAACAAATACTTTAATATAAAAATCATTACCTAATTTAAAATAACGTACTTTGGTTATTAATTGCATAGACTCGAACAATTTATTGATTTTGCAAAATTATTAGCATGAAAAATTCTTGTTTATTATTTTAAATCATTGTTATCCGACAAAACGTTAAAATGCTAAATACTATTTTTAAGTGCTTTATTTTATATGCTTTAACTTTTATTTTTTTTATTTCTCTAAAAACAGATTACCAATTAAGTAACTGTTGTTCACTTTCAGCCTTATTGATTATCCAGCCTTTTCCTATGTCTTCTAAAACTTCATCAAATCAATTTAATTCAAAAGATGGTTTTTACAGAAACTAACTAAATTATAAAAACCCAACTTCTTTTTTGTTTCTTTTTTTTTTGACTGAAAATAACAAATTGACTATTAAAACGCAATATATTTGTTTTTTAACAGCGCTTTCTTTTTCTCCCAAAAAATATTAAAAAGGAAAATTTTGTTTTAGTTGTTTAAATAATAATTCAATTTACCATCAAATTTTATATAAAGCAGAAATTAAATCTGTTCTTAAATCAAATAAGTTAGTTAAAAACTCAAATTCTCTTTTGTTTACTCGATCATAAAATGTTACTTTTCTTAATTTCGATTGGGTTTTTTCTTTATTTTTTTTTACGTCCACTTCAATTATTTGATCTTCTAAAACCCCGCTATGAATATAATTTTCGATATATAAATCTTCAATTTTCCTATAGCAAGCGTTGTCTTTTATTCGAGTAACATACCCTGTTTTATGTATTGTAAAGTGCTAAAAAGCTCTGTAATCATTGTATCCTTTGTCAAATACATAAATTGTATTTTCATTGCATTCTAATTTTTCTAAAATTTTATGGTCATGTGTTTTCGCTTCGCTAAACCAAATCAAACTTGGAACAGTTTCATCTGTATTTACTACCACATAATCTTTAATTCCTCCTTTTCTTTTTCCACTCTTTGGATACCTGCCAACAAATTACATAATGTCTTTAATTCGGCTGTCCGATAAAAATCTTCCATATTATTTTAATAATTGATTATAAATATTTTCAAAAACTAAAACAACTCTTTTTTTTATTTGCATCAGATAAAGTGCTTCTTTTTGGGATATGATTTAACTGAAAACTAGTCGTTTTCCAAAATAAAACTAACATTGCTCCAGTTATTTCCCGTAATGAGGTACATTTTGAAAATGAACAAAAAAGCATACTTATTAAGTGATCTATATGTCGTAAACTGTTTTGTATAGAGATCCGAATTAAACTTGTTAACCTCCTTTTTTATCATTGAAACTTCAATTAAAGAAATTAACTATCCGAAAACAGATTTACCAGAAAAATAATTACTTTTACCCATTGTCTTGTGTGTTTTGAAATATAAATTTACGATGCATTTAAAGAAGCCAACAAGTTGGCTTCTTTTTTATCGGACAACAATGATTTTAAATAACGAGTAGCCACAAAAATTAAATCAATAATCAAAAAATAAACCCATGCAAATCATCACATTTTTAGGATTTACAGCTTTAGTAGCAATTATATCGTATTTAGCCACAAGAAAAACAGTAGAATCCACCTCAGACGGCTATTTTTTAGGAGGTAGAAGTTTAACTGCAGGAGTAATTGCAGGATCTTTATTATTAACCAATTTATCTACAGAACAAATTGTAGGTTTAAATGGGGCTGCGTATACAAGTGGTTTATCTGTAATGGTTTGGGAGTCATTAGCAGCTATTGCTATGATAGTTACAGCCATTTATTTATTGCCAAAATATTTAAAAAGTGGCTTAACTACTGTTCCTGGTTTTTTAGAAAAAAGATTTGATGTTACTACAAAAACATTAACCTCCATATTATTCTTAACAGGTTATGTAGTTGTTTTGTTGCCAGTAATTTTATATTCAGGTTCATTGGCTATTAGTGGCATGTTTGATGTGCCAACTTTATTAGGAGTAACGCATACACAATCTATCTGGATTTGTGTTTGGGGAATAGGAATTATTGGTTCTATCTATGCAGTTTTTGGCGGATTAAAAGCAGTTGCAGTTTCAGACTCAATCAATGCAATTGGTTTATTAATAGGAGGTTTATTAATTCCTGTATTTGGATTATTGATGATTGGTGATGGTAGTTTAGCTGATGGATTAAATATTTTAGTAACCGAAAATCCAGATAAATTTAATTCTATTGGTGGTGCAACAGATCCTGTACCATTTTACACTATTTTTACGGGAATGATGTTGGTACAACTTTTTTATTGGGGTACAAACCAGCAAATTATCCAAAGAGCTCTTGGTGCAAAAGATTTAAAAGAAGGCCAAAAAGGATTGTTGCTGGCTTCTTTTATTAAAATTTTAGGCCCGTTAATTGTAGTTTTGCCTGGCTTAATAGCCTATCACATTTTCGAGGGAAATTTAGAAACTGCAGATAGTGCCTACCCAATGTTGGTTAAAAAAGTATTACCTGCAGAATGGGTTGGTTTTTTTGCAGCAGTGCTATTTGGGGCAATTTTAAGTTCTTTTAATAGTGTTTTAAATAGCTCAGTTACATTATTTGGTATTGATGTTTACAAGCAACATATCAACAAAGAAGCAGACGAAAAAACAGTAGTAAAATATGGTAAAACTTTTGGAATACTATTAGCAATAGCAGCCATGTGTATTGCACCATTAATTGCAAATGCAGGGAGTTTATTCGATTATTTACAAGAAATAAATGGTATTTACAGCATTCCAATTTTAACCATTATAGTAGTTGGATTTACCACTAAAAAAGTGCCAGCAATTGCAGCCAAAATCGGTTTAATATCTGGTTGTGTATTATATATTGTTAGTCAGTTTTTCCTTCAACCTTATTTTATCAATTCAGCTTTAGAAAATGCAAAATTAACAGGAATCACTGAAGCTTCAGAATTAGCCTTAATTAAATCACAGGCTTATCCCCACTTTCTAGATGTTATGGCAATTTTATTTGTTTTAAATATATTGATTATGTTAATTATCGGAAAAGTAAAACCGAGAAAAACAGCTTATATTCAAGAGTACACAAAACAAGTGGATATTTCTCCTTGGAAATATGTAAATCAGGTAAGTGTTATTATTTGTGTCATTGTAATAGGTGTTTATATATACTTTTCTTAGAAGAAAAAATTCTTACAAATTAATACAAAAGATATAGCGGCGGCTATGTCTTTTTTTTTGATTTATAAATAACAAGAATGAAAATATAAAAATAAAACCCTAAAATAATTGCTAGAAAACGAGAAACAACATCCCTCTAATTGAACAATATGATGTTCAACAAAAAAAACACACACTAAAAAAAATGGAACCAAAACCGAAAAACAAAAAACTTCAATTAAAACTTGCAAAAGAAGTTTTAAACGATTTGGGAGTATTTATTAGAGGTGGTAAATTTAAAGATAATAAACAAGAAATTATTTTTTTTTAAATATGTATAACTAAAATTCTATTCAAATTTTATTTTTTACAATAACCAATTAAAATATCAAGTAAATAAAACAAATTCTACAAATTCAATACTCAAAAATTATCTTAAAAATGAACTAAAAAAGTTAGAATCTAAGAAGCGTAAAAATTTAAAATTTTATAAATCTTAAAAATACAATAACACGTTTTTAGATCTTGTATATTTTCTCAGAGAAAACAAAAAAAATAGAATTATTTTCAACAGATACTTCAGTTCATTAAGATTCAGAATTTTACACAAGTAACGTTATTTTAGCAGCTGAAATAATTTACTTATGATGTACTTACTAATTTCTAAAATTTCACGTTTATAATTGCAGAATAGATGCAATTTAAATTAATGAAAAAGGAGCTTTTAAGATTGAAATTTAGGTTCAGTGAAAATAAGTGCTATGAAGTAATATTTAAAATTTAAACGCTCTGAAAATCATGATATGATTGGGCTACAGAAAATAAAAATCACTTACACGAGGCATGTCTCTGTTTTTGTAAAAACTCTAAGAACCCCATGCTTTCATAGGAATTGTTAAGAAAATAGACCTGACCATATCTGGGGGAAATATCTGCTTACAATAGAAAAAGAAAAACCAACACTTCTGTAAAGAGGTAGTGGATTTTATGAAAAAGAGGTCTATTGACCTAAAGTCGCAACCAATTTACTAATTTTTTTTACATATTTTAAATGACTGGTGTAAATATGTTCTAAATGTATTATCGTGAATCAAAAAACTAGGATGAAAAAAATTACCTTGCTTATTTACTTTGTCTCAATATTAAGGTATTCCTAAACAACCCAAATACCTGATGCTAATCTTGAGCAAGCCTTAATAGATTTGGGTCTTGATAAAAGGATTGACGTTCAAGTATTAACTGCTAGTATTAGTCAGGTTAAAACTCTAAAATTAATTGAAAAAAATATTGCAAATATAACGGCTATAGAAGATTTTACTGCCTTGACTACTTTGGTTGTTGCCGAAAACATAACTACTTTGAGTTTTAGCGGTAATCAATTAACAAGTTTAGATGTGAGTAATAGTAAGGCCTTAGATCGTTTGAAATGTTATTCTAATCAATTAACAAGTTTAGATGAGAGAAATAGGAACAATACATAAACCGGACAATTTATAAATACAAAAACCTTAACTCGCTTTTTATAAGCTTATTAAGGTTTTTTTTTAGAGGTGTCTAGCGGATTCGAACCGCTGTAGATGGTTTTGCAAACCATTGCCTAGCCACTCGGCCAAGACACCTTTTAATTTTTTAAAACAATATTCTAATACCTTATATATTTATTTTAAAGATTGCAAATTTACGGAAATTTACAAGTATTACAAGCGTTTTTTTGTTTTATCGTTTTTTAGCAAGAATTATAACGACTTCTTCTACATTACCGCCAATTGGTGGGTTTATTTTAGCCACAGAAACGGTTGCTTTTTGAACCATTTTTAATTCTTTAAAAAACCTATTTAAAATTCGTTGTGCTACTTCTTCTAATAATTTAGAACGAATTGCCATTTCTTCTTTTACAATATAATTTAAATGCACATAATCTACAGTGTCAGTTAATTCATCAGTTTTGGAAGATTTTTTTAAATCGACTTTTACTTCTACATCCACTCTATATTCTGATCCAATTTTTGCTTCTTCGTCTAAACAGCCATGATTTGCAAAAAGTTTTATGTTATTTACTTGTATAATTCCCATTTAATCTTGCTCTGTTATAGTATTCTCTACCTTTTCCCACATTTTATCAGAGTTTAATCTAAAAGATCCTTTATGCTCTAAATTCCATTGATTTGGTTCTATAATTGATAAGAATAATTCTTCTTTTTTATTGAGATACAAATAATATGTTTCACCTATAATCGGTTCAAATCCAAATTTAGCATTGTACAGCATGTCATTGTATTGAAACTTTTCCATCAATAATTCATACTCTTTTTTGACTTCGTCAAACTTTCCTTTGAGTATCTTATTTACGCGTCGCACACCATCTGCCGTCCAAGTAGCAGTATTTGTTGGCTTAATAACGGGCGAACTTGCTGATGTACCATAAGGTTTTAAAGCAGCATCGTATTTTTGAGTTTCTTCGTTAAAAACAACCAAATCTGGTTTTTTAGCATCGTCTTTCATATGATGCAAAAATACGACAAAAAACAAATAATAAACTCACTTTTAGAAAACTTTAACTGCCAAAAATGCGCGCGTTAGCGATTGCAGTGGCATCCTTTTTTGTTGTTTTTTTTGAACGAGGTTAAAAAAAACAACAAAAAAGATAGAACTAAAAGCGCGACCTGCAAGGTAACGCCCAAATTAAATGATTGATTCTACGATAAGTTCACTTTTATTTAGTAAAAAAGTCAAAAACATTGCTAATTGCACTTGTTTTAGTCTTGTAAAATTCTGTAAACGTACAACGTTCGCAAGTTACGCTTGTATATTTTTGACTTTGAATATCGAAAATTTTTGAGAAAAAGCCTCCAGTTGCTCGCATTTCACCAAGTTTATATGTTTTGTTCTCACATTTTAAACAGGTGTAGTTTCTTATTTGATTGCCCATAGTTTCTAGTGTATGCTTATTAGAGTCTTAATTTAAGAATTTGTTACAGAATGGGGATGTGACTGCATAAAAATATGTAATTTTGCACTTTAATTTTTTCGTATAAAATAATGTCTGAAGAGAAGAAATCGCTCAATTTTTTAGAGCAAATTATTGAAGAGGATTTGGCAAACGGAATGCCTAAAGAAAATTTACGTTTTCGTTTTCCTCCTGAGCCAAATGGATATTTGCACATTGGTCATACAAAAGCAATCGGAATTAGTTTTGGTTTGGGTTTAAAATACAATGCGCCTGTAAACTTGCGTTTTGATGATACAAACCCCGCAAAAGAAGAACAAGAATACGTAGACGCAATTAAAGAAGATATTTCTTGGCTGGGATATTCTTGGGCAAATGAATGTTATTCGTCAGACTATTTTCAGCAATTGTTTGATTGGGCAATTTTGATGATTAAAGATGGAAAAGCATATGTAGATTCTCAATCTTCGGAAGATATGCGCGCTCAAAAAGGAACGCCAACCTCTGTTGGATCAAACAGTCCTTTTAGAAAGCGTTCTACAGAAGAAAACTTGGAATTATTTCAAGGGATGAAAGACGGAAAATTTAAAGAGGGCGAACATACATTGCGTGCAAAAATTGATATGAGTTCGCCAAATATGTTGTTGCGTGATCCTTTAATGTATAGAATTATGTTTAAATCGCATCACAGAACTGGCAACGATTGGTGCATTTACCCAATGTACGATTGGACGCACGGGGAAAGTGATTATATTGAACAAATTTCGCATTCTTTGTGTTCTTTAGAGTTTAAACCTCACAGAGAATTATACGATTGGTTTAAAGACAATGTGCACGATTATAGTAAAACTGAATATCCTTTTGTACCTAAACAACGTGAGTTTTCTCGTTTAAATTTGAGTTATACAATTATGAGCAAACGTAAATTGTTAACTTTAGTTGAAAACGGAATTGTTTCTGGCTGGGACGACCCAAGAATGCCAACAATTTCTGGTTTAAGAAGACGTGGTTATACACCAGAATCTATTAAAAACTTTATAGAAACTGTTGGAGTTTCTAAACGTGAAAATAGTATTGATGTAGCGCTTTTAGAGTTTAAAATTCGTGAAGATTTAAACAAAACAGCAAACAGAGTAATGGCTGTTTTAGATCCTGTAAAAGTGGTAATTACAAATTATCCTGAAGGAAAAGAAGAATTTTTAACAGCTGAATATAACGATTATGAAGATGGTTTTGGAAGCAGAGAAGTTCCTTTTTCTAGAGAAATTTATATAGAACAAGAAGATTTTAAAGAGGAAGCTAATAAAAAGTTCTTTCGTTTAAAATTAGGTGGAGAAGTTCGTTTAAAAAACGCTTATTTTATTAAAGCAACAAGTTGTGACAAAGACGAAAACGGAGAAATTACAGTGATTTACTGTACCTATGATCCGTTAACAAAATCTGGGATGGACACAGAAGAAAGCAAACGAAAAGTAAAAGGCACTTTGCATTGGGTTTCTGTAAAACATGCTATTAAAGCAGAAGTGCGAGCGTATGATCGATTGTTTTTAGATGAAGCGCCAGATTCTCATAAAGATAAAGACTATATGGAGTTTATCAATCCTAATTCTTTAGAAATAATAACTGCTTTTGTTGAACCAAGTTTGCAATCTGCAAAAATTGGTGAACGTTTTCAGTTTCAACGTTTAGGCTATTTTAATATTGATGATGATTCGACTGCCGATAATTTAGTATTCAACAAAACTGTTGGACTGCGCGATTCTTGGGGTGGGAATTAATTTTAGTTTTTAGTTTTTAGTTTTTAGTTTTTAGTTTTTAGAAAATTAATTTATAATTTATAAGTATGAGAAAAATAATCGTTTTAAGTTTATTAATTTTAGCTGCTTGCGAAAACAAAAATGAAATAAAACAAATTGCATCAGTTTCTTGTGGACAATGTCAGTTTGAGTTGAATAGTGAAGACGGGTGTGATTTAGCTGTAAAAATTGATGGCAAAGCGTATTTTGTTGAAGGCTTTGAGATTGATGATTTTGGCGATGCTCACGATGAACATACTGGTTTTTGCGAAGTAATTAGAAAAGGCGAAGTTGTTGGTAAAATTGAAAACAATAAATTTATAGCTTCTTCTATAAAATTAGTTGATTAATTTCTTAATCAACTAATTTTATATTACAAATCTATAGGTTGCTTTTATTAAAAAAGTATCTTCTAGTTTATTATTTGTAATTTGGTCTCGCAAACTATTTGACAAAGAACTACTTGGGTCATCAAACCTTGTGCCGCCTCTTGCCCAAACAAAAAACAACTCAGAGCCTGGAATATACTCCCATCTAGCAACTAAGTTTGTACGCAGTTGTACAAAAGAAAAATCAGGTTTGCTAAAACTATAATCTACGGCTGTATCTAAATCTTCATCAATAAAATATATATTATTATTTTCAGATATTTGATTGGAATTATACATCACAACTCTATTATCAAAACCTGTGGCTGTTGCATTTGTAACAAAATTAAAATTAGAATATCTCCCCCTAGAAATGTAGGGTTGCCCATAAAATTGTATTGTAAAATTAGGATTAATACTGTAATTTAATCTTAAAGTTGTAGACAACGATTGATTATCAATTTCTCCTAAAACATATCTTTTTTGATTACCAAAATCTTTGGTTGATACATATTGTGTTTTATCTATTGTCTGTTGAAATTCTGTATTTAAAGACATACTAAAAGCATCAAAAGGTTGATAGTTTAAATCAAATGAATACTTTTTTAAGTTGTTTACATTTTCTTCTGTTTTACGATTTATATATCCTGCAGAAAAACTCATCTTTTTACTTTTATCAGAACCAAAAGAAAGATACATAAAATCCTTATCAGCAAAACGCCAGCGTGGACCACCTCGTAAATAGGCATTTTGATAATTTACAGGCACGTGACCAAAACCTAATCTTGTAGACCAATTGTTTATCCAACTAACAGTTCCTTCTAATTTATATTCCATTTGATTATTATTCCCTTGAAAATCAAATTTGGACTCTTGTTCTGCTTTAACTTCTATACTTCTATAGGTTTTTGTTGGCACTTGCCATAAATGCTTTACTTCTGAATACAAAATGATTTCATCTGTTAGGCGTAAAAAACCAACATCATTTAATTCTAATTCTGGAGAACGCCAAACAAAACCACCGCTATAACGCCAGTTTCCTCCTCCTTGTTTTCCTGCTTCTATTTTACCTCCAGAACCTGTTAACGAAGTTCTTGTTGGGTCTAGCTCTACATGGGTTGCATCTACTCTTTGAAATAGTCGAGCAATCGAAAGCTGTGTCTTTTCTATAGCCTCAGCACTACCCACAACATAACTCATAATTGTATTACCATTAATATAGTAATCTCTATTGTGCCAGTTATGTTGAAAATCCAAACCGCCCGTGTATGCTGCTGTATGTAATTCAGAAAAATTACCATCTAAGTTTCTATTGGTTGCTGTAAAAATTCCGCCAGTAAAAGAATTTCTTTCATTAAAATCTTTTTGTGCCCTTGTTACGAAGTAATTGGTTAGAGGTTCTACGATTTCTTCTCTAGTTTCTCCGTTTGTTTGTTGAACTTCTGCAAACTCATTTGAAGTAACACTTTCTAAAACACCAATAGACCAACCATTCTGAGTTTTTCCAGAAAATTTGGCGGCTCCTAAAATTGTGGAATTCTGTGGTTCATCGGCAAATTCTCCATCGGATAAATTGGCACTTCTGTGCGGGTTTCTACCAACTCTTCTACTATAAAATAAATTATCTCTTCCGTCTGCGAAACGGAAATCAAAAATATTTTTATTCTCTACAAAAAAGGGTCTTTGCTCTTCAAAAAATATCTGAAACCCGTCTAAAGCTATAGCTCCAGGATCTGCTTCTACTTGTCCGAAATCTGGATTAATTGTTAGATCTAATGTTAAATCGTTTGTAATTCCGATTTTTGCATCTAAACCTCCATTAACTTTAAAATCACTACCGTCTCTATAAGGATTTCCTGCTTCTAAAGGATAATTATCATATTGTAAAACTGTAAAAGGCTGAATTTCTAATTGTTTTTGAGGAACCAAATCAATTAAACCATGTAATTCTCCTGACTCACTAATAAAACCAGCTTGGTTGTTAGGAATTCTTTGCCACATTGAACGTTCATTTTTCCTGAAAATATTTCTGATAATATTAAACCCCCAAATTTGTTCTTTTGCTTTTCCGAAGCGTAATTGACTGAACGGAATTTTCATTTCTGCTGTCCAACCTTTATCGTCAACTTTTGCATCTGTGTACCAAATTGGGTTCCAGCTTGCATCAAAACTAGTACCGTTTCCGGTTGCTATTTCTTCGCCTTTAACACCTGCCGCAGTTGTTGTAAACACAAAAGCTGTTCTTTTATCGTGATAACTATCAATAAGTACATTTACTCTATCGCCTGCAAAACCATCTCTTCTACTTAATCTTTGTTGAATTAACTCAGGGTTTTCATCAAATGCACGAATAGCAACGTATAAATATTTTGCATCATAGATTACTTTAAATTGAGTTTGATTGCTTGGTGCTGATCCTTCATCAGGATCTTTCTCTGTAAAGTCTGATGACCAATCAACCACGTCCCAAGCTTCATCAGAAATAGCACCATCTATAACTGGCACTTTTGTAAGTTTTTTTGTAGTATATATTCTCTTAACAATTTTGTTGTTTTGCGTTTCTTGTGTAGTCATTTTTAATGACATAAATACACATAAAAATAATGTAAGAAAAGTAATTTTCATGCTGTTGGGAGTGTTAACAATAATAACAATTGTAAAATTATTCATATAATTGACAAAAGAGACTTTCTTCTTTCTTAAGAATATGTTAATTATTATGGATATGATAATACATATCAAATAAATTAAAGCACTATTTGTCAATCGAATAAATAGTATTACATTTGCACTCCTTTTTTAAGGAAAAGTTTAATATTATTAATAAGACAAAAACTAATAGTGTAATTATGAACACATTAAGTTACAAAACAGTATCAGCAAACAGCGCTACCGTAAATAAGGAGTGGGTTTTAGTTGATGCGGACGGGCAAACGTTGGGTCGTCTAGCTTCTAAAATAGCAAAGCTAATTAGAGGTAAATACAAACCTAATTTTACTCCTCACGTAGATTGTGGAGATAACGTGGTTATCATCAACGCAGAAAAAATTAATCTAACTGGTAAAAAATGGTCTGACAAATCTTACATTCGTCACACAGGTTACCCAGGAGGACAAAGATCGTTAACTGCTACAGAAATGTTTGCTAAAGATCCTACAAGACTTATAGAAAAAGCTGTAAAAGGAATGTTACCAAAAAATACTTTAGGTAGCGCTTTATACAGAAACTTGTATGTATATGCAGGTACAGAGCACAAACATGCAGGTCAAGAACCTAAAGCTATTAACCTTAACGATTATAAATAATGGATATAGTACACAAAATAGGTAGAAGAAAAACAGCTGTAGCTCGTATTTATCTTTCGGAAGGAACAGGAACTATTATAGTTAATAAAAAAGATTTTAAAAGCTATTTTACAACTTCAACTTTACAATATAAAGTACAACAACCTTTAATGTTAACAGAAAACTTAACATCTTACGATATTAAGGTAAATGTTTACGGTGGCGGTGTAACAGGTCAAGCAGAAGCAATTCGTTTGGCAATAACAAGAGCATTAGTTGCTATTGAGCCAGAGCACAGACTTATTCTAAAACCAGAAGGATTATTAACTCGTGACCCAAGAATGGTTGAACGTAAGAAATTTGGTCAGAAAAAAGCACGTAAAAAATTCCAGTTCTCTAAACGTTAATATTTTTCTGCAATATTTGTTAAATTTATTTTTTGCAACTATTCACAAAATATTTAAAAAAAGAGGCTGTTATATTATATATCAACAGTTTAGTATCTAAATATATAAGACTCGTAAAAGACTACTTATATATTGATTTAATAACAGAAAGTAAACACATTTAAAAAATGGCAAACATAAACATTCAAGAATTACTAGACAGTGGTGTTCATTTTGGACACTTAACTAGAAAATGGAACCCTAACATGGCTCCTTATATTTATACAGAAAGAAATGGTGTACACATCATCGATTTGTATAAAACAGCTGCTAAAATAGAAGAATCTTCAGAAGCTTTAAAAAAGATTGCAAACTCTGGACGTAAAATTTTATTTGTTGCAACAAAAAAACAAGCAAAAGATATCGTTGCTGAAAAAGCAAAAGCTGTAAACATGCCTTACATCACAGAAAGATGGCCAGGTGGTATGTTAACAAACTTTGTTACTATTAGAAAAGCTGTTAAAAAAATGGCTCATATTGATAGAATGAAGCAAGATGGTTCTTTTGATGCCTTATCTAAAAGAGAAAAATTACAAATTAATCGTCAAAGAGAAAAATTAGAAAAGAATTTAGGTTCTATTGCTGATATGACTCGTTTACCTGGTGCATTATTTATAATTGATATCAAAAAGGAGCATATTGCTGTAGCTGAAGCTAGAAACTTAAACATTCCTATTTTTGCAATGGTTGACACAAACTCTGATCCAAGATTAGTAGATTTTGTTATCCCAGCAAATGATGATGCTTCTAAGTCTGTAGACAAAGTACTATCTTTTGTTACTAATGCAATTGCAGAAGGTTTATCAGAAAGAAAATCTGATAAAGACAAAGGGAAAGAAGGGAAAGAAGAAAAGGTAAAAGTAAAAGGAGACAAAGCTGCTAAAAAAGCTAAAGTTGAAGTTGCTGAAACTGAAGAGGACGATACCGAATAAATAAAATAAATTATAATCTTTAAAATATAAAGTAACATGGAAACAGTAAAGGTTAGTGCTGCTGATGTTAAAAACTTAAGAGAAGCTACTGGTGCTGGAATGATGGACTGTAAAAAGGCATTAGTTGAAGCAGGTAACGACTTTAATAAAGCAATTGATGTTTTACGTAAACAAGGTCAAAAAATTGCTGCAAAAAGAGCTGATAGAGATTCTAAAGAAGGTGTTGCAGTAACAAAAATAAACGAAGACTGCACTGTTGGTGTAGCAATCGTTTTAGCTTGTGAAACTGACTTTGTTGGTAAAAACGATGCATTTGTTGCCTTAGGTGGTAAATTTGCTGACATCGCTTTAAATCATGAAACTAAAGAATCTTTTTTATCTGCTGATTTTGGAGGTATGTCTGTTGCTGATAAATTAGTTGAACAAACTGGTGTTATTGGTGAAAAATTAGAAATTACAGCTTTTGAAAGAATTGAAGCTGCTTATGTTGGTGCTTACACTCACATTGGTAAAATTGCTGCCTTAGTTGGTTTAACTGCTGCAGTAGATAACGCTGAAGAACTTTCTAAAGATGTTGCAATGCAAGTTGCTTCTATGGGTGCAACAACATTATCTTATAAAGATTTCGATCCTGCTTTTGTAGCTGCAGAAACTGAAGCTAGAATTGCTGTTATTGAAAAAGATAATATTGAATTGGGTAGATTAGGAAAAACTTTAAAAAATGTTCCTAAATACATTTCTATGTCTCAATTAAATGAAGTGGTTTTAGGGCAAGCTGAAAATGATGCAAAAGCTGAATTAACTGCAGAAGGAAAACCTGAAAAAATTTGGGATAAAATTTTACCAGGTAAAATAGAAAGATTTATTGCTGACAATACAACTTTAGATTTGGAACAATGTCTTTTAGATCAAACCTTTATTAAGGATGATAAGAAAAATGTTGCACAATATGTAAAAACATATGGAGATGTTGCTGTGAGTACTTTTAAAAGAGTTACTCTAGGATAATAATCCATTTTATACTTATTAAAGCCTCGCAAATTTGCGAGGCTTTTTGTTTTTAAGAATTAAAATTATACCTCCTTTAAAATCTTTAAGAATAAATTTCTTTCTATTTCTCTAGCCCCTAAACTTGCCAAATGATTATTATAAACTTGACAATCAATAAGTTTATAATTAGAGCTATTTGCTAAATGAATAAAAGCTAGTTTGGATGCGTTAGATACATTACTAAACATACTTTCTCCACAAAAAACACCATTAATTTCTAAACCATATAAACCACCAACCAATTCATTTTCCAACCAAACTTCAATTGATTTTGCAATCCCCTTTTTATGTAAATTTATGTAGGCTTTTTCCATGTCGCCTGTTATCCAAGTACCAAAACCATCTTTTCTCTCGATGTTTTTACAATTGTAAATAACCTCTTCAAAAACCTTGTTTTCAGTAATTACAAAATTATTTTTATTTATTATTTTTTGCATCGATTTGGTTACTTTTAATTCAGTAGGATATAATACCATTCTTTTAAGTGGACAATACCAAACAATAGGGTCATCTTCCGAAAACCAAGGGAATATTCCATTTTTGTATGCATGTATTAATCTTTCTAAAGACAAATCTCCACCCAAAGCAATAACCCCATCTTTGGTTGTAAAATGATAATCAGGAAAAATAATTTCATCAGTAAGCCAAATCATACGTTGAATTAAATTATACGAATTTAATAAATTATTTAAAATAGCGTTAATGTTGTTTTATTAAGAATGTTTGTTCAAATATTGTTCTTATTTTTGCAAACCGTTTTAATTTAGGTAAAACTCATAAAATGCTAAAGCTTAAAAGAAAAAGAAGAAAAAAAACAAATACAGAAAAAGCAAACTTGATTCACAACTATTATTCAAGAACTGGCTTTTATAGATTTGTTGGTCTTAATTTAAAAAAAGCAATACTGCCAATTGTTGTTATTGTTTTGGTGATTTTTCTTTTTAACAAATATGTGTATAATATAAATGACGGCTTGCATCATTTTACAGAAACTTTTTCTAGGCTAGGCATTTTTGTAACTTTCTTTCTTTCTGAAACATTATTGGGTTTAATACCGCCAGAAATATTCATAGCATGGTCTAAAAAAACAGATGATCCAATTTTAAATTTAGCAATTTTAGCGTCACTTTCTTATTCCGGAGGATTAATATCTTATTTTCTAGGTAAAACAGCGTTAAAAATAAAAGCAGTAAAAGAATATTTAGAAGTTAAAATGGCAAAGAATCTACAAAATACCCGTAAATGGGGAGGTATTCTAATTTTAGTGGGTGCTATATTACCGCTGCCTTTTTCTATTGCTTGCTTAGCTGCAGGAATGATAAAGTATCCATTTAAAAATGTTGTGCTTTTTGGTTTATTTAGATTTGGAAGGTTTGCAGTTTATGCGTGGGCAATTTTTAGTGTAGTCAGTTAAAAAACTTACATTTGTACTATGGGATTAACAAACAATGATATTTTAAAAAAATTAAGGGTAGCACACAAATTAAGAGATACCGATATTGTAGAAATTTGTGCTTTGGTTGATTTTAAAGTTAGTAAAGGAGAACTAGGCGCATTGTTTAGAAATGAAGATCATGATAAATATGTTGAATGTGGTGATCAAATTTTGCGTAATTTTTTAAACGGATTGATAATTCATTTGCGAGGGCCAATGCCCGAAAAGAAGAAGAAAAATCTTGAGCATGGAAAAGAAAAACAAGAAAGAAAAGAAAGAAATGAAAGAAATGAAAGAAATGAAAGAGAAGATTAAATCTTATACAAAAAGAGCGAATTCAATTAAGAATTCGCTCTTTTTTTATGATATCTAGAAATGCAACCTTCTAGTACTCTAATTTATTTACTAAAAAGGCAAATCATCTGGTTCTTCGTCAGATATGTTTGAAACCGCTTCAAATTTATCTACAGGTGGTAAATTTTGTGATGTAGAACCTTGCGTTAAGCTTTCAATTCTCCAACCTTTAATAGAATTGAAGTACTTTGCTTCACCTTGCGGATTAATCCATTCTCTACCACCTAAATTGATGGAGACTTTTACATCTTGTCCAACTTTATAGTTGTTTAATAAATCTGTTTTATCTTGTACAAACTCAATCATGATCATTTGCGGATATTGCTCATCCGTAGTTACAACTAGTTCTCTTTTTTTAAAACCGCCTGTTCCAAATGTTTGAACCTCGCCAATTAATTTTACTTTACCAATAACTTCCATAATTTCTATTTTAATAAAAGCACTTTCCAAGCGCTTTCTACATCATTTTTACTTAAATACTCTTTAGCAAATGTATGTTTTTTTGTGATTTCTATCCCAATAAAATGAGGATGTTCTTTTCCAAAGTTATTAACAGTTTCTAATTTAGGTAGTTGCTCAACATTACCTAACATTCCTAAATTGTTACCTGTTAATACATTACTGTTTCTAATTTCTAACGGAATAGCATCAACGCCAATTCCTAATGTAGAAACTGGTTTTGGAACTTCGAAAAAACCATCTCTTGCTCTTGTATAATAACTTCCTCCTGCTCTTGCTACTAAATCTATTTTATATTGATCAATGCTGCCATCATCTGCTAGAACATCTTCAGCTATATGAATTTTTACAACTTCACAAACTATTAAATTTCCAGCTCCACCTTCATCACCTGTAAAAATAACATCTTTAACTTTACACTCAAATTGCACAGGAGATTCTGCCACTCTAAATGGTTTAATTTCATCTGAAGGCAACATAGTAAAACCGGCCTTATCAAACTCATTTACCCCTTTTGGATATTCTGTACTACTCAAAGACATTTGCTGCACAATAGCATAATTAACTACATTTATAACAACTTCTTTTGTAGCTAAAGCATTTTCTAAAGTGTGTTTTGTGGTATTATCTCGAACTCTTCGTGCAGGAGAAAAAATTAATATGGGCGGATTTGAGCCAAACACATTAAAGAAACTAAATGGCGATAAATTAGGGTTGCCATTTGCATCAATCGTACTTGCAAACGCGATTGGCCTTGGCGCAATAGCACCTAACAAATAACCATGTAATTTCCCTGTAGAAATTTCTTTTGGGTCTATAGTTAACATTTATAAAAATTTTAGGTAGGTAAAGATACTATCAAAACTTGAAATGAGTTATAAAGAAGAAATCTTTATATTTGTTTTAATGAAAATATATTTTAAAATACTTTTTTTTAAGCGGCTTACAATTCTTGTTTCGTTTATAATCGTTGCTTTGATTCTTTGGAATACATACACGTTTTTTCAGAAATTTAAAAAAGCTGAAAGAGCAAAAATGGAAATTCATGGCGAGGCAATTAAAGAATTAAGAACGGTAAGTATTGAGGAATTAAATCAGAATATTTCTGAACTGCCTTTAAAGATTATAAGTAGAACAAAAGACATTCCTTTTATTTTAGTTGGTGCTGATGGCAATATTAAAGGTTCAAATAATTTAGACACGATTAAAGAAAAAGATCCTGAATATTTAAAAAAACAATTGGCTATTATGAAAAGCCAAAACCAACCTATACAAGTCGAATATTTAGGTAAAACAGATTACATCTATTATCGAAATTCAGATTTATTAGATAAACTAACCTATTATCCACTTGCTTTTTTGCTTATTTTAGCACTTTTCTTAGCTGTGATTTATTTGTTTTATAGTTCTAATAAAGCGGCAGAAACGAATAAACTGTGGACAGGAATGGCAAAAGAAACTGCGCATCAAATTGGCACACCATTGTCTTCTCTTTTGGGTTGGATTGCTATTTTAAAGATTAAAAAAGTTGATGAAACATATATCACTGAAATTGAAAAAGATGTACATCGATTAAACGCAATTGCCAATCGATTTTCAAAAATTGGTTCGATCCCAGAGCTAAAAAAAGAAAATATTGTAGACATTACAAAGCAAGCTTTCGATTATTTAGAATCTAGAAGCTCTAAACAAATTTCATTTTCATTTTACTCTTCGGATGACGATATTCAAACAAAATTAAACTCAGAATTATTTGGTTGGGTTATAGAAAATCTCATCAAAAACTCCATTGACGCTATGTTAGGAAGAGGAACTTTAAAATTAGAGATTGAAAACTCTGACAAAAAAGTTAAAATTACTATTTCCGATACAGGAAAAGGGATGCCAAAAAAAATGTTTAAACAAATATTTAAACCTGGTTTTACTACTAAAAAACGTGGTTGGGGATTAGGTTTGTCGCTCTCAAAAAGAATTGTAGAAGATTATCATAACGGAAAAATATTCGTAAAAAAATCTGAAATCGACAAAGGAACTACTTTTGGGATTGTATTAAATAAAATTTAAATCTACTTAAAAAAACTTCTTTAAATTCATAACAGTCTTTAAAGAAGTACAAAATTATACACTGAATAAAAAAGAAAAGAGATTACTTTTTAAATTTAGATTTTACAATTTTATATTTAGCTGATAAATATCCAAATACGAGCCCTGCTATGATCCAATAGATACCTGTTATAATGACTTTTTTTAGTATAATTTCTTCTCCATCAATTAACGGCCAAACAAATGCCATTAACAAAGACATCCAAATACCCCACCCTAATCCAAATTTGACCCAATCTTTCATAATTATTCAAAATTATCAGAAATACTTTTAGCCAAACTAACAAATTCTTCATTTACCAATTTTATTTTTTGAGCAAATTGTATATCTGCCATCGCGTTTAAAGGAATTAAATGAACATGAACATGAGGCACTTCTAAACCAATTACGCTCATCCCTATTCGTTTACAAACAACTGTTTTTTCTAATGCTTTTGCAACTCTGTAAGAAAAATCCATCAACTTTGTGTATTCATCTTTTGATAAGTCAAAAATCTTGTTTTCTTCTTTTTTTGGAACCACTAAAGTATGTCCTTTTGCATTCGGATTAATGTCTAAAAATGCAATAAAATGTGCATCTTCCGCTACTTTATAACTTGGTATTTCGCCTGTAATTATTTTTGTGAATATGCTCATGTTGGTTGTTGGTTGTTGGTAAATATAAAAAAGAATTCGGATTTTGACATTGCCAAAATCCGAATTTATATTCCTAAATTTATTTCTTACTACTTTTATTTTCTTGAAATTTCAATGACTTCAAATTTCATAATTCCGTTTGGAACTTGAATTTCTGCAACATCACCAACTTCCTTCCCTAATAAACCTTTACCAATTGGCGAGTTTACAGAAAGTTTTCCATTTCTAACATCCGTTTCAGAATCCGCCACTAATGTGTAACTAAACTCCATTCCGTTTGTAGCATTTTTAATTTTTACAATAGAATGAATTAATATTTTAGAAGTATCTAATTGACTTTCATCAATAATACGTGCGTTTGATATTACATTTTTTAATTTGGCAATTTTAAACTCTAAATGAGATTGCTCTTCTTTTGCAGCATGATATTCTGCATTTTCACTCAAATCGCCTTTGTCTCTTGCATCCGCAATTTCTTGTGTTACTCTTGGTCGCTCAACTTGCTCTAACTTTAGCAATTCGTCTTTCAACTTTTTCAATCCTTCCGGAGAATAATATGATATGTCACTCATAATTTCTATAATTTAAAAATCTCATTGCCTTAACAGGAATGAGATTGAATTACAAATGTACAAAATATTTGTAACTTGCAAACGTTATTATAAAAAACTGAAATCTAAATATGTTAAAAAAAATAGTTCTTTTACTAAGTATTTACTTTTTTATAAGTTGCGCAGACAACACCAACTTAGGCAATTGTATACAAACATTGCCTTTAAATCTTGTTACCGATTTAAATAATCCAGAAATGATAAATGCGCAAACTCCAGGAGGATTTGCATTACTTTCAGGAGGAAGTAAGGGAATTGTACTTTTGAATATAAATGGAAATAATTTTGTAGCTTTTGACAGAAAATGCCCTAATGAAAACTGTAATTCACCCATGACTTATGATAAATCTCGCTACGTGTTAAAATGCGTATGTGACTACAGCGAATACGGAATTTATGCGGGAATTGGCGGCGCACCACAATCCGATGGTTTTCAATGCCCTGCAATAGAATATAGAGTTACAAAAAACGGATCTACAATTAGAATCAGTAATTTTTAGCATACCTAAAAATAGATGCTTATTTTTGCTTAACCACAAAATAGTAAACGTGAAAAATTATTTTTCTTCTGATTTTAAATTAGGGATTTTAGGCGGCGGTCAATTAGGAAGAATGCTTCTTGCTGAAACTCAAAAATTTGACATTTATACTTCAATTTTAGATGGCAATCCAGATGCCCCTTGTGCACAAATTTGCAATAATTTTGTAGTTGGAGATTTGTTAGATTTTGATGCTGTTTACAGCTTTGGTAAAACGGTAGATATTTTAACCATTGAAATTGAAAACGTAAATATTGATGCTTTAGATAAGCTACAAGCAGAAGGATTAACGATTTATCCAAAACCTAAAGATTTACGCATCATTCAAAGTAAAGCTAGACAAAAACATTTTTACTTTGATCATCAAATTCCTACTGCCCCTTTTTCTCATTTTGCTTATTTAGAAGAGTTGCATCACTGTTTAGAAAATAGCATTATTAGTTTTCCTTTTGTTTGGAAAGCGGCTCGTTTTGGCTATGATGGCAACGGCGTAAAAATTGTTAGAAGTTTTTCTGATTTAGAATCTTTACCAAATGTTGAGTGTATCACGGAACAATTAATTCCGTTTAAAAATGAATTAGCAGTAATTGTTGCAAGAAATGCTGATGGCGAAACCAAAACATATCCTGTTGTTGAAATGGAGTTTCATCCAGAAGCAAACCAAGTAGAATACGTAATTTGCCCGGCAAGAATTGAAGAATCCGTTGCAAAAAAAGCACAAGAAATTGCTTTAAATGTGGTTAAAAAATTAGACTTTATTGGCTTGTTAGCAGTTGAAATGTTTCAAACAGCAACCAACGAAATATTGGTAAATGAAGTTGCTCCAAGACCACATAATTCTGGGCATTATACAATTGAAGCAAGTTACACCAATCAATTTGAACAACATTTACGATCAATTTTGAATCTTCCGTTAGGAAATACAGCGAATAAAGTTGCGGGAATTATGGTAAATTTAGTTGGCGAAGAAGGATTTTCCGGAAATGTAATTTATCAAAATATAGAAGAAATTTTAAAAATTGATGGCGTTACGCCGCATATTTATGGTAAGAAAGAAACGCGTCCTTTTAGAAAAATGGGACATGTTACCATTGTAAATGCTGATATTGATAAAGCTAGAAAAATAGCGCAAAAAGTTAAAGAAACGATTAGAGTTATAAGTAGGTAATTATGGTAGGAATAATAATGGGAAGTGATTCTGATCTTCCAATCATGCAAGAAGCAATAGCTATTTTAGAGGGTTTTGATATTAAGATCGAAGTAGATATTGTATCTGCTCACAGAACTCCAGATAAATTAGTTGACTATTCTAAAAATGCGCATTTACGGGGCATCAAAGTAATCATAGCTGGTGCTGGTGGCGCTGCCCATTTGCCCGGAATGGTGGCAAGTATGAGTCCGTTGCCAATTATCGGAGTTCCTATAAAAAGCAGAAATTCTATTGATGGATGGGATTCTATATTGTCAATTTTACAAATGCCAGGAGGCGTTCCTGTAGCAACAGTAGCTTTAGATGGCGCAAAAAATGCAGGAATTTTAGCAGCACAAATTATTGGTGCTTCGGATAAATGTGTCTTAGATAAAATTATTGCTTACAAAGAAGATTTAAAACTAAAAGTTGAACAAGCTTCTGAACGTGTAAAAAAATAACAATATCAGCTCGATCGCAGTCGAGAGGTTAAATTAAGGTCTCGACTGCGCTTGACCTGACAGAACAAATACGAATAAATGAATCCACTTTTACAAGATTTTAATATAGCACCGTTTTCAAAAATTTTTAATGAAGATTTCAGTCCAGCAATTAAAGAAGCAATTGAAATTACAAAATTAGAAATTGATGAAATTGTAAATAATATTGACCCACCAACTTTTGAAAATACAACGGTTGCATTAGATTTTACAGGCGAAAAATTGAATAAAATAACAAGCATTTTTTTTAATTTGAATTCTGCCGAGACCAATGATGAAATTCAGAAAATTGCGCAAGAAATCTCTCCTTGGATAAGCGAGTTAAGCAACGACATTACTTTAAATACAACTTTATTTAAAAAAGTAAAGGCTGTTTTTGACTCAAAAGAAACGTTAATATTATCACCAGAACAACAAACGTTGCTGGAAAAACAATACAAAGGTTTTGCTAGAAATGGCGCTAATTTAAAGGAAGCTGATAAAATAGCGCTTCGTAAAATTGATACACAGCTTTCTAAACTTTCTTTAAAATTTGGCGAGAATGTATTGGCTGAAACCAATGCCTTCGAAATGCATATAACGGATGAAAAAGACCTTGCTGGTTTGCCGGAAAGCGAAAAAGAATCGGCCAAAGAAGTAGCCCAATTCAAAGAAAAAGAAGGTTGGATTTTTACGTTAGATCATCCAAGCTATATTCCTTTTTTAACTTATGCGGATAATAGAGAATTGCGAAAAAAATTAGCAATTGCAGCTGGTAAAAAAGGATTTCAAGACAATGAATTTAACAACGAAAAAGTTGTTTTAGATATTGTAAGCCTTCGCAATCAAAGAGCAAATTTATTAGGTTACAAAACGCATGCACATTTTGTTTTGGAGGAAAGAATGGCGGAAAACCCAGACAAAGTAATCGAATTTTCTAACAATTTATTAGAAAAAGCAAAACCTGCTGCTCTAAAAGAATTTACTAATTTAGAATCTTATGCCAAAAAATTAGACAATATAGATCAGCTTCAAAAATGGGATGGCGCTTATTATTCAGAAAAATTGAAGAAAGAATTATTTGATTTAGATCAAGAAATTTTAAAACCATACTTTCAACTAGAAAACGTAATTAATGGCGCTTTTGAAATATCTAAACGTTTGTATGATTTGCATTTCGAAGAAGTTTTTAACATCGACAAATACCATCAAGATGTAAAAACATATAATGTTACAGATTCTAGTAGTAACTTTATTGCTGTTTTTTACGCTGATTTTCATCCTAGGAAAGGAAAAAGAAATGGGGCTTGGATGACATCTTACAAACCGCAACAAATTAAAAACGGAATTAACGAAAGGCCTCATGTTTCTATTGTTTGTAATTTTACAAAACCAACAGCAACAAAACCTTCTTTGTTAACTTTTAATGAAGTTACTACGTTGTTTCACGAATTAGGTCACGCTTTGCATGGCATGTTGGCAAACACAACGTATAATAGTTTATCTGGAACATCTGTTTCTTGGGATTTTGTTGAACTACCAAGTCAGATTTTAGAAAACTGGTGTTACGAAAAAGAAGCATTAGAATTATTTGCAAAACATTATGAAACTGGTGAAATAATCCCGATGAAATATGTTGAAAAAATTAAAGAATCTGCAAGTTTTCATGAAGGAATGCAAACCTTACGACAACTTAGTTTTGGTTTGTTAGACATGAAATGGCATGGAAGCGAGTCGACAGAAACAATTACTTCTATTAAAGAATTTGAAGATGCCGCTTTTGCAGACACTACATTATATCCAGATGTTGCAGAAAATTGCATGAGTACTTCTTTTTCTCATATTTTTCAAGGCGGATACTCTGCCGGATATTACTCTTACAAATGGGCCGAAGTTTTAGATGCGGATGCTTTTGAATATTTCTTAGAAAAAGGAATTTTCAACAAAGAAGTAGCTACTAAATTCAAAGAAAATGTACTTTCTAAAGGCGGAACAGAAAAACCAATGGATTTATATATTAAATTTAGAGGTAAAGAACCAAAACCAGATGCTTTGTTAAAAAGAGCAGGGTTGCTTTAGTATTCGGTTTTCAGCAGCAGTTTTCAGTTCGTTATTTACTGCAAACTGCTACTGAATACTGTTACTTAAAACTGTTAACTATTTTTAATTTCAATCCATTTACTCATATACTTTGTGGCTTGTAAAGTTTGGTGTTGTAACAAACTTCCTAAAAAATTTTGAGTTCTGTGTGGTTCTAAATTTTGCTGAATTTCTGTTATTCTGTTTATAAAAGGTGGAGATAAAATGACTTTGTCATATATTTTATTGATGATTTTAATTCCGTTTTTTTGAGAAATTTCCCAAACTTTTTTATCAGAAAATAACTGAATCGCTTTTTCTGAAAACGTATTAAAATCATCTTCTATAAAACCGTTCCAAGGCAAATTAATATGCATTCCCTCTGCTCCAATTTTTGAAGTTACACTTGGCGTACCGCAAATCATAGCTTCTGTTAATTTCCCTTTAATACCTGCACCAAAACGTAAAGGTGCTAAAACTACTTTGGCTTTTTCAACAACTTCTTTTGCATTGTTTGCAAAACCTTTTATAATAAAACCTTCTTTTTTATTGTGTAATTTATGTATTTGCTGATTTGCATATGCACCGTAAATATGGATTTCAGCCTCTGGAAGTGCTGCTTTAATTTTACCCCAAATTTCATTTTTTAAGGTTAAAACAGCATCAATATTTGGCTTGTGAAAGAAATTACCAATGAAAACAAAATGGTTTCTTTCTTCAAAAGGTTTCCATTTTTGAATTTGATTTTCATCAATTTTATTCAACAAAAAAGGCAAATAATAGAGAGTTTTTTCATCAATCTTAAAAACTGATTTTAACAACTCCATTTCGTAAGTTGAAATTATTAAAGACACATCACTTCTTAAAATAGAAGCAATTTCTCTTTTTGTATCATCAGATTTCAATAGCGCTTCTGTAGTAAACCCCTCTCCTTTTTTTATTTGTTGATGTCTAGTTTTGCGCAAAAAATGTAAATCTTCTGTATCTAAAATTCGTATGGCATTTGGGCAATTTTCTGCAACTCGCCAACCAAATTGTTCTTCCATCATAAAACGATCAAAAACAACGATTGTTGGATTCAATTTTTTTACAAAATGATCAAAAGAAGTATTGTTCAATTCAATTGAAACCTCGTTAACACCTATAGAATTTAAAGCTACCGAGTTTTCGTTTTTTTGAGAGGCAGCAGCAAAAGTAACTTTATGGTTTTGTTTTAAAAACAACTCAATAAGTTGTATCATTCTTGCTCCTGCGGCAGAAGAATTAGGTTCTACCCAAACAGTACCAATAATTAAAACTTGTTGTAAACTCAATTATTGAGCGTTCATTTGTTGCTTATAATCTGCTTGCACGTTTTTACCCCAAGCTACCATTTCTGCTATTTCTTCTTGCGTTAAATTAGCTTCAGAATGAGTCCAAGTATACGAATTTAATGGCATTTCGCCTTCTTCAACTTCTTCATGCAATTCATCCATTTTGTGTTCTTTCTTTTTTAAAGAATACGAACTCCAATCAGAAAAATTTAAATGTTTTTTACCGTCATTTATGTGCTCATTTAGCCAAAAATTTACAGGTGTTATGTTGTCGTACCAGGGATATTTTGTGCTGTTAGAATGGCAATCGAAACAACTTTCTGATAATATTTTACGCACATTTGCGGGCGGATTTGTTTCTGCCATAAATGCAGCTACAGAAGTTATATCTCCTTCATTTTTTTCTGGACCAAAAAACTGTGCAATTACGAGCGCAACTAATAAAACGATTGCTATTTTTTTAATAATTTTCATTGGTTACATTTTTAGATTTAATTTGACAGTAAATCTAAGAAATTCTACTTTGAATCTCTAAAAATATACGTATTTTTGTGCTTTAAAATTAACACACCATGAAATACGACATTATTGTTATTGGTTCTGGTCCTGGAGGATATATTGCAGCAATTAGAGCATCACAATTAGGGAAAAAAGTAGCAATTATTGAAAAATATGCTACCTTAGGAGGAACTTGTTTAAATGTTGGATGCATTCCTTCTAAAGCATTATTAGATTCTTCTCATCATTATTACGATGCTGTACATCATTTTGAAGAACACGGAATCTCTATTCAAAAACCATCTTTTGATTTTACAAAAATGGTAGAAAGAAAAGCCAACGTTGTAGAAACTACTACCGGCGGAATTAAGTATTTAATGGATAAAAACGATATTACTGTTTTTGAAGGTTTAGGCTCTTTTGAAGATGCAACTCATCTAAAAGTTTCCAAAAAAGATGGCTCATCAGAAATAATTGAAGGAACAAATATTATTATTGCAACGGGTTCAAAACCATCAACTTTACCTTTTATTTCTATTGATAAAGAACGTATTATTACATCAACCGAAGCTTTAAAATTACCAGAAGTACCAAAACATTTAATTGTAATTGGTGGTGGTGTAATTGGTTTAGAATTAGGTTCTGTGTATAGTCGTTTAGGCGCAGAAGTTACTGTGGTTGAATATATGGATAAAATCGTTCCAGGAATGGATGCGGATGTCTCTAAAGAGTTACAAAAGGTGTTTAAAAAACAAGGTATTAAATTTGCAACAAGTCATAAAGTAACTTCAGTAGAAAGAAACGGAGATACCATTATTGTAAAAGCTACGGATAAAAAAGACAGAGAAATTGAATTCACTGGAGATTATTGCTTAGTTTCTGTTGGAAGAAAACCATATACACAAGGTTTAGGATTAGAAAAAGTAGGTATTAAAGTTACAGAAAAAGGTCAAATTGATGTAAATGATCACTTACAAACAAATATTAAAAATATTTATGCAATTGGTGATGTTGTTAAAGGCGCAATGTTAGCGCACAAAGCAGAGGAAGAAGGAGTTGTTGTTGCAGAATATTTGGCTGGTGAAAAACCACATATTAATTATAATTTAATACCAGGTATTGTATATACTTGGCCAGAAGCTGCTGCAGTTGGTAAAACTGAAGAGGAATTAAAAGAAGCGAAAATAGAATACAAAGTTGGTAAATTTTCTATGCGTGCATTAGGTAGGTCTAGAGCAAGTGGAGATATCGATGGTTTTGTAAAAGTTTTAGCTGATAAAAATACAGATGAAATTTTAGGAGTTCATATGGTTGGTGCACGTGTTGCAGATTTAATTATGGAAGCTGCTGTTGCAATGGAGTTTAGAGCTTCTGCAGAAGATTTAGCAAGAATTTGTCATGGTCATCCAACGTATTCTGAGGCGGTTAAAGAAGCTGCAAAAGCTGCTTGGGATGGAAAACCATTGAATGCCTAATTTATTATTTTGAACTCGTTTTAGAATTATAGCATACATAAAAAAGCAACCTAATTTGGGTTGCTTTTTTCATCACAATTAACTCTTTAAAGAGTTGTATTTTTACAAAGAATATGCAAAGAATAATTCGTACTTTTTCTGTTGATAATACTAAAGAATTTAAACAAAATTTATTGTTTTGGGCGCAGCAATTCGAAACAGCAATTTGGCTAGATTCTAACAATTACAAACAGCAATATTCTAACTTTGATGCCGCTTTGGCTGTTGAAGAGTTTACTTCCATAAAAACAGATCATTTAAATGCTTTTGAGAAGCTAAAAGAATATCAAACAATTACAAAAGATTATATTTTTGGATATATTTCTTACGATGTAAAGAATGACGTTGAGCAACTTAGTTCCAAAAATTTTGACGGATTAGACTTTGCTGATTTGTATTTTTTTCAGCCTCAAAAACTTTTTTTTATTAAGGACAATTTAGTTGAATTTCATTATTTAAGAATGGTTGATGATGAGATTGAAACCGATTTTGATAAGATTCTAAAATCTAAAATTCTAGAAATAGGAAAAACTGAAAATAACATCAAAATAAAACTTAGGATTCATAAGGACGAATATCACCAAAAAGTAACCACAGTTTTAGAACATATTAAAAGAGGCGATATTTATGAAGCTAATTTTTGTCAAGAATTTTATGCAGAAAATAGCACGATCAATCCGATAGAAGTTTACAATCATTTAAATGAAATTTCTACGCCGCCTTTTGCTACTTTTTTAAAAATTGAACATCAATACGCATTATCAGCTTCACCAGAAAGATATATCAAAAAAGAAGGAACAAAGATTATTTCTCAGCCTATAAAAGGAACTGCAAAACGTTTAAGAAGTGAAATTGATGATGCCAAAATTGCATCCGATTTATCGAGAGACATTAAAGAGCGATCAGAAAACGTGATGATTGTAGATTTAGTAAGAAACGATTTATCAAAATCAGCAAAAAGAGGAAGTGTAAAAGTAGAGGAATTATGCAAAGTGTATACTTTTAAGCAAGTGCATCAAATGATTTCTACCGTAGTTTCGGAAATTGAAGAAAATATACATCCTGTAGATGTTCTTAAAAGCACTTTCCCAATGGGAAGTATGACAGGTGCTCCGAAGGTTTCTGCTATGAAAATTATTGAAAATCTTGAAGAAACAAAACGCGGATTGTATTCTGGATCGGTTGGTTATTTTACACCAAATGGCGATTTTGATTTTAACGTAATTATTAGAAGCATTCTTTATAATGAAGAAAAAAAGTATATTTCTTATTCGGTTGGTAGTGCAATTACGGCAAAATCTATCCCAGAAAAAGAATATGAAGAGTGTTTGTTAAAGGCTAAAGCGATGAAATATGTATTGCTAAATTCTAAATAATTTTCACTAAAATTTACAGATTTATTTTCTGTGATTTGCATAGAAGTCTACATCAATTCAATAAACATTATAAAAAAATCGCTTAAAAGCTCTTTTCAAAATTACATCGAGTTTAATTATATTTACTAAATGATACTAAAAGAAAAATTTCAACTAATTTTTGATAGTTTAAAAGAGAAGAAAACAGAACAAACCATGTTCAATGGATTTTTAGACACGTATCCAGAAGAGTGGAAACAGCTAAAAATAAATTTTTCTAAATTTAACAGAAGTAAAAAATTTGGAAATACTATTCCGTTACCAAAACCTGAGGTTTCTTTAAGAAAAGAGATTAAAATTTGGTTACAAAAGCAATAACGAGTGTCAGATTTAATTACTTTAATTTTAGAACTTTATTTAGATCTTGTATTTTGGGTGAAGCATAAAAAAAGGAGGAAATATGAAAAAGAAAATAACCTTCCCAAAAGTATTGTCTGGCATCCAATTACAAAACCTTTGTTTATATTCTTGATCCTATTTATAATTTCCTTTTCTATATTTTCTGTTTATAGATTAAGGAATACATCCGAAGAAAAAACAAAAGAAAAAATGTTTGAAATTTCAGAAATTCTTAAATTAGAGAAAGAACAATTAAACAAATATCCAAAAGAACTAAACCATATTATTAGAAATAATCCTTTAAGAAAAAATATAACTTTAGATTATTGGAACACTGAATTTATTTATATTATATCAAAAGATTCCTTAAATTACACTATTATTTCTCTAGGAAAAGACAGCGTATTAAATACTTCTGACGATATAAAAATAACCAATTAGCAAGTTATATGACACACAAAGAATTCAATTTCAATATCTATAACACCGAATTTTACGGTCAGGTCTGGGAAGCAAAAATCACAAAAACTGTTGTAGTTTTGGCACACGGAATGGGCGAACACTCTGGACGTTACAATCATGTTGCTAAAAAATTGACAGAAAACGAGTACTCTGTAGTTACTTTTGATCATTTTGGACACGGAAAAACAACTGGAAAAAGAGGGCACAATCCTAGTTTTGAAGCTGTTTTAGAAAGCGTAACAAAAACGATAGAAAAGGCGAAAGAATTATTTCCAGAAAAACCGATTTTCTTATATGGTCATTCTATGGGCGGAAATGCTGTTATCAATTATTCCATTAGAATAAATCATGATTTAAAAGGAGTTATTGCTACGAGTCCGTTTTTAAAATTAGCTTTTCAACCACCCAAAATTAAGTTAGCAGTTGGTAAAATCTTACAAAAAATTGCACCGTCGATAACCATGGGAAATGAGTTGGATGCCAGTGATATTTCTAGAGAAAAAATAGAAGTTAACAAGTACGTGAATGATCCTTTAGTACATGATAAAATTAGTCCGAATTTCTCTTTAACCTTTATTGAAACTGGGCAATGGGCTATTGAAAATGCCAATAAACTTAAAACACCGATGTTGCTTTTGCACGGTACGGGTGATAAAATTATCGATTATAGAGGCACTCAAGAGTTTGCAAATAATTCTGATAAAGCAACCCTAAAATTGTATGAGGGCGGTTATCATGAATTACAAAATGATTTATGTAAAGAAGAAATGCTGCAAGATGTAGTAAACTGGTTGAATTCTCAACTTTAATTTCCGTATTTTTGACTCGTAAATGCTTCAGAAATTTAAAGAACATATCAATATTAATTTTCCTTTTTTAAAGGATAAAAAACTATTAATTGCTATTTCTGGCGGAGTGGATTCTGTTGTTTTGACGCATCTTTTTTCTGAATTAAATTTCGATATTTCTTTAGCGCATTGCAATTTTCAACTTCGAGAAAAAGAAAGTGATTTAGACGAAGAATTTGTAGAATTATTAGCGCAAAAAACGTCTAATCAGATTTTTACAATTAAATTTAACACAGAACAATTTGCGTTAAAAAATAAACTTTCTACACAAATTACTGCAAGAGAATTGCGTTATAACTGGTTTCAAGAAATTATTGAAAAACATAATTTTGATTATGTTTTAACAGCACATCATGCAGATGATAATTTAGAAACTTTTTTAATCAATTTAACGCGTGGTTCTGGTTTAGAAGGTTTTACAGGCATTCCTAAAATTAACGGGGATATCGTTCGTCCACTTTTGGCTTTTTCTAGAGAAGAAATTTTAGCATACGCAAAAACAAATACCATAGTTTGGCGAGAAGATGCAAGTAACGCAACCACAAAATATATCAGAAATAAAATTAGACATAAAATTCTTCCTGTTTTAAAAGAAATCAATCCTAATTTATTAGAAACGTTTGCAAAAACATTAGAAAATTTACAAGAGAGCAAACAAATTATTGAAGATAGAATTGCTACTATTTCATCCGAAGTTATTGAAACTAAGAATGGAATTATAAAAATAAATATTGATATAATCAATCAACTTTCAAATCCGAAAGCTTATTTATATCAGCTGTTAAAAGAGTATAATTTTACCGAATGGAATGATGTTTACAATTTACTTTCTGCACAATCTGGAAAACAAGTTTATTCTAAAACGCATAGATTGGTAAAAGACAGAGAATACTTATTACTTTCTGAAAGAGATTTCTCGATTGCGCTCAAAATAACATTTGAAATTCAAGAAAGTCAACTAGAAATTACAAAACCTATTTATTTAATTTTTGAGGATGTTTTGCAGAAATCCGAACAAAATAAACAGACAATTTACGTTGATAAAGATTTGTTAAAATACCCGTTAATCATAAGGAAAAGGCAAAACGGAGATTATCTTTATCCTCTAGGAATGCAAGGAAAGAAAAAGTTGAGTAAATATTTTAAAGACGAGAAATTCTCTCTTATAGAAAAAGAAAATACTTGGTTACTTTGCAATGCAGAAAATGAAATAATTTGGGTAATTAGTAATAGACAAGACAATCGTTTTTCCTTAAAAAATACTTCAAAAAATATTCTAAAAATAACATCAAAATAATGAAGAAATTCATCACATTTTTTATCCTTTTATCAGCAATAATTTCTAATGCACAAACTGCGGATGAGCCTATAAAATTAGAAACTTCTGTTCAAAAAATATCAGAAACCGAATATGATATAATTTTTAGCGCAACACTTTTTAAAGGTTGGTATTTGTATTCGCAATATAACCCCGATGAAGCTTCGTTGCCTTTAGAAATAACAATGCAAGCAAACGAAACTGGTTATAAATTGGTTGGCAAAGCAACCGAAAAAGACACTTTTGCTAAATATTCTGATGTTTGGGAAAAAGAAGAAATTGTTTTTAAAGACAAAGCAATTATTACCCAAAGAATACAATTAACGAACAAAGAAATAACCCAAATAAAACTTAACTTTTTTGGGCAAGTTTGCGAAACTGCTTGTATAAATATTGATGAAAACTTTACGATTTCCCTGGTTGGAAATACTATAAATGAAGCGATTTCAATTGATGAAAAAAGTCAAAATCTAACCAAAAAATTACAATTAGATTTAAAAAATACTTCACTTTTAAAGAATTCTACAGACACAAATACCCATGCTTCAAATGGCTTATTTAGCATATTTTTACTTGGTTTTGTTGGCGGATTGCTGGCTTTATTAACACCTTGTGTATTTCCTATGATTCCGTTAACTGTTTCGTTTTTTACAAAACAATCAGAGAACAAAAAGAAAGGCGTTTTCAATGCCATTTTGTACGGCTTTTTTATTGTATTCATTTATGTTTTATTGAGCCTTCCGTTTCACTTTTTAGACAATTTAGATCCTGAAATTTTAAACACAATATCTACAAATGTTTGGTTGAACATCTTCTTTTTTGTGGTTTTAGTATTTTTTGCATTCTCATTCTTCGGATTTTACGAAATAACATTGCCAAGTTCTTGGGGAAATAAAATGGATTCGGCTTCTTCGGTTGGCGGTATTGTAGGCATCTTCTTTATGGCATTAACCCTAGCAATCGTTTCGTTTTCTTGCACCGGACCAATTTTAGGCTCTTTGTTAGCAGGTTCTTTATCTTCGGATGGTGGCGCAATACAATTAACCGCAGGAATGACTGGTTTTGGATTGGCTTTAGCGCTTCCTTTTGCATTGTTTGCACTGTTTCCTAGTTGGTTAAATTCTTTACCAAAATCTGGCGGATGGCTAAATACAACCAAAGTTGTTTTAGGATTTTTAGAGTTGGCTTTGGCGTTTAAATTCTTATCAAATGCAGATTTAGTAGCACATTGGGACATTCTAAAACGTGAAGTTTTTATAGGTATTTGGATTGTAATTTTCATAGGATTAGCCTTGTATATCTTTGCGAAAATTAAATTTCCGCACGATTCTCCTATCAAGAAATTATCGTTTTCAAGAATCTCGTTCGGAGTTTTAATTATATCATTTATCATTTATATTTCTCCGGGAGTTATGAAAAATCCTACTTGGAATTTAAGTTTATTAAGCGGTTTTCCACCTCCACAATTTTACAGTATTTATGAGCAAGAAACAGATTGCCCTTTAGGTTTAAATTGTTATGATGATTTTGAAGAAGGCCTTGCCGCTGCTAAAGAAACCAACAAACCAATTCTATTAGATTTTACGGGTTGGGCTTGCGTTAATTGCAGAAAAATGGAAGAAAATGTTTGGAGCGAACCAGACATTTATCAAACGTTAAAAGAAGATTATATTTTGATTTCTTTGTATGTTGATGATAATGAAAAAGAATTACCAAAAGAGCAACAATTCGATTTTTTAAAGAAAAACGGAAAAGTTAAAAAGATAGAAACTGTGGGCGATAAATGGTCTACTTTTCAGGTAATCAATTTCAAAAACGCATCACAACCCTTTTATGTTTTGTTAAGTGCAGATTTAGAGGTTTTAAACTCTGCGCAACAATATACAGATAGAGACACCTATAATAATTGGCTTAAAGAAGGGTTAAAAACTTTTAATAAAAAATAAGCGTATCTTTATTTATGTTTATAATTGACAAGAAATTATAGAATCATGCAAATTAAATACTCTTTTCTATTATTAATTTTCCTTTTTAGCCTTGCAATAAAAGGGCAAATAATTGATGAAAATCTGTTAGAAAAACCTTTAAGTATTTATACTTTTTCTAATTTTTCGAATGGTAAAAATAATTTCTCCGCGATTAACAAAAAACTAAAATTAAAGAATTTAAATTTCATGTTGATTGATGCTTTTGACCCAACTCAAAATTGGTTTTCTGTTGATTATAAAGATCTTGGCGAAACGCCAACAGCTTTAATTTATGAAGATTGCAAAAAGATATTTAGACCGAAATATACTAAATGCATTTTTACTTAAAAACGATCCAACTCGTTGGAATTTACAATGTCCGCCTCCCAATTTACGGCCGTAATTCTATTTCAAAAGCAACAAAAGCAAGAGACTTCATCACAATTTACGTATTTGTAAAAAATCACTAAAAATTTATATCGTTTTCGTAATTAAATAAGCGATTATTACAAAAAAGCAAGGTTCTTTATTTTTGCTTTTTTGTAAATTCACCTTAAAAATTTAGAAGAAATGTCTGATTTACCAAAAATTACAAAATTTAACGATAATGTGCTGTCTAAATATCAAATTTATAACAGTGTTTTTATTACACTTCCTTTCGATACTATAAATAATACGGGTGTTTTATTACCTCTTTTTCATAAAATTTGTGAAAACGGTTTTAAACAAGGATTAAATCCAATAGAAATTGTAGAAAAGTTTTTTAAGAAATATTTAGAAAATCCTACAGAAAAAGGTAAAAAAGATTTACTCTTTCAATTTATTCAATATATAGAACGTCAAGTAGTTTTGTTTGATGCTGTTGAAGATGCTGCTTTTCCTACTGTAAATAATATGGATGGTATGGGTACACTTAGAAACTCTGAAGAAACTGCGCTTTTAAGTGGCAAAAAAGAAGATTTAAAAAAACATCTAGAAGACTTTAAAGTACGTGTTGTTTTAACGGCACATCCTACTCAGTTTTATCCTGGTTCTGTTTTAGGAATCATTACAGATTTGGACACAGCGATTCAAAATGATGATTTGTTGCTTATCAAAAATCTTTTAGCACAATTAGGGAAAACTCCTTTTTACAAAAAATCTAAACCTACTCCTTTTGATGAAGCGGTAAGTTTAATTTGGTATTTAGAGAATGTATTTTATCATTCTGTTAGTAAAATATACAACTATATTCAGCAGCATGTTTATGACGGCGGCCCAATGCAAAACGAAATTATAGATCTTGGTTTTTGGCCAGGAGGCGATAGAGATGGGAATCCTTTTGTAACTACACAAATTACCTTAGATGTTGCCGAAAGATTGCGTCAATCAATTTTAAGAAATTATTACAGAGATGTTAGACGTTTAAAAAGACGTTTTACCTTTGATGGTGTTCAAGAAATTTTAGCAGGATTAGAAAAGCGTTTGTACAAGCACGTAGTAAGAAGTTATGCAAAAGTTAATTTTTCTCAGAAAATACTTTTAGAAGAATTGTATGCTGCCAGAGAAATTGTAGAAAACAAACATCAGTCTTTATTTGTAGAAGAATTAAATGACTTTATTAACAAAGTTAGAATTTTTGGTTTTCATTTTGCAACGCTAGATATTAGGCAAGATAGTAGAGTGCATCACGATGCGTTTACGCAAATTGTAACAGACTTAATTGAAACTGGCGACACTACATTCCCTAAAAATTATCATCATTTATCAGCCGATGAACAAATAGATATTTTATCGTTGGTAAAAGGAACTATAGACCCTTTAATTTTGTCTGATGAAATGTCTGTGAAAACAATTGAATCTATTTATGCCCTAAAAACCATTCAACAAAGAAATGGCGAACGGGGCGCAAACAGATACATTATCAGTAATAACCAAAGTGCACTAAACGTAATGCAAACCTTTGCAATGCTAAATTTATGCGGTTTTGAAAACGAGTTGCCAGTTGATGTAATTCCGCTTTTTGAAACAATAAATGATTTAGAAAATGCAAGCGATGTAATGCGCAAATTATATACAAATAACACGTACAGATATCATTTATCAAAAAGAAAAAACAAGCAAACGATTATGTTAGGTTTTTCTGACGGAACAAAAGATGGTGGTTATTTAATGGCAAACTGGGGTATTTTTAAAGCAAAAGAAGCTTTAACAAAAATTTCTAGAGAGTTTGATATTGATGTAATTTTCTTTGACGGACGTGGGGGACCACCTGCAAGAGGAGGCGGAAAAACACATAAATTTTATGCTTCTTTAGGACCAACCATTGAAGACAAAGAAATACAGTTAACCATACAAGGACAAACAATTAGCTCTAATTTTGGAACTTTAAACTCATCGCAATACAACTTAGAACAATTAATAAGTTCTGGTATTAAAAACGAAATGTTTAACAAGGATCAAATAAACGATAAAAACAGAACTATTATTGAAGATTTAGCGGTTACAAGTTATAAAACCTATGTCGATTTTAAAAATCATCCGCAGTTTTTACCGTATTTAGAAAAAATGAGTACGTTAAAATATTATGCAAAGACCAATATTGGTAGCAGACCAAGTAAACGATCTACTTCTGATACTCTAGATTTTGCTTCTTTAAGAGCAATTCCTTTTGTGGGCAGCTGGAGCCAGTTAAAACAAAATGTACCTGGTTTTTATGGTGTAGGAGCTGCCTTAAAAAAATACGAAGAAGCTGGACGATTTGATGAAATTGTAGAATTTTACAATGCATCCGATTTCTTTAAAACCTTGCTAGAAAATAGTATGATGAGTTTAACAAAGTCGTTTTTTGGTTTAACAGCTTATATGGCAGACGATCCTGTTTATGGTGAATTCTGGAATTTAATTCATGAAGAATATCTAACTACAAAACGTTTGTTATTAAAATTGGCGGGTCATACAGAGTTGATGGAAAATCATCCGGTAGGAAAAGCATCGATAGCAATTAGAGAAAACATTGTTTTACCTTTATTAACGATACAACAATTTGCGTTAAAAAGAATTCAAGAACTTCAAAAAACGGGAGGAAATACAGCAGAAATTGATATCTATGAAAAAATGGTGATGCGTTCTTTATTTGGTAATATTAATGCGAGTAGAAACTCTGCATAAGATTACTTTCTAAATAAATATTAAACATAAAATGCAATCAATCTTTTGGTTGCATTTTTTTTATTTCTTTATTTCATGTAATTTTAAATAAAAATAAGATAGCTATTTCAGTTGTTATTGCTGAATCATAAATTTATGAAAAACAACTTTTAGACGTCAATAAATAAAGCTTTAAACAAATTCAATTTTAAGAAAATGAAAACAATTAATTTAGTTTTAATATTTTTTATTTTACTGTCATGTAATAGTAAAAATAATGAAACTCAAAAAGAGCAAACTATTATAACATTAGAACTAAAAGAAGGTAATTATTCTTTTTTTGAACCTATTGAAAATACAATACAATTCTCATCTCAATATGAAAAATATCGAAAATATTATCAAGCTTTAATGAGTAATTCTCATTTTGATTTAAAAGACTCTCTCATTATTTCTACTTTAAAAACAAATTATTTTTCATATATTTTTGAATTATTTAAAAAAGGATTATTTAAGTAAAGACGAATTCATGCGAATAGGTATTGATTCTCTTAAATATCAAAACACTCCCAAAGACAATAAACTTTTGGTTGGTATTCAATTTAAAAAAGATCGCCAAATTTTATATGTAGATCAAAATAAGAACGGAAATTTTAAAGACGAAAAACCTATTATTTTTAAATCAGATTTCAGAAATCATGATTCCGACAGTGTAGATTTGAAAAATATTCCTGAAATAAATTATGATTATTGGGTTGAAGAAGATGGCTTCATTACTCGTTTTAAACGAAAAGCAATTGTTTATCCCTCTTTAAATGATTACAGATTTTCTGAAACCGAAGATGAAATTTCAAAAAAATCTAGGCTATTACTAAAGTTCAAAGATTATTGGGAAGGAAAAGCTGTATTTGATAATATAGAACATCAATTTATTATTCAGGGTTTTCATAAGAATTATTTTTCGCTTTATGTAAAACCAGTATCTCAAAATTTTGATTCTAAAAATATTTCAAGAAATCAAAATTTTAAATACGAAATAAACGATTCCATAAAACTTGGGAATAAAATATTTGTATTAGAAGATATTTCTAACGATTTAAATAATCTAAAAATTAAAAAAATTAAAGGTAAAACGTTTATTTACGGGAATAAGATTGGTCAGAAATTAAAAAATTTCGAATTAGAAAATTTAACTTTAAAAAGGGAAAATTTAGCAGATATTTTAAAGAAGAAAAAATACACAATAATTGATTTTTGGGGAACATGGTGCAAACCTTGCAGAGAACAAATACCTACTTTAAAAGAATTTTTTAATAAAAATAAAGACCAAATTAATGTAATAAGTATTGCTTACGATAAAAATTTAAATGATGTAATTCAATATACAACCAAAAACGAAATGAAATGGCCACAATATTTCTATGATAGAAATAGTGAAACCAGTATTATAGATGATCTTCGTATTAAATATTACCCAACATTACTTTTAGTTGATAATGAGATGAACATACTTTTTAAAGAAAGTGGCACAAGTAATTTTGAGGAGTTGAAACGTATTATAAATTTAAAAAAATAAACCACTATGGACTGGAAGTCCATAGGTTTTTAAATCTGACTAAAGTCAGCAGTAAGTGATTACTCGTGCGAAAGCCGGGATAAAAACATAATATCAAATTTGTCAACACTTTATCAAAACGGGTAAGGTTTTTAGAAGCTAAAGCAAGATGCACTAAAGTACATAGTTTTAACTAAATTTGAGACCAATAAAATTTTGAGTATTTATAAGGAATACTTTTTTAAAGAGTAAACATAAAATATTGTTGCAACGATTGTCTAACTTACTCAATGGACATAAAATGCTTGAGTTATTTTATTATATTTAAATTTTTTAAATTTATTTATTATGAAAAAACAAATTTTAAACATTGGTAAAGCTCTAAGTAGAGTAGAACAAAAACAAGTATTTGGGGGGAATCTACAACATGAAGGGGGTGATAATGGTGGAAACTGTAAAGTATGTTCTACGAATTCAGATTGTGCCAGTGGAGTTTGCATGAGTGTATCTGGACCAGATTGTGGGCATTATAGTTGTGGTTGTGGAAAACACTGTCTTTAATTAATCTTACAGAATAGTGTGAATAATACTATTCTGTTTTTTTTTAAATATTAACTTTAAAAATATAATAATGAATTGGAAATTACTATGTCTATTCTTAATAATTTATAGTTGCAAAGAAGAATCTAATAAAGGATTTACGCTTTCTGGAACTATAAAAGGAGATTCACCTGATTATATTTACCTACATTATGGAAATGTAAAAGACAGCTCTTTGGTTATTGATGGAAAATTTTCTTTTAATGGCAAAGTGGATTTTCCAATAAATTCTGAATTTACGATTATTCCTTTGTCAACCATTGATAGGGTCTTTTATTTAGAAAATACAACTATTGATATTCACTTAACTATCGAAAAAAAGGGATACAAAAACATGAAGGTAAACTTCATAAAAATTGACACAGTAATTGGAACTCTTTCTGAAAAAATGCAATCCGATTTTGAAATTTTTGAAAATAAAAACAGTGATAAGGTTAATTGGGATGTAATACTTTATGAAAAATTAAATACTATTATCCAGAAAAATCCTGCACATCAGTGTAGTGGAGACTTATTAATTAGATTTTCTAAAGATTCCGTTTTAAGTAATAATCAATTAAAATTATTATATAAAAAATTAGATACCTTAAACCAATCAACTTACATCACAGAATCACTAAAAAAAAGAATATTTACAGAAAAAAATATAAAAGTTGGTGGAAGAATTTTTGATTTTGAATTACCAAATGATAAAGGGATTATAATTAACACAAAAAAATATAGAGGAAACCTTTTGTTTATTGATTTTTGGGCTTCATGGTGTATGCCTTGTAGAAAGCAAAACCCAAAATTATTGAAAATATATAGCAATTTTAAAGATGATGGTTTTCAAATATTAGGAGTTTCAATAGACACTGAAAGAGAAAAATGGCTAAAATCAATTGAAAAAGACAAACTTACTTGGGAAAATGTAATTGATGAAAAGGGTAAAGAAAGTGAAACTTTAATAAAATATGATGCAACCTCCTCCATACCTCGTAATTATCTAATTGGTAAAAATGGAAAAATTTTAAAAATAGATATTTCATTACAAGAGTTAGAAGAATACCTAAAAATGAAATAAAATATTAAACAAATAAAACGCAATATTTTTAATAATCATTAAAATCTATCTGAAAATTAGATAAATGTTTACTTAAAGATATATTAATCCTATTCATTTTTAATCAATCTACAGAGAAATAATTATAATTAATAAGTAAGATTTGAACAAGTGATTTAAAGGGATTGAATAAGATTTTAGAAATCAAAAAAATTAAATAAAGCATTTTAAATTTATAAATGCAAAAAATATTTTTTCGCGAAGAATAGACACAAACTTTGAGTGTCTTTAAATGTTCACAGCAAACTTAATTTACATAATTTATTAATTATGAAAAAACAAATTTTAAACATTGGTAAGGCTCTAAGTAGAGCAGAACAAAAACAAGTATTTGGAGGTTTGGTTCTTTTAGGAAAGTGTTGGGTATCATGCAAAAACGGTGGAACTTACGAAGCTTTAGATTGCGACGGCTGGGCCGATGGTATGTGTCAGCCACATGGTGGATTTTCATCGTGTTCATGTTGGTAGTAATTTATAAAATACTGGGGTAAAAAACCCCAGTTATTTTATAAATCATTAACTTAACCTTAAACCTACAATATGAAATTTAGATATATTATTTATGTAATAGTTTTTTCATTATTACTTCATTGTAAGAAAAATACGTTGCCAGAAAAAGAGGCTTTAAAATCAAACAGTTTTATTGAAAATAGAGATTCTAAATTAAATAAAGTTGTAATTACTGGAACTACTGATGATATAATTGCGTTTGAATATCTTAACGTTATGAATAGTACTTATCTATTTGGAAGACCACATTTAGATGCTACAAAAGAAATTTTTGCTGATTCATTACATATGGTTTTGAATTCAATAGATAAACCATTGTTTTCAGAAGTTGTTGTAGGAGGTGGTAAAGCATTTTATCGTAGTTTTATTTTTCTGATTCCAGGAGACACAATTAGCATCAGAATAAAGGATGGAAAAGTATTGTTTTTTGGTAAAAATGCGATACAAAATAATTATTATTCAGAAATGAATCTTCAAACGCTTGAATATCAAAAAAACCCTTATACGGGTAATCTAAATTTGTACAAAGAAAGTATAAAGTCTATTTACAATAAAAGAATTGCTTTTTTAAATCAATATGTTAAAAAGAATAACATTCAATCTAAATTATTTATTAATACTATAAAAAGTAATCTAAAGCATGAATATTTATATTCTCTTATCAATCCTGTAAATGTTAAATCAAGTAGAGATGGCTATTACTTTAATGAATCTGATGGATTAATGCCAATAATTCAAAAAGAAACGATTAAAAATTCAGAAGTTATTTTTGATTTATCTGATTATTTTGGAAAAATATCTATTGAAGAATTCAAAGATGTAATTGCCCTTAATAATAGTACGTACTTTAAAGATAATATTAATCCATACATAAGATATTATTTTCTCGACTCAAAATATTTACCCTATTCAAAAGAAAAGTTCTTAGCAGAAAAAGAATTTATTCAAAAAAACTTTGATGGTGAAATAGAAAATTATGCCATTGCAAGAATGATAAGAGATTATCATTTAAAAGGGTTTGGAAATAGTATAAATACCATTAATCTCTTAAAAAGCTCAATTGAAGAATATAAAGAGAAATTTACAAAGCCATCTTATATTGAATTTATGAATGGTATAAAAGCAGATTTAGAATCGTATGATTTTAAATTATCAGAATCCGCTTTAGACTCTAAATTTATTAACAATATAGGAGACACTTTAACTTTACGAAAAATTTTTGCGCGATCTAAAGAAAGAATAAAAGTTATTGATTTTTGGGCAAGTTGGTGCCCACCTTGTATAGAACAAATTAAAAAAGGCAAACCTTTTAAAGATAGACTTTTGGTTGAAAATAATGTTGAGTGGATATATATTTCGCCTGAAAAAGATTACAAAAAATGGTTAGTAGCTAATAAAAAATTTGAAAATGTATTAAATTTTAACAACTCTTTTTTTCTGTTAAAAGGGCGCAAATCTTCTTTGGCTAGTTTTTTTAAAGTGAATGAAATACCACAATATGTCATTTTTAATAAAGAAAATAAAATCATCTTAAATAAAGCTCCTTCTCCTTCTGATGAAGTCATTTTTGAAAGAGTTATTGATGAAATATATAATAAATAGTTTTCAGAAAAATATAATTGAAAAATTAATGGATAAAATTATAAAGTATTTGGTAAGTTGATAAACTTGCAAAGTTCATCTTAATTTTAACGCTGTTTTGTATCAAATGTTGCGTTTTTGTGAACGAAGAATTTCCAACAGAAATTCAAAAGTTGGCAAAAAAGCGATAAGCTTTAGTTTATGTAAATACAGCAATATTTTATACACGGTGATGGCAACTATAATTTTTAAATCAGAGAATATTTTTTAAATCTTGTCTTCCAATTATTGCCATAATTTCTACAATATTATTATTTACTTTGTAATAAATACTATCTGAACCAGAAACACAACGTCGATATCCTATTTTTATATAGTCGACCGCTTCAAAATAAAATGGATTTTCCGCTATAATGTCAAAGTTTTCAAAGAAAGAATCGAAATATTTATCAGCTTGAATCGTTCCGAATTTTTCAACTCCGTATTTATGCATTCTTATTAAGTCTTCCTTCGCTAAATTACTTATTTTATAATTAGGCATTAAATCAACGACTTTGATTCCGCTAATATTTGTTCTTTACTCAAATTCGTAAATCCGCTATTTTCAGCTTTCTCCAATTTAGCACTAATCCAGTCAATTTGTCTTTGTTGTTTTCTTGCTTGTCTAATTAAATCGTTTACAAGTTCACTTTTAGTAGAATACTCTTTTTTATCAACTTGATTTTTTAGCCATTCATCATTTGGTTGAGTGAACGAAATACTTTGTCTTCCCATAATATTTTATTTTGGTGCTAATTTACACCAAAAAAATCAATTTAGCAGATTTAATGTTCAACCTGAGTTTTGTCATTTTTATAGTTGCCAACAGCTTATATGGCAGACGATCCTGTTTATGGTGAATTCTGGAATTTAATTCATGAAGAATATCTAACTACAAAACGTTTGTTATTAAAATTGGCGGGTCATACAGAGTTGATGGAAAATCATCCGGTAGGTAAAGCATCGATAGCAATTAGAGAAAACATTGTTTTACCTTTATTAACGATTCAGCAATTTGCGTTAAAGAGAATTCAAGAACTTCAAAAAACAGCAGGCAATGAAGCTGAAATTGATATCTATGAAAAAATGGTGATGCGTTCTTTATTTGGTAATATTAATGCGAGTAGAAACTCTGCATAAGATAAAATTAAAATTTTAATTAAAATGCGAGTAAAATATTTTACTCGCATTTTTTATTCGGATAGATTCTTTATCTTTAAAGAAAAAAATGCTAGTTAAAGTTTATGGCTCTGCCGTTTTTGGTATTGAAGCCACCACAATTACAGTTGAAGTAAATATAGATAAAGGAATTGGCTACCATTTGGTTGGCTTGCCAGATAAAGCAGTCAGCGAAAGTTCGTACCGAATTTCTGCTGCTTTAAACAACAACAATTACACCCTTCCTGGTAAAAAAATCATTATAAACATGGCTCCTGCCGACATTAGAAAAGAGGGCGCTGCTTATGATTTAACTTTGGCAATGGGAATTCTTACTGCATCCAACCAAATAAAATCTACCAATATTGATGAATATATTATTATGGGCGAGCTTTCTTTGGATGGAAGTTTACAACCTATAAGAGGTGCTTTACCTATTGCAATAAAAGCGCGCGAAGAAGGATATAAATATTTTATTTTACCAAAAGACAATGCTAAAGAAGCTGCAATTGTAGATAATTTGGAGGTTTTAGGAGTAGAAAACATCATGGAAGTTATCAATCATTTTAATGGTGATAAAAAAATTGAACCTACAATTGTAGACACAATAGCTGAATTTTATAAAAATATCGATTTCCCAGAATTTGATTTTTCAGATGTAAAAGGACAAGAATCTATAAAACGTTGTATGGAAATTGCGGCCGCTGGCGGGCATAATATTATTTTAATTGGTCCTCCAGGTTCAGGAAAAACAATGTTAGCAAAAAGATTGCCAAGTATTTTACCACCAATGACGTTGCATGAAGCGTTAGAAACCACCAAAATTCATTCTGTAGTTGGTAAAACAAAAAATAATGGCTTATTATTTCAAAGACCTTTTAGAAGTCCGCATCACACCATTTCTGATGTTGCTTTAGTTGGTGGTGGTCAATATCCGCAGCCAGGAGAAATTTCTTTATCTCATAATGGTGTTCTGTTTTTAGACGAATTACCAGAATTTAAAAGATCTGTTTTAGAAGTAATGCGCCAACCTTTAGAAGATAGAGATGTTACGATTTCTAGAGCAAAATTTACAGTAACCTATCCTTGTAGTTTTATGTTGGTGGCAAGTATGAATCCAAGTCCGAGTGGATATTTTAACGATCCAAATTCGCCAATGACCTCTTCGCCTCAGGAAATGCAACGTTATTTAAGTAAAATTTCTGGACCTTTATTAGATAGAATAGACATACACATAGAAGTAACTCCTGTTCCCTTTGAAAAATTGACAGAAGAACGAAAAGGAGAATCATCCGTAGAAATTAGAAAACGAGTTACAGCATCTAGAGAAATACAATCCGAGCGTTTTAAAGATTTTGAAAACGTGCATTACAATGCTCAAATGAGTGTAAAACAGATTCGAACATATTGTAAATTATCACCAGAAAGTTTATCCCTTTTAAAAACGGCGATGGAAAAATTAAACCTTTCGGCAAGAGCCTATGACCGGATTTTAAAAGTTTCTAGAACGATTGCAGATTTAGCAAATGTTGCAGATATTTCACCAGACCATATTGCAGAAGCCATACAATATAGAAGTTTGGATAGAGATGGTTGGTTGGGGTAAGTTATTTATTCCTTAATAATTTTTTTTACAAACTCTTTCCCTTTTAAAAAGTAAATACCAGATGAAATTTTAGAAATATCTATTTTTTGAGTCTTTGAATATTCATTAAAATTAAAGGTAGAAATTAATTTTCCTTGTATAGTATATACCTCAACTTTAGTTAGTTTTAGTTTAGAATTATCAAAAAATAAGTCACTTTTTACAGGATTTGGATACATCTTAAAAGATTTTTCCTCAATATTTTGAATAAATAATGTACTCTTTAAAATATGCTCTAAAGCATCATTTGCCATTAATTGCGCATTATGATTTACACCAGAAACCTCGTCCTTTTGCCAATTAAAACTAGTATTTAAACCTTGTGCCGTACCATGACTTTGTGTAAAAAAATAACGGCCACGAACCAATCTATTTAACCCTTGTTGATTGTCTACAACAGTATTGTGCCTTAAACCTGCAGAGTTTGGATCTGTATCATTTATACCTAAATGCACAATTAATTTTTTAGAAAAAGCGGCTTTTAAATCGTTTATTGGTAATTGTCCTTTATTTAATCCGTAAGGAAAATTTATAGAAAATTCTGGAACGGTATACCAACCTGCATTAGAGCAAACGGCAATGTCTAATTTGCTATTTGGCAAGTACATTACAAAACGTTGTAAAAATTGAGCGCCTGCAGAATGACCCCAACCATTGTATTTTTCTTGTGAACCAGAAATGGCAGTTTTTATTTTTTCAAATATTGGATCTAACACCGAAAAAGTCCATTGCTCTTTTGGATTATAGGTGCCTGTTGAAGGATTGTCTCCATCATCAAAAATATTAGCTAAATTATACGCATCTCCTGTAGAAAAATCAGCATCAGAAAATTCGGGTGCAAATACCATAAATTTGTTTGCATTTGCCATAGAAATCCAATAATCCCTATAATCGTCAGCATTCCTCTCTACGCCATGAAAAGAAAATAGAATTGGCATTTTTGTAATATCACCATCTGGAATTCTATAAAAAACTTTTATAGTTTTTGAACTTAAAGCTCCTACAGGAACATACGTAAATGATCCTGTAGTATTTGATACTAAATTTTGAGAATTTAATGATAGAAAAAAGCAACTAAATAAAACAAATAAAACACTTTTTTTCATTAGAATGAAATTTGAAACAATACATCAAATTGATTTGTTTTTAGACTATTATTTGGATTTACACTTGTGTAAGAAGTTTGTAATTTTAAGCTATTGCCTACAAAATATTTAGACAACCCAAAAGTAAATGCATTTCCTTTTTGAATTATAGAATTGATATTATTTATAAATTCTGGATTTGTATTTTCATAACGAACGTCGAAACTTAACCCACCTAACGTAACATAACCAGCTTGTAAATTAAAACTATCGCCCAAAGCTAAAAATTGGCTAATTTGGGTTGGTGCTAAAATTGTGGTTGCAGCAACATCAGTATAGGCTATATCAATATTTGATGCACTTGCATTTACATATTCTGCCAACAAAGAAAAACCTTGATATTTGACTAAAATATCTGCATAAATTTGTGCGTAATCTGGATAGTTATTCAACCCATTTACATCATACAAAATATAATTTCCATGTCCTTCCCCAGTTGCGTTACTCGCGCCAATATTTTTACTTGCAGCGGCTCCTAAAACAAATTTCAATTTATCTTCGTGTAATAAATCTGTACTTGTTAAATCGTTTCCATCTTTAAAATACCCTAAAGGATACAAATCTAAACGTCCACCATATTTTATTCCTCCTAAATCTGCATCTCTAGATGTTGCTCCAAAAGAGTTTCTTCCATCACCAGAAGTTACTGCAACCATTGGTGAAATACCAAAAGAATCTCCAAATTTAGAACTTATAAAAACACCCATTTCTCTTCCAGTATTACTAAAATTGTTGCTTAAAAAACTTCGGTTTGTAAACTGTAAACGGTCTTCTCTATACATCATTTCTCTATTATTTAAAAACGATTGTTTTTGCCCAAAAGTTATAGTTACATATTCGAATGGTTTGTATGCTAACCAAGCATCTAATAAAGGTTCTGGTAAACTATAATCTAACTGTAAGAAAAAACTCACTTTTTCTTTTACAGCATTTCCAGAAAATTGCAAATACGATCTTCTTGAATTGTAAGTGTTTTCTCTATCCAAACCATCAGTTTTGGTAGTGCTATAACTTGGTTGAATAAAACCTCCTAAATTAAATTGATAATTTCCATCATTCAAAGAAAAATTTAAACCACCTCCTAAATTAAAATCTACTTTATTTCTTTCGACTTCTGTATTTTGTTCTTTGTCTTCGTCATCATCTTGAGCCATTGCAAAAAAAGGAATACAAATACATAAAAAAGCACAAAGTATTATCCTATAATTAGAGTTCTGAAATTGTTTCATATTAAATTGTATTTATTTCTTTTAATTTAAAATTCTATAGATTGGTAATGTTGCCCCATTTTCAGTTTCTAAAACTCCAAAACTCACGAAACTATTAGGTGCTTCTGGCTCTAATAATTCTATAACTATATTGGCTCTTTTTTGATTCATCATTACTTTGTAAGTTCCTTTTTTAAAGGTTTTATTTTCTTTTGTAATTTTAGCTTCAACTTCTTGTTGATTCATCTGCTCGTATTTTAGAAAATTTTTATCATAATAAGTTATGGTAAAAGTCTCTGCCATTTTTTCTTCATCTTGTTGAAGTTGATTTACTTCTACTCCTAAAGTCCTCATTTTTTCGACAAGCATTTTTTGATTTTCGTCCAAATAATAAGCGATTGGTCTTTTTCTGAGAATTATAGGTTCTACTTTTGATGCTGATCTTTTTAGTATTTCTACATCAATAATTTGTTCTGTATTCAAATCTATCATTTGAATTTTATCTTTAGAAATAGGCCTTTTATGAGTAACAATAATATCTTCTTGTTTGTTATTTATTGCTTTTAGAATTTCTTCTTTTACCAACGATTTGTTTCTAATTGCTGTTTCTAAATAAGAAATTGCCACAGAAAAGGTGATAAAAACTCTTCTTTTGAATGATGTTTTTCCAATACCAACACCTCTAACTTCTAATAAAGTAGAAATTACATTTGTTAAAGAATAATTTGTTACGCTAGATCTTGAGCTTAAAGAACCTTCGTTAAAAATAACATCTCCTTTATAATCTGCTGTAGAAATATAAGGATGCGTTTTAAAACCTCCATTTTTTAGAGTTTCTTTAGCATTTTCTACAAATAAGTTATCTGTGATATTTCTTAAATTTTCTGGAACGTTTAAGTTTCCTGTGTTTAAAAACATAGCATCGTAAAGAGTTGTTAAACCAAAATCGCCCATCATAGCAAAATCTCTTCTAAATGGCCTAAATTCATGAAAATCTACTGCTACTTCTGGATTAAAAGTTACAAAAGCATTTTTTAAAACCACACTTTCTGGCGCCATTAATTTGGTTAGATCTCTATTTAAATCTAAACCATTTGCAGCATATCTATCTTGTTTTAAATACCCATCTATATTTACCATTGGCACAATTGCCAACTCAATATCATCTAAAATATGTTTGTATTTGTCATTATTTAATAGTTGATATACTAAATACAACATCCCTTCTGTACTTGCAGATTCATCTCCATGCAAACCACCTTGCATCCAAACTTTAATTTTTTCTTTTGGGTTTGGATTGGACAAAACAACCATTGGAATTTTATGCTTATTTTGAGTTTCGCCAATGTAAGCTACTATAAAATTGTTTGGGTGTTTTGTTTTTAAATCGTTTAAATAGCTCCATAATTCTGTATAATTTGTGTAGCCATTTTCTTTTTTTAGAGCAGGTGTTACGTTTTCTACGTAGGTAACATCAGGAAAAAAAGTTTCTGTTATATTTTTTGTTTGCGGACTTAATTGCCCAACAATTGGCAATGAAATCAATATAGTAAATAGTGTATAGATTGTTTTTTTCATCCTTTAAAAAGCTAATGTTAGAATTAATCTAAATGTATTTTCATTATCAGTAGTTAAAGTTCCAAGGTTGGTATTGATGCCCTTACTACCATCTGCAACAGTATAAGATGCTTGTATTTTAGCACCATAACTTCTGTCTAAATATTTTGTAAGACCCACTGTATAATAATTTGGCCTGTTGTAAAAGGTTTGATTATTTAAGAATGAATTTTCATCTGATTTTAAGCGGGTGTATCTTGCATCTAAAGAAAATCCATTTCTGAATAGATATCCACCTTGTATGTTGAATGCTTGACCTAGCATCATTCTGCCTCTTATATAAGCATCTCTATCGTTTACGCCATTTACATCAAAAGTTGTTGCTGTGCTACCATCATTTCTTAAACGTTGTGTAATGTTTGTTGGTACAGAGGCTGTAGATTTTATATATTCTCCTAACACAGAAAAGCCTAAATATTTAAACAAAAAATCTACGCCATATTTTGTGTAATCTGGTAAAGATTCTTCGTTATTGGCATCTAAATAAAGTATTGTTCCACTTGATCTTCCTCTTCTACTACTCATGCCACTATTGTGACTATAATGAACACCAACCACTAGTTTTGGAGCTCGTTCTCTAACAATATCTGATTGACGAAATTGCCCATAATTGGTAAATGTACCAAAAGGTAAAAAATCTAAACGACCACCTACTTTTAAACCTCCTCTATCTTTTGCAAAAACATTTGGACCATCTCCAGTTGTTAAAACAAAATACGGTCTTAAATAAGTTCCATTTCCTGTTTTTAAATTTCCGTCAATAAATAATCCAAACTCTCTAATACTTGCAAATGCAGATGTTAACCTGCTTCTTTCTGGCAATTGTAGTGCATAAGAATTCATAACCAATTCTCTATTGTCTGTATAAGTTGCTCTTTGCCCAAAAGTAATATCGATTCTTTTGGTTAGTACATATGAAACATACGCATCTAATAAATAGTTATTTCCTTCGTCATCTACCTCATTTGCGCCAGCTAAATCTACTTGAAAACGATAACTAAAACGTTCATTTGCAGAGTTACCAGACAAACGCAAACGCATTCTACGCATTCTATATCTGTTTGCGGTTTCGTCTTCATTTTTATCAGAATAACTTTTCGATTCAAAATAAGGTTGTAAATATCCTTCGATTTTAAATTTTGCTCCTTTATTGTTTTTAAAATTAAGGCCTTCACCAAAAGTATAGCTGCTTAATTCTGTGTCTTGTGCTGCTATATTTAAACAACTCAAAACAACAATAACAGCAAAAAAGATTCTAACTATTTTCATACGTTTTTGTTTCATATTAGCTTTCAAATGTTCCTTTTACAATGATTTCTATATCTTGCATCAGTTGTTTTCCATTTGCAAATACATCTGTTAATTTTAAATTTTCATCAAAAAAACAAAAATCAGCATCACAACCTATTTCAATTTTACCTTTGTTTTCTAGGCCTAAATTTCTTGCAGGATTAGTGGTGATTAATTTTAAAGCTTCTTCTATTGCCAAACCACCTTCTTTGATTAATAAAATGGTTTCTTTTAAATTTGTGTCAACGGGTGCTTTTTTAACACCAATAGGATTTTTATTTTCATCAAACCTTGTTAAGCCTGCATTTCCATCTGTACTAAAAGTCATGTTTTCAATAGAAGCTCCTTGTTCTATTCCATACAAAACCGACTTATAAGGATCTGTATATTTTGATGCACCAGTTGTAATATCTATAATGCCTCCCATTTTAGCAAAACGAATGGCTTCGTCAAAAAGTTCTTTGGTTCTTCCAACGTGGGTTGGAGATATATGTTTAATAGGAAATTTATATTTTTCTACCAGTTCAAAAAGTAGATCTAATTTAGATTCTAATCCTCCTAAATGAACGTGTAAAATTCCTTTTTTCTGACTTAAAAAACCACCAACCATTACAGCTCTTAATTTTCTAACAAGTTCTTCTGCTGTTGGATAAGATGATCTAATATCACTAATTGCAATTTTACAGCCCAAAACTTTGTCAATAAAAACCATATCATCTTGGATAGAGTCTGTAATTGTTAAAGAATCTACACCATAATAACCACTAAACATGTATGCAGAAATACCTTCCTGCTCTAAAGCTTTAGTTTTTGCATACAAACTTTTAATATCTCTGGCGGAACCATCTGTACCGAGTAAGCCCACTACTGTTGTAGACCCACAGGCTATTAGTTCTGATAAACTTATTTCTGGTGTCATAGAAGCAAAACCTTGTTTGCCACCTGCACCATTTATATGTATGTGTTGGTCTATAAAACCTGGTGTTACAATTTTGTTTTTTGCATCAATAATTTTTACATGCTCGTTTTTAAAACTGTCTAAATTAGTAGCAATCGCAACAATTTTTTTATCTGCAATTAAAATATCTTGCTTCCCCAATTTTTTGGGTGTGTAGAGATTTGTATTTTTTATGAGTGTTAACATTTTTTATATATAGTGATAAGATAGCATTATGATTAATGCAATAACTAATGGAATTAAATTCCGTTTTACAATTTGCAAGGTGGTTACACCTGCTATTTCTGCAGTTGCAATTATAACACCTGCAACTGGCGAAACTGTTCTACCCATTGATGCTGCTAAATTCATAGGTAAAATGATAGATGTGGATTCTATTCCCAAAGATTTTGCAATTTTAGGAACTAAGGGTCCAAAAGCGAAAAAAGCTGCATTTCCACTTCCCATTAACATAGATGCTAAAAAAATCATTACACACATCACAATACCAATACCAACAGCTCCAAAACCTAGGTTTTGAGAAATACTAATTAAACCATCTATAAAACCTAAACTAATTAATCCTTTTGCAAAAATATCTGCAGTAATAATTAGAGTAACTACTGTTTTAAAAATATTACCCATTCCATTCCAAAATATTTTTAGGGAATCCATTACTTCTCTAATTTTTCGTTTTCTGATAAATTCAAAAACCAAGGCAAAAAATAAACTGATAAACATCGCTGTTGTAGTATCTAATGAAATTGGAGATGGAAATAAACTAAATATTTCTGAAAACACAATTAGTAAAATGATTGGCATCACAGGAATTATAGCATAAATTAAAGGTGCAGTAATTTCTACATCTTCATTTTTTTCTTCTGTATCTTTTTCAACTTTAACAACAATTGTATCATCATTTGATTTTAAAGCTGCTTTTTTATCAAAATATCTATTGACAAAATAGTAGGTAATCATCATAGAAATGGTTAATGGATATACTAATGGAATTTGAAATCCTAAAAAATACTCAATAGCATCCATATTTGCAACTGTTGTTGCGCTTGCCGTAATTGCTGATGCTGGTCCAATACCAAAAGCAGTTGTTGCAGTAATTACTGAAACTGCAGATAATTTACTAACTCCTAAATTTACTAAAATAGGAAATAAAGATGCCATTAATAACAGGCTTAAACCTGCTGCTGACGGTATTGCCACAAATAATACTTGACCAATTGGTATTACTAAAGATGCAGCTATATAAGGTCTTTTCTTAAAGAAATTTAAAGGTTTCATGGCTATAAAAACTAATGCTTTTGATGCGCCAATTTTGTCTATATAAGCTACAAAACCTCCAATTGCCATAATCATTAAACCAACACCTGCATTGGTATTGCTAAAAGATTCTTTGATATATCTAAACAAATCGAACCCAGAAAAACCTGTTGGACCTTTTAAAGCTGGTATTTGAAAATTTAGAATTTCAGCAACCAATAACATTGTTAAACCAGAAAATAATAAAACCGCATGCGGATTGTATTTTTTTAACAACAATCTTGCAGTAATTACTACAAAAACAAGCGATAAAATGATTCCAATGTTTGTCATTATCTCAATTTAATTTTAAAAAGAAGAACCATCTAATTTTGTTCCTGGAGAAAATAATTTTCCATTTGCTTCAGGTATTGTTGCATGTTGTGTAAAATCTCCTGTTAAATCTGGGTTTCTTGTGTAAGCTTCGTTTGGATTTCCAGATAATGGATACGTATCAAAAACAACTACAACATTTCCAGTGGTATCTCTCATGGTCATAATATCACCAGCATTTGTAATATTTAATAAACCTGTTGAGGCTGTTTGTACTAATGCACCACCAAAAGCACCTGGTGCCATTGAAGGATTTCCACCACCAAATAAAACCAACACTTTATTTAATCCTAAAATTGTACCTGTTGGAAACGTATGTCTAACACCAGATTCATCTGAAACTGTATAGCCAGAAATATCTATTTGAGGACCAGAATTAAAAAACTCTATAAATTCGTCTTGGTTTGCATCTCTAATTCCATCATTATTAGCATCCCCTGCATCACCTGCATCAGGATCATACAATACTTCGTTAATTAAAAAACCTAAAAACGGACAACCATTATTTGCAATTTCTCCAGCAATATTTGGACATACATCATTTGCATCTAAAACACCATCACCATCTGTATCAGAATCATCATCTAAAACAGCTACATCTATTGTAGCTCCTGATAAAACGAAGTAATCTGTAGAAGTAGTTAAATTAAAAATCAATGTTTCTGGGCCTTCAATATTAATATCTTGTTGTCCAGTAATTGTGATACTTCCTGAATTACTACCCGAATTAATTACTATTTGAGAAGCAGAAACTGTAAAATCATCATTTAAAGTTGCACTTCCTGTAAATGTTAAAGGAATTGTAACAGATTGAAAAACTGAACTATTTAGGGTTGCAGTAAGAGTGATAATTCCATTATCTTCACTTAAAACAGTGCTGCTTGCAGACAGTTTTAGAGCAGGTAAAATATCTTCTGTGGTGCAAGAAATTTGTGTAAAAACACCTAAAATTATAACAAAAACTATTTTACTAATGGTTTTTAGTTTATTCATTTCTAATTATTTAAGATTTAAAAAAAGGCTTTCTAAAAAATTTTGTTTCTAGAAAGCCTCTTTTAATTTTATTGTTTTATAATTTTTTTAGTGATGGTTCTATCTCCCTGAGAGATTTTTACTAAATACATTCCTGCACTTAATTTAGAAACATTTAAAAGATTATTTGCTATGTTTTGTTTATCAATTTGTCTTCCAACAACGTTATAAATAATAACATTTATAGGTAATGATGATTTTGATTGAATGTTTAAATACTGAACAGATTTAGAAATTGGATTTGGATATATGCCAATAGTATTTAAATTGTTATCGTTTAAAGATAAAGTAGTTCCATCTACTTTTAAACCTGGTGAGAAAATTAAGGCAGCATTTGCAGTTGTGTGTAAAACAAAACTTTCAGTTAAATCTGGACTTCTTGTTACTGATTCATTTGAACCATGATTGATACCTGTTGCAGAACTATCATAAGTTAAAACTACCTCATCAGATGTGTTTAAAACTGTGATAACATCACCTGCATTATTTAAATTTAACTCTCTGTCTGCTGGTAAAGTTCCTTCTGAAGCTACTTGAACTACAGAGCCACCAAATGAACCTGTTGGAGTTCCTCCACCAAATAAAACTAGAAAACTATTTGCAGGTATAATTGTAGCTGCAGGAAAAATATGTCTAGGAGCTGTATTTGTTAAACCTGATGCGTCATATACTTTATAGCCACTAATATCTAATGGTGCATTTGAATTGTTATAAAATTCAATAAATTCATCTTGTGCAGAATCTCTTGTTCCATCTCCATTTGCATCTCCTTCTAAATCAGTTGCTAGCGCTCCAGCAGGATCAAATAAAACTTC